>Ga0154349_1010_pt3 | contig 9278 bp, 13 predicted proteins | sample RifGroA2_FD_115877 | JGI IMG/M metagenome (GOLD analysis project Ga0154349, IMG submission 115877) | Nitrospirae bacterium GWA2_42_11 | reverse complement strand
AACCTCGGCTTTGAGGAAAAGCTCTGGCAGGCAGCAGACAAGATGCGTGGCCATATGGACCCTGCGGAGTAAAAGCATGTCGTCCTCGGGCTGATCTTCCTGAAATACATCTCTGACGCCTTTGAAGAACGACATTCCTGGCTGATCAAAGAGACTGCTAATCCAAAGAGTGACTATTACAGCCCCAATAGAGATGAACGGTTCAATACTGCAGAAGACCAGGATGAATACATCTCTGAAAACATCTTCTTTGTCCCGAAGGAATCCCGCTGGTCAAAGCTTAGGGATAATGCCAAACAACCGGCCATCGGCAAGCTGATTGACGATGCCATGATTGCCATTGAGAAAGAAAATCTCACACTGAAGGGAGTACTGCCAAAGGATTATGCCCGTCCTACTCTGGATAAGCATACCCTTGGCGAGCTGATAGACCTCATCAGCACTATTGGACTTGGTGATGCTGAGAGCCGTTCAAAAGATATCCTGGGCCGTGTGTATGAGTATTTCCTCGGCCGCTTCGCCTCTGCAGAGGGTAAAGGCGGAGGTGAATTCTATACACCCCAGTCTGTAGTAAAACTCCTTGTCGGGATGATAGAACCATACAGAGGAAGGGTCTATGATCCATGCTGCGGTTCAGGCGGCATGTTCGTACAATCAGAGAAATTTGTCGAAGCACACGGAGGCAAAAGAGACGACATCTCGATCTACGGTCAGGAGTCAAATCCAACGACATGGCGGCTCTGCAAGATGAACCTCGCCATCAGAGGAATTGATAGCAACATCGGCCCGCATCATGCAGACAGCTTCAGACAGGATATCCACAAAGACCTGAAGGCAGACTACATCCTCGCCAATCCGCCGTTTAATGTCAGCGATTGGAAAGGTGAACTCCTGCGGGAGGATGTTCGATGGAAATATGGCGCTCCTCCTACAGGCAACGCCAACTTCGCCTGGGTTCAGCATTTCATTCATCATCTCTCCCCAAACGGCATCGCAGGGTTCGTCCTTGCCAATGGTTCCATGTCCTCAAATCAGTCAGGTGAGGGAGAGATACGAAAGCGCATTATCGAGGCCGCCCTCGTTGATTGCATGATAGCCCTCCCCGGCCAGCTCTTCTATACGACACCAATCCCCGTCTGCCTCTGGTTTATTACACGTAACAAGAAGATTTCTCCCTCCCCCTTGACGGGGGAGGGACGGGGTGGGGGTGAACACAGTCCTCTGCGAAATCGCAGGGGACAGACCCTCTTCATAGACGCCCGCAAGATGGGCCATCTCATAGACAGAACCCACAGGGAATTTTCAGATGAAGAGATAAGCAGAATCGCAGATACCTATCACGCATGGCGTGTAGAAAAAGAGGCCGGTAAGTACAAAGACATCCCCGGCTTCTGCAAAAGCTCCACCATAGAAGAAATTCGTGCTCATGGCCATGTCTTGACACCTGGCCGTTACGTCGGTGCTGAAGATATTGAGGATGACGGAGAGCCCTTTGATGAGAAGATGAATCGGCTGACAAAAAAACTGGAGGAACAGTTTGCAGAAAGCGCAAGACTGGAGATGTTGATCAAGAGAAACCTGAAGGGGATAGGTTTTTGAGAAGTAATTGCAAACTTGAAATCACAATTTGTGACTTCAAGTTGATCTGCGGTCTGGTATTCCAGGATGGAATCTCAAAGATATTTATTTAAGGTCACAATTTGTGACCTTAAAGCGGAGGTAGATATGGATGCAATTGTCCCAATAGAACTGATTGAAAGTAAGATTTATTTGATTCGTGGTCATAAGGTCATGCTCGATAGTGACCTTGCTGAACTTTATGGAGTAGAGACAAGAGCACTTGTGCAAGCTGTCAAACGAAACATAGGACGCTTTCCACAGGATTTCATGTTTCAACTGAATAATCAAGAAGTTATAACTTTGAGATCACAAATTGTGATCTCAAAGAGTGGAAAAGGAGGCCGCAGATTCATACCCTATGTTTTTACTGAACAAGGAGTTGCTATGCTTTCAAGCGTGCTGAACAGTGAACGGTCTATTCTGGTAAATATTGCTATCATGCGAGCCTTCGTCAAACTCAGAGAAATTCTCTCCGTAAATAAAGAACTTGCTCACAAGCTGGCGCAACTTGAACGAAAGATTGAAAAACATGACACTGAGATAAAAGTTATTTTTGATGCGATTCGTCAGCTTATGGCTGCGCCTGAACCGAAGGAAAAGAAAATCGGATTTCGGGTAAGAGAAAGGAAACCACGGTACAGGACATCAAGACTTAGAAATACAGGACAAGAAGATGTATCATAGGGGTACGATAGGATATTATTATGATGTTTGAGTAAATCATAACAGAGGTGATCAGAAGACATAGATAGATATGAATGCAATTGTCCCAATAAAAGTGATTGAGCGGAGGTGGTCGCAAATTGCGACCACCTCCGGAGACTCAAGTTTTCACCGAAATTACCCTATGCCTTCACAGAACACGGAGCCATTATGCTTGCGGCTGTTTTGAATAGCCCTATTGCAGTACAGGCGAGTATTCAGGTTGTACGTGTATTTGTAAGGCTCAGGCAGATGCTTGCATCTAACGCAGAATTGTCCCGGAAACTTGACGCCCTTGAGAAGAAATATGATTATCAGTTCAAGATTGTATTTGATGCTATCCGGCAGTTGATGACGCCACCTGAGCCTGACAAAAGGAAGATCGGATTCCAGGTCAGGGAAAGGAGGGCGAGGTACAAACGTTTGATATTGCAGAATGCAACATCAAAGAAGGTATCAAATCTTGAAATTACAAATTGTGACTTCAAGTCAGGAGAATAAATATGGAAACTATTGTTCCTATAGAAGTTATTGAGAAGAAAATATATTTGATTCGTGGTCATAAGGTTATGCTGGACAACGATCTTGCGGAGCTTTACGACATTACAACCAAGGTACTTGTTCAGGCTGTTAAACGCAATCTGAAACGTTTCCCGTCTGATTTCATGTTTCAATTGAATAATCAAGAAGTTACAGGTTTGAGGTCACAAATTGTGACCTCAAAGATTGGCAGGGGAGGACGTAGATATCCTCCATACGCGTTTACAGAACAGGGTGTTGCTATGCTATCAAGCGTACTGAATAGTGATAGAGCGATTGAAGTAAATATTCAAATTATGCGGGCATTCGTCAAACTGCGAGAGATGATAGCCTCTCATAAGATGCTTGCTAAAAGGCTCGATGATCTTGAGAAGAAATACGATGTCCAGTTCAAAATTGTATTTGATGCGATCCGTCAGCTTATGGCTGCGCCTGAACCGAAGGAAAAGAAAATCGGATTTCGGGTAAGAGAAAGGAGATCACGATATGGGACATCATGACATAGAAATGCAGGACAAGAAGATGTATTGTAGGGGCACGTTGCTACGTGTCCCCTTTAAAATAACAAAGTCCCGTTCGCTATTTACGAGGCGCCCTGCGGTAGAGGAGGATCTACTTATTAAAATAAAAACGCTGTTAAGACAAGAGTCGAAATATGAATAATAGTAATGTGCAGGTCCAGCTTGCGGATGTAGCAGAGATTATCATGGGGCAATCTCCAAAAGGTGAAACGTATAATAAAATTGGTGAGGGAGTTCCTTTGCTTAATGGACCTTCGGAATTTGGCCAGTCACATCCTACTCCGGCACTATGGACAAATGCACCGACTCGACTTTGTAAAGAAGGAGACCTTCTTTTTTGTGTACGTGGTTCAACCACAGGACGGATGAATTGGGCAGATAGAGAATATTGTTTAGGACGAGGCGTAAGTGCATTTCGTTCAAAAACTGGCAATATAGATACCCGCTTTATCTACTATAGTCTGATATTTGAACTCCGTCGCCTTCTTTCTTTGAGTGCAGGGTCCGTATTTCCTAATCTCTCACGCCAAGATTTTGAGAGGTTTACAATAAATTGGCCTGAAAAATATACACGGTCAGCCATTGCCTCGATCCTCGGCGCACTGGATGACAAGATCGAGCTGAACAGAAAAATCAACGAGACCATTGATGTCATGGCAAGGGCTATCTTCAAATCATGGTTTGTGGACTTCGAACCCATCCCCGGCCTTGGCCCTCACAAAGAGTGGCAGGACTCACCGCTGGGCAGGAGTCCGAAGGGGTGGAAGGTGGAAAGTATTAGAGATATTGCTGAATTATATCGTGATACTATTAATCCGTCAGATTTTCCGGAAGAAGTTTATGAATATTTCAGTATTCCAGCTTTTGATGGGGGGCAGATGCCTACTCATGATTTAGGGGCAACAATTAAGAGTAATAAGTTTATTCTACCTGAATACTGTGTTTTGATCTCGAAACTCAACCCACGGATTCCTCGTGTGTGGTTTGTGAACAGTAACAGAAAATCACGTGCCGTCGCATCTACAGAGTTCTTGGTTTTAGTTGCAAAGCCGCCGTACTCTAATGAGTTTCTTTACAGCCTTTGTAACTCGGAGATTTTTCAGGAGAATTTTATCTCACTTGTAACGGGTACTTCAAGCAGTCATCAAAGAGTACAACCTAGCGATTTATTATCGATGAGAACTATTCGTTCCTCAGATGAAATGCTGGATAAATTTAAACGAAAGGTCTTCTCTTTATTTCAATTGATTCGATCAAACAAGAATCAATCCCACACCCTTGCTGCTATTCGAAATGTCTTGATGCCAAAGCTGTTATCAGGGGAGATAAGGGTGAAGAATGCGGAGAGGTTTATGGAGAATATCAGGAGTAAAACTGTATAAGCTATATAAAAAAGGAGGTTTTAACATGACAGAAAAGAAAGAAGGGGTAACAAAAACTTTAGGACAAGCAATTGATGAAATCATACAGGCATTGCAATCTCTTGAACAGAGTAGCAGAGTTACTGCTATCAAAGCGACTTGCGAACATCTTAACATTTCATTAATAGAGGAGTCTAAGATAGAACACCATATAGAGACGAGTCATCGGCCAGCAATGCCAACGACTTCTAAGACGATAGACATTAAAACTCTTAAAGAACAAAAAAAACCTTCCTCTGCTATTGAAATGGCAGCTCTCGTTGCTTTTTATTTATCGGAGCATGCATCTGAAATCGATCGAAAGGATGAAGTGGATGTGGATGATATGGTGAAATATTTTAAGCAATCTGGATTTAAGTTACCACAAAGGCCTAAGGTTTTGTTAGTAAATGCGAAGAATGCGGGGTACTTTGATTCTGCAGGTGGTGGGAAATATAAACTAAATCCAGTCGGCTACAATCTGGTGGCACACAATCTTCCACGATCTCAATCAGAATCTCCAATTAAGGGTACACGAGCAAAGAAACGGAAAACTAAAAGTAAGCCAGAAAGAAAAAGAAGTAGTTAAAAAAAGTAATGCAATCCGAGGAATATTTAATGCACTCTAAAATAATAGAATTACAGAAACGAGCAAAGCTACTTGATATTTCATTTCAGAAAGTGCGTTCAAAGCAACTAAATGTTCAGAAAATCAAAGATGATATCCGCTCTTTCGTTCAATATTATTTTAGAGATATCAGAACAGCATATATTCAAGATGGCAGACTTGAAAATGACCTTGCTACCGCAGATGAATACATGCAGCATTTACTCCGTTGTGCGCAAAAACGCACTTTATTAAGCGTATGTAAACGCACAATGAAAGATATAAATACAGCTTTGCATGAATTAGAATTAAAGAGCATAAAACCGACCATAAGTGAAAGGTGTAATTCCTCTGATATTCGATATACGCAGGTAATTGATACTCTTCGTAGAATTAATTCTTCAGCAGCTCTTTCATATGGGCAGGCACTTAAAGATTTAAGTGATGCTGATCGAAAATCGTGGCGCGGCACAGCGGTAGAGTTTCGAGAAACTCTACGTGAGGTGTTGGACAAGTTGGCCCCCGATGAGGATGTGAAGGCTCAACCTGGTTTTAAATTAGAGCAAGATGCCAAAGGGCCAACAATGAGACAAAAAACCATTTTTATTCTAAAATCAAGGCATATTGCTGAGAAGCAGATCAAGCCCCTGGCTGATGGGATCAACATTGTGGAAGAACTAATCGGGAAATTCATCAGGTCTGTCTATGAACGTTCTTCCGTTGCAACGCATATGCATACATCAAAGGAAGAGGCTTGTAAAATTAAAGACTATGTGACTTTGGCATTAATTGAATTATTAGAAATCAGAACATAGTGTAAAGAATGAGGAGAGGTTTGTGGAAAAAAAGATATGAATAGGGACTGGGAAACTGTATTTAGAAATTGGGCGAAACCATCGAGCGATACCGAGCAACAGAAATGCGGTAATGCTGTAAAAATGGTTTGTGATGCAATTAGTGGAGATAGTGCTCTTTCACAAAAAAATATTGAAGTGTTCCCTCAAGGCTCCTATAGAAATAATACGAATGTGCGTCAAGATAGTGATGTTGATATATGTGTTTGCCTTCTGGATGTATGTCTTGTCGATTTCTCAATGTCAGGTGCTCTTACGGATCAGATAGTTGGTCTTAATAGTTCAGATTACACCTACGGCGAATTTAAGAATTCTGTAGAAAAAGCCTTGGTAGCGAAATTTGGGAGAGCAAACGTAAGAAGATGCAATAAGGCATTTGACATTCATGCGAATACGTATCGTGTTGATGCTGATGTTGTGCCTTGCTTTGAGCATAGGAGATACACCGGAGAGAGACATTACGATAGCTCCTACTATTATCTCTCCGGAACCGAATTTTGCCCCGATAATGGTGGACGCATTATAAATTGGCCACAACAACACTATGAAAATGGAGTTGCAAAAAATGATGCAACAGGTAATCGCTTCAAATATATCACAAGAGTTCTGAAAAGACTCAGAAATGAAATGGCAGATAAAGGGATTGCTGCAGCAAAACCAATACCTTCTTATCTTATAGAGTGCCTTGTTTGGAATGTTCCAAATGAAGGATTTGGGCATGACATTTATACTGATGATGTGCGTTATGTCTTAGCGCATACCTTTAATGAGACAATAAACGATGAAAAATGTAGTGAGTGGAGAGAAGTCAATGAACTTAAATACCTTTTTCGGATTAGACAGCCGTGGACAAGGCAACAAGCTCACGAGTTTCTTTCGGCAGCCTGGAATTATATTGGCTTTGAATAAAGGTTAAATAATGAGGCACCTTAACATAAAGGCTTTTCTCTGGATTATTGTACCCATTTCTATTTTACTGTGGATTTTGATCATGGTTTTTAGTGAAGTAGGCGCTGATCCTGTTTGGAATGCAATCAAGAAAATCCCTACAGTAATATCGATTGACTTTGGTCTATGGATAATCTTTGTAAGATGGGCTTGGAAATGTAGAATATTTCAAGGGTGGCTGGTTCCTTTTCCAATCTTAGAAGGGACATGGAGCGGATTAATGAAATCTACATGGGTTAATCCAGCAACAGATAAGACTTTACCACCTATTCCTTTTACATTAGTCATTAGACAATCATTCCTTACTATTAATTGTTCTATCTTTACCAATGAATCGAGCAGTATAAGCTACTCTGCTGACATTCTTGTTGATAAAGAAACAAATAGAAAACAGCTTATTTATCATTATGCCAATAAACCACAGGCTTCTGTTAGGAATCGTAGTGAGATTCATGATGGAACTGCCGTACTTGATATAATAGGTGGAAAGCCAGTTGAAATGAAAGGAGAGTATTGGACATCGAGAAGGACAACCGGAGATATCGAAATTAAGTTTGTATCGAAAGAACTTCGAGAGGATTTTCTCAGAATAACTGAATGATGAGCGAAGAGTAATTATGGCAGAAATAAATCTCACGAAGGATGAAGCGTGATATGCTCATAGCAATGGAAAAGCACAGGGTGAATGAGGACAGGTGGAATTATCCCGGTGGTGTGGCAATTTCTACTCCTTTTATGTCTATTGATAAGAGAGAAAACTTTTCACTCGATACAAGCTGGGGTGAGATTTACCTTTTAAAGGAGACATATCAAAATACGGAGCGGGATTGCAGTAAGAATTATGGCGAAGACGGCAAATGGGGTTGGATGCTGATGATGAGGGCATGAGAGTGGACGTTATAATTACAGAACATGCAAAGTTTGAAGCCGATAGAAGAAATATCCCTGAAGAACTTATAAAATCTGTTGTTGAAGTTCCTCAACAGAAATTGTCTTCAAGGAAAGAGCGTGTTATAGTCCAGAATAAATACTATGATGAAACTGAAGGCAAGGAAATGATTTTACGGGTAGTAGGGATAGAGTCTGTAGAAGGATTTAAGGTTATAACAGTCTACAAGACTTCCAAAATTGATAAATATTGGAAGGAAGGAGGCTTAGATGAAGGTAATATTTGACCCTGAAACAGATACACTCAGTATTATTCTAAGAGATGAAAAAATCTCTGAGAGTGATGAAGTAAAGGAAGGTGTGATTATTGATTACAGCAAAGACGGAAAGATCGTTTCGATAGAAATCATGGATGCCTCAGAGCAGATAGCAGAACCTCAGGGTATATTCTATGAATTAAAGACCAAGCAAAAGGCATTAACCTGACAACTCTCCTGTGTCAATATTGGGAAAAGATATTCATTTATCTTGTAGGCAGGACTCTGAGGATTCGCGAACACAAATAGCCTTTAGTTTTTTTTCTAAAGATTTTGAGAGCCTGGGATATTTTGTAAGAACACCTTCAACCGCTGTTGAGGATGATACGGATTGATGAAACAATGCCTTGCGAAGTTTAGGGTCACGCAGATACGGATTTGTTTCTTTCAAGGATTTTTTTCGCATAGTTTTATTTTAGCATAAGGCGGTGACGGGATACAATTATGAATAATAGGAGAATTACGGAATCTGTTGTGGAGGAGGCGGCTCTGACCTGGCTTGAAGAGCTGGGCTATGCTGTTCTCAGCGGCCCTGACATTGCCCCTGGTGAGCTGTTCTCTGAGCGGGGAAGTTACGGCGATGTGATTCTGGAAGGACGGCTTCGTTCGGCGCTCACAGGGATTAATCGGGGCATACCGGCTGGAGCTATTGAGGATGCGTACAGGAAACTTAATCGGACGATTCATGAATCACCGCTCCTTTATGCAAATAACCATAGCTTCCACAGGATGCTTGTTGACGGGGTGGATGTGGAGTATCGAACCTCAGACGGCCGCATCGCCGGTGATAAGGTCTGGCTCATAGATTTCAATAATGCTGATAATAACGACTGGCTTATTGTGAACCAGTTTACGGTTATCGAGGGGCAGAGTAACAGGCG
>Ga0154349_1013_pt1 | contig 9393 bp, 5 predicted proteins | sample RifGroA2_FD_115877 | JGI IMG/M metagenome (GOLD analysis project Ga0154349, IMG submission 115877) | Nitrospirae bacterium GWA2_42_11 | reverse complement strand
GAAATCATAGCTGAAAGACCGAGTATGAAAAGCACATTAAATATATTACTACCCACTACATTGCCGAGGGCGATATCAGCCTGTCCGGCAATGCCGGAGTATACACTTACGGCAAGTTCCGGAGAACTGGTACCGAACGCCACTACAGTGAGCCCGATTATAAGTGGTGATAAACCTAAACCAATAGCCAGTCTCGCTGCCCCACGCACAAGTACATCAGCACCCAGAACCAGTAATCCAAGCCCAACAACAAAGAAGAAAATGACGGTAAGATTCATAACGTAAGGATATCATAATAATCTGATGCCACCAATATAACGTTAATGTCTGAATATTTTACTCAAAGGCAAACAATCTGTCATTAATATGTAGATATATAAAACCCGAAATATGCTAAAATAAATTTAAGGTTAAAAACAATCTTATTATAGAAAAATATGTACCTGCATATTGCCATACCCAGACCGCTGGAAGACACTTTCATATATAAATGCCCGCCTGAGATGGAAGGTCAGATCAGCGTGGGTAAGAGGGTTATTGCCCCATTTGGAAGGCAGATGGTTACAGGGTATATAATAAACACTTCAAAAGAACTACCAACCCATCTCAAGCCTGAAATCAAGCAGGGTCAGATAAAACCAATCTCCAGTATCCTCGATGCCACACCTCTGATTGACAAGACTATGCTTGATCTCTGTAAATGGGCCTCTGAGTATTATCTGTTTCCACTCGGTATGGTCCTGAAGACAGCGCTCTCAGGCATCCCTGAAGAAAAGGAGTTAAGGCCTCCTAAAAAGTCCTATAACATTTTAGATTTATTTAAAGATAAAACGCCATTTGCAGATAAACCCCGGGATACTGTTGCTGCCCCACCAATACTAACACCCCATCAGGAAGGAGTCCTGTCAACAATACGGGAGTCGCTAAAAAAGGGGGACTTTAGCGTGCATCTTCTCCATGGTATCACAGGTAGTGGTAAGACTGAGATATATATGCATTCGATTGATTATGTTACAAAGAGTGGTAAATCCAGCATCGTCCTTGTGCCCGAAATTGCCATAACCCCGCAGCTTATTACGAGGTTCTTTGCAAGATTCAAAGAGAGGGTTGCAGTACTTCACAGCGGTCTCACACATAATGAGAGGATATGGGAGTGGTTAAAGATAATGGAAGGGAAGGTAGATGTAATAATCGGTGTCCGGGCAGCAGTCTTTGCCCCGGTCAAAAATCTCGGCCTTGTTGTGATTGACGAAGAGCATGAGCACTCATTTAAACAGGAGGATGGTTTCAGATACAATGCCCGTGACCTCGCCATTATGCGGGCAAAGCTATCCAGGGCCTCTGTAATACTTGGCTCTGCAACACCTTCTCTCGAGTCTTTTTATAATACCACGACAAAAAAGTATGTATACCTGTCACTTCCGGAGAGGATTAACAGACGCCCGCTCCCCCCTGTAAGGATCGTTGATATGAGAAAGAAAGAGGGGTTTTCCATATTCACTGATGAATTATTGGAGGCATTAAAGCAGCGATTATACAATGGTGAGCAGTCCCTCCTATTCCTGAACCGACGTGGTTTCTCCCCATTTCTCCTCTGTCTTGACTGCGGATACTCCCCTGAATGTCCGAATTGCAGTGTCTCCCTTACATATCATAAGAGCGATAACTCCCTGCACTGCCATTACTGTGACTACAGGATCACCCCCCCTGACACATGCTCAAAGTGCAGTGGACACAAATTCAGGGCTTTTGGTGCAGGTACACAGAGGGTGGAGGAAGAGCTAAAAAAGATAATCCCCGGGATCCGCGTAGTCAGAATGGACAGGGATACTACAACTAAGAGGCATTCCCACCACCAAATATTTAAGAGTATGGAAAATAAAGAGGCGGATGTATTAATTGGGACACAGATGGTTACAAAGGGATTAGACTTGCCGGAGATAACACTGGTAGGTGTCCTCTTTGCAGATTCCTCCCTTCATCTGCCGGACTTTCGTTCAGCAGAGAGGACATTTCAATTCATTACGCAGGTGGCTGGCAGATCAGGGAGGGGTGATAAGGTTGGGGAGGTTATAGTGCAGACATTCAATCCTGACCATTACAGTATCAGATATGCCTCAATGCACGACTTTGAGGGATTCTACAAGGAGGAGTCATCTTTCAGGAAGACACTTGGCTACCCTCCTTATAAGAGGCTTGTAAGAATACTGATAAAGGGGAATAATAAAGAGTTAGTAGAGTCCTCTGCAGAGAGGTTTAAGTCCATTCTGACTGAAAGCAGTGGAAATGGTATTAATATATTAGGGCCTGTACCAGCCCCCTTTATCAGGATACGGGGAAAATTCAGGTGGCATATTATAATGAAGGCGAACGACAGCAGGACACTAAACAGAATTATTAAAAACTCCCTTAAGGCTTTTAATGCAAGCAGTAAGCATAAGCATGGACTCATAGAGATTGATGTAGACCCACTGAACCTGCTGTGATGCTTCACAGAAAGAGTAAAGCTAACAAAATCCCGCAGTTCTCTACCGGAAGCTTAAATTTTTTAAAAAATTTCCATTTTGATTATTGACTTATTATTTTTAGCTGTTAAAATAAGGTTGACTTTGGTCGATAACTTCCGTAATGATATGCATCAACAGGTAAAAAATTTAGAGAACGTAATCCTGTATGATACGTATAAGTAGGGTTAACCTCTACTGCCAGCTTATTCAATCCAATCTGCACCATTCACGTGTTCTCCGTTTATGAGCACTCTATCTCCAATGTTTTTATCCCATTATTCTAACAACTGCACATAACAAAGGGGAATACGGTTATGGATTATGTAAGTACAGAGTCTCTAACGAATCCTGAAAGGGTATATGATGGACTGGCATCTGTGTATGATCACTGGGTTGAAGAGGTACCGGCCTTAAAAATTTTCTATAGCATCTTTAATAAAACCATAGAACAGAACAAAGATAAGTTTCACGGGACTGTCCTGGATTTGGGATGTGGTACAGGGATCCTTTCAAAAAGGATATCAACGATGGAGAATGTAAAAAAGGTAATAGGGATAGACATCTCTCCCCTATCTATTGGTCAGGCATCCGGCAAGGAAATCCCGGGCTGTAATTTCTCTGTTGGCTCAGCCACCCGGATCCCTCTTAAAAATAAGACAGTAGAGGCCGTTGTTGCCTATGGGGATATCTTGAGTCATATTCACGAAGATTATTCTTCTGCAATTAGTGAGATTGCCAGGGTGTGTAAGCCAGGAGGTTATATTTTCTTCGACATAGATAATAAATGGAACCTCAGCCTTTTCTATGAATGGGAAGAGCTAAGTACAGCTATAAATTCAAGCATCTCTGAAGGACATGTCCGTATCTGGTCTTTCATTGACTCTACAGGCAAATTTAACACTATGAAATTTAAGACCTTCACACCTGGGGAGATAAAAAGACTTCTGATATCTTATGGACTTGAACTAATATCATTTGAAGGAATAATAATCTTCCCAAACCTCCTTCCACAGAATATCCATTATGACCCATCAGGCAGGGGGTTCTTAAGTCACGCAGTTATGGCCCTTAGCAAGGTTGATTCTCTGATAAGCAGGCTCCCCGGATTACGCGGGTTTGGCATCGGTGCATCTATCATTGCAAGGCGACTTTAGATAATGCGCAGGTTAAAATATGGTTTGATAATACTGGTCGTCCTTGTCATTGTTATCTTAGTCTGGTTTTTCAGGCCATTCCCCCCCTCAGGTTTAAAAGGTAATCTTTATAAAGATACATATCTTGCAGGGATCATTAAGACAAGAGGCATCTGGAATAAACCCTTATCATCAATAATTGCCTCTGTCCCTCTGGAAGGCCGAACTCTACCCAATATACCCTTCTACCTTAAACCTTTTATACCACCAACAATAGAGCTATATGTTGCAAAGACAGGAGAGGAAGGAGAGATGGCTGTTGCTGTAGACCTTGGCTGGAGGTCAAGACTGTTCAGGATAATTCGTGGGACTCTGATGGAGCAGATACAGTATCGGGGGGTTGGTGTTATTGAAGGAGAATATACAATAAGAACGCCGGAGGGTAAGAGGATACTTATATATCAGGATGAGGGTACCTTATTTTTAGCAGAGGGTGACAATATTATTAACAGGATTATCAGACCTGTTTCAGATAAAGGTAAGGTCTCAGGTATTAAACCTGGAGAAGAATTAACTCAACAGGTCTATGATAAGAAGGATATTGCATATATATCATTTTCAAATGATAATAAGGAGATTACCAGGTCTATCGAAGATCTTGAAAAAAAGCTTGGTTTTTTGATCCTCTCATCTTCAGGCAGTATAAAGGGAGGTACTATAAAATTAAGGAAGACAGGGAGTAATACACTTGTTATAGAATTGGTTATAGGTGTTACAGACATCAGCGAAATTGAGGCCATTGAGGGCGACATCACATATATCATTGAACTTTTAGACAGGTTCCTTTCCAACAGCAATCTGAAGGCAGAGATGACTATTAACACTGAAAATGATAATATAATGACACATGTTATGATACATCCAACTGGTAAATCAAAATAACCGGAGGTATATAATGAGAAGACTTCTTGTATTACTTTTTATTGTTGCTTTATTTGTTATTATAACAGTGTCAGATGGTTCTGCCCTGACCTTTGAGTTAAATAAAGACAAACCAGGGGTACAGGCATTTATTCAGAAGAACCTGCGATTTACAGTTGGAGGGGCGCCTATAATCCAGAAACTCCCTGCAAACTTTTATGTAATATATTATTCTCCTGATGATATACCTGTCCTTGCAGCAAAGGTGGGTAAAATAGAAAAGACCTCACCACTATCACCATATCTGGAAAAATTATCCGGCGGGAATAATTCCAAAAGCATAACAGGACCACATAAGGAGAAGATTGTCTATAATCCGAACAGCCCGACTGACAAAAAGATACTTGAATCCTATGCACTCTGGGATGGATGGATATTTATAGGACATAAGAAGGAGACCATCAATAACCTCTTAAAACTCTATAAGACCACCTCTGATATTGTTAAGATCGATAAATCTGCCACATCTATAAAGGGATGGAAGGATGCCGGCATAAAGATCTGGGGAGATAATTCAAATAATCACCTCTACAATATCTTTGAAGCCCAGAAAGATAGGCTCCTCATACCACTGGTTAAGGATCCTAAAAAGATTCAGTATCTTGCAGGGGCCTTCACATTGACTGTGTCCAATGAGATGAATGGTACACTCCTTGTAAAGCCTGTAAACCCACAGGCCAAAAAAGACATAGAAGGAGATTTGAGATTTATTGGAGAAACCGTCAGGAGAAGGCTTGTTGCAGTAAAGACCCCTTACAAGGGGAAATTATACAGTACTGATAACGCTGTCATCTATGAGGCATATATGGGTAACTACCTCACAGCCCAGGGAGAGATAATCAAGTCCGAGTAAAATAAACTTTGCTGTTGGCTTCTGTAACTATCTCTCTGCTTTACTTATTCTACAACCACAGTACCCTGCTTGGTTCTAGACTTGTTTTTAGCATTATCCTTTGCCTGTATCTTGTAAGTATAGGTGTCAGCAGGCACTAATACCCCATCAGTGTCCCTCCCATCCCACTTAACTGAACCTGCCGCTCCTTCCACAGGACAGGAGAGTCCATTCTTTTTAATAGTCCTAACCAGTGTATTTACAGAGTCATAGATCTTAACCTGTACCTTACATGTACCTGATAGATTATCCAACAGGGTAAAACGGATCTTGCTCACCTCTCCAAGAAGAGGTCTGAATGGATCAGGGGAGTCTGAGACCCCCTTGACCACAGGCTTTGTTGTATCAAGGTTGATACTGTCCGAAAAGCTTCCTGAAGAGTTCCCTGCCCCATCCCGGTACTGTACATATACCCACTCTTCCCCATCTACTAAGGAGAGGGTCCATTGCTTGTCTATAGAAAAAGGCTCCCAGTCAGTAAAATTGATATTGTCGCTGCTGAACCGCATATCCGCACATCCGCTCTCAGAGTCAGTACAATCCAGTGTCAGTGTAACAGCGGTTGTCTTTGTCCAGACCTCATTGTTATTAATGATAATCGAGCCAGTAGGCGGCGTAGTATCAATCCACGTACTCGTTATGATTGTATATGTCTTTGTTGTTGTCCCATCCTGTGCTGTTACAACTATTGTAATAGCATTATCACCACCATCAAGGTTAACTGTATAGGGCATGCCACTTGTTGCTGCATTTCCATTAATGGTCATGCTTGCATATGGATCATCCAGAGTCGCAGTAACATTCAGGTTTATAACAAAGTCAGGCACAGTCAGCGTATATAGTATAGTATCCACAGAAAAAACAGGATCAAGCGCCCCCTCACTTACTGCCAATCCTCTAAGATCTGCGTTATTGAACACACCCAGGAGAATATGGCCAACCCAACCTACAGCTACAAACTTACTATTGTCAAACGCTATATCACTAAAGAATGTTACCCCTTCATTCCATCCCCCTGAAGACCATGTCACACCATCATCCGATTTTATAGCCCGGACGGATTCAATGGATGTGGAAAGCTCCATAACCCAATCAATTGCCACGAATTGACCCATGCCATATCCTACTGTTAAATAACCGTCCAACACTCCCAGGTAGGTTTGATCCCAGATAACACCATCTGTAGATATATACATCATACCGCCATGAAGTTCGTCAATAGCGCCTGCATACCATTCACCCGCAGCAACAAATTTTCCTTCGCCATACGTAATATCATGAAAGTCGCCCAGATTCCCTCCAACACCCGACTCTTGCAATGTCCAGGTAATACCATCCGGTGAGGTAAGGATAAAACCACCCCCGTACTCCGACCCAACAACAGCGAACTGACCCCCACCATAAGCAACACCGGAAAGAGAACTTGTTGTCCCGGATGTTTGCGCTGTCCAGTTCACCCCATCTGAAGAAGTAATAATTGTACCATCGCTACCTACTGCAGCGAACTGACCCCCACCATAAGCAACACCGGAAAGAGAACTTGCAGTCCCGGATGTTTGCTGAGTCCATGCCATACCATCAGGCGAAGTAAGGACCACTCCATTAATGCCTACAGATGCTAACTGACCTCCACCATATGTAATATTAGTTAGAGTTTCCAATGTCCCTGATGTCTGTTCTGTCCAGTTCAGACCATCAGGAGAAGTCTTTATAACACCATCACCACCAACTGCCACAAACTGCCCACCGGCATACACCACACCAATCAGCCAATGCCTAACTCCATTAGGAGACGTCTCTCCCGAGGCATGTGTTGTCCAGACATCCCCATCATCCGTCGTTAGAATAGTACCTGTATCACCTACTGCAACGAACCGACCTCTGCCATATGCTATACCAAGAAGCTGTGGCGGTGTTTTTGTCAATCCAGTCGGATATTCTACAAATCCCCATCCATCATATGAAGTGCGTATCATCCCAATATTCCCCGTATAACCTACAGAGACAAACCTGCCGCCGCCATAGGTGATACTGTATAGAAAATACGCTGATACGGTACTTGGCCGGATCCAGTTTACTCCATCAGTTGAGGTGATAACTCTCCCATAAGTACCCATAACAGCTACGAACTGTCCTCCGCCATATGTAATATCCATAAGATAAGCAGTAGTTCCCGAGGTTTGCGCTGTCCAGTTGACGCCATCCGGTGATGTGAGAATAATACCACTCGCCCCAACCACAACAAACTGACCACCACCATACACTACACTGTATAATATCTTTGTAGTATTCGAGGTTCGGGCTGTCCATGTAATACCGTCCGGTGATGTTCGGATAGTACCATTCCAACCAACAGCTATAAACTGGCCGCCACCATATGCTACAGCCCATAGCTGGTTTGTTGTTCCTGATGATCTGGCTGTCCATGTTACCCCGTCAGATGATGTGCGGATCATGCCATATTCACCTACAGCTACAAACTGCCCTGCGCCATAGGCAATACCATAAAAATTATCTGTTGTACCCGAGGTCTGCGATGTCCAGATGATCCCCTCCGTTGATGTGAGAACTGTACCATTAACCCCTACAGCTACAAATTGGTCCCCGCCATAATCAACACTGTAAAGCCTGTTTGTCAATCCTGCGGAACGTAAAGTCCAGTTTATTCCGTCAAGAGAAGATAGAAGCGTACTACTCCCGAGTACTGACCCTCTGCCTACAGCAGCAAAAGAGCCATTGCCAAAAGCAATGCCCCAAAGCATATTTGTGGTCCCTGAAGTCTGTAATGTCCAAACCACACCATCAGGTGAAGTTAAAACAATACCATTGCTGCCAACAGCAACAAATTCATTATTTCCAAATGCAGTACTGTTAAGAGAACTTGCAGTCCCGGAGGTTTGAGTTGTCCAGCTTATTCCATCAGTTGAGGTGAGTATCGCACCTGAACTACCCACAACAACGAACTGACTGCCATCATTTACGACGCTACGAAGTACCCTTGTTGATCCCGAGGTCTGTGATGTCCAATTCACACCATCCGGTGACGTGATGATAGTACCTGTATCACCTACTGCCACGAACTGATCCACACCGTAGCCTACACCGTAAAGCCAGTTTGCAACCCCGGAATTTTGCACTGTCCAATTCACACCATCCGGTGAACTAAGAATTATACCATTACTCCCCACAACGATATATTGACCATTACCATATGCTACTCCGTATAGTGACTCAAGTGACCCAGGCCCTGAGTTCCGGCCTGTCCAGTTTATCCCATCAGCAGATGTGAGGATCGTACGCCTCGCAGGATTATTACTATAGTCTGGATCCCCAACTGCTATGAACTGGCCACCGCCATATGCAACTCCCCGAAGCTCAACTGTTGCTCCTGAGTGCTGTCCAGTCCATACCACCCCATCACCAGATGTTAATATAACGCCATTTCTGCCTACCGCTGCAAATCTGTCTCCTCCATATGCCACTCCATTCAGAGAATCTCCGCCTGGCGGGTCAGGATGGCGCCACTTCCAAACCGGGGCAGCATGTCCGGGAGATGGGGAATAAAACAGACCAAGCGATAAGGAGAAAATTGCGAATATAAAACAGGCTTTTATTTTCAATGCACTCGTCCTCAATGGGAAAATATACAACACTCAGTTGTAATGGCCTAATATATACCAAAATGAAATTCCCATGTCAATAAAACAAATTTAGCTTACCGCAGAATAGCAAGACTATCCCGCTCTGAGGTTATATTTCCCCTTGGAAGATTTGGAGTATCACTATTCTAATATACTATTGAGGAAATAAAAGAAGAACTTTCACGTGAGTAAGTTATGGTATTGAGACAATACCCATGTATTCTATTATCCGAGGATCT
>Ga0154349_1034_pt3 | contig 9523 bp, 16 predicted proteins | sample RifGroA2_FD_115877 | JGI IMG/M metagenome (GOLD analysis project Ga0154349, IMG submission 115877) | Nitrospirae bacterium GWA2_42_11 | reverse complement strand
TGAATGAATCTTGAGTCCTTTTTTCCTTTCATCATCATCAAGAAAACCAACCGGGTGATAATTGTATTTCGGGTTTTTAAGCATGTCACGAAGTAATAATTCACCTGCATCACCTGCCCCATAAATAAAGACCCCTTTTTTATCAAAGAGGTTAATCCTGTTTCTTTCTCTTAGTAATCTTGTAAACATCCTTGTGCCGCCCATTAACATTATTAAAAAAATGCAGTCCATTATCAGTATTGATCTTGGATATGTATTTAATCCCATAACAGGATATATTATTAACCCAATAATAACAGAACTTAAAACAACCCCTTTTATAATATGATACAGGTCTGTAATACTTACATACCGCCAAAGCCCTGCATTAATTTCATAAAAGTAAAAGATCCCGATACGGACTATAACAATAAAAGGCAGAGTAGTTTTGATCATACCAACATATTCTGGTGGAACCCTCCACTCAAAGCGTAGAAAGAATGCAAGTAAATTAGCAGCTACAATAAGGAAAAGATTCACAAAGAGCACCACAATCCTGCGATACTTCATGACATAATCTGTGAGCATAGATGAATCTCCTTTTTAGTTTGATCTTTATAGCTTTGATGTGGTCACTATGATGAGTCTACTTTCCATCCCTTAATTACAAGTGATGAAAGTTAATTGAATGAACACGGCCAATTATTGCACCCACCGCTTCTTTTAATTCACACAAGTTATTGTGTATATCATAAAAAAAGAAAAAAGAAAAGAATATATTTTTCTGGGGGTCAAAGGAAGGATGCCACCCCATCAGTAAGTTCCGAGATAAGGGTTTCGGCGGTTCTGTCAAGGCAATAATTACAGTACACTTGCGTGAGAGACATCGGCAAGGACATAGTAAGCACCCTGGGGGATATGCGGGGAAGGCAGGACTCTCCAAAAAACCCGACGGCGGTTTTGACGACGACATCGATCAGAGCATCATGTCAATCACTTTGCAAATTTTGAATGGATAAACTCCCTTTAGAGTTACTCTCTTCTTATACAAGTGATACCAAAAATCTATCCAGGCTTATAATCCTTACGGTATCTTTCCTTATATCAACATCCTTTTCAGAGACAACCTGATATCGAAAAGGTATCTCCAACCTTTGACCAAAATAAGTCAGGTTCTTTGAAACCTCTTTTGAGCCAGCTTTCACCTCTACAGCAAACCAGGGCCTCCTGTTTTCTGTAACCAAAAAATCAACCTCCCTTCCTTCCACATCCCTCAAAAAATGAAGGTCTGTTTTGTATCCTTCGACATCGCTCAGGAAGTGACACATCTTGAGAAGGTGGGAGGCAACTATATTCTCAAGCCTGGCGCCGCTTTCATCAGGAACCTCAGACCAATCCCACAGATACAGTTTGGGTTCTTTTTTCAGAGACTTTATTTTTTTTATTATGAAATGGATAGATCCTGAAATGATAATAGAACCTCTCCAGAATTTCCATCCAGGATGATACAGTTTTGTGTGCAATAGAAAGATCTTCTCTTAAGGAATTAAGAGACAGAAGGGAGCCGACTTTATCAGGAAGTGTATCAACAAGAACCTGAAGAAGCGACAGTTCTCTGATATTCTCCAGATCTCGTATGTCCTCTCTGACCAGACGTTCCACCCTCTGGTTGTGCCATCGTCGCAGGCCGGCTTCACTTTGTTTAAGCATTGGCTCAGGGAAACCGCCGAATTTCAATATGATAGCTAAAGCTTCTCTTATTTCAGCCCCTGATTTTGCAAAAATAATTTCTTTAAATGGAACAATCTCATTCTCCATTTCAAGAAACTCCGCAAGGCTGAAAGGGTGAAGGCGATAGTAATAATATCGTCCCATTAAAGAATCGCCCCCCCGTCTGCATACATCCAGCCTTGCACTGCCTGTTACGAGAATATTAAAATCAGCCTTGTGTTTATCAAACTGTCCTTTAAGGTAATTCTTCCAGTCTTTATACTTGTGGATCTCATCGAATAGAATAATTCCGGCATCACCCTTAAACTTCGACTGAATAATATTCTTCCTGTCATCCCTTGAGTCCCAGTTCAGATAATCATAAGACCTGAAGTAGTTTTCAGCTATATACCTTGCCAGGCTTGTCTTCCCAACCTGCCTGGCGCCGCCGATGAAAACCATCTTTTCATTCAGGTCCTGCAGAATATGCGAAACAAGATACCTCTTTTTCATGGAGATAAATTACCATGTATTTTGATCGTAGTCAAATATTCTGGCAAGAAGTTTTGACCATAGGAAAAACCATAAGATTCAATTCCAGAAATTTTTCCACATGTATTTGCACCCATATAGAATCCACCTGGCCGCAAACTCTGCAATAGGCTCCTCAGAAATAAATTCAATGTTTAGTAAATCATGCTTGGGATCATCCTGATCCTCATTTTTATCTTCCTTCCAGTAACGTTCAATCTGCATGAAGAAGCCGCTCATCCTGAGGATAGTCACCGTCTAATACAACAATAGTGTCTGACTTTTCTAATTGATCAGATACTACCATGAGGTGGCCGAGGACACTGAGATATAAAGGGTGGGCAGCATAAAGCGTAAGAAGTGTGAGAAGGCATACAAGGAGAAATATCCATTTCTTCTTAAATCTCACTGCAACGCTATCTTCGGCTGAATTTTTTTGATCATGTGATAACTAATCACAAAAAGGATTGAAAAAACCACAAGTACAACAAGTTGGAGCATCACTCCATTTTGATAAGCCAAGAATGCAAGAATCCCGAAAAACAGTTGCACTATTGCATACATCAGCGACACCTGCCAGTGCGGGAGTTTTAATTCGTTACTCAAGTACTGATACAAGTGGCTCCTATGGGCCTGCGTCAGACTTTCTCCCCGTCTCCATCTATAATAAATTGTAATAACAGCATCTGCATAAAAAGTACATAAGAACATAATTAAACAAAGAAATATATTAATAGACGTTGACAGCTTGATTACAAAAGACGCAAATACAAAGCCCAAAAATATACTCCCCACATCCCCCATGAAAACCCTTGGCCCTGGGAAAATTAAAAGGCAGGAAACCAAGACACCCTGCCGCCAGAACAGCACTCATCAAAAAAACATCATGAGCATTCAGTATAAAATAGGAAAAATAAGCCATCAGACCGAAACCGACCGAACCGATCAATCCGGCAATTCCGTTAATCCCATCCATAAAATTATAGAAATTGGTCGTACCGACAATAAATATAAGCCAGAATAAAAAGAGGGATATTATACCTCCCTTCTCTTATGCTGTTAGTAATTCAATCTTTGGAGATATTTCTCTTGGCCTTTCAAACTCAACTATAATGACCTTCTCCCCCTTTTTAAGCAGGGAATCAGCGGTTTTCTTGTTTTCGTTATATAATTCGGGGTCATCTATGGGCAGTATCACAAGTTCAGCATCCATAGGTATCTTATCCAAGACATCTGGATGATCAAAGGCATACTTCATAAATTCATTTATCAGATCGAGATTTTTTTTAATAACCTCGTCTTTAGTAATCATTTGATCTCCTCCTCATAGGCCTTTCTATACCATTTCCATGATATTTTAAGATCCTGTACAGCAAATGTAAATGCCGCGTTAAAATCAGCAAAAATGAGTGGTTGCTTCTCAATATTCCCATCAGGATGAATAATATCCTTATGGGCAAACCCATGTACCGTATCATATCTTACCACCCCTCTCCATTCGCCTCTTATGAAAGCTTCATACTGCGCAACGAATTTTAATATTCGCCCCTTTTCCTTAGAGGCGATAACACGTAATCGATCCTTTTGGTCAGATGATAATGTAATTATAAAATTTAACTCTTTCGGCATTTACCTGTAAAATCGGCGTTACAGACTATAATACCGCTACCCAAAAGGAATTTCCATGCAAGAGAAGAATATCAAAAGGACGTTTATAAAGCAACTGAAGTAGAATTATCCAACAAGACAATCCTGTAATCCCATTTTGAGACAATCGCAGCAACGATTACGCTCAGAAGAAATGCCAATGAAATACTAAGAAGTGTATTCATCATGCCACCCTGTAACTCTTATACCACCTAACTGTTTCACGAATTCCCTCTTCCATAGTATGCGGCGGCTTCCATCCGAGGACCTTCCTGATCTTGCTGCTGTCTATGCAGAGAGAGCCTGTTAGCCGTTCCATCTCCGAACCTTTCCCCATGAGCGCCCCAGCAGCCTTTAACAATATAACCGGTAAGGGAATTAATCTTGCTCTTTTATTCATTACTTTCGCGATTATCCTGAGCAGGTCTGGTGTAGAAATATCGTCTCCATCACTCACCAAAAAGGTTTCTCCTGCGGCATCAGGGTGGGTAATACACATCGCAATTATATCCACGAGATTACCTGCATAGATCATACTTCTTCTATTATTCACAAGCGAAAGCGGCAAGGGAATATCTCTGCGTACCCAGTTTAAAAGGCGTAAGAAATTCCCCCTTACGTCCGGCCCACAAATCAGGGGTGGCCGTATGATGACAATCTCAATGCCTTTATCTAAAGCAAATCTATGTAAAATCTGCTCTGCCTCCCACTTGGATTGGCTATATGGATCGTCAGGGCACACCGGATCTTCCTCTGTAAAAAGGTGCCTGTCAGTTATTTCACCATTTACCTTAATCGTGCTTAGATATATGATCCGGCGGATACCGGCCTTAGCCGCCATATAGGCCAATCTTTCTGTCCCGGCAGTATTAACTTTTCTATACTCATCCAATGGATTCGCAGAGGTCTCATGCATCACGTGGACCCTTGCAGCAAGATAGATAACTGTATCAACGTTGTCCAATGTACCCCCCCATTCAGTGTAAAGACCAATATCATCAATCAGGTGGTATTGCATTTGAGAAGGAAGCCCGGAAATCTTTTCCCGCGAACGTACGGTTCCTGTGACAGAATATCCTTTTTCCACGAGACTATGGCAAAGCATTCTTCCAACGAAGCCGGTGGCGCCGGTCACAAAGATTTTCTTTGCAATTTCGTTAGCGGATTTTGACATGTAGGCACCGGACAGTTCTGTAAAAGGGATCCCCTAAATTTTACCTTCTTTCTTCATTTTACCTATCAAACTTTCTACGGTTTCATTCTTAAACAACTCTTTCCTCAGCTTCGTATAATCTCCTTCCCCCTTTTCATACTGCAGGAGAAACCTCAATGCTCCCACAAGCCCCAATTGTTTTTTCAATGCCTCCCAACCGGCCTTCTGTATCTCCATTGGCGTCAAATTGGAAATTTGCCTCATATTTTAAACACCTCCTTTGCGATAACTGCAGAACTAACAACGCTTGGTACCACTTAACTGTTTCACGAATTCCCTCTCCTATTATGGGCAGAATCACCAGTTCAGCATCCATAGAGATTTTTTTTAACAACTTCGTCTCTCGTATTCATTTGATCTCCTCAAAGGATTCTTACAAAACAACTGAAGCAGGATTAACGCCAGCCTTAGCTGCCATGTAGGCCAATCTCTCTGCCCCGTGAGTATTAACTCTCCTATACTCATCCAGTGGGACTGTGGAGGTTTCCTCCATGACATGGACCCTTGCGGCCAGATAGATAACGGTATCAACGTTTTCCAACACACCCGTCCAATCTGTGTGAGGACCAATATCATCAACCAGGTGGCATTTCACTTGAGAGGGAAGCCCGGAAATCTTTTCTCGTGAACGCACTGTCCCTGCCACAGGGTATCCCCTCTCCACAAGGCTACGGCATAGCATTCGCCCTACGAAGCCTGTTGCGCCTGGCACAAAGATTTTATGCACAGATTTGATCCATTTTCCAGTAATTCCTCACTATTCAGCAAAAGCATACCATATTATCTTACTGAACTCATAGAAAAATGTCCTGCTGTCTGCCCTGTGTTGCCACCATTCATCAGGGTGAAACTGGGAACTGTATGCCGGTGAGATATAGACGCGGATATCCCTATCTCTCCATTCCTTTTCGTAAACCCTCTTAGTTCGCCACGTATGATAGTTGGAGGTTACGATGATTACACTTTTAAATCCATGTTGCCGGCTATATATACGGAGATACTGTGCCTCCTCCTTAGTTGAATCTGCAGCATGCGTGGCTACTAATAGAGTATCCTTAGAGAAAACCCGCAACTTTACAGCGTGACGCCACGAGGGGTAATCCTCATAGGTCTGCCACTCTGCCAGCTTCGCACTCAAAATCACTTTAGGCGCATATCCGCTCTTCCATAACTGAACCGCATGAAGAAGCCGCTCATCCTGAGGATAGTCACCATCTAATACAATAATAGCGTCTGATTTTTCTATAGGGTCAGATACCACCATGAGGTGGCCGAGGACACTGAGATATACAGGGTGGGCAGTATAAAGCGTAAGGAGTGTGAGAAGGCATACAAGGAGAAATATCCATTTCTTCTTAAATCTCACTGCAACGCTATCTTCGGCTTAAATTTTTTGACCATGTTATAACTAATCACAAAAAGGATTGAAAAAACCACAAGGACAACAAGTTGGAGCATCACTCCATTTTGATAAGCTAATAATGAAAGAATCCCGAAAAACAGTTGCACTATCGCATACATTAGCGATACCTGCCAGTGTGGGAGTTTTAATTCGTTACTCAAGTACTGATACAAATGACTCCTATGGGCCTGCATTAGATTCTCTCCCCGTCTCCATCGGTAATAGATTGTAATAACGGCATCTGCATAAAAAGTTGATAAGAACATAAGCAAACATAGAAATACATTAATAGACGTGGACAACTTGACCACAAAAGATGCAAATACAAAGCCCAAAAATATACTCCCCACATCCCCCATGAAGACCAGCGCCCTCGGGAAATTAAACGGCAGGAAACCGAGACACCCGGCGGCCAGGACAGCGCTCATCAAAAACGCATTGTGAGCATTCAGCACAAAATAGGATAAATACGCCATCAGACCAAAACCAACCAGCCCGGTCAATCCGGCAATCCCGTTAATTCCATCCATAAAATTATAGAAATTGGTCGTACCGACAATAAATATAAGCCAGAATACAAATAACACTGCACTAGCAACAAAAGTCGATGTTGTAAAAACCATCATGACGATAACAGCCGAAATGATAAGTTGAACCAATAACCGCAACTTTGACGAGAGTGTAAATATATCTTCAAGAAAACCTATCAGGCCAGTAGTCCCGGCAATCAGCGTAAAAGATATATCTTTAATTATAAAAACCCCTAACAATAGAAACCCAATCCAGATCCCAACCCCCCCGCCTCTTGATGTGGGCTTAGAATGAGAGCTGCGAACATTGGGATTATCAATTAAAGCAAATCTTAAACCATATTTAGCGACAAAGAAGGTAAAAAAAACACTAACTAAGAAAGACAACAGGGCTGTAGATAAGAAGGGGTATAAAGGAGAAATAGTGGCAGGCAATAAATGACTAACTTCCAACACTCTTATACCATCTTATAGTTTCAGGAATAGTGTTATATAAATTATACTTTGGTTGAAAACCAATTTCTTTACGGATTTTATCAAAGGAAAAGGTCAGGGTTCCTGTCAGTTTTTCCAAAACCTCTGAATTAAATGGCACGGGTTTACGAAGAATACCTCCTGCTATATCTCCGAACCACGCTATTTTTTTTGCAACACTCATGGGAATATAAAAAGGTGAAATCCTCCTACCCAACTCTTTTGCTATCGTCTTGTACAATTCTATTACAGAATAATCAACACCATCAGTAACTAAATATATTTTGCCATCTGCATCCTTATTATTGACTATTTCCAAGGCTGCATCAACTACATTCCTGGCGTTTACCATGCTCCTTTTGTTCTCTCCGGTTCCGATCATAACAAAATAGCCTTTATCAATAGCTCTTATCATTTTATAAATATTCCCCTTGTTACCTGGACCGTAAACTAGAGGCAACCTCAATGAAGTTGTCATTACCTGTTTCTTTTTTCCCCATCCCCTTATAACCTCTTCAGCCTCAAGCTTAGTGTGGCCATATGGCGTTGATGGTTCTGCTTGTACCTTCTCATCTATTGATTCCCCGATTTCCCTGCCATATACACTCACAGTGCTGATGAAAATTATATGTTGTACAGACGTACTCAGAGATGATAGGATATTTTTTGTCCCTTTAACATTGACCTCATAAATATATTTAATTTCTTCTTCAGTTCGTGGTTTTTGATGGACATAAGAGGCTAAATGAAGTACAATTTCAACACCTCTACAGGCATTTTCTAGTAACTTATTGTCATTGATATCCCCTGTAAATATTTTAACTTTCTCTCCCCACTCTGGAATAATACGATCATAATTTCTCACCAGGACATTTATATCAGCCTTCAACTTCATCAGGGAAGATACGAAATGTCTGCCAATAAAACCGTTCGCACCTGTAACTAATACACTAAACATTACCCTGCACTTCTGTCACCTGAGACCAAAGGGGTAGATTGTGTGAGGTTAAACCACTGCATTATACTGTGGACAATTATAAGATGGGCATCTTCCACCTTTTGCATGTCATTACTCTGAATTATAAGAGATTTCCCAGCAATTTCCCTTAGCTTGCAACCACCCAGACCGCATATACCAAATGTAACCCCGCCATTTTCATTACAATATCTTATTGCCCTAAGAACATTCTCCGAGTTGCCACTTCCGGATATCCCGATAAGAAGATCATTTTTGTTCATAAAATTTCTTAACTGTTCGACAAAAATATCATTGTATGAGACATCATTAGCATAGGCCATAATTGTCGGGATGTTGTCGCTGAGGCAGATTACCTTAAACCTCTTCTCCTTGCCATAGCTTGCCCCTTTATTGATATCACAGGCAAAGTGAGAGGCAGTTGAGGCGCTCCCCCCATTACCACAAATAAAGATATGTGCTTTATTCTCTACTGAACCCGAAGGGCAGAGTTCGACGCCTTTAGGCGTGGGTATCTACAAGCACCGAGATTTCAGCAATTGCGAATCCAAGTAGATAAGCACCGCCATCCCCTGCGAAGATACGCCCTTTTGGATAATTCCATATTAAAAAACCAACCAATGCCCCTGCAAACATAATGCATATACCTGCGAGATACACATCTCCTATACTAAACAACACATAGCCCAATGCCCCAAATATTAATAAACAGATCATCCCTGCAAGACCATTATAGCCGTCTATGATGTTTACTGCATGGGAAATTCCACCTACGGCTATAAGTGTTAAAATAAAAAATATTGGAGCAAATACGAGTAAATTATCAATCAAAGGTATATCAACTCTTATTAATCGTCCATCAAGTAGATAGAATCCAGCAGCCGCAGCAACAAATGTCAAAAAGAGACGTTGCAGTGGTCCAATCTTTTTTGTTAGATCCTCTATAATTCCACCTGCAAAGGCAGGCATTGAACTCAATATTAATAATCCCGCATCTCTAATATCAAAACCCAAAAAAACTATGAGAGGCAAACAGACTATCAAACCAATAAGTATCGGAA
>Ga0154349_1058_pt1 | contig 9649 bp, 4 predicted proteins | sample RifGroA2_FD_115877 | JGI IMG/M metagenome (GOLD analysis project Ga0154349, IMG submission 115877) | Nitrospirae bacterium GWA2_42_11 | reverse complement strand
TTTTAATATAGAAGGGGGAGGAAAAGTTACCGGAGATTCTGTGCTGAATTTCTGGGAAGATTTATTAGCCGGTGAACGGTTCTTTAATTATGATTTAAAGATAAGATCTATCATATACCATTTTGGTATTGAGAATAAGACAACTGAAAGACTCACTCTGAGAGGAGGGATTCAATATATCCTGACGACACCGGAAGGAAATTTAGACCACTGGACACCTTTCCCCATAATCCAGATAGGAAAGCTTGATGAGGAAATAATTAATCTTGATTACAAGTGGGCAAGGCTCGGTACCTTGGCCTTTGGATTTAGCTACAGGTTCAGGGTCTTTGAACTGACCTATGCATTCGGACAGATAATTCCAATAAAGGTTAAAAAGGTAGAGGAGATTGATGGGATTGTTTCAGAAACAGAATCCACAATTGGCAAAGGCGGTTGGGACCCGGGAAACTTATGGGATACAATAGTAGAAAATCCTGGAGGGAATATTCAAAGTATAAGGCTTACATGGTATTTTTAGGACAGCAGCTTTATGAAATGAAAATTAAAGCCCCCTTTCTGAATTAATCAGAAGATGGGGCTTTAAATGGTATTACAAATATTATGGTGCTAAGGAAATGAGTTTCTTTCCTTGCACTGACCATAGACCCTCATCATAATACATCTGAGGGGCATCCCATGGACCATCATATCTCTTTATAACCTTACCTGCCGTATCAACCTTCATAACACCATTTCCAGTAGTAACCCAGAGATAACCGTCACCAAAGGTCATATAGTCAGGTGACTCGTCAGTCTCGATAAGTAGTGGGGAGGTTGGAATCTCTGAAACATCTGTCTGGAACTTTACCACACCACCTGTGAAAGTATAATTACCACAGTCCATGTCATCATTCCAATCACATTCCCACATTCCAATACCCACATATAGGTTTGTATCATCACTGGCAATGCCGCTTATGTCATAATAGCCATAATCACTCAATGGTATCTGGATATTGGTCAAACCAATATCCGCCGGGTTTATTGAAAATACCCCGTTATTCCAGTCTGAACTTGCATCATAGTAAGTTCCAGATGCCCACATCTTATTTTCATGCCAGACCCTTTGATTAACATTGTTAATCTTATTTGGTCCATAATCCATGATACCTGTAGTGGTTCCAAGAAGTAAACCATCTGAGGGATTAATAGTAAACAGTTTAACCTTGTCATCCCCTGTTTTATAATCCCAACCCTCTTTTCTAAGGGTGAAATTCCCATCTCCGTCGAGTGCTATATTTGCATTCCAATCATCACCCCACCATGCCTCCTGCGGCAGAAGTATCGCCTTCTTTAGATAGAGATTTGCATCCGAATCAGGAAGGCCATTCGGGAATACACCGTTAAATGTTCTGTCAGGGAAATCGCTGGTCAGCCATATCTCGCTATCTATCACCTGCTCATCAACAACCTTGTGCACAGGAGAATCATACTGCTGGGATAGTGTACCATCAAGAGGAAGGTCATATCCAAATGTGGGCAGGTCTGTCCTGTCAATCGGAGTATTGAAGAATTTTGAGAGGTCTAATTGCAAGTATTCGTCATCACCTGTAAATGATATGCCATCGTCCCCTCTCTCAAGAGAGAAATCAGCAGGACCATTCAGCGCGTTAGTGCCGAATTTGATCCAATTCTTAAAGTTTTGTCGTTCTTTTATACTCATACTCATATAGTTTATACCATTATCTGTATTATTATTAGGATCAGACTCCATAACAAAGTCAAACGATTTCTTTAAAGAGACCACACCATCTGTTAAAGAAGCAAGGGCTGTAGTCATCTTTGTATTCCCATTGTCCTTGAGTGTAAAAAATTTAGTCGAATCGAGATCAGATTCAAGACCAACTGAATGTCCGTTTATTGCGCTCAATGGATCTGCCTCAATTATATTATAGTCAACATCGAGGTTATAGGCTGTAACAATATTCAATATACCTTTAAGGTAACTCAGTCCTGCATCAAGTGCATAAAAGTCTCCGTCATCAAGGTCAGTATTGGAACTCGAGGCATAGTCTGTCATTGCAGGTGTTATAGTAAAGGTATAATCTGTCCCTTCTACAGTCCTGACCTTTTTAATCATATCATCAAGAACAGGGAGTATCTTATTATCTATGACAGTCTGCATCTCAGATACAGTGGGTGCCGTAGATGGGATAGTACGTCCAACAGTTATGCGAATCTTCTTTAAAAGGGAAACCCTGTTCTTGGGAAGCTTGCCAACAAGCTCTTTAAACTGGTTAACAGGGTCTGCATCCTCATTATCTGAAATTGCCTTTGATAGGGTCAATGGCTTTTGAGCTGTTGCGTTTCCTGTCGTTGTAACTGTTACATCTGTTGCACCATTGTTTGCTTTTATAATCAATGCAGAATCAGTAAAATCATTATCACCGATGGTCACGGTATAGCCATCACCAACATTCTTTAAGAAATATCCATCTGTCCTGCCACTGGTACAATATTCATTATTAACATACCCAGCTGCACCAACTGCATCAACCTTTATCTGGCTGAAACCAGGAACATAAATAAGGTAGTAGCTATATGAACCGTTATATGTGAAGGGGGAGGATGTGTCTGTGGTTGAAAGCTTTGTATAACCATTTTCAACAGGTTCTGTCCCGCAGTATGGGTTGTTTCCACCATAGACCTCAAATGTGTCACCGAGGATACCATATACCACATTCTTTACTTTAGGTGCATAACCACCCCACTTCTCAATTATATTGATAACATCAGGGTCTTCAATGAGCATTATACCCTCTGTCATAGCAAGCCCGAAGTTGGCATCTTTATCAGTCGAATCTCCTGCATATGCCTCTTCAAATTTTGCCTTTGCAGCCGGTATATCCTGACTCTCAAGTGCCAATTTTGCTGCTGATATAAGTTCAGATACATCAACCTTCTGCGTTGTCTTTGCACAAACCTCCTTGCTGGCATTAGAAACATTCCCATCTGCATCATAAGCCTTTACCGTGTGACAATATTCAGTGTCTGGACTCAATCCAGAACGACTGTAAGTTGTAGTTGTGACATCAGCAACCTGTATATCTATAGAATAGATATAATACCCTGTAACCCCTTTATCATCAGTTGATGCTGTCCAGCTAAGGTCTATCTGACCTGAACCAATTGCAGTTGCAGTAAGATTAGTCGGAGTTGTTAAACCTGTTTGATCTTCAGGTGTTTTCTTACCTGGATCTGTTCCGCATCCAGTCATAAATGTGATTAGTAACAAGAATCCTGTTAGAATTTGTGAAAATTTCGCTCTCATTTCAGTAACCTCCATTCAAAGTTGTTTAAAAATATTAGACTAACTAATAACTTTTCTGAACAATATTAAATTGTTTCTTGCCTATCCCTCACCCCATTTCCTTTAAACCATTGACAATAGAGCCATGATATTAGCTAATTATCCCTACCCTGTCAAGACTTATTTTACAACTTATTTTACAACTTAATAATTTGTCAAGTACCACACAACAAACACACAGAATGAGCACACAACTTGACAAGGAGTAAATGGAAATGATACATTGCAAAAAGTTAATAAGATTGTTTTCATTCGGGGCTGTAGCTCAGTTGGGAGAGCGCTTGAATGGCATTCAAGAGGTCGTCGGTTCGATCCCGATCAGCTCCACCAGTTATTTTATGGTCTTATAGCAGGCCTGATTTCTCATAGTATGTTTGTAAGAACTCATCCCATCTTGTGTCATTTATGAATTGAACCTCTCTCCCCTCCCCTGTCACTTGATTATAGTCTTTATAGTCAGTATCGTAGGTATTATAATCAAAAGCCTCTGGAAGTTTATAAAAGGCTATTGAAAGGCCATTGGCATGTGGACGTGCTGAACCATGATATTCAGAGATTATGACCTCATTCTTCATGGTAAATATAACCTCTATCATGTCTCTTATTTGTTTAATAATTAATGACAGATCTTTTTTATCTTCCAAATTATTTTGCATATTTCTAATAAAATCTAATAGATCGATATAGGCATATGGTACAACAAGGAGATTCAGTTCCTGACTATCTTTTCTGGACAAAGTAATAGAATTAGTGAGTAATTCCTGCACTGTTTGGCCTTCACCGGTAAGTCCATTAATTAAAAATACAGAGAGCTGGTCAACTGCTCCTGCCAGATCATTGATTTTACTACCAAGACGTACTGCGGAAATTGTCAGGTAATGTTCAAATTCAGGGTTTTGAGAATAGTATATCTCTTCATAGAAAGATTTATAACTGTCCACAATTACCCTTGCAAGCTCTTCACCCCCCATAACGGGTTTATTTGTTAACGTGTCCAGGATAGCAGTGTAATCCCAGCCATTTGCCTGGCCTGTCTCCTGAGATAATACAAGGATACCTGCCTGATTTCTAAATTCATAAACAGTCTCGATCTGACCCATCTGACTGGCATCAAAACCGAGGAGGTCAAAGTATACACCAGCATCTTCTATGGCCTTCCTGACAAGGACATTTGAAAGACAACAGGAGACCCCATCCGTATCGTCCTGAAGAATTTTTGCCTGATTTTTTGCTGTATGAAAGGGGATTCGCTTTGCCAGTCCATCACCGTGACTTGACAGAATAAGGGCGTACCGGTGGGATGGATACTGTGTCTCTGTCCATATGATAAAATCCTTGAGAGTCTGCGAGTCTGCCATATTCTTCTCTCCAAGGTCTTCAAGGAGTGTTGACCCACCTCTTTTTACAAATAACCTCCTGGTAGTCCCGGCAATTGTGTCTATCTGAACAACAACATTCACATTCTCAGTTGATCCCACGACCTCCATTTCATTTAAATCATTTAATAAAGCAGTAGAGAGGTTATTATCCCCTGCCATATAAACCATTACAGTCCAGAATGGTTTCCCATTTGAATCACTGCATCCAAAAGTCAATAGGAGAATCCCGAAAAAGGGAAGAACATATTTACACAATCTAATGAACATGCTGTTTATCCAAAAAGAAGGGCGGGTCTTTAAAAACCCGCCCTTCTTATAAGCCATCAAATCCTGATGGCAATGTCTAAACTTTCAAAACGTTATCTTACACTACCGTCAGAGTAATACGTATCGCCTGCTGCACGGATTGTATTCCCTCCGACATCAGTAACGCCTGAAACAGTGACCACTCCGCCAACAAGTGTATCATCACTCGAAAGGGTCTCTGTATCGAGGAGGGCATTTGCACCTCCTGTAATAGCAGTAGTGTTAGCTACGCCTGATCCAACAGAAATAACCTGTGTTCCGGATGAGTCAACTGTAGTATTACAGACACCATTGGCGCCGACATGGATATAATCCTCTCCAGTAGCAACCCCGTCTGTTCCACCGTCAATAGTATCATCAACACTTGCTGCCATATACGGTGTTGTATCAACAACGCAGGTCCCGCTTGGTCTTGAATTGGTACTAACTGGCTGAAGTTGTTCATCACCGTCTGCTGAAACTGCAGTTGTCTCGCAATCACCATTTGCTCCGGCAGTTATCTCGCGGCCAGTATCCACGTCATCACCTGACTCAGTTGTATCCGGGCCATTGTCAATAACACATGGTCCGCCTGCCCCGCCTGCTGCTCCGCTATTAACGGCTATAACCTGTGTATCATCACCGGTTACAGTTGTGTTTGCAACACCATTTGAACCTGTGGTGATGCGGGTAACTTTAAAGTACAGTGGATTTACAGCAGTTGTCAGCGTTAATAATACTGAATCGGTCACAGCATCATAGACGGCTGTTGAAACTGTCGCAGTACCGGCTGAAAGTCCGGATATTGTATAATTGGTCGCAGTCTCAGCAGAAGTCTCACTCAATTCCTCGTTGAACTCAAGAACAATATCACTAACACTGGAACCATCATCACAAAGTGCTCCACTATCACCGGCTCCTGCACCATCTGGCTCAACTCCTGTGCCGCAGTCCAGGTCGCTTCCGTCTTCTTCAAGTAGCGGGCCTATTTCATCATCAGCAGGATCAGATAATATAGCGCTTAATGGCCCCTCCTCATTGTCTTGATTTACACCTGCTACCTGACAGTTCCATCGTAGCTCTACATGACTGTTCTCTACGAAGGCAGTACTATTATCTATACCATCAGCAAGGATGTCAAAATCAACCTGAGCTGTCGAACCATTTACTGCAATTCCATCTGTTGCAAGAGGAAGTGTAGTATCATCCTTTACAAATGGACCTTCCTGTGTCGTGGTACCTCCCCATACCTGTACCTTCTGGCAGTACATGACATAATCCTTGGCGCCTGAAACCGGAGACCAGTCATAAAATCCTATATCAGTTCCTGCCTCATCAAGACTTGCATCATTAACAAGTACAAGGTCTGTAACCTGAGATGGTGTATTACCGCCTGTAGTGGAGAATGCGAGAGTACAGTCTGTTGTACCGGCGTCACCTGTAGTCGAATTGTTTGCAACAGTGTCACCATTCAGGTCCCAGTTATCTGAAATTGTAGAGTCATCAGAACATATCCCCATCGAAGCAGCATTCCCGGATGTATCTCTTAAACTGTCCACGTTAAGAAGTTTTACATGGTATTTTGAAGAAGTACCTGTCGGAAATGTCACCTGTAACTGGGTACAATCATCAGTACAAGCTGATGGAAGCCATGCAGCAGAATAGGAAACATTGCTGGCCTTTGTACCATCAAACCTGACCTCGATATTATCATATAGATTATTTACACCACTTCCATCAGTACTTGAATATGCATTCTGGGCCACTGCCTCATGGAATGTGAATGTTACGGTCTGGCTCGATGCCTTTGGAAGATCGCTCCCTGTTTCCGGTGAAACGCTTACAATCTTTGGCCCGATATCATCATTCGGGCAGAGATGGAGCACCTGATCCTTAGCCGGATTAGATTCAGAACTATTCTCCTCAAGGTGAAGCACCAGTGTCTCACCAATACCGGCAGGACTGCTTACTGTAAGGCTATCATGCATGGTTGGATCATCCAGATCATCCGCGGCTACGAGAGTGTAGGAAACACCGCCACACTCGATATTTGATAGCTCAAACTCCCCATTTGTTGTATCAGTAGCAGGTATAACTATATTACCCGATATACCTGTGCCCGTGTTACTTGTACTTGCACCAGCTACAAGTCTTACCTGTGCGGTCTGTAGAGTAGCATATTCATCATAATAATCAGTTTTTGCTGTATTATCACAGCCATAAACTGTCCCCTTGATATTACATGCAAGCCTGCCTACTGAAAGGGGAAGACCTGCAACAAGATTTTCCACAGGTGTGTCATGGTTGCTTGATGTATTACATGTCTCAGCATCATCAGCATCATCAGAATTAGAATCAAAAGAGTCCTGACATTCTGTATCGTTCAGAGATGTATATTTCACTGATACAGAGCTATAGGCGAATTCCGGATATCTCTGTGTAGCTGTAGCTTCGGTCATATCGACCGGGCTCGTCACGATTCTGAGGTCAATAGTAACATTGTATGTACCAACAACACTCCCATTTAAACCATCTGTTGTTGCAGGTACATCTCTGATTACAAACTGTCCTTTTGCATCTGTTGTATCCTCGCCTAATCCAACAGATACCTTGGCACCTACAATTGGTTCATTAGTAGTAGAATCTCTTAAATACCCCTGAATGATCCCTTCAGGTTCAAAGGTGCTTGGAGCAGGATTTGAAACATCCTTTGAAACATCTTCTGAACAACCTATTACAGTAAATAATGCAAGTACAATAACAAGAAAACCTACCATCAATGATGGCTGCATATTTATAACTCTTTTCCTTTTCATTTCTTACTCCCTTTGTCATTTTTTTGTTTCGTTAATTCTGTAACTTCTATAACTAATGTTCTTTCACCTTTCACTACATTAAGAATGAAAACGAACATATTTGTATTTCTATTTTCACCACCTCCTTTTAGTCCGAACTATTCTTTATTGCTTCCCGCCTCACCCGTTAATACTGGATGTTTTTAAAAGAATGTCTGAGATGATTTATTCAAAGATGTGTCAATGAAACAGCTAATCCTACAGTCTATATTTATAAGAAATTTACCTCCTTATGTCAAGTAAAAAATAGAATCAGTCCGATTATATCAGGAGTCCTAATTCATATAAAATTATTGAGAGGATTACTATTGGTGCGGTTTCTGTGCGGAGTATTGACTCACCAAGGGATACAGATGTAAAGCCCTTTTCAACAGCGATTTTAACTTCATTTTCAGAAAATCCGCCTTCGGGACCGATTACTACTGCAACGCTCTTTACATCTTTGGTATTCTTCAGTATATCCTTTATCCCATGCTCCTTCTCCCCTTCCCATAATAATATTTTCAGATCAACTTTTCCATAGGAAGTGAGAAATTCAGTAAATGTCACCGGTGTCTTTATTTCAGGCACATCCCGACGGTTTGACTGCTGTGCTGCTTCAAGGGCAATCCTCCTCCACCTCAATAACTTAGCCTGGGCCTGTTCTTTTTCGGGCCTTACTACACACCGCTCTGAAATAACAGGTGTTATAGCGCTGACACCAAGCTCTGTGGACTTCTGTATTATATAATCAAATTTGGGGCCTTTGGGGATGGCCTGGACCAGATTAATGGATACTCCATGTTTTCTTATAAGGACGGTCTTGTCTATAATGTTGCCAGTTATACTATCTTTCCCGGCATGAGTAACAGCCACAAGATACCTGTTCTTATCCTCATCAACAAAAACTATCCTCTCGCCAATCTTTATGCGTAATGAACCGAGCAGGTGTTTTAATAAATCACCGGTTACTTCTATTCTGTCATCTTTTATCTGGCTATTTTTTATGAAGAAATTGGGCAAGGTACCTGGTTATTCCTGAAAATTCTTTGATGCTGCCGGCAGCAGGCTGTATGAATTGCACCCGCTGTGCATCTTCAATATGGAGTAATACACTTACTATTCAAACATGTTCTTTACTTTATCAAAGAAACCACTACTACCGGGGCCAACCTCTTCTCCAGAGGCCTTTGCATACTCCTCGAGGAGCTCTTTCTGTTTTGGGGTGAGTTTCTTTGGGATCTCAACATTTAACTTTACAATCTGATCACCAATGCCATATCCCTTAATATCAGCAATACCTTTACCTTTCATACGCAACATACTTCCGGGTTGGGCCCCTGGTGGTATATTTAATGATATATTACCTGTCAGCGTCGGGACCTCAATCTTCCCTCCGAGGATAGCCTTAACAAAGCTTACAGGTATATTGCAGATTATGTCATTCCCTTCCCTGACAAAGAAGGGATGATCCCTGACTGTAATCACTACATAGAGGTCTCCGGAAGGGCCTCCGTTAATACCTGCCTCACCTTCTCCGGTAAGCCTTAGACGTGTACCTGTTTCAACACCAGGAGGAACCTTTAATGATAAGGCACGCTCTTTCCTGACCCTCTTTTTCCCGTGGCACTTATCACATGGGTCAGTAACAATACGCCCTTCCCCATTGCAATGGGTGCAGGTCCTGCTCAGTGTGAAGAATCCCTGTTGAAACCTTATCTGGCCATTACCTTTGCATGTAGGGCATACAGAAAGTTTTGTTGAGGATTTTGCCCCGGTGCCATTACAACCGGAACATG
>Ga0154349_1118_pt1 | contig 9784 bp, 10 predicted proteins | sample RifGroA2_FD_115877 | JGI IMG/M metagenome (GOLD analysis project Ga0154349, IMG submission 115877) | Nitrospirae bacterium GWA2_42_11 | reverse complement strand
TTGATACAGACAAAGGGGATTACCTTTCCCCCGTTCACCGAGGGGTTACCATAAATAAATAATGTGAGTGGCGTTTAAATGGAAGGTGATATGGTTATATTATTTATAGATTTAATAATAACTGATACCATCTTTTTTAAATCGGTTTGGGAAATACTAAGTGGTGGCATCAATATGATTACATTTCCTATGGGCCTTAGCATAATACCCATCTTCCTTGCCTCCATGCATACCCTTATTCCCATCTTATTTTCAGGCAGATATGGACTCTTTTTACCACTGTTTTTAACAAGTTCAATCCCCACCATTAACCCCTTCTGCCTTACATCTCCCACATGAGGATGGTATTTTAACGGTGTGATTAATCTTTCAAGGAGGGAGATTTTTGGTTGAATCTTATCAAGTGTCCTTTCATTCTCAAAAACCTCCAAATTTGCTATTGCTGCAGCGCAACCCAAAGGATTACCTGTATAACTGTGACCATGGAAGAAAGTCTTGAACTCCGTGTATTCTCCAAGAAAGGCATTATATATATCTTCTGTAACTAATGTAGCTGCAAGAGGTAAGTAGCCGCCTGTAATCCCTTTAGCTATGGCCATAATGTCCGGTATGACCCTTTCATGCTCACACGCGAACATGAGTCCTGTCCTTCCAAAACCTGTTGCTACCTCATCAGCCATCAAAAGGACATTATATTTTATACATAATTCTCTGATCTTTTTTAAATAACCCTGTGGTGCCACGACCATCCCTGCAGCAGCCTGGACGAGTGGTTCAATTATTATTGCAGCTATTTCATTGTGATATTTCTTTAAGATATTTTCTGCCTCTGATGCACATGCAAGATTACAATCAGGGTAGGATTTATTCATAGGACACCTGTAACAGTAAGGGGATGGTGCCTTAAAACTTTTAAAGAGGAGTGGTTTGTATATTTTGTGAAAGAGGTCAATCCCGCCGAGGCTGACAGAACCTATTGTATCGCCATGATATGCATTAGTTAGTGTCAGAAATTTTGTCTTTTTCCTGAATATTCCTCCTTTGAATTGCCAGTATTGAAAGGCCATCTTAAGGCCAACCTCAACAGCAGTAGACCCATTGTCTGAGTAAAACACCTTTGTTAATGAGCTTAAACCACCCTTCTGTACCAGTGTTATTAACTTTTCTGCAAGTAGAATAGACGGGACGTTTGACAGGCCGAGAAGGGTAGTGTGGGCTATCTTTTTAAGTTGCAGGGATATGGCCTTATTTATTGCGTTTTTCCTGTGTCCATGGATATTGAGCCATATAGATGATGTTCCGTCTAAATATCTTCTCTTCTCAGTATCAATAAGGTATGAACCGAAACCCTGCTCAATGATAACAGGTGTTTCAGATAACCACTCCTTCATCTGGGTAAAGGGGTGCCAGACGTATTTTTTATCTTTTTCCTCTAGTGTCATTCTCAGACCTTTACAAACGGAATTAAATGATAATATAATATTTAGTACTGAAAGTTAAGGGAAAAGTCACGGAATCTATCTTAATAGGGGAGGAAAAGTATGATTGGTTCAAAACACATTCTTAAAAGCAAAGCTGCCATTGCAGTTATATTCATTTCAATAGGCATTATTGCAGGGGTTATTATATCATCTAACCTCGGATGGATACCTTTGGGAAATGCTAAGATCGAACCGATCCCACCAAAGGTCACTGAGCAATTAGAGGCTACGGAGAAGGCATTTGTCGAGATTGCAAAAAGGGTCAACCCTGCGGTTGTAAACATATCTACCACAAAGATATCCAAGGGCCTTGAGCAGGGACCATTAAGTCCTTTCTTCCAGGACCCGTTATTCAGGCGCTTTTTTGGTGATGAATTCTTCAGGGATCATGAGATGCCGAGGAGGCATAAGGAGCAGAGCCTCGGTTCAGGTGTTGTCGTATCTGAAGACGGTTACATAATCACAAACAACCATGTAGTCGCAGGCGCTGATGAGATAAAGGTTACCCTTTCAGACAAGAGAGAATTCACTGGCAAGGTGGTCGGTTCGGACCCGAAAACAGATCTTGCAGTGATACATATCAAATCAAATGATTTGCCTACAATCGTGTGGGGCGATTCGGACAATATCGAGGTAGGGGAGTTTGTCCTTGCCATAGGCAGTCCATTCGGTTTGAGCCAGACTGTAACAAGCGGCATAATCAGCGCTAAGGGACGCGCAAACGTAGGGATTGCTGATTATGAAGACTTTATACAGACAGATGCAGCAATAAATCCCGGGAACTCCGGTGGTGCTCTCGTTAATATCAGAGGTGAACTGATTGGAATTAATACAGCCATATTTACAAGGAGCGGGGGTTATATGGGGATTGGGTTTGCAGTTCCCAGTAATATGGTAAAGTCTGTTATGGATAGCCTTGTAAAGGTGGGTAAGGTTACAAGGGGTTGGCTCGGTGTCTATATACAGGATATTACGCCAGAGCTTGCTAAACAGTTCAATTTGTCTTCAAACCAGGGCGCTCTAGTGAGTGACATTATAGATGGGAGTCCTGCTGAGAAGGCAGGGTTTGAACGTGGAGATGTTATTATTCAGTATAATGGTAAGGAGATTGAGAATACAGGACATCTCAGGAACGTGGTTGCACAGACTATTATCGGGAAAGTAGTAGATGTAAAGGTGATGCGGGATGGCCGTGAGAAGGTATTAAAGGTGAATATCGGGGAACTTCCTGCTGATATGACCAAAGGAGAGATGGGGGAGGAAGAGAAGGCAGAAGGGATATTTGAAGGAGTAACTGTCCAGAATCTTACAGATGAGTTCAGGGAGAGACTTGATGTACCTGATAAAATTAAAGGCATTGTGGTAACCTCTGTTGAGTCAGGTTCTGTTGCAGAAGAATTCGGGCTGAAGTCAGGGGATGTGGTTATAGAGATAAACAAAAAGCCCACAAAGAGTGTCAAAGATTTTAATAAGACGGTTAGTGATATTAAGAAAGGTGAAGGGGTGCTGATATTGTTATACAGGGATGGTATGACCATCTATGTTACATTATCCCCGTCAAAATAAAGGTTATCTGCAATTCAGACAGTAGACCATAGACTAAAGACATTAGACTTAGGAGAAGTAAATAGGGAGAGATTACACAAAAAAGCCAGGAGAGCTTGAGAACACTTCATGGACTAATTTCTTACATTGAAAAGTCTGATGTCTAAAGTCTGAAGTCTACTGTCTGAATTGCAGAAGGTTATAAATATCTTTGTCTTAGAGGTAGTAAAAGGGTATAATAATTATTTACCTGATATTGTGAGACTAATGAGGTAAAAAGATGAAGGTTGTGGCAATAATACCATCTGCCGGCAAGGGTAAGCGCATGGCACACTCGGTGCCAAAGCACTTCATACGACTTGAAGACAAACCGGCGCTGGCATATACACTTGAGGCATTTGAGAAATGTCCTGATGTTAATCAGGTCCTTCTGGTTGTAAGGTCAGGTGAGGAAAAATATTGCCTTAAAGAGGTTGTTGAGAAGTATCAGTTCAGGAAGGTTCTGAAGGTAGTTATTGGAGGGGAGAGGAGGCAGGACTCGGTTTATAATGGGATAAAAGAACTTGACCAGGATACTGATATAGTTGTTGTTCATGATGGGGTAAGGCCATTTGTCCCTCCGGCATTGATCAGTGAAACGATAAAGCTGGCCATGTATGTTGACGGGGTTGTTGCAGCCCTGCCTGTAAAGGATACTATTAAAGAGGTTACACGTGATGGATTAATAAAGGGTACACTTAATCGTGACTCTCTCTGGTTTGCCCAGACACCTCAGACCTTTAAGAAGAGGGTTCTTGAAGAGGCATTTATGAGGGCCTTTACAGATAATTTTCATGGTACTGATGAGGCATCTCTGGTAGAAAGGATGGGCGGCAAGGTCAAAATTATTGAAGGTTCACATGAAAATATAAAGATTACTACAAAAGAGGACCTGTTCTATGCAGAATTAATTTTAAGATCTCGCAGAAAGAAGGAGACCTGATGAGAGTCGGGATCGGGTTTGATATACATAGATTTGAGGATGGGGATGTAGTGTTTTTAGGAGGTGTGTATATACCCTTTGACAGAAGTCTTAAAGGTCACTCTGATGCTGATGTGTTGCTCCATGCGATATGTGATGCCCTGCTTGGTGCAGCAGGAGAGGGAGATATTGGCGCACATTTCCCTGATACTGACCAGTCTTTTAGTGGTATCAGCAGTATAGAGCTGCTGAAGAGAACTAATGAAATAATATCCAGGCGGGGATTCACGATTACAAATATAGATTCAGTGATCATAGCTGAGGCACCGCGGATATCTCCATACCGCGATGCAATGATAAAGAACATTGCAACAGCTTTGAACATTGAGACAAATCAGATTCATATAAAGGCAACGACTTGTGAAGGTCTTGGCACTGTGGGGAGAAAAGAAGGAATCGCTGCATATGCTGTATGTCTCCTTGCAGAAAAATAGTTTAAATTGCAAGTGAGGTTTAGTGTTTGATAATATAAGGAAGGACTTCAATGCGATTTTCGAGAGGGACCCCGCCGCAATAAGTTATCTTGAGGTTTTATTAGCCTATCCAGGGTTTCATGCTGTTTTATGTTACAGGGTTTCACACTGGCTATGGCAAAAAGGGGTTCCGGTTATTCCGCGGTTTATCTCACATATAAGCAGGATATTAACAGGGATAGAGATACACCCGGGTTCAAGGATTGGCACAGGGTTTTTTATAGACCATGGGATGGGTGTGGTAATAGGGGAGACTGCAATAATAGGCAATAATGTCACTCTCTTTCAGGGTGTGACACTGGGAGGTACCGGTAAAGAGAGGGGGAAGAGGCATCCTACACTCGGAAATAATATTGTTGTTGGCGTGGGTGCAAAGGTGCTGGGGGATATTGTAATAGGTGATAATGTTAAAATAGGGGCAAATGCAGTTGTCCTCGAGTCTGTTCCCCCGGATTCGACAGTAGTAGGAGTCCCGGGGAGAATAGTAAAACAGAGAGGCAGACGCATACCAGGATCAATGTTAGATCATATCCATCTCCCTGATCCTGTTGCAGAACGGATTGAACGTCTGGAAAGGGAGATTGAAGATCTCAGGGATAAGATGAGGGAATCAGATGAGTCTTAATTCCATTGAAGAGGCTGTTGAAGATATAAGACAGGGAAAGATGGTAATCCTTGTAGATGATGAGGATCGGGAGAATGAAGGTGACCTTGTTATGGCGGCTGAAAAGGTTACGCCTGATGCGATCAATTTCATGGCCCGTAATGGACGCGGGCTTATTTGCCTGACATTAACACAGGAGCGCGTGGAAGAGCTGAACCTGCAGCCGATGTCGCGTGAAAACACCGCCCCCTTTGGTACGGCCTTTACTGTATCAATTGACGCAATGCATGGGATTACAACAGGTATCTCTGCGGCTGACAGGGCAATTACGATAATGGCTTCAATAAATCCATTAACAAGACCTGATGATCTTGCAAGACCAGGACATATCTTCCCGATAAAGGCACAAAAGGGTGGTGTTTTAAAAAGGGCCGGCCAGACCGAAGGGTCCGTAGATCTTGCTATCCTGTCAGGGCTTTATCCTGCCGGGGTTATATGTGAGATAATGAATGAAGATGGTTCAATGGCAAGGCTGCCGGAATTGATAAAGTTTGCAAAGGCAAATGATCTTAAGATCATAACTGTAAAAGACCTTATAGAATACAGGTTGAAACGGGAGTCCTTTGTGAAACAGGTTGAGTCATCAACCCTCAATACCGAATATGGCGATTTCAGGATTATTGTCTATGAGGACGACCTTGAGCATAATGTCCATCTTGTCCTTGTTAAAGGAGATATAAAGAATCTGGATAAGGTACTTGTCAGGGTGCATTCAGGGTGTATCACAGGAGATATCTTTAAATCAAAGAGGTGCGATTGCGGAGAGCAGTTGCATAAGGCAATTCAGATGATAGAAAGGGAAGGAGCCGGTGTCCTCCTTTATATAAACAGGGATATTAAAGATACCCTTATCAGAAAGGTCAGGTCCTACAGATTACAGGATGAGGGTAAAGAGGGGGACCATATAGATTATATGGCTCGAAACAATAAACCTGTCCTGCGGGAATACGGTGTTGGTGCGCAAATACTGGTTGACCTTGGAGTAAAACATATCAGATTGATGACCAACAACCCCAAAAAGATCGTGGGTCTGGAGGGATATGGTCTGGATGTGGCGGAGCGTATACCGATTGAGGCCCTGCCGCATGCAGATAATATAGATTATTTAAAGGCTAAAAAGAGCAAGTTGGGGCATTTATTACAGTGTGTATAAGTGATAAAAGGAGGATGTGGAAATGGGAGAACCTATAGAAGGATCTGTTATTGGAAAAGGACTTAAGTTCGGAATTGTGGTGAGCAGATTTAATGATTTTGTAACGAGCAGATTACTGGAGGGTGCCATAGATGGATTTAAACAGTGTGGCGTAGATGAGAGGGATGTTATTACAATAAGGGTCCCCGGTTCTTTTGAGATCCCCATGGTTGCAAAGAAAATGGCCATGTCCAATAAATACAATGCAGTAGTCTGCCTCGGTGCTGTTATACGCGGCGCTACCCCGCATTTTGAGTATATTGCTGCAGAGGTTACAAAGGGGATAGCCAGTATAGCATTAGAGGCCGGTATCCCTGTAATATATGGAGTTCTTACTACAGATACAGTTGAGCAGGCTATTGAGAGGGCCGGAACGAAAAATAAAAACAGGGGATGGGATGCTGCAATGCAGGCTGTAGAGATGGCAAATCTTTATAAGCTTATGAAGTAGCGGGGAACATGGGTCATAGAAGAAAAGCAAGAGAATATGCCCTTCAGATGCTGTATCAATATGATGTAAGCCATGAGTTTCATAATTTGATAGAAGGATTCTGGACAGGGAAAGAGATTACTGATGATGTAAGGGAATTTGCCAACAATATTGTAGAGGGTGTGATTAAAAATTTCCCTCTGATTGACAATAATATCAACCAGTCAGCAAAGAACTGGAGCATAGACAGGATGGCAGTTGTTGACAGAAATATACTCCGGATGGCCACATATGAGCTTCTTTTCGTCAATAACATACCGGTTAAGGTTACAATAAATGAGGCGATAGAGATTGCGAAACGATTTGGAGGGGATGAATCAGGTTCTTTTGTAAACGGTATCCTCGACAGGATATTAAAAGATCATAATGAGATAATTACGGAAAAACCATGATAGAAAGATATACATTACCGTTGATGAAACAGGTATGGGAGCCTGAGAGTAAGTTCAACAAGTGGCTCTCTATTGAAATTATGGCCTGCGAGGCAATGGCCGAATTGGGAAAGATTCCCAAAAAGGCTGTAGAGGTTATAAAAGAGAAGGCCTCATTTGATATTGAACGTATAAACCAGATAGAGATAGAAGTAAAACATGACGTTATTGCCTTTCTTACTGCTGTATCAGAAAATGTAGGAGAAGATTCCAAATATATTCATATGGGACTTACATCTTCTGATATCCTTGATACCGGTCTTGCCCTTCAACTCATAGACGCTGCCAACATAATACTTGATGACCTTAAGAGGTTAAAAGATGTTCTGAAAGAGAAGGCTTATCAATATAAAGATACAGTTATGATAGGCCGTTCTCATGGTATTCACGCAGAGCCAATAACATTTGGCCTGAAACTCGCACTATGGTATGAAGATATCAAAAGGAACATAACCCGTATGGAAAGGGCCACAGATACTATAAGCTGCGGGAAACTTTCCGGCGCTGTTGGTACATTTGCTAATATTGATCCCTTTGTTGAGGAGTATGTCTGTAACAAACTCGGGATAAGGCCTGACCCGGTATCTACTCAGATAATACAGAGGGACAGGCATGCGGAATTCATGTCTGCACTTGCTTTGATAGCGAGTACTGTTGAGAAGCATGCTGTTGAGATCCGTCATCTGCAGAGGACAGAGGTACTTGAGGCAGAGGAACCCTTTACTTCAAGTCAAAAGGGATCTTCTGCAATGCCCCATAAGAGGAATCCTGTTGGATGTGAGAATATAACCGGCCTCAGCAGGCTGATCCGTTCTAACTTTGTTGCTGCCATGGAGAATATTGCCCTGTGGCATGAGCGTGATATAAGCCACTCTTCAGTTGAGCGTGTAATAATGCCTGACAGTACAATACTTGCTGATTATATACTGAACCGTTTTATTAACATCATGGAAAATCTGGTTGTATATCCTGATAATATGATAAAAAACCTCAATCTTACCGGTGGGCTGATATATTCACAGAGGGTATTGCTTGAGCTGGTAAATAATGGGCTGGATAGAGACAGGGCCTACAGATTAGTCCAGCGTAATGCCATGGAGTCATGGAAGAGCGGAGAAGAGTTCCAGAAACTTTTAATGAAAGACAGTGAGGTAAAGAAAATATTAAGCGAAAAAGATATCAGGGCATGTTTTGACCTTGGGTATCATTTAAAACAGATCGATTATATATTTAAACGGGTTTTTGAGCAATAGAGGAGGGGACAATTGCGGGTAAAAATATACATAACATTAAAGGAAGGTATCCTTGATCCGCAGGGCAAAGCAGTTCAGCATTCCCTGCATACACTCGGATATCCTGCAGTTGAGAATGTAAGGATAGGTAAATATATAGAGCTTAATCTGGATAATAACTCCAGAGATGTTTTAGATGTTCAGATAAAGGATATGTGCAACAAACTCCTTGCTAATCCGATCATTGAAGATTACCGATATGAGATTGAAAATTAACACCCACCAGGAATAATGGTTTCGTATTCAATAGGAGCAGACGTTTCATATCCCAGGAAGTATGCAGGGAATTGAACTGGCGGCAATCGAATGGCGTCCTTAAGGATATGGTTTGCCGGAGTTTTCTCCTTCTTTTGGAGGCCAATAGCCTAATCGAATTGCCGCAGCGCAAGTGCACGCCCCCAAACCCACTCGCAAGACGCCGGAATCCAACCAAAGTGGCCGTTGACCAGACTCTACTTGAAAGTTACCTCAAAGACTTTTTTCCAATCAGGCTTGAGCCCGTCCGAAGAACTCCCATGGAAAAGTTATTCAATAGTCTTGTCCATGAGTACCATTATCTTGGTTACACTCAGCCTGTTGGAGAGCATCTAAAATACATCGCCTTTTCCCATAACGTGGGTGAGACAACCGGGCGGGGAAAACTCAGCCCATCGAATAAACCCCTACTTTCTAAAAAGTCTATTTTTATTTTTGTTTACCCTTTGTAAAGGTTCGATCTTACCGGAGGGATATTGCCATATATCCTTCCGGTTAATAATTATGAGAATGGTCAATTTAATGCGAAACTTTTAGTCAAAATAATGTGCAAGTTAACAGCACCAGTTTGCCGGCGTCATAGGCATCCCGCCCTGCTCCAAGCCTGAAGATGATCTCGCGCTCCTGCCCGTCGGCCAGATCGAACGGAACCTGGATAGCGGCGCATGGATCCAAAGCGGATACTACCCTGCCGGAGAGTCGAACCCTGTGCATCGCGGCCGGATTCCGAAGCGTGCCGTTGCGCCCGATGAACTCAGTCCTGTCGCCGCTAAAGGTCCGGGGCGCATCGTCCACATCGAAGAAGGCAACCCGGCCGGCGAACTCCGTGTTGTAGGAGTTCCGTGCAAAGAGCGCGCCGCTGTTGAGGTCAACTTCGGTGACTACATGCATTGTCGTTTTCGGCCTCAGGTCTCCAAGAACCCATTCCGCGTATCCTGTG
>Ga0154349_1065_pt2 | contig 9843 bp, 9 predicted proteins | sample RifGroA2_FD_115877 | JGI IMG/M metagenome (GOLD analysis project Ga0154349, IMG submission 115877) | Nitrospirae bacterium GWA2_42_11 | reverse complement strand
CCGTCAGCTTCTCCGGCTTGCTGCCCTCCTCCATGACCTCGGCCACGCGCCATTCTCTCATGCCTCTGATGATCTCTTTGAAAATGGGATGGATCATGAAAAGTATTCAGAGAAATTAATCCTTACTCTGCCAATTAAAGATATTATTAACCAGCTTCCTGATAAAGGTATCAATGTTACTTCCATGGATGTTAGCAGTCTTCTATCAGGAGAAAATATAGACGCAGATGGAGCATTTCTGAAGGAAATATATACTGGTGAAATAGATGTCGACAAGATGGATTATCTGCTCAGGGATTCCCTCTTTACCGGTGTTCACTACGGGAGATTTGACCATGACCGGTTAATAAATACGCTGTGCTTGATTCAAACTCCAAATAGTGAAGATGTTATTAGAACCCTCGCAGTTGAGGAAGGAGGACTGCATGCTCTGGAAGCATTGGTATTAGCCAGATACTTCATGTTTACTCAGGTCTATTTTCATCGTGTTAGAAGGTCATACGATCATCATCTGGAGAATTTTCTCAAAATAAAGCTTGGACACTATCCCCTCAATCTCGACGATTATTTAACATGGGATGATAACAAGGTATTGGGACTGCTTAAAGAAGCCACGGATAACGAGGACGCCCGGTGTATTTTGACACGTAATCATTACGTAGAGGCATTTAATACGCCTGAACATACTGATTCAGAACAGAGAACCAGATTTAAATGGATGTCAGAAAAGGTTATAGAGGAATTTCCTGATGTTAAATGCTATATTGATGAGGCAGAAAAGGCCCCTCATAAGTTTCAGAAGGTGGACTTTTATGTAAAAAAGAGGGATAGAGGAGAAATCTCCCTGGTTACCAAAGAGTCTAAAATTATAAATAGCTTGCAGAATATTGAACAATACCGTATATTTGTCAGTAGAGAAAATAGAGATCAGGTTAAAACTTTTTGCGATAAATTTTGGTTGCAAAACCAAGGATAGTGTATTATATTTTTAAGTTAAGCGGGGGGGGGGAGCATGAAGAAGGAATTGAGGATTAATGTTATTGTCTCTATTGTAGAGACATTGCGCCAAAGGGAAATAGAATTAGGAAAAGTCCAGTTTCAGAAACTGATTTATTTCCTCCAGGAAATTGGCATTCCATTAGGCTACCGATATGAAATTTATCATTATGGCCCTTACTCATTTGAATTAGCTCAAGAATTGAATACCTTAGACACATTAGGAATTGTAAATGTAGCTCCGGACCCTACAGGTTATGGATATGGAATCATGCCAGGTAAGCACATCGGAGATTTTTATGAGATAAAGGACGTTGATGTTATAGAACCTTACAAAAAGAAGATAGATTTTGTTCTGGATCACCTTGGAAAGGATAGTTCTTCAAGGATAGAACTGAAAGCAACTATTCATTATGTCAACAAGGTAATGGGAAAAATAAATCATGCCGTTACAATGGACTCTATCTTAAGCAGGGTTAAGGATCTCAAGCCCAAATTTAATGAACCCTTTTTATCTGAATGCTATAAAGAGTTGCAGGATCTCAAACTTTTAAACTGAATGCCCCCCTTTTTATTCCTTTAAAAACTTCCGTAACTTTTGTTTTTCTATCAATTTCTTAAAATCTTTTATTGGTGGGTATATGTTCATATTAGTACCAAAAGAAACAGACGTTTGTATGCTGGCCGTTTGTCTTGCCTGATATAGTTATGTAATACCTATGTATACACCGGAAGACATGGATGGCTTGAACGGTTTGGTGGATTAAATCTCAATCCGGATCAAAAGCGAATGCTCCTGTTTGCCCGGGCACATGGAGGCTCTTTTACAAACAGAAATTGGCAATTGATTTAGGACTGTTAGCCCCAACAGGTAAAGGAAGAGGTGCAAAATATATTAAAAGGGCATCAATAAATGAAGCATCCAGAAATGTTACTTTCAAGATTTGAGACTGCTTCATTTCTAATTAAGATTACAACATTTGCCAGAAATTCTGGAAGGTCGTACAGGAATCGGAGTTTTTACCTCTCGCTCAGCTCTTTATCTTTAAAAGCTATAAGATAAATAAGGTGTCCCCATTTCCACCAAAAGGTAAGGGGTAATGGATGCAGAATATAATTCTGAATCCTATTAATAGAAGTCAGGATATCTTCAAGATAGAGTTTATGGCTTCTATGCATAGATTACTTCCTGCAGGATATCATCCTTTAATTGTGGCCTAAGGGCATCAATGGTTACCAGATCAATCTTTCGGCCAAATAAATCCTCAAGGAAAATTTTTAGATCCATAAAATTATCAAAGGTTTCATAATTATCTTGAAACTCAACGAGAACATCTATATCACTTCCCTCTCTCTCCTCACCTCTTGCATTGGTGGCTGTCAAGGAATTTTAAAGGGTCTTTCAAGGGGTGTCAGCAGTGGGTATGGGGGAAATTTCATGTCTATGTATCGTAGGAGTAAGACTCCACAGGACAGACCAGACCAGTTTCCGGCGGAGTCGTGCAGTCATCCTCCTTCCTTGACTAAAAACCTCCAATCCATTATTCTAAGCAATGAAGAAGGTGTGCATTCACATACCGTTGCAGGAGAATTTTGATATAAATCGGGATAGGTGGGTTTTAAAATGCCTAAAACTATAAAGGCAATATATGAAAATGGAGTCTTAAAGCCTCTTGATAAACCGGATATTATTGAACATCAGCAGGTTGAATTACTTATCCTTTCTAAGGAAGGTCTTGTAACCACCCCTTCACCTGTCCTTAAGGTTATCGATTATCTAAAGAGAGGGCCGTTTCCTAAACGATCCCCGGAAGAAATGGGAAAAGATCTGGAGATAGATCTTGATTAAAGAGTGTTGTTTCTGAGATTTATTCCGCTGATGACCATCTTCAGCATTCCGATTTTCAAGAGATAGCAATTGTAACCAATCCTCTATCCCCGTGGATATTAAGAGAAGGAAGAGAGCCACACAAAACTTAAGCCCTGCCTACCCTTTCAATAGGAAAATCGAAAAACTGAGCCTATCAATACTCTCCAAAATCCAAGGTGGCAAGGATTTATTTTGGTTTTTGGGGGTCTTTCAAGGGCCGTCAGTCAATGCCTTCACTGATAAAGCCTGTCCTGATGAAAATCATGAGAAGTCGAGTTTCAGAATATTGTGAACCTATGCCGGCATCCTCAACTGCGTTAGCCCTCCCAATATCCTGTATAGCCCAGTCTATATGCCCCAAGCCAAAATCTAAATTGATATATGAGTCTTATACTGCTAATCTATCATCAATAATCCAAATTCCTATAATAATATCTGCAGGAGTGGAATGCAAACCCCAAGCCCTTCGTATGGATGGCAACAGCAGAATCAATTAATCTCTCTGCGATTCCTCTTTTAAGGGTTTCATCTCCGGCCTCACTTGGCTTTGACAGGACTTCAGTAAGTATTATGACAGACGATTAACATATTTCTGAGCATCCTCCCCTTTCCAAGTCCATAGAGTTTATTCCAGTTAAGTTCCTTCTTTATTGAAAGCCCACCCTCCAGGACACTATATACTTTTACTCTTTGCCCTGAGCGGTATGATGGTAATGGCATCAAGTATTGACCTGCTCAGTATATATGTAGGGCTTGAGCTGATGGCGCTCTCTATTTATATACTTACAGGTTTTAAACAGTATAACGGCTGCTCTAATGAGGCAGCCATGAAATATGTAATCCTCGGGGCCTTCTCTTCAGGGATATTATTGTATGGTATATCGCTTGTCTATGGTTTAACAGGAACGACCCAGTTAGCAGATATTGCAGGGATCCCGCCGACCGCAGGCTTTATAGGAAAGTTCTATATCTTCATGTCTCTTATAAAGACTGGATATGTATCACTTGCTATTATAGCAGTAATAATGAGTGTCATCTCTGCATACTTCTACATCCGCATAGTCATGCTGATTTACATGAAAGAGCCTGTAAGGGAATTTGACCTTGCCCGCTCACCGGCCAACAGTCTTGCCCTGATAATTGCAGTTATTGGTACCATCATCATCGGCATCCTTCCAGCCTGGTTCCTTGAAATGGCCAAAAGCGCCATCTTCTCCGGGTAAATTCAGGATAAATTAAAGACCAGGATATTTGCTGACCTTTTTAATAATTTCTTACTTAAATTCTTTTGAACACAAAAGAACTATACGCTTTTCTATATGTCCATCAATTTGGGGAGGTTCATATATTTGAATAGATTTTTCCTAAGGCTATCCAGAATGTTTACTTTGTAATTCCATTTTATTCAATATAAAATTCAATAAACTATAAAATATCGGTTAATTATTTAGTCGTTTGGTATAAAATATGCATAATTTCTTGGGTATAAATTTACAATCTATTATATTTTCAATTGTGATGTGAGGGGTATGAAAGTAGATACGATGGAGATATCTCAATGAGGAAAATTTATCTTTTATTTGTGCTAATATCTGCAGTTCTTATTTCTTATGGATGCGGAAGTAGTGGTAAAGGTGGAAATACTGATAATGGAATTACTCAGCCAGAATTTATTGGAGCTAATGGGGGAAGTGCTATGAGCGATGATAAAATTGCATCAGTAATTATTCCATCTGCTGCCCTTTCCTCAGACACAAACATTTATGTAAACCTGGCATCGAATATACCTGTAGGTCATATCGGCAATGCATATGAATTTGGACCAGATGGATTAACATTTGATCAGCCTGTAACGATTTCCATTTTTTATGATGAATCTACACTTCCTCAAGGGGTTACTGAGAAAAACCTTACCTTAGCTGTTTTAATTGACAACTTATGGTATGCAGTAGAAGGTTCAAGTGTAGATGTTGATCTTAATAAAGTTAGTGCAACCACTACAAGTTTTAGTATCTATGGAATAATTGCATTGGAAGAAATTGAGAATTATCCCCCTGTGGCGAATGCTGGTACAGATCAGACTGTTTCCATAGGAGATACAGTAACCCTCGATGGTAGTGGTTCGGTAGATAAAGATGGAGACCCACTAACTTATCAATGGTCATTTATATCAATTCCCGATGGCAGCAAGGCAACATTATCTAACGCAACGACCATACAGCCAAGCTTAATGGTAGATGTTTCGGGTACATATATTGTTCAGCTTGTTGTTTATGATGGTAAAGCCAATAGTGCGCCAGATACTGTATCAATCTTTGCAGATAACCATCCCCCTATTGCGAATGCTGGTATAGATCAGACTGTTTCCATAGGAGATACGGTAACCCTCGATGGTAGTGGTTCTATTGATAAAGATGGAGACCCATTGACTTATAAATGGTTATTTGTATCAATTCCAAATGGCAGAGGGGTATGGCAACATTATCTAACGCAACAACCATCCAACCAAGCTTTAAGGTAGACGTTCCTGGTACATATATTGTTCAGCTTGTTGTTAATGATGGAAAGGTAAACAGTTTCCCTGATAATATAAAGGTAATTACTTTCAACCAAATAAGTATACCTTATCTGGCCATAGATGGACTAACTGTAAAATTGAATAGTATATCTGTAGTTAAAAAAACGAATAGCTACAAGTATACAATTGATTATACACTTACAAATAATACAAAAGATAAGGTTATAGACGAAGGTTCATTTAAAATGTTCTATGCAAATAAAGAGGGGGGTCTTCCTCAGTATGGTTTTTTTGGTAAACTATACCCAGGGGATACTATTAATAGAACATATATCTTTGAGGATCTAAAGACCAATCCCTTTGATGTGTTAGAGTATGGTGACAATTTCTTTGCTTTGGAGCCGGTTGATAATAGCCTAAAATGGAAAGTTGAGATTACTGATTCTGCACCAATAGCTAATGCCGGCCCAGATCAGACAATAGTGGTTGGTTCGCTTGTTACACTCGATGGTAGTGTTAGCACTGATGCGGATGGTGATTCTTTGACCTACAACTGGTCTTTTACATCAATCCCAGCTAACAGCTATGCTACTCTCAGCAATCCTTCAACTGCCAATCCATCTTTTATAGCAGATGTTATTGGTGAATACGTTTTAAGTCTGGTGGTTAATGATGGTAAGTATGAAAGTGTTGCTGATGTTGTTACGGTTACTGCAGCTACCGGGATTGGAGGGATTTTATCCAGTGATATGACATTGGATTTAGTCAATTCTCCATATCTAATTACCAGCGATATTCAAATTCCTTACGGCTTAACCTTTACAATTGAGCCAGGGGTAAAGATAATTGGGAATAATAAGAGCATTAAAGTATTTGGTTTATTTAATGCTATTGGTACAGAAAATTCAAGAATCAAATTTGAGAATGTAGAAATTGTTCCTGGAAGTGGCCTCACTAATGAATGGTTCAAAATACACATTGACTATGCTGAGGTGAACTCAGGAAGTATTTATGCAGCTGGAAACGCTGCTCATGGGAGTATATTGTTAAGAAACTCAGTTATAACTGATATTCCGATGATTTATTTATGGTATCCAGTTGAAGACTGCGTTATTGAGAAAAATATATTCATAAATACAGGAGGTATAAGTGTTGGTCTTCACTATGGTATCAAAGTATATATAAGAAATAACGCATTTTATCGCTATACAGGATATAGCGGGAAGGTATATGCCGTTGAAAACTGGAACAGTTATGACACGTCTGAAACGATTGTTGAATATAACAGTTTTTTAAGTTCGGACAGAGTTGCATTAATGTTGCCAAGTGGATATCCAAATACAGATATGACAGCGATTAATAATTACTGGAACACCACTGACACAGCAATAATAGAATCAATGATATATGACAGGAACGATGATCTTGGTGTGGCGAATTACATTACTTATACACCTTTTTTAACTTCTCCAGATCCAAACACTCCTGATATTTCGCCTTATATTCAGTAGCAATAATTAATGACATATTAATCAAATCAACAATTTAACATAGTCCCAAAGGTAAATGTATATTAAGAATTCCAACTGTCAATTTGTAAATAGGCATACATAGTAAAATTCATGACTACATCTCTAAAGTATTAACCTGCGAAATTTAAGAATTTATTGCTTACTAAGAGAAAGAGAGCATAACACTATAGCTGAAGCGCTCAACCTTCCCAATCCTTCTTTCTGATTGCAGGATTCGGGTTCAAGGTTGCTGCTGTGCCATTCCATATGTGGGCGCCTGATGTATATGAAGGCGCACCGACATCCATTACTGCCTTTATGTCTGTCGGGCCCAAGGCTGCATCATTTGCAGTTATCCTCAGGGTGTTTCTTGAGGCCCTTCAACCTGTCTCTGCAAGCTGGACAACACTTATTGCAATTCTATCAGTTGTGACAATGGCAACAGGAAGTATTATTGCACTCTCTCAGACAAATATTAAGAGGATGCTGGCATATTCAAGTATTGCACATGCAGGCTATGCATTACTTGGGCTTGTGGCAGGTGGTGCAGACGGCATAGCAAGTGTGATGCTTTATATGCTCATATATGCATTCATGAACATGGGGATATTTGGCACAATAATCCTTCTCAGAAAAGGAGACTTCAAGGCTGAGAATATTGAGGATTATACAGGCCTTGCCAAGGTTAACAGAGGGGCTGCATTTCTGATGCTGATCTTTCTCTTTTCTCTTGCAGGTATCCCGCCGACCGCAGGCTTTATAGGTAAGTTTTATATCTTCATGTCCCTTATAAAGACTGGATATGTATCACTTGCTATTATAGCAGTAATAATGAGTGTCATCTCTGCCTACTTCTACATCCGCATAGTCATGCTGATATACATGAAAGAGCCTGTCAGGGAATTTGACCTTGCCCGCTCACCGGCCAACAGCATCGCATTAATTATTGCAGCCATCACTATCATCACCCTTTGATCAATAACTTCATTATTGATACAGGCTGCAAGGATATTGCGTACCAGTTGATAATTGTCTCTGAGAGGGCAGGGATCGTAGTCTCTATCAGACGACCACTCAAAAAGGAGGGGGATGAATTGCCAGTACTTTATCCCCATTGATGTCAAAGAACACCTATATCCACACTCTTGTTGATATCTATAAGTTCCGTCACAATAATCCCATATGTAATTTTCATCTTGAGGAATTAAATTAGGCCTGGAACAGCGGCCGATATCCAGTTCTGTCAGCTTCCACTCGACAACAATCAGGTGTTCCTGGAAGAAGGCAACGTCAACACTCGTTTTACTGGGTTCGTTGAGGATATTAACCTTCCCTTTCCGCCAAGAGGCATGGAGAGGCTTTTGCTTGCCTCCCCTTTACCCTTTTCTGCGTTACCGTTGAAAATAATCCCGCCTGTCAAACCCACTGTTGTAATAATATCAAACAATCTATTGACAGATAATCATACCTATGATAGCATAATACCATTAAGGGGAGGGCTATGATGAGCATATATGAGAAAATAGGGCATCGGATTAAAATGTTGAGGGAAAAGACCGGCATGAGTCAAAATATGCTGTCACAGAAGATGGATATATCGCGACCTGCCGTTTCCCAAATAGAGAGCGGAGAGCGGAAAATCTCTGCTGACGAGCTACAAAAGCTTTCTCATGTTTTCCGTGTTTCGGTGGATGATTTGTTGAATCCGGTAAAAGAGCCGGAGGTACATTTGCATAAAGGCAAGGAATGGAAAACGGCCAAACCTAAAATGCGGATTAGCGTGCCACAGAAGAATCTCCAGAAATTCAAGGAAGTTCTGTTGTACATCCTGAACAAGGTCGGGGCCAAGGAGAATATCGGCGAAACCGTCATCTATAAGCTCCTCTATTTCATAGACTTTGATTTTTACGAAAAATATGAGGAACAACTGATCGGCGCAACATACATCAAAAACAAATACGGCCCCACTCCGGTTGAGTTTGTCAAAATTATAGAGAGGATGATCGAAGGCAAGGAGATCGAGAAGGTCAAAAGCGAGTATTTCAATTTTCCGCAGACCAAGTATCTCCCTCGTCGGAAGCCAGACCTAGTGAAATTGAAGGCGAATGAAATCGAGGTGATAGACGATGTCCTGAACCGGCTCTCAGAGATGAACGGAAGTCAGATCAGCGCCTATTCCCATAATGATGTTCCTTGGATGACAACGGCAGATGGTGATGCTATCGAATACGAATCTGTTTTTTATCGCACGCCCCCCTATTCTGTGCGGGCATATGCGGAAGAGAACGGATGAGCGACCCGTTCTACAGTCCATACGTCGGGACGCTGTTCAAGAAGATATCCCATGTCCAGGAATTTGAAAAGGACCTGAAGAAGCTTAAGCGGTTCTCATCGCTCAAAGAGGATTTACGGATGTTTATAAAGGTTGCTCTCAATGCCTTTCACAAACAGAACATTGACAGCAGGGCGATCTTTCACATATCCGATCTCGGCCTCCGTTCTCCGAAAATTTTCAAGGCAAAGAAATTCGCCTGTAAGGCGCTGAAAGGAAAGGGCGCACAGTCGGGGATCAGGGTTATTTACGCGTATCACGAGGAAGATGACTGTATAGAGTTTATTGAGATTTATTATAAAGGGGATAAAGAAAGCGAGGATCGGACGAGGATATTGAAATATTACAACAAATGACCTTTGACTATTAAAAAAACTCCAACAACTGCGGAAATGGTAATGAAAGAGGGCAATCGTAGGGTGGCATCACCCACAGGATGAAGGGTTAAGAGTTGAGTGTTGCGATGGTAGGGGAATAAATCGGTTTCTTTCTTTTGGTGACTAAAAATGGAAGAATTATTAGACAAAATATCATCGTATAACTTATTTAATCTATTCTAAATCTTTCATAGTCAGATAGAAAAAGATGTATTACACTACCTACCCTGAGGCACACT
>Ga0154349_1035_pt2 | contig 10051 bp, 11 predicted proteins | sample RifGroA2_FD_115877 | JGI IMG/M metagenome (GOLD analysis project Ga0154349, IMG submission 115877) | Nitrospirae bacterium GWA2_42_11 | reverse complement strand
TTATTAACTATAAGAACCCTTTGATAAAGATGATAGTGGAGGCTTTCAGCCATACGATCAAAAGTTCCAACATCTTTATTCAGCGCACATACGGCATAAATATCGGAACGAAATTTCAAGTCTGATGCAAGCGCTAAATCAGTGGAATCATAGCAAATTGAAGCAGTCAGATTGAGAGGCCGGCACTGATCTGAGTTCCATTCATATTGCACGATCCACTGTGCAGGGCGAAAGGGCAGGGGCTTCGGATTTAACATTTTTTCTTGCTCTGCCAAGTTAAACTTTCCTTGTTCAATCCGGCGTATCTGCAAACCAGTGCTATGTGTCCATTCTGGGATCAACCATAGAGCGGAGTTGATAAGCGGAGCCCCAGGTAAAGAATATTCCGTATGATATACCAAACCAGCAAGCACCATACATCTATGTTCACGAACAAAAGGAATGATAATTGAATTCACATCATTGGGATGAACTGAAAGTTCTGGAAATACCAGCCAGTCAAGCAATCGCTTATCTTCCCGATTTTGCGGCATGTGTGTTTCACGTATGCGAAGCATTTGTGCAATCCCCTCGACTACAGAAGCAAGATGCTGTCGTTGCTTCCTGCGGAAGGTAGGATCGCTTATTAATTCAGGATCACTTGGGTGGTTTTTAAAGTCTTCAAGGCTGGGAGTTATAGTTTGTACAACTCCAATTCTAAGCGGCCGGGGCCATTTAGCAAAGTGTTTTTTATTGGGAAAAGGAGCTTTTTGTTCTAAAAAAATTAGATTAGAGGCTTTCCCACGTATTTCTTCCAAGTGGCAACGTCGGTTAATAATCTCATCACGTACTTTCCGAAAACTCCATTCTTCTGAATTTCGGGCACAACCCGGCCATCTTAATAATTCCAGGAGGAGATCCTCTGTCCAAGAGGATATGGGTATCCAATCAGACTCAAAGGCTGAACGGCCATGAAAACCGGCATATCGCAACTGCTCCCAATGTGTTACAGGCGGTCGGTAGCGAATAATCCTGTCTGTTCTTTTTTGTTGTTTGCTACGGTGGAAATCAATTGACCCCCTTAATGCGAATCGTAAAATTTGACCAAGTTCAAAACGTCTTCGGCTGTCTTCGTCATCACACCAATCCGGTACCATAAAAATTTCTGATCCACGTGGAGAATATTTGCCAATCTCAACCCCGCTTATTTTGGGAATGGTATATTTGTTGGCGCTCTCCGGCTCAACACTGCACTTAATCTGCCAAGGCGTAATGATTTTATCAGCAATTGAAGAACGCCTTGAGATTAACTCAAACGCCAATTCCAAGAGATTCTCTTCGCCCCAGAATGGATTCCAAGGACGAGATGCTATTTCCGGCAATGAGCCGGTTACTTGTTCAGTAGGTTTAATTATTAGACCAGCTTGCATGGCAGCCTTATACAATCCAGGTTCTGAATGTTCGCTAATATCCCGCATTCTCCATAGACTAAGAGCTACTGCTGGGGCAGTCCTTGTCAGTTGCTCGATAAACTTTTTACTTAAGGTCAGAGTGGGCAAAACATGTTCATGCCCGAAAGCTGAAACTGCCAGAGCTGTGAATATGCATCGCCGCTGTAGTTGTTGCTCTGGTTCCCCTTTCAAGAAACCGCAGAAGTCCTGATACAAGGAAAGCATTTTATTGCTACGACGGGATAGAAGCGATAACTCTGTCAAATCATTCCTGGCTGCTAAATAAAGAAAGACCTGCTGAAGTAAATACCAAGGAAAGCGTTGTCTTGCAGAAGTCTTGGTTGAGTATGAATTCAATATTTCCTTAGCTTCCCGGAGAAGCCGATCATGGTAATTGGCAGGTTCAATTCCTTTTGGCAGGCAATCGTCATCCATGACTATTCCAGTTTCTGTCGCACCAGCTCGAAAGAGCTCAGCCAGGCAATACAGCATTACTTCCCGCTGTTCCCCTCGTCGGCCACCAACTTGCCAACCATCTTTGAGCAACCCCAGAACGTCATTAAGAAACTCATGGTCAGGGTAGAGATCAAAGGCAATACGAAGCAATCGGACGTTGGATGGGTTAGTAACCCACTCCTCAATCAGCATAGCAGCAAAAAGGCGCCCACGTTCATCTAACTGTTTTTTGGATAAAGCTATAGTTGATGGCAGAGCGGATGCAGTGTCCTCCTCGTCACCATCATCATTTTCATCAGGGAAATCTTCATCATTAAGCATGGGGCGCAAGGAACGAAATGTACGGCGAAATTTTCCTGCAGCAAAGCGGGTGGCAGTATCATCCCGAAGATCGGACAAGCCAATTAGAAACCCTGCATGCTGCTTGTTTTTATTATTTTCCTGAGAATATCGTTGCTGTGTGTGAAAAAAGCCCTCTATGACCCCAATCAACTCTGTGCCATGTAGCATATCAAATGTGCCTGAGACTTCATGTTGAATACGGGCTGCTGCTTTTGATTGTGGTACGAGAAAGCGTTGTTCTCGCCCTTCAATTGTAACAGTTGTCTTTTCTCGTTCAATAAATAAGCCATTTGCTGTTTCATCTATGAGGGTATTCAACCATGCTGATACTTCGGATCCGACCTCACACTCAGAAGTTCCTTTTGGAATAGTAAACACCAATCGCAAGTCATCAACATATCTGCAAGTGTCCCGCAGAACTATGGGTTTGTTTCTGTCAATAGTATGATCAAGGCTGTTACGCAAAGATTTATCAAAATCCAGAAGAACAATATTGGCAAAAAACCCAGCAGCAACAAGACCTTGGGGAAGAGCTACTTGTTTAAAACCATCAATTTTGTTTAGGCCAGCATACTTGGCAGCCCATGTTTTGTCAGCCCAACTCCAATTAAAGAGCGATTCCGTCAGGTCTAAAAAAAGCTGATCTGTGCCCTCTGGCTTATGTTTTTTGATCTTTTCAATCAGTAAGCCGGGACGGACACGATCATAGAACTTTGACATGTCGGTATGAACAACCGCAATCTCATATTCATTTTGATCAATTTCCCTTTTTAGTTCGTCAACAACAATTCCAGGGCGCCCCAGGAATGTTTGATAATCTGTAAAGTACTGGCGATAAAGCTTGGCGCTACCCCAACGATGTTGTAAAACATTATCGGAGCTATCACAGAACAACCGATTCCCATAGCTGACAACTCCCTTACGATTTTCGCTTTTTTTCACTGACAGTGTCGTATTCCCCTGAAGTGTCTCACAATGATCAGCAAGGCAAAGCATGATGGCTGTAGCCAAGACCTGATCTTCGAGAGAAACATGAGCCAATGGACGCAATTTGTTATTTATTTTTTCCGCAGGGACCCAGTTATTATTAGGTCCTATTTTCCATTTCTGAGACTTTGGAGCAGGAACAACACGCAACAGACTGGGATGCCATACTGGCGCGTATTGTAGTTTGTTTTGTATTTCTTTTATGAAATCAGGAAGTCTGAGGGATTGATAATCAACTGCCAGAGTATCAGCATACCAACTGTGAAGGCGAATGTACTTGGAAACTTTTTTCCATGCCTGTACCAGCACACATTCCAGTTTTAAATCATCTATAGTAGGCGTTAATGTCTGCTTCATTTAATCTATACCCCTACCAAGCCTTCGTTAGAATTTACTTCTTTTTCAATATGTTCCAATACTAAGAATGCAGCTTTTCCAGTTGATGGGATTGATATTATCCTAATCCTGACTTTATAGAAACTGTAAGAGCCTGTTTAACATCTCTGAGACGCTGGTTAACTCTTCTAATAACCTATGCAACATTAAGTTTCTTTTCCATTGATTTTAGGACGTCCTTAAACATCATGGAGGCGTTAAATACTTCTACGCCAATAAGGTTGCCGCTGCTGTCAAGCTCCATATTTATACCTGGCGAGATCTCTACCACCTCTGCTTCCTCTCCCTCTTTTCCAAGAAAAAGAATATCTTCTTCATCATCATAAAATACCTTAAAATCGTTCATTATAATTTCCTCCACCTGCCTGTTTTTATCCTGTTTTCCTTTTGTCCTTCTTTCAAAGGATGTATCGTTAATAGCTTAATTTCTTCTCCTTCATGTATATATGCTACCATTACATCCCTCTCTTTGTCATATAAAATAACCTTTAATACAGCTATGCCATAACCTGTTTGATTATCTACAAATCGTTCCTGTGCCTCATCAAATATCTTTTTCGGCAAATTATAGTCAATCTTCCGCAGAGTGAGTCTTGTTTTAATATGTTTTGAATATATAATAGCCGGCATTCTTATTTATCTACACTCCGTCATTGCGAAGCAATTCAACTAAATATTTGGCATACATGGCAGGGCTTTCCCAGTGCTGCATGTGATCAATATGTTCTGTGGTGCTGAGGTAGCGTAACAGCTCCATGATGGTTTGCCGTTTGTCCCAGTAATTTTCCAACTCGTTCTTTAGCCAAGCACGACCTGCCTGTGCATTTTGCTCTTTCTCGCTCTGGGCAATTGCCATGAGCGCCTGCCTTAGCAGGCTGTTGCTGAAGGCATCAGCGCCCCGAAGTCCCCGGCTGCCAAACTCAGAAGGGGTTTTCAGTCTGGCATGATTTGCCTTAGTGCTTGCCAATAAGTCCTTGTATTCCTTTATGCTAATAAGATAATTATAGCTAATTATTAAGCAGGGATTTGACTTAGATTAGCAATATGGGGGGGGTTGTGTCAATGGAGATTTTGGTTGTCAATTAGATTATAGATTTCTTTGTTTGTGCTTCAATATCTCGTGTCGCGGTTATTTAACCTCTTACTATTCTTATTTTAGATATTCTTTAATTTCACTTATGGCCTGATTTATATCAGTGGCTGAGAGGATAGCAGAAATCACTGCTGCACCATCTGCACCTGCACTCATCACTTCTGCTGCATTCTCATGACTTATGCCGCCTATGGCTATGATTGGTACTGATGTATTCTGCCTGACCTTTTTAATGCCTTCTATACCATGAGGTGTTGTCACCTCCTTTGTTGTTGAATGGAATATCGGACCGAATCCGATGTAATCAACATCGAGTCTGCTTGCCTCCAAAACCTCTTCTAAGCTGTGTGTGGATAGTCCTATGAGTTTTTGCTCCCCGATTATCTTCCTCGCAATGTCAACAGGCATATCCTCCTGCCCGAGATGGACACCATCAGCGTCTATTGCAAGGGCAAGTGCAGGGTCGTCATTTATTATAAATATTACTCCGGCCTTATAAGTGATATCCCGTATCTTTTTCGCAATCTCAAGGCTTGCCTTTTTTGATAAAACTTTTTCTCTGTACTGAATGATATCCACACCTGCCTCAACAGCCTCTTCTGCTATCAGTATGATATCTCTTTTTGTATATTGCTGGTCGAGGATTAAGTAGAGACCGGTTTGCTTCTTCCTGTTCACCTGAAAATGCCCCCTCTCCCCTCAATCGTAGGGACAAACCTTTAGGTTTGTCCGTTTCTTGGACAGACCTAAAGGTCTGTCCCTACATCCGCGCTTATAGATACCGCCTAATTTTCATTGCCCTTTGTGTTAACATGCAACATGAAAGTTTCATTAGAATATTATTTATTATTTAACAGGCGCTCCACTAAGTTTGTTGAATATTTTCCTGAAAGGAATTCCGGACTTCTGAGGACCTTTTTATGGAATGGAATTGTAGTCTTTATACCCTCAATAATATATTCATCGAGGGCCATATTCATCTTTGCTATCGCCTCGTCCCTGTTTGCACCATGAACGATGAGCTTTGCAATCACAGAATCATAATACGGTGGTACATTGTAACCGGCATAAGCTGCTGAATCCACTCTTACACCAGGACCTCCTGGTGCACTATAAGCTGTTATGCGGCCAGGAGAAGGTGTGAATTTTTCAGAGTCTTCAGCATTAATCCTGCATTCAATACTGTGTCCTGTAATCCCTATTTCTTTCTGTGTAACTCTTAATGATTCACCACATGCTATACGTATCTGCTCCTTCAGAATATCAATTCCTGTAACCATCTCTGTTATGGGGTGTTCAACCTGTATCCTTGTATTCATCTCCATGAAGTAAAAATTATTCCCTTCATCAACAAGAAATTCTATTGTACCTGCACTTACATACCCTACAAACCGTGCTGCTTTTACTGCCAGATCTCCCATCCGCTTTCTCATCTTATCATCAACTATTGGTGATGGAGTCTCCTCTATCAGTTTCTGATGTCTTCTTTGCACAGAGCAGTCTCTCTCACCGAGATATACAATATTCCCGGATTTATCAGCCAGTATCTGCACTTCAACATGCCTAGGATTGTTAAAGAATTTTTCAATGTAGACCTCATCACTTCCAAATGATGCCTTGGCCTCAGCCTGGGCCATCAGGAATGTATTTACTAACTCCTGCTCTTTATGGACTATCCTCATACCCCTGCCGCCGCCGCCGGCACATGCCTTTATTATTATGGGAAATCCCACTTCTTTGGCGACCTCAAGCGCCTCCTTCTCAGATGAGACCACCCCCTTGCTTCCTGGCATAACAGGCATATTGCACTTGAGCATGGTCTCTTTTGCCTTTGCCTTATCGCCCATTAACGCTATATTATCAGGGGTGGGTCCTATAAAGACAATACCTGCAGCCTCACATGCCTCTGCAAAATGGGCATTCTCAGCAAGAAAACCATAACCCGGGTGTATAGCCTCTGCGTCCATTATTTCAGCGGCACTCAGTATGTTAGGAATATTCCTGTAACTATGAGCACTATCGGCAGGACCAACACATATCCTCTCATCTGCAAATCTGACATGGAGTGAAGACTCATCTGCCTTGGAATATATGGCGACTGTCTTTATACCGAGTTCTTTGCATGCCCTTATAATGCGAAGGGCTATTTCTCCACGGTTGGCTATGAGAATTTTATGAAACATAATAAAAGGAGCTATATTTATGAAATAGGTTCTATCTTAAACAAGACTGCCCCATACTCAACCGGATGGGAGTCTTCAGCTAATATCTCTACAATCTTTCCATCTGCCTCTGACTCTATCTCATTCATAAGTTTCATGGCCTCTATGATACATAGTATCTGCCCTTTTTTAACAATATCCCCAACATTCACATAAAATTCTGCATCAGGCGATGGTGACCTGTAAAATGTCCCGACTATAGGAGAGCAGACTAAATGGTATTTGTCCTCTGCCGCCTCAGGGACTGATGCAGCCGTGTTTGATGCAGATGTTTGAGCTGGTTGATGAGTTGCAGATACATTCTCCTGTATCCTTCTTATTCCTGAAGATGCCGATCCCTGGGACTTCTTTAACTTGACACGGACACCATCCTTCTCAACCTCGAGCTCAGATACCTCTGTATTCTTTATAAGCTCTATGAGGGTCTTGATGTCAGTGATGTCAACCCATGGCTTTTTACCGGACTTTACTGGTTTGGGATCATTTGCTTCTTTCATCTTACCCTTTCTATAAATTCACCGGTACGGGTATCAACCTTAATCATTTCCCCTTCATTAAGATAAAGGGGGACCTTAACTACCGCACCTGTCTCAAGCACTGCTGGTTTTGAACCTCCGCTAGCAGTGTCACCCCTGATACCAGGATCTGTTTTAACAATCTTAAGTTCTACAGTAATCGGCAAATCTATTCCTATCGGGTTCTCATTATGATAAAGAATATTTAAGACCATATTTTCTTTGATATAATTCTTGCTCTCCCCAAGCTGATCTTCCCGAAGGAACAGTTGTTCAAATGTATTTACATCCATGAAATTGTATTGACCTTCGGCACAGTAAAGATACTGTACCTCTTTTTCCTCTAAATTTGGCACATCAAGCTTCTCGTTTACCCTGTATGTCCTCTCTAAAACACTGCCGGTTTTAAGACTCTTTAATTTGGTCCTGCAGAATGCACCACCCTTTCCGGGTTTAACATGCTGGGCATCAACCACCAAATATGGTTCTCCTTCCAATTCAACCTTATTTCCTACTCTCAAATCACTGACGGTAATCAAAGTCTCTTCCTCCTGATCATTTTGATTTTTGGGCTTCCATTTTCTCCCTTACAATATCAACCGCTGCCCTTAATCCCAATAAATAGCTGTTTATTCCAAACCCGCTGATCTGACCTGCAGCAACACCTGAGATAAAAGAATGCTTTCTGAACTCCTCTCTCCTGTATATATTTGAAATATGAACCTCAACTGCAGGAACATCTACTGCTGCAATGGCATCCCTGAGGGCCACACTTGTATGTGTGTAACCTCCTGGATTTATCACAATGGCATGGTACCTTCCCGCGGCCTCCTGGATTTTATCTATAAGGGTCCCTTCAGAATTGGCCTGAAAGAATGATACTTCCACACCGAGCTCTTTTGAAAGGATTCTGACATTCTCATTCACATCATCGAGTGTCAGATTTCCATATACCACTGTCTCTCTCTTGCCGAGCATATTCAGATTCGGACCATGGATAACTAATATCCTTTCCATGCCCCCCTCTTATTCTTCTGAACCTTATCAAGAAAACCCTGGAGCCGGTCTATATGTAATTTCTTTTTATCTGTTAAATCAAATAACTTCTTCTTTACTGACTCATTCTCCGGTTCTTTCTCAATTATCCGCATGTAGATGTCAATACCCTTTTTTATATCTCCCTGGGTAATATATATATCACCCATAGTCTCGGTAACAAACTCTTCTATGACTTTATCATGAACCTTTTCCCTTCCTTTTAGATCTGCAATCTCCCACGAAGATGTAAAATCAATAGTCCCTGCTTCCTGCCGTGGACTGGATGTAATACTATCTTCCCCGGTCGTTCTTTCATGCTGAGATACCTTCTCCATCTTTTCTCTCATGAGATTTGAAAGTAAATCTGCAATCTCTTTATCCTTTGGATTAAACACCAGCAATATCTCACATGCCTTTATTGCATCATCAAACCTTCCAATGTCCTTATATATCGATACTAATTTCCTGTGGGCAAGAAGGTTATCAGGGCTAACCTGTACAACATGTTCAAACTCTCTCATTGCCTCATGAACCATCCCTTTCTCAAGATACGCCTTTCCAAGGGATACCCTGGCACCCAGGTAATTAGGATATGTCTGAAGACCTTCCTTGAGGACGCTTATTGCCTCATCAAGCATCCCTGCTTTTATATGCTCCTCTGCTATGGCAATAAAGAACTTGTCTGTCCTGTGTTTATCCATTATACCCTTTATTTATTTTACTAATCACATTATCTAATATCATGTCAGCCACATCAGACTTTGGCATCTCAGGATACTCCTTTATTTTACCTTCCTTGTCTATCAATGTGACTATATTCGTATCTTTCTCAAATCCGGCTCCAGGAAGGCTTACATTATTAGCAACAATCATATCCAAGTGTTTGATTCTCAGCTTCTCCTTTGCATTTGTTATAAGGTCTTCTGTCTCAGCAGCAAATCCAACCACAAACTGATTACCCTTCTTTTTACAGACCTCTTCAAGAATATCAGGTGTCTTAATTAGTTTTAGATTTATCGCCTCACCCTTTTTAATTTTTGATATGGCCTTCTCTGCAGGACGAAAGTCTGAAACCGCTGCAGTCATTATTAGCACAGTTGAATCTGAAAGTCTATTCATAACAGCATCAAGCATTTCTTCCGCAGTAATTACGTTTATGGCTTCAATCCCCTGTGGTATGGTTAATGATGCCGGACCTGTAATCAGTATCACCCTTGCACCCCGGCTTTTTGCGGCCTCTGCAATGGCATATCCCATCTTGCCTGAGGATCGGCTGCTTATATACCGCACCGGATCTATGGCCTCACGGGTAGGACCTGCTGTTATCAGAACTGTATGTCCTGAAAGATCTCCCTTTATCCCAAGTTTATCCTCAAGAAATGTAATAATATCATCAGGTTCCGACATCCGGCCAGGTCCTGTGTCACCAGAAGCCAGGAGCCCGGTCTCCGGTCCAACAAAATCTATTTTCAAGTTTCGCAGGTATGAGATATTCTTCTGCACCACTGGATTTTCATACATCTCATAGTCCATGGCCGGTGCTAATATAACAGGACATCGGGCTGCAATAAG
>Ga0154349_1124_pt2 | contig 10059 bp, 8 predicted proteins | sample RifGroA2_FD_115877 | JGI IMG/M metagenome (GOLD analysis project Ga0154349, IMG submission 115877) | Nitrospirae bacterium GWA2_42_11 | reverse complement strand
ATCAAATAGACTGGGCTTCGCTGCTTTCTCTTTTTCAATTTTCTGAATCACCCTGCGGATGCGTTCTTTGGCTATATCAGCAATGGTACCGTAACCTGCCTTATAAGCCTCGCTGTTTTCATCGCATGGCTCAGGCATTTGCACTAAAATAAATCTGCGATTGCCACCGTCTTCTTTATTGAGTTCCATAACTGCTTGGGCTGTAGTGCCGGAGCCGCTGAAGAAGTCAAGAATTATATCGTGTTGATCTCCTGCTGTACCTTGTTCCAAAATATGCTGTAAAAGTTCTTTGGGCTTCGGAAAATCAAAATATTCTTTTTCTTCAAATAACGTCCGTAATTCTCTGGTTCCCTGCGTATTAAAGACAGTTTCAAGTATTGTTGAAAACCCAGTGAAATCACTCTCTAAATCATTTCGGAATTTCTTTCTGCGCGGTCTTCCATCTGGCTTGGAAGGGAATATGACCTCGTTATTTTTTATTAATTCCTTCATGCGCTTTGGTTCATACCGCCATCCTGTAGACGGACATTTGTAAACTATTCCCGTTTTAGGATCTTCAATGTCATAATGCAAGTTTGGCCGTTGGTCGGGGGTTGCTAACCCAGTCATATCTGCGCTCATCCAATCACCACGTGGATTATTATCGGGATTGGAATACTTGGTTAAATCTTTTTCAGCCCCTCTTATCAAGCCTTCATCTGTCTTCCGATAACATAGAAGATATTCATGATCTACCGATGCACCATTTTTGGAGCGACTATCTACATTTTGTCTTCTTTTCCAGATAAAACTTGCTACAAAATTCTCCTCCCCGAATATCTCATTCATCACCATCCGCAGGTTGTGAACCTCATTGTCGTCAATATGAACGAAGATGACGCCATCATCACGCAGAAGGTTTTTGGCAAGGAACAAACGGGGATACATCATGCTGAGCCAGTTGCTGTGGAAGTGGCCGCTGTCTTTGCTGTTCTTTCGGAACAGACCTTCCTTCATCAGGTAGCCTTCTTCGTTCTTGTCGCCGATGCGTTTGAGATAGTCCTCTTTCTTCTCGCTGAATCTGTCGGGGTAAATGAAGCTGTCGTTGCCTGTGTTATACGGTGGGTCAATGATGATGCACTTTACCTTGCTGTAATAGGCCTTTTGCAGAACTTTCAGTACTTCCAGGTTTTCGCCTTCAATAAAGACGTTCTCTGTTGTGTCAAAGTTGACGGATTCATCCGGTGCAGGTTGTAATGTGGCGGTGGTTGGTTGTTGCAGCACCCTGAAGGCATCAGCCTTGCCTGCCCAATTCAATACATACCGTTCATTGGCAAAGTTGATGTCATCACCAAAGGCGGCCCTCAGTTTTTCCCAATCAAGCTGGCCCTCGGTAAAGAGTTCGGGAAAGAGCTCTTTCAGTTTTTGCAGCCTGGTTTGCATGATATCGAATAAAATGGTTTGTTCACCCCTCTACTGCCATGTTAATACTCTGTTACTACGAGGATAAAATAGCAGTATGGGGTTATCATGTCAACAGACTGTTTGCTAAAAATCTATGGGATTTATTGAGAAAGGGCATTCACTGTTTATCCTGTATTCCGCATCCCTGCTGCTATACAGCTTATGGTCAGAAGTACAGTGTCAGCGAGCTCCTTCTGTTCGGATTCTGTCAGGCCCCCTCTCCTGAGGATACTTAAGAGATTAACCTGGATATAGTTTATAGGGTCGATAAAAGGGTTCCTGAGCCTGATAGACCTCTGAAGGCCCTTATCATTATCAAGCAGTTTATCCTGACCGGTAATCAGAAGTATCATCTCCTTTGACAGGTCGAACTCCATTTTGATTTTTCCGAATATCCTTTTACCTATCCCTGTATCAGGCACGAGGCCGGAGTAGAGATGGGTGATATTCATATCGGCCTTTACCATTGTCATTTGAATATTATCGAGGAGATTCTCAAAGAATGGCCATCTCCGGTACATCTCTTTTAATATATTAGAGTTGATTATAGGGTCCCTGTCTATAAATTTCTTAAATGTCGACCCTATGGAATACCATGCAGGGAGTATATTCCTGCTCTGTGTCCAGCTAAAGACCCATGGAATTGCCCTGAGGTCTTCTATCCTCCATGTATTCCTTCTTCGCTCAGGTCTTGATCCTATCTTTGCAAGCCCTATCTCATTGATTGGTGTTGCGTATGTGAAGTATGTATAGAAGTCAGGGTCATCGATCAACTCTCTGTAAAACCTGTATGACATCTCTGAAAGATCATCGAAAACGGGTGAATATCTTTCCTCCAGCTTAATTATCTCTTCATGGTATAAAGGAGAGCTTGCCTCAATGACCCCTGCGACTATCAGCTCAAGGTTATGAAGGGCGGTACCCTGGTTTGCATACTTTGACGAGATTACCTCTCCCTGTTCTGTAATCTTTATATTCCCCTGGATAGTATCCGGAGGTTGTGCAAGTATTGCCCTGTGGGTAGGGCCGCCGCCACGTCCTACTGTCCCTCCCCTGCCATGGAATAGTCTGAGTCGCACTCCATGTTTTTTTGCAACATCCCATAATCCCTTCTGTGCCTTGTAAAGTTCCCAGCCGGATGTCAGTATGCCGCCATCCTTACTGCTGTCTGAATATCCGAGCATGATCTCCTGAACCCTTGAACGGCAGTTTAGATACCTGTCATATACAGGCAATGAGAAGAGACCATCCATAATTTCTCCGGAGCGCCTCAGATCATCAATGGTCTCAAAGAGCGGGACTATATCAATTCCAGATACACCTTTTCCCTCACCTAAACCCTCTCCCCTCAGGGGAGAAGGAAGGGTGAGGGGTGTGTTGCTATCTCTGTAAAGCCCTGTCTCCTTTGCCAGGAGTAGAACTGTCAATATATCGCTAATCCTGTGGGTCATACTGATTATATAGCTTCCAATTGATTCATACCCGATGTTCTCCCTTGCCCATCGTATTACCCTGAATGTCCCGACAGTGTTTAATGCCTCTTTGGAAAGATACATGTCCTGAGATATAAGCGGGCGGAGAATCTCTATTTCTTCTGATAGAATGCGGACCTTTTCTTCTTCAGACATATCCCGGAAGCCCTGGTATATCCTGAGTCTGTCAAATACCTCACATATAGCCCTTGTATGTTTTTCTGATTCCTCTCGTATATCAAGTCTTGCGAGATGGAAGCCAAAGACCTCAACCCTTTTTATCATGGAATATATCTCAATCTCTGCTGTCCTCATACCTTTATTAGCAATAAGGCTCCTCCTGATTATATTTAAATCTTCAAGAAACTCTGAAGGGGTTGAATAGGGCTTCATAGTATCAGTTTTCCCTGTAACCCCCCTTTTTACAATAGATTCTCTGGTTTCTGTTAATCTCATCTTTATTAACGAAAGTTTCTGCCTGTAAGGTTCATGTGGATTTCTGTTGAGTACGCTCTGGCCAACCTCATAGTTAGTTCGTACAGTTTCTTCAATTGATGAGAGTAATTCTTCAGATACATTTACCTTTGTTGCAGATTGGCTCAGACTACCTATCATATCTTGAGTTGACTGTATATATAACGAAATGATGCAATCAGACTGGGTTGTGAGGGTCCATTTCGTTACCTCCGGCGTAACATTTGGATTTCCGTCCCTGTCGCCTCCAATCCAGGAACCAAATTTTAAGAGCGGGGGGATATTGATGTCTCTGTCAGGATAGAATTTCTCAATATTATGTTTAAGGGCATGATAGAGTTTCGGGATTACAGGGTAGAAAGTCTCTCTAAAATAATGGAGCCCGTTTAATACCTCTTCTGCCACTGTAGGCCTTTCAAGGAAAATATCCCCTGTCTGCCATAGTTTCTGTATCTCATTTATTATGTCTTCCTTTAAGAGGGCCTTCTCTTCCGGTGTCCATATAGGGTTTTCCTTCTTGAAAATAGTAAGGTATATCTTCCTGTATTTTTTCAGGATGGTGAGTCTCTTTGCCTCTGTAGGGTGCGCCGTCATTACCGGATAAACAGACATGGTGTTCAGGAGATCGAGAAGGGCATTTTTATCTATCCTCTTATCAAGCAGTCTTTTAAAGCAATCCTCAAATGAACCTTTTATTAGACCTCCGCTGCGTTGTATTTCTCTCCGTTCCTGCATCCCGAAGTTCTCTTCAGCAGTGTTAAGGAGGTAAAAATAGAGTGCAAATGCCTGAATAAGTTTTGAAGATGTAGAGAGATTAAGACGCGCTGCCTCGTTAAGCAGAAAGGCCTCTATGGATGGGTCATACTGGTCTTTGATCTTTTTACAGGCGGTCCGGAATGCCTCAATTAACCGGAATAGTGATTCACCCTCCTGTTCCCGTATAACTTCATCGAGGGCATCCTCAAGGTACTGGATATCTGCCTGCAGGCGGCTGTCATCAATATGCCATTCCATAACTGATACGACTATAGCAAAAATCCTTATATTATTAAAGATCGGGGCTTATTATCTAAAAGTCTGCATTTAACTTTTATTATGATAAAAATTACTATATACTAAGTTAATATATTTATAGAAAATTATCATGGAGGAGAGCTGACATACTCCAGGTTGCTGAAAAGGCCTTATTTGTCACCCTGAATTTTTTAGTCTTATTAATCATCTCCCCTTTAACAATTGCATATGCCAATCCCCCCTACATCCCTTCCCATGACATCAACATCCAATTTGATATAAAGTCCCATGAGATAAAGGCAGTAGACCTTTTGAAGATTTTTGTAGATGGAAAAACAGATACAGCACTCACTGTGAACAAAGACATTGTTATCACCTCAGTAAAAGGGAGTGACAACAGGAACTTAAATTTTTTGTTAAAAGAGGATAGTAAAGACAAAAAGAAATTATTTATATATTTCCCTAAAAAGATTGAGGGGGAGGTTATCCTGAGAATAGAATACAGGGGCAGATTAGCACATTTTCCGGAAGACATAAAGTTTACCAGGGAATTCCTCAGTGATAAACCTGTAGCCTATGTTGGAGAGGAGATTATACTCCTCGATGGCGCATCCTGCTGGTATCCATGCATAAAAACAGTGAATGAAACTGCCACATTTAAAGTTACGGCTATTACTCCAAAGGATTACGAAATTGTTATGGAGGGGGACAGGGTATCGAGGAAAGTGAATGGGGGGATTACTAATACAATATGGGATTTCCCTTATCCATCGTCAGGGATTTATCTTGTTGGCGGGAGATATATTATTAATGAAGATAAATACAATGATATTAAACTTTACACCTATCTTTTCCCTGTAGACGTCAGTCTGTCTTCAACGTACATGGAGCATACAAAAAAATATCTTGAGATGTATGAAAAGTTATTGGGCAAGTATCCTTTTAAGAAATTTGCAGTAGTGGAAAATATCTTAGCCACGGGATATGGTATGCCGTCTTATACACTACTCGGTCAGTCTGTTATGAGACTGCCATTTATTGTAAAGACATCACTGGGACATGATATTGCACATAACTGGTGGGGGAATTCTGTGTACCCGGATTATGAATCAGGCAACTGGAGCGAGGGGCTGACAACATATATGGCAGACCACATGTATGATGATCAGGAAGGTAAGGGGCTACAATACAGAAACCAGCTCCTGAGAGACTATGCAAACCATGTTGAGCCATCTGAGGAATACCCTCTGACTGAGTTTAAGAACAGAACAACCCCTGAGGACAGGGCCCTTGGATATGGCAAGGGGGCATACATATTCCATATGTTGAGGATTATGTTAGGGGATGAGATGTTCTATAAAGGATTGAGGAGTGTTGTCACAAACAAGAGATTTAAGTCAACCCAATGGGAAGATTTTAGAAAGGCATTTGAAACGGTTTCAGGGAGAGAGCTTGGATGGTTCTTTAAACAGTGGGTTGAAAGGTCCGGGGCCCCTGAGATAAACCTCGGTGAGGTCAGTATAGTTGAGCACCAGGAGGGATACACAGTCAGGGCACAGATAATTCAAAAGGAAAAGGCATATGAGATATACCTGCCAGTATCATTGGAGACTGTGGAGGGTCCTATGCTTACCTATCACTGGATAAAAGGCCGCGATAACATCATTGAGATAGATGTATTTGAGAATGATAAGACACCTAAACCCAAGTCAATCATAATCGATCCTTATTATGATGTCTTCAGGAGATTGAATCCGGAAGAAGTACCATCAACAATAGGAAAATTCTTTGGAGCAGAAAGCAGGCAGGCTATCCTCCCATCAAAAGTAGATAAAGAGCTAATTGATGTTTATGCAAATGTGGCCTCGGGCATAGAGAATGTTACAATAAAGTTTGACAAAAAGGTAACAGAAAAAGATTTAAGACAAAAATCTTTATACTTACTTGGAGGATTGGATGAGAATATAATTACAGAGAGATTCATTTCAAATCTCCCTGATGATATAAAGCTAAGGGAGAAGACGATTTCAATAAATGGAACGGAATATGACAAAAATGATTCAGTCCTTGTAGTCGCAATATCAAGTCCACTCAACCAGAACGAGTCTCTGCTTATTTTAAGTGGTGAGAAGCCGGAATATATTGAGTCTGTAGCTGAAAAGATAAGCCATTATGGAAGGTATAGCTATCTCCTCTTCTTCAAAGGAGGAGTTAAAGAAAAGGGTATATGGACAACATCGAGGATGGAGAAGAGATTCCATTGATAGGTATGGAGGCGGCGAACGGATTTGAACCGTTGAATGGAGGTTTTGCAGACCACTGCCTTACCATGGGCAAGACTGATCAGAAAAATATATGAAGTAGACCCGCTGGTCTGTCCCAAATGTCAGCGCCCCATGAAGATCGTCGCCTTTATCGAAGATGATTCGACCATTCAGAAGATATTAAAACATCTGGGGCTGTGGGAGACCCGTTCCTACTCGCCACCGCCATCCTCTATTATATGTGAAGAGATAGCCTATGTGGGTGAATCTTCCACAACATCGGTCCCTGCATAGGCTGCAAAAGCATTTCCTTTTGCCTCAGGGAAAACAGGAAAGGTCTGTCTGCGAAAGGGGCAAAATCCTTACCGGATGCCTGAAATAGAGGAAGTCGAACCTTAGAATACCATGAAGCAAACGCAGGCCCTCTTTCCTATGCTTCCTGTCTCAATATGTTGCATATTCCCCTTCACACACCACAAGCGAAATTCTAATAGTAAATATTCTAATAGGAAAAGGTTTGCCTTTGAATTGTTTTATGTTAATGTTTCCTTATCATAAGTATCGATATTCTTATACATCTATATATATTAAAATTATTAGCATTTTTTGAATACTCGAATTACATAAGCTATGCGTATTACACCTGAAATAGGCGATGTAAGTATAGTACTAATAGGAAACTTTAACCCCGTCATCTTTAGACCTGAGTGGTTTGAGAATCACGCAATCCTAAGCAATAAAGATACTGAACAAACCAATTTAATAATCCTTCACAAAGAAATATCTGACTTTCATAATGAATGGCTAAGACTTCAGGTTCAGACAAATAGGTTTTATGCCGAAACATCAGAATACCCATATGTCAGACTATTCGACTTTGTTGTAAAGACCTTCAAAGACTACTTAAGCCATACCCCCATCTCTCAAATAGGAATTAACCGAAGGGTTCATTTTAGTGTAGAAAATAATGCTAACCGTGACCGAATTGGCAAGGTTCTTGCGCCGCGAGAACCTTGGGGGAAATGGGGGGCACTTATTGATGCTGGTGAAGGAGAAGAGCATGGTGGTATGAAAAGCCTAACTATGGCTATCAAAAAACTAGATGACAGAGAAAAGGGAATTATAAATATTACGGTAGAGCCTTCACCATTAGTTAAGGTGGGAATATATGTAAACATCAATGATCACTATGAACTATCCAATCCAGATGAACATATTGGTAGTGACAAGATCATCGATTTGCTGATAAATAGATATGATGAATCACTGAAACGGTCTGAAGAAATAATCGATCAAATTATGGAGCTTGTATGAAAAGCAATGTGCAAGTAGCTACAATTAACACTAAAAGCGACTTTCGTGAGCTATCCACAATAAATAGAAGGGCAACAAGAAAAGATGTTTTAGAGCGTCTCTATCTTACACGCGAACCTAAATTTGAAAGCACTGGCATAGATGAAATTAGTCAAACTGCACAGCAGGGTGTCAGTAGTCATATACCTGTACCTGATAATGTCGTATCCCTCCCGCAATTTAATAAAGTGCCTGAGCAAATAATCACACCCTTTATTCTTTTACAAGAATGGGAAGGTTATGTCCAGACAGTCAGTGATGAAAAATTTACTGCTTCTTTATTCGATCTAACAAATAGGCGAGAAATAGAAGATGAGGAAGCAGATTTTTCTATTGATGACTTAACTGAAGATGACAAAAAACTTCTGAAACCAGGTGCAGTTTTTAGATGGCTTATTGGGTATAGATCTATAGGTGGTACAAAAGAGCGTATCTCAAAAACTGTATTTAGGCGCCTTCCTCAATGGACTAAGAGTGATTTTAAAGCAGCAAAAGCAAAAGCCGAGGATATTGCAAATAGGATAAAGTGGGAATAAGTTCTATTAGAGCTATACTACCTCCTAAGTCAGATCAAATCGAAGTTACCCTAATTGGACCGGGCTACGGAGAAACAATACTTATTCATCTTGGTAATAACAAGTGGGTAGTTGTTGATTCCTGTATTGACTCAAGAACATCTGAACCTGCTGCACTATCGTATCTGCAATCTATTGGGATTAACCCAGAAACTTCCGTAGTTCTCATCATAGCAACTCACTGGCATGATGATCATGTTAGAGGAAGTAGTGTTTGGACTTTATCTCCGTCGGACAAACAAGTCGACCTTTTCCTTTCTTTGCTAACTCAACTTATGCCGAAAGTCAAAGAAACAAAATTCCGAGTATCTGAACCTGATGATAACCTACAATCCATTGTTACCTTAATCGAAATTGGAAACCTTTTTATTCTTCTCGGAGGCGACTTAATGGAAACCACTAACCCTGACACAGGTTGGTCTGTTATTGTAGAATCTGCAGAAAGGCCTCGGGGAAAGGCTTGCATTTACAAAGTGCCTCATCACGGATCTAAAAATGCCCACAGTGATGACGTATGGAATAAAATGTTATTAAGTCAACCCTATGCAATATTAACTCCTTTTAACTGAGGAGTGAGTAAAATACCAACCCGTTCAGATGTTACTAGAATAGGAGCATTTACATCAGAAGGATATTCAACTTCAAAAATATCATCTACCAAATCAAATATTAAACGACTTCCTGCTATTGAAAGAACCATTAGGGAGTCAGTAGGAACGATTCGCAGGATTCAGCCTCGAACAGGCATGGTTAGATTAAGGTATACAATAGGTGCGTCAGCGCCTTGGTCTGTTGAACTTTCTGAAAATGCCTGCAAGTTAATAGAGATACATACTTGAACATAGAAGATAGGAAGTATCCTTTTGTTATTGAAAGACCTCCTTGCTACTCGACAGACCTGGATGGCCGAACTTCTCGCGACGCCCGCTCTTTAGCGTCGCGTAACTTGGCCGCCAGCTCGGAAGGGAGATCTGCCAGATAGAAGTCGATGTCCCGGGGAACGCGTCCCTCCTGCTTCTCCTTTTTACAGACGTCGTACATATCGCGCTCGGTTAGTATTATCAGCCGCTTGTAGTTACTACCGGCCTATTGCGGAGGAGGTCTTCTTCAGATACCTGGATTGTGGCATTCTCAGATATGGATTTGCCCGCATCCGGTGTAATCACTATCACAATGAATACCTCCTGGCATTCTCCTGCAAGACACGCGCCTTCTGCCCCTCCTGTCATGCCAAACGCTCAGTGGTCTTTTCTGAGTGGGTCTGTAAAGAGGTCATGGAACCTGTTACTCACAGGCATTACGTCTTTAGCATCCCAAAGATACTGAGGACATATTTCAGATACAGCAGAAGACTTCTCTCCGGCTTAAGCCGGTGTGCCTATGAAACGGTCAAAGAGATGATGCAGGCAGTCCTGGAGGATAATACCGTTGTTCCAGGGATGATTGTGGCCATTCAGACCTTTG
>Ga0154349_1020_pt1 | contig 10655 bp, 15 predicted proteins | sample RifGroA2_FD_115877 | JGI IMG/M metagenome (GOLD analysis project Ga0154349, IMG submission 115877) | Nitrospirae bacterium GWA2_42_11 | reverse complement strand
ACATGTGTTTTTAGCAAGCTTTGCCCCAAAGAAGGTTGTTTTAAGGCAGCTTAATAGTTTTTTCCCCGGGAGAGATTTCAGTAAAATTAATATATTCGGTATCGATGAATTAAAAAATCTATAGGGGCTCCTCTCCTATCTCATGCGGGCTTGGGACACCGAATCTTTCGCGTTCACGTTCAATCTGCTCGAGTTCCTCCTGTTTTTGTTTACACTCAATGCAGTATATGGCAAATGGTACCGCCTTTAATCTCTGATCACTTATCTCAGTCCCGCAATCCTCGCATATGCCGTATGTACCCTGCTCGAGTTTTTCTAATGCATGGTCAATTTTCTCGAGGGTATCTTTTCTCAGGTCTATAAGAGAAAGTCCTGTCTCCTCTGCAAGATCAGTAAGTGCCTTGTCCCCCTCGTCAAGGGCAGTGTCGAGCTCACTTTTATAGTCCTTTCCGAGCTGTTGAAATAGCTTTTGCTTGACCTCATTCCATATCTCCCGTTTTTTTTCAATAAGCATCTTTTGCAGTGCCTCTTTCTTTTTCTTTGACATCATAGTCTGTCTACCTCCTTCTGGAATGGTATTTTAAAAGGACTAACATACAGGATATTTCCCTTGCAATAGTTCCTGGCAAAACTGTTCTATCTCGGAAAGTTCTTTATTTATTATATCCTTAACCTTTTTAGAGACAGAGGAAAATGATATCCTCTGTTCGGGCAATACCTGTGCTGATACTATAACAGGAGTATTTATGGGTGTCCCGATCTGGCTTCCAAGCCATACATATACCTCTTTAACACCATCAACACCTTCATAAATATTATGAGCCATCTTGTGTGATAAGATATTGTAGATCTTGCCAACATGGCTGACAGCATTCTTGCCGGCAGCCGCTTCAGCCGCAGAGGGTCTGTTAAGGGCTATTATCCCGTTCACTCTGTTGCCCCTTCCTACTTCACCTGAGTCAGCATCCTCAGCAGAGGTTCCGAGTACACTAAGATATATTCCTCTCATACCCCGGCCTTTGCTATCCAGGGTATTAAAGTGTATCTTTAATTTATCAATACTGTTACATTTTGTTATGGCAAATTCTTCTATTTCCTTCTGCACTATCTCTTTTTTTTCAAAATATGACTGCTCATCTGATATATATCTGTCGATTAATGGCATGGCTATGGTCAGTATGAGCTCCCTGTCCCTTCTGAAACCCATGATCTTTACATCCTCCCCTGTCTCAGGGAATCTTTCCTTAAACTCTTTTGAATTCAAGTATAACTCTACTTCCAGTACTATCCTCTCTGTCTCTGAAAGGGGTGCATAGCCAACTGCTGCAGATGTATCATTAGCCCCAAGTATCCCGTTGGTCCTGCTGAATATATCCCTCAGCTCCATGGAAGTTTGCTTTATTTCTATCTGATAATTAACATGTAAATCAGGATTAACAAACCTCAGGTTATCCCTGAACCATTGTTTTGCTGTGCTTACAACAATATCATTTATAGGAATAATTTTATCATCAAATTTGAATGTAGCCCTGTCTCCGAATATCAGTCGCATAGGTTCCAACACCCTGCCACCCCCGAATTCCTGTTCTACAGCACCGGCAACAAGCAATCCCTTATCTATATTATGATGAAGGATAAGGCCAAAACGCTCCCTGTATTCCCGGCTAAGGGCAAGGGAGATTTCTTCCATAATTGCATCACAGATGGAATCCGGATGACCGAGACCTTTACGCTCTACAATCTCTACACGCCTCTCTCCTACGGAAGGGCCGCTTAATCGTTCTATTAATATATCCTGCATAACCTGCCCTTCTTAGTGCCTCACTTAGACCCACCCCTTCTCCTTCATCTTTGCTATTACATGTTCTGCACCACTGTCAGGGGATATCTTGTCTGAGTCTATTATTAATTCCGGTGATTCCGGTTCCTCATACTCATTCTGGATGCCGGGAACAGTAGTGGCCATACCTGTCTGTGCCATTTTATAAATTCCTTTTGGGTCTCTTTTCATGCAGGTCCCGAGTGGACATCGTACGTATACCTCCATAAATTTCACTATAGATGACCTTGCATCAGACCTGTGGACCTTCCTGTTTCCAGTTGCATCAAATATAACATTAATACCATTTGAGGTCAGCATCCTGCCAAAATATACCATAACTCCGTAAAACCAGTCTCTTTCTTTTACTGAATACGTTGGTTCAGGTGTTAAGATATTGCGCAGCCGGTCGGATTCTAAATGTACTATCTTAATCTCATACCATTCATAGAGCCTTTTCTTAATTGCTTCGGCTAATACGGTCTTTCCGGATGCAGGGAGGCCTGTAACCCATATGGCAAAGCCTTCAGACATTTTTAATGTATTCATTTACCTCCTCAGGTCTGAATTCATCTATACTGAGGATATTCTTTATAAAACCAAACAATTTCTTCCTTATATCAAGAGAGAGCGTAGGATACCACAAAGGATTTCCAATTACCAGTCCCCTCCATGCAAGGAATGGCTGAATAACCTTTAATAGTTCATTATCTCCTGTGCTATTCAGGTATGTTTCCCAGAAAAGTGAGTAGAGTCTTTCAAAAGGCCCCTCCAGCCTGCCATAACATTGTAAGGAGAAGAATATGTAGTTTATTACAATTGTTCCCACATCATCCGCAGGTTCACCCCATTCACCCCTTGCCCTGTCCAGGACAGTAAAGTCCGTACCCTTTCTGAATAATATATTCCAGGGATGAAAATCACCATGTACAAGAGAAAGACGATGACCCTTGTCTTTTATCTTCCATCGCCATCTTACACAACTCTCCTCTATTTCCTGTAATAGCTCCCTCGTTATAAATTCATGTCTTGCAGGGTAGTTATCTATCAGACCCATTATACACTCACCGTGTCCTATCAGGTCTCTTATCCTCCTTGTATAAAGCTGAGATGACTCTTTCTTTATGGAATGGATAGAGACAAGATAATCCGCAAGGACCTTTGTTCTTTCTTCATCTGATTTTTCAGCCCTTCCAGTTGATAGAATCTTCTCAAGGTCTTTATTATACCCATCTCCTTCAACAAACTCTGTAAGGATAAAGAACTCTTCTGCTTCACCAACTGATATTATCCTGCCGTCAGGTGTGAATGCACCAACATCTAAAGACCTGACGTGTCCGGGTAAATGGTTAAATGAAGAGTGATCCCAAATAAGGCTCTGTGCCCTGTCAGAGAAATGGTCATGTCCGAAGGTGTTCTGCGACATGGTCTCGAGCACAATGCCCTTTTCCTCATTACCTACTTTATACTTGATTAGGTACGGCCTTCCGTAACCGAAACCCTTAATGTCCTTTGCAGCCCCCTTGCCAATCTCACTGATAGAGGTTATATGAACCCTTTTTTTATATATGGTAGATAGATATTCTTCAAGTTTATCTTTATCTAATTCAGGCATTACTGGTCTGGGAGGCCTTTCATCTGCAAATTCTGAAAAATGATATCACTACTCTTTTTTAATAACAATAGGCCAAAAAAATAATTTTCAAAAGGGGGTAAAGTTTTTACCTTACTTACCGTAATATTAGCTATTATGAATAGCTTAGGACTTGACGCAAGAAACCTTTTAGGGAGACTAAAAATTATCTACCAATTCTGTAATTCCGGAGGTTAAACGATGTTTAGAAAAAGATTCAGTAATATCAGTATCCGGGTTCTTATAAACGGTGTAGTAATCGGCATGGCTCTCCTCTGTCTTGTACTGACGGGTGTCCTGGGTTGGGATGCATATCAGAGGCGCGTGGTGGCGGTGAGGTTATCTGCGATGAATAATATGGCGGACATGATTATAGTTGCGGCTGCGCAGGAGGCATTAGAGCGTGGTGTAACAGCGACGGCCCTCGGCAGTAATTGGGCTGCCGGCGATGACATAGTGAATAAAATAAAAGACTTTCGCACAAAGGGTGACGGGGCGCTGAACAGTGCCCTGGATATTGCCAGGGATGCAGCGGTCAGAGAGCCTGAATCGAGGTTCGCCGCCCTCTTTGAGAAGACGAACCAGGCATATGAGTCCATTGCCGTGGCACGGAGTCGTGTGGACAGGAGCCTCAGGGAGAGTGAGCGTGACATAGAACCTTCCGAATGGTTCAAGGCCATGACAGATGTCATAGATAGTGCGGCTATGCTCCGTCAGGCCGGTTTTATTGCTTCCGAGCCATTGGATCAGATTACTCAGGACAACCTGCTCCTGAAGCAGGCGGTATGGCTGGTATCAGAGTATATGGGCCGGGAGCGCGGCACACTGGGACCCATGATAGCCTCCTCGAAACCAGTCCCTCCGGAGGTTATGGAAAAACTCAAGGCATTTAATACCATAATTCAATTGGGTGTAAAGGATACCCTGTCTCTTGAGGATTCAAAGGGTGCAGACCCCCGTATAGTCCTGGCTATTGAGGATATGGAGAAGGCACTTAATAGTTTTACTGAAACCCGTATGGAGGTTTACTCAGCGGTAGGGTCAGGTAACTATCCTATCAGTGCCAGTGAGTTGATCGACCGTTCCACAGGGGCTATTGATAAAGTGTTGGCAGTATCGGGTGCTGTAACAGAGGTGAGCGGCGATGTGGCAACAAGGGTTACCGGCCAAAGCCAGTGGAGGGTAATATTAGCTGTGGCCCAGATGTGTGCAACACTGGTGTTTGTATTCCTCGTCCTGTTGCTCGTATATGATAAGACCTCCCGTATTGAACAACTCCGTATCTCTATGGACCAACTTGCAACAGGAGAAGGGGATCTGACCTTCAGGCTCAATGCGGAATCAAATGATGAGATTGGCAAGACCGCAGGGGCATTTAACTGTTTTATGGACCAGTTGCAGGGGATTGTCAATCAGATCAGGAAGGCGACTGACCAGGTAGCCTCTTCAGCTACTGAACTCTCGGCCATGTCAGAACAGATGTCAACAGGTTCTAATAATCAGGCCCAGCAGACCTTCCAGGCTGCTACTGCAATAGAGGAGATGAGCCGTTCAGTGTCAGAGGTCGCAAAGGGCGCTTCTAATGTGGCTAATTTTTCACAGAGTGCCAGAGAGATGGCAGATAAAGGTGGCAAGGTAGTATATGAGGCTGTCCAGGGTATGCAAAAGATTGCTCAATCAGTCAAGGAGGCAGCTAATGTTATTGAGACACTTGGAGACAGCTCAAAGCAGATAGGAGAGATTGTATCCGTTATTTCTAATATTGCCGAGCAGACGAACCTCCTCGCATTAAATGCCGCTATAGAGGCTGCACGCGCTAATGAGCAGGGGAAGGGTTTTGCAGTAGTTGCTGATGAAGTCAGGAAGCTTGCTGAAAGGACAACAAAGGCTACTTCAGAGATTGCATCCATGATCAAGATGATACAGGGGGATATACAGAAGGCTGTTACTACTATGAACGATGGGAACAAAGAAGTTGAGGCCGGGGTCTCCCTCGCTAATGAGGCAGGCCAGGCGCTGAGTCAGATTGTTGAGAGCTCTCAGAAGGTCATGGACATGGTCATGCAGATAGCTACGTCTTCTGAAGAGCAGAGTACTACATCCACAGAGATTGCAGGTAATGTGGAGCAGATATCCACCCTGTGCAGGGATAATAGTTCAGCGGCATCCCAGACTGCCCGGTCATCAGAAGACCTGCTTAATCTTGCAACGAACCTCCAGCAGACAGTAGGCCGCTTTAAAGACTAACCTGCCATTTTAAAAAGACAATTAAACTCTGTTTTTTATTATTATAAATTACATGGCTTTCCCAATAAGTGTATGCGATAATTATGCGACAATAAAATTGACATTATTGAAAATAATTTGTTAAATTTCTTTACTTACTCTTTTTAAGAGAAAAAGGTATTATGAAATCAATAATGAATAAGAGAAAAGAAGAAGAAAAGGAGGCATTTCTCAGGCTCTCACCACTTGATAGAATCAGGACTATGCATAACCTTCTCCTTGAAATAATCTCTATAAAGGCAAGAGGTGAAGGGGTATCAGAATATGAAATCTATAGAAGATACCTTAAAGATAATCCAAGACATTATCCACTCAATCCGCCTGCTGATGAAGTGCATGAGCCGCCTGGTGAGTATCTTTAGCAGCCTGAAAATAAATAATTTGAAGGCTTAGACTTCTGTTATTTGGATTCTGTGTTGTGCCCCTGACATAATCATCGAACAGACAAATTTTTGTGTTGTGTACGTCTTGACAGTGTCATATGAAATAAGGTAATATGTAAGACATTCAACATGGGAGATACATGATGCCCAAGTCTCAGGTTACGATCCGGCTGGATAAAGACCAGTTGGCCCGCGCCCGGAAGGCCCTGGGGACCAGGACCATCACGGAGACAATTGAGAAGTCGTTAGCCCTTGCAACGGAGAAGGCCACACACGACACCATCCTCCGTCGGTATAGCGGTGTTGGGGGGAAAGACTCCTTTGCCGGGCAGTAACTTTGCCTTACTCGATACGTCGGTCTATATCGAAAATTTCAAGTCTGGCCGTTTCACAGAAGCCCTGATCCGGTCGCCATGGATCATTCGCTGTTCCGCCGTCGTGCTTCACGAGCTTCGCCGTGGTACAAGAACGGTTCTGGAACGTCGGTTTGTCGCTGACCTGGCCAAAAAGGTCCGGATCATCACACCCACGGAACGCCACTGGTTTGAATCCGCCGAAGTCCTTTCTCTGATGGGAAGAAAAAGAGGCTACGACCCCCATAAGTTGAGAGAATTGGCCTTTGATGTTCTGATAGCCCTTTCCGTGAGAGCGACTGGGGCCACCTTGATCACCTGTAATCATCAGGACTTTGCTGAGATCAGGAAATACAAACCTTTTAAGGCGCTGTACTGGTAGCCTCAGTGGATTCGCTACAATAAAAAAAGACTTGACACCCCCTTTCATGATTTGATATAGTTATATCCGACTCAATTAGTCGGATACCATTATGGTCGGATATATAAGGGATAAAATCATATGCTTAAGTTAACAAAAAAGATCGATTATGGATTGTTAGCCATAGCATACATAGCCGGAAATTATGGTGAACGTGTAGTAAACACTAAAGAGATTGCAGAAATGTACAGTATACCTGTTGAACTTCTTGCAAAGATTCTGCAGCGGATGGTAAAAGAGGGTTTAATCACGAGTGTGAGTGGCCCAAAAGGTGGCTATTCTCTTAGTAAAAGCCCTTCCGATATTACTGTGGCTCAAATTATTTCAGCATTGGAAGGTGACCTGAATATTCTAAGTTGCTCGGAAGAGGCCAATGACAAATGTTATCAATTTGAAAAATGCAATATACGCACACCAATGCAGAAGTTAGAATACAGGATCATGGATTTATTGAATAAAACTAAACTTGAGGAGCTGATAGAGTCTTATGTTCCAAAACCTGTGTGAAATTACAAGGAGGATTTTATGAATTTACCCATTTATATGGATAATCATTCTACCACGAGGGTAGATCCAAGTGTTGTAAATGAGATGCTCCCTTACTTTACTGTACACTACGGGAATGCAGCAAGCCGGAATCACAGCTTTGGATGGGATGCTGACAAGGCGGTTGAGACAGGGAGGGAGAGACTTGCAAAGATCATAAATGCTGACCCGAGGGAGATTATATTTACAAGTGGTGCTACTGAGTCGAATAACCTTGCCCTTAAGGGTGTGGTGGAGATGTATGCTGAAAAGGGGAATCACATAATAACACAGGTAACAGAACACCGGTCAGTACTTGATACTGCAAAAAGGCTTGAGAAGAATGGTATTAACGTTACATATCTCCCTGTTTATAAAGACGGGCTTGTTGATCCTGAAGATGTCAGGAAGGCTATTACAGAGAGAACTGTACTTATCTCAATCATGCTGGTAAACAACGAGATTGGTGTGATTCAACCCATAGAGGAAATAGGAAGGATAGCCAAAGAGAGGGAGGTACTCTTTCACTGTGATGCCACACAGGGTGTTGGAAAGATCAAGGTTGATGTGCAGTCCATGGGGATAGATTTGCTTTCCTTTACCGCTCATAAACTATATGGCCCGAAAGGTGTGGGTGCACTGTATGTCAGGCGCAGGAATCCACGTGTTAGATTATCACCAATTATGGATGGCGGCGGACATGAGCGGGGCATGCGCTCAGGAACGCTTAATGTCCCCGGAATAGCCGGGTTTGGTAAGGCATGTGAGATTGCTCTGGAGGTCATGGATGAGGAGGCCTCAAGGATATTGTATTTAAGAGAGAGGCTTCGAAAAGGTGTTGTAGAATCCCTTGGAGATGTCCACCTTAACGGCCATCCCACAAGGAGAATGCCCGGCAATCTTAACCTGAGCTTTGCATATGTAGAGGGTGAATCCCTTCTTATGGGCCTTAAAGAGATAGCATTATCATCCGGATCTGCCTGTACCTCGGCCACTCTGGAGCCGTCATATGTCTTACAGGCGCTCAAGGTTAGTCCGGAGCTTGCCCACTCATCAGTGAGATTTGGCCTTGGAAGGTTCAATACAGAGGAAGAGGTTGACTATGTAATCAAAAGGGTTATTGAGACTGTAAATAGACTCAGGGAGATGTCTCCATTATATGAGATGGTCAGGGAAGGGATTGACCTTAAACAGGTAAAATGGGCTAAGGATTAATGGTTTTGTAAAAAGTAGCTAAAGTGGATGACTTTGTAAAAAGTCGTCAAGGATTGACAGGAGGTGTTAATAATATGTCATACAGTGACGAAGTAGTAAAACATTACAATGACCCCAAGAATGTTGGAAGCTTTGAAAAGGGTGAAGAAAATGTTGGTACAGGTATTGTAGGTGCGCCGGAGTGTGGTGATGTAATGAAACTTCAATTAAAGATTGAAAATGGGGTTATAGTAGATGCAAAGTTCAAGACATTTGGATGTGGCAGTGCTATAGCAAGCTCAAGCCTTGCAACAGAGTGGGTAAAGGGTAAATCCATTGATGAGGCCATGACTATTAAGAATACTGATATAGTGAATGCCCTTCACCTTCCGCCTGTAAAGATTCACTGCTCTGTACTTGCAGAGGACGCTATAAAGGCTGCCATTGAGGATTTTAAGAACAGGAATGACGGGGATTAACTTATTAAAGAAGGGGGATAAAAATGGATGCAACAACAACTTATCCGGTAGTTTTAACCGGGAATGCCATAAAAGAAGTAAAGAGGATCATGTCAGACAATAAGATTGCAGGGGGCGGGCTAAGGATTGGAGTAACCGGAGGAGGGTGTGCCGGATTTACCTACACCCTGAACTTTGACAACGAGGTAAGGTCTGATGACCAGACATACGAGGTTGAGGGTATAAAGGTAATTATAGATATGAAGAGCGCCCTTTATCTCCACGGGACTACAGTTGATTATACGAGTGGTCTTACAGGGGGAGGTTTCAGGTTTATCAATCCTCAGGCAAAGGGGAGTTGTGGCTGCGGGTCTTCATTTACAGCATAAGAGAGATGGAAACTAAGTTAAAAGATTATATAGAAACAGCAACGATTAGTAAGAAGAAGGTGAGTGTAACCTTTCAGCCGCAAAATATTATTGCAGAAGGTGAAGAGGGGGATTCTATCCTTAATATAGCGATTGAACACGATATCCCCCTCGATCATAACTGCGGTGGTAATTGTGCATGCACAACATGCCATGTGATAGTAAAGAAGGGCATGGAGAGCCTGTCAGGGATTGATGAAGACGAGGAAGATATGCTCGACAAGGCAAAGGACCTGACACTGACCTCACGTCTCGGATGCCAGGCACATGTATATGGTGATGTCATAGTGGAGATACCCGGGAAATAAAATAAAATGAAAGGTCTGGATATGAAACTAACATGGAAAGATTCAGAGGATATTGCCATTGAACTTCTTAAGAAATATCCCAACATTGATCCCCTGACTGTGAGATTTACAGACCTCCATGCCTGGGTTACAACCCTATCTGAATTTGCTGACGATCCTAAAAAATCCAATGAGGGTATTTTAGAGTCCATACAGATAGCCTGGTATGAAGAATATAAGGAACACCGGGCAGATTAGATGATTATATATCAGGCATCTTGCCTGACGCATCCATGAAAATGCATAGCTTGACTTCTTTATGTTAAGGCTAACTCACGGACGCTTAAAACCTCATTTGCAGTTAACGATTCAATGGCAGATTCCTCAACTGTTATTACAGCTATAGTGTCACCGAGTGCATTAAATACTTCTAAGGAATATCCGTCTTCCCCATCAGAAACAGGGTGATATTCTACTATTGTGGCAACATCACCTTTTTTTAACTTCTTTTCAGGAATATCCTTTTTTAATACTACTTCTCCAAATAACTTGTATCTCATTTCTTACTCCTTTTGTTTGGGTACATGGTTATGAATTTAGTGATTTTATTTTCATTCTCTGTCATCCAAATTGTGGTCACTGCTAAACTCTTCCCATTTGGTCCAAATAATTCTCCACTGATTTCGAACATTTGACCATATTTTGTTTTTTCAACCAGTGTGGCGTCAATTGTCAAAATCTGTTTTCTTAAATCTTCTTCTAAAATCTGCCAGTTATCAAGGGTATATCCGGCCTTAGATAACCATTGCAACTTATCATTTCGTTTTTTATAGGCAAGCAAATATTGTGTTAGTTTATCAGCAGAAAT
>Ga0154349_1075_pt1 | contig 12042 bp, 15 predicted proteins | sample RifGroA2_FD_115877 | JGI IMG/M metagenome (GOLD analysis project Ga0154349, IMG submission 115877) | Nitrospirae bacterium GWA2_42_11 | reverse complement strand
TAATTTATTTGTCATTACAAGGAATCATTTGATTGTGTTTTTCCATATAAAGAAAGGAGGGTATTAATATGGCAAAGATAGGCGTTGTGTTATCAGGGTGCGGAGTATACGATGGATCAGAGATACATGAGAGTGTACTAACACTCTATTTTCTTGATAAACTTGGCGCAACAACTGTTATTATGGCGCCAAACATTTATCAGGCCCATGTTATAAACCATCTGACAGGAGATGTCTCAAAAGATGAGAAGAGGAATGTTCTTATTGAATCCGCAAGGATAGCAAGAGGCAACATAAAGGATATAAAGGAAATCCGGGCTGCTGACTTAGATGCGTTAATCTTTCCTGGAGGTTTTGGGGCTGCAAAGAACCTATGCACATTTGCCTTTGATGGAACCAACTGCAAGGTGAATGATGATGTGGCAAGGCTTGCAAAGGATGTATACAACCTTGGAAAACCTATAGGTGCTATCTGTATAACACCGGTCATGATAGCAAAGATATTTGGAGAGGTAACACCTGTTGAGCTTACCATCGGCGCTGACAAAGAGTCTGCAAATGCAATAGACACAATGGGAGGGAGGCATATAAGCTGCACTGCAACAAATATTGTAATTGATAGTAAAAACAGGATAGTTTCAACCCCTGCCTATATGTTGCCAGCCTCTATCAAAGAGATAGGAGGAGGGATTGATAAACTGGTAAACACAGTATTGGAGATGGTGAGGAAGTAATGGAGATGGAAAAAGACGAAGAGCTTAATGAAGAGACAACTGAAGAGATGGACTATGTTGTTGAGGAACCGGCGGGACATGAAATGGAGGTTTCTGAAGAGATAGATAGTTCAAGCTCAGGCTCATCTCTGGTACGTTATGACCCGCTTCAACACTACCTTGCCGAGATAAGAAAATACCGCTTTCTTACAAAAGAAGAGGAGTTCAAACTCGCAGCAAAATATAAAGAGGAAGGGGACCTCGATGCTGTTTCCAAACTGGTAATGGCCAATCTTAAGATAGTCGTAATCATTGCAATGGAGTATAAGAACCTCGGAATGAGCATGATGGACCTGATACAGGAAGGAAATCTCGGACTCATGCAGGCTGTAAAAAAGTTCGATCCATACAGGGAGATAAGGCTTGTAACCTATGCCACATGGTGGATAAAGGCATATATCCTCAGATACGTGATCAATAACTGGCGCCTCGTAAAAATAGGTACTACCCAGGCACAGAGGAAGCTCTTCTATAATCTAATGAAAGAGAAGTCAAGGCTTGAGTCATTGGGATATGAGGCAGGACCGAAACTTATTGCCCATGGCCTCGGTGTAAAGGAAAATGAGGTTATTGAAATGGACCAGCGGCTTGGCAACAGGGAACTTTCTTTAGATGAACCACTCAATAAGGATGATGCAGAAACACCACTCCACAATATAATTGCGTCTAATGAACCCCCTGTTGATGAGAAGCTCGCTGACGAAGAGGTTTCATCCCTTTTCAAAGAGAAGATAGAAGAGTTCTCAAAGACAATAAATGAGAGAGACCTTGATATACTCAGGAACAGGATACTCTCCGAATCACCAAAATCCCTCAGTGAGATAGGAGAGGTCTACGGGATATCAAAAGAACGTGTCAGGCAGCTTGAAGCTAATATTATAAAACGTCTCAGAGAGTATCTCAAAAAGGAGATAAAAGACCTTGACGCACTCAGACACTAATAAACTTCTCGCCGGAAAGATTGCCCTGGTTACAGCCGGGAGTAATGATTCAGGTGAGGCTATCTGTCATTCTCTGTCAGAATCTGGTGCAAAAGTAATCATACATTACTTTAAAAATAAGGACAGGGCAGATAAGACATGTAATGAGATTAATTCCTCCGGAGGTTCTGCTGTCTCATGGGGGGCAGATATATCTGATGAAGGCTCTGTTGAATCACTCTTTAAATTTATTAAAGACAGATTTGGTCGTCTCGATATCCTTGTCAACAACGCTCATCTTCCTATCACAAGGTCCTTTTTCCATGAAGTAACATGGGAAGAATATCAGGAACAGATCGATGTAATGGTAAAAGGGGCATTCTATTGCTCCAAAGAGGCTGTAAGTATAATGAGCGGACAGGGGAGCGGTTCTATAATCAATATCCTCACATCCCAGATAGATCACCCTGTTAAGGGTTACAGCAGCTATGTAACAGCTTCATCAGCCCTCGTCGGATTCACAAGAAATCTTGCTGTTGAGGCAGGCGATAAAGGAATCAGGGTGAATATGATAGCGCCTGGATTTGTACTTACCGGGCACACACCACATGCCCCTCTGCATGTGCAGGAGGCTATTAAAAAGGCAACGCCATTGGGACGTCTTGGCACTCCGGAAGATATTGCAAAAGCAGTTTTATTCTTCGCATCAGACCTGTCGAGTTTTATTACAGGGGGCTACCTTGTAGTAGATGGTGGAAATTACCTCCATCATAGATAGTTAAGTAAGCTCAATAAAAGACCGAAAATACCTGTACAAATTAAAAATGTAAATAAAGGAAGGAGGATAATAGAATGAAAATTCCTATCAATTGCTGGGAATTTAAGAATTGCGGCAGACAACCTGGCGGTGAGAAAGTAAAAGAATCAGGTCTGTGCCCTGCGGCAACCGAAGCAGGGAATAGTGGAGTAAACCAGGGGATGAACAGTGGGCGAATCTGTTGGGCAGTTGCAGGAACTTTCTGTGGAGGTAAAGTCCAGGGAACATATGCTGAAAAATATTTATCCTGCATGGCCTGTGATTTTTTTAAATTAGTAAAAGATGAAGAAGGGGTAGGGAACTTTAATATATTACTGCCTGGACAGATATATAACCCCGCATAGATTAAACATCTAAATAATATTCATTAAGACTGATACTTCTACGAATTATTTTTACGATGTCTTTCAAGATATCCCTTTTTACCCGTAAGAAATATCAAATCCTCTTGGTCTTTTGGCCTAACCCCTTTTTTGGTCTCAATTAGTGTAGAAAGACCACACACAGGGATAATTACTCCTTCAATCTCCACTTCTTCCCTGTCTTTATTAGCTACATCAAAAGAAATCTCTCCTATCTTGCCTATAAGATCAATCACTATCTCTTCAGATTCCGGGGCAAACCTTACAACGGCATATTGTGCCACATCATCGTTATGGATATTAAATACCTCTTCAGATCCAAAGAGTTTGTGAAGCACTTATTTCATTTTCCGTATACTTTCAGGTGCTGTATCTACGATCAGGTCAATATCATGAGTGGTACTGTAATATCCATGAAGTATATCAGCACATCCACCAACTACCACGTATTTTATTCCTGCACGATTAAGTGCATCACACAATTTTACTAATTCTTTTTGCAGCTCCATTTTTCACCCATACTCCTATTTCCCATGTTTCAGCCTCTTCAAAGGTTTTGAATTTATAGACTCCAGGAGCAAATGGAACCTTAATATGAATTTTAAGGGCTTTATTCAGATATGCCTTATCAGGATTAAAGTGCCAGTTTATACCTTTCCCCTCTCTTTCAAGTTTATCCACATCTTCAAACTTCTTGAATCTTAATATAGCCATTTTATATACATTGAATTTGTTTTTCTAAGGCTAAAATAACAGGATGAGATTTTGCTGTCAACATGGATTACAATAATGATGTTACCATTTTAAAATGTCACATAATGTATTTTAAAAAAGCATTGGCACCACGGCAAAGGAGGCTTCAGGTTGGACAATTCCTGATGGGCCTTACGAAAACCAGTTTGTTATTGTAATAAAGCCATCCTCATCTAAATATGCGATATCTCCTGGTTGGAGATTTTAATATTAACTGACACTAAAGCCGGCGTCACGAACAATATAGTAGTCTTATCAAAATAAAAGAAGTAAATAAATAATCCCGGTAGCTGTACCACCCTGAGGGTTGACTTTTCAGTATCTGTTCTTTATTCTTTAACCAAGGCAAAGAGAGGAGGAATATTATGGGAACTATTAGTGATGAACTTGCAACGAAGATTAAATCTTTGTCGGACAGCGAAAAGATAGAGCTGGTAGATTCTATCTTAATACTGCTTGACAAGCCTGATCCTGAGATTGACCGTGTCTGGGCAGATGAGGCGAGGAAACGTTGGAAGGCGTATAGAACGGGGAGGTTAGAGACAGTGCCTTATGATCAGGTAATGGATAAGTATCGCTCCCGGTGAAAATCAATTTCCTAAAACCTGCACAGTCTGAGATTGACGATGCCTTTGCATGGTATGAAGCTCAATCTCACGGACTTGGAACGAAGTTCCTGGATGATTTTGACCGTGCAGTCAGAAGAATTGTGGCATTTCCTTTTGCAAGCGCAGAAATAGAAGATGGTCTCCGTCGCTGTCTTCTATCAAGGTTTCCCTATGGAATAATCTATGGCATTGACTCTGAGACAATTATTGTTGTCGCAGTTGCTCATCTGCATAGAGAGCCACGTTATTGGGTTGACAGACTGCTTAAACAAGGAACTAACCAGCCCTGATGTACACAAATGGGACCATCTTTTCAACCTTCAATAGATTCCTCTCCTCTGACAGGATGATCGGGACTCGCTCGATAGGTTAGCTTACGCTACAATAAGAATGTCGAAAAACATGCTTCAAAAAATCTGGCTATTTATGTCAAAAAGTTGTATATTAATGCCGTTTATCTGGCTTTTATATATAGAATATACTTGGCCTGGTATTTAGTACAAGCGTGAAGTATAAGCAGCTAACTATAGGGTTCCTATGGGTCTGGAAAATGTTACTTTTTCAAAGATCACACCTCCACTTCTAACGAGGATTATTCCCCGCAAGCGACTGTTCCGTCTGATTGACAGAGGACACAGTCGCCCTATCATTTGGATCTACGGTCCGCCTGGATCAGGGAAGACGACACTTGCAGCAAGCTATTTAAAAGATCGAAAACTTCCATCACTCTGGTACCGGTTGGATGAAGGAGATGACGATGTGGGGAGTTTCTTTTATTACATGGGGCTTTTAGCGAGAAAGGCTACGCCCCGAAAATCATCAAGAAGCCACTTTAATTTACCACTCTTATTAGAAGAAAATCTGTTAGCCCTTCCAGCTTTTATAAGAAAATATTTTCATAGCCTCTATGGACGACTTAGAACTCCTTCAGTAATTGTCTTTGATAATTATCATGAAGTTTCAGCCGGATCTATTTTGCATAAAGTGTTCCATGATGCAATCGTTGAGGTGCCCACAGGGATTAACATCCTGTTTACCAGCCGCTATGCTCCACCACCTTTCCTGGCAGGTTTTCGTTCGAAGGGGATGGTGGAGATCATATCATGGGAAGACCTTAACCTTACCATCAAGGAGACAGAGGCGATTGTAAAAACAAATAGAAAAGGATTAAAATTATCAAAAGATGTCGTTGATATCCTTCACAGGAGATCAGGTGGATGGGTTGCAGGATTAATTATGCTTTTAATGGAGAGGGAGAAAAAGAGACCGGAATGCTCCTTAAATGAACCTGAAACTCCGGAGGTGGTCTTTGATTATTTTGCCGGGGAGGTTTTTGAGAAGATAGATGAACCAATAAAAACTTTTCTATTAAAGACGGCTTTTATTCCCAGGATGACGACACGGATGGCTGAAGGGCTTACCGGCATACCAGAGTCAGAGAGTATATAAAAAATCTGCACAACAATCATCTCTTTATTGATAAAAGCTCTGATTCAGAACCGGTTTATCAAAATCATACACTTTTTCCGTGAGTTTTTGCTTTCATGGGCAAAAGCAAGGTTCACAGATGATGCCACTGCAGCGATTCAAAAGGGTGCTGCAGTGGTACTTGAATCAGCCGGACAGGCGGAGGATTCCATTAGGCTTTATATTGCTGCCGGGGATTGGGATAATGCGATTCGGTTGATCTGCACGCAAGCCCCTTTCCTCATGACGCAAGGAAGGGAAGGGACAATCTCTACCTGGCTTTCTCTCCTTCCGCCGGTTTTGATAGATAAGACACCATGGCTCCTCTACTGGGAGGGGGTATTAAACCTTCTTATAAACAAAAAAAAGAGCGAATCATGTTTTGAGAAAGCATTATTATGTAGCCTATCACGTCTGCGGAGTCTCGTTGGCCGGGAGGCCATTCTGCTGCAAGAGGCTATCTCACCCTGAATCCCAGGGTCTGCTGGATAGACACCTGGGCTCTGGAACGCTTGCTGAACCAGGCGGAAAAAACAGACCAGGCCGATCCCCACCATGACAAACTCATGGAAAAGATCCTGAGTCTCTATCAGGGACCGTTCCTTGAAGAAGATGGGATGCCCTGGGCCTATGCTGTCCGGGAGCGGCTTGCCTCCAAGTTTGTCCGCTCCCCCTCCGCAGGAGGGGGCGCTATTTGGAGCAAAAAGGGTTGTATGAAGAAGCGATAGCTTTTCATCCGAGGGGACTTGAGACAGACCCCTTGTCCGAGGGGCTCTACCGCTGCCTCATGGCCTGCCATCATCGTCTCGGCCGCCGTGCGCCGAGGGGCCCCCCCTGGCCGTCTACCAGCGCTGCCCGGAAGACCCTGTCTCTCCTTCAGGGCATAGACCCCTCCCGGGAGACAGAGGCGCTGTATCAGAGGATAAAGTGCGCCGGGTAGCGATATATGGCGTCTTCATACGATTTACCCCACAAATTTCTTGTACGTCTCTTTGTTAATCAATTCTATCCTGCTTTCCGGGTATGCCTCTAAAAACGGCTTTGGAGGCCTTATCTTATCTTTTTTCAATTTGAATTCAAAGGCAAAAAGTTTGTTATTGACTTCCTCGATGTAGTCAATTTCCTGTTTTTGTTTCGTCCTCCAGAAATAAGGCCGCGCGCTGATGCCGTGGTTATTGTTCCGTTTCAAACGTTCGCTGATCATGAAATTTTCCCACAACACCCCCGCATCCTGCCTTAAGTTCAGGGGATTCAGATTATTGATTAAAACGTTTCTTATGCCGGGGTCATAGAAATAAATCTTCCTCAATTTCTTCAGTTCACTTCTTAAATTTCTGCTGAAAGGATTCAGGCGAAATATGATAAATGCCTGCTCCATGATTCTGATGTAAGTCCCGACAGTGTTTTTATCAATGCCGATCAGATTGGAAAGCTCGTTGTATGAAACCTCGTTGCCTATCTGGAGGGCCAATGCCTGCAACAATTTTTCCAATACTTCCGGATTTTTGATATTTTGATACTGCAGCGCGTCTTTGTAAAGATAGCTTTTAGCCAATTCCTTTAATTCTCTTTCCGCGTCCGCATCTGCCTGGACAATGCCGGGATACATCCCAAACACCATCATCCTTTCCAGCAAACGATCAATTTCTAAATCAGAGTAGATATTTTTCAACTCTTGCAAGGAAAAAGGGTAAAGATGATACTCATATTTTCTGCCGGTCAGCGGCTCGGCAATCTTGTTTGACAGATCAAAAGAAGAGGAACCGGTTGCGATAATTTGTATTTGAGGGAAATTATCCACTAACAATTTCAGAGTAAGGCCGATGTTTTTTACCCGTTGCGCCTCATCGAATACCACCAATTTCTTATTGCCTAAAAACGCCTTCAATTCTGTTGACGTTTTCTCCGTCAAGGCGTTTCGGATATCCGGTTCATCACAGTTTAGATAACCGGAACCTTCCGGATATTTTTCGAGGATTGCTTTCACCAGGGTTGTCTTGCCAACCTGCCGGGCGCCATAGATAATCACAATCTTCCCCTTAAAAAGGGAAGATTCTACGCTCTTTTGGATAGTCCTATTAATAATCATAATTTTAAGTGAATAAAATAACCTAATTATATATTATTTAGGTGAATAGTCAAGAGGGTAGATAGTTCAAACTTACGAAGAGGTTACCTCAGAGGTTGCAGGAGGATCAGTAAATTTTAAAAAAAAATGTAAAATTTATGTGAATCTGTGACGGATTTGTGACTTTTGGTGTGGTATAGTAATGCAAGAAAAATTAATCCGTTTATATGAGTAGAAACTTAAATAACCCATATTATTTAAATTAATGCCTTAGAATTTGCACCAAATGTTAACATGAAGGGTTCTTCATGCACAAGAAAAGATATGAGCGAAGGTTACCTATCTTTATATTGCTCTTATTACCCATTATAATAACAGTCTTCTTAACTGCATGTGGAGCTGGGGGTGGAGGTGGAGATACAGGGCCAGATAGTACTATTCCTGTTGCACCGACGGATGTGACGGCCACTCCTGGTGATGGTCAGGTCATCGTTACATGGACAGAAGTACCTGGTGCTTCGTCGTACAATCTCTATATGGCGTCAGAGAGCGGCGTAACAAATAAAAATTATGCATCCCTTTCTGACGGGATGAAACACAATAATATTACATCTCCTTTTGTTCATACTGGTCTTGTCAATGGGACTACTTACTTTTTTGTGGTTACGGCAGAAAATTCTGTTGGTGAGAGTGTAGCATCTAATGAAGTGGATGCCACGCCTCTTTCAGATTTACTCTCAATACATCCTGGTAGCATGGCCACAGCACGTAATGGACATACAGCAACACTCCTTTCCAATGGGAAGGTGCTGATTACCGGAGGGAATGATGGGAGTAATGAGCTTTCCAGCGTGGAATTATATGATCCTGCTACCGGGATCTTTACAGACAGCGGTAACATGACTATAGCGCGTGATGAACATGCTTCAACTCTGCTCTCTAATAAGAAGGTACTGATAACCGGCGGTAATGATGCCAGTATGGAGCTATATGATCCTGCCACGGAGACATTTACTAATATTGGTGAAATGCCAACGGTTCGTTATGAGCATACAGCAACATTGCTTCCTAATGGAAAGGTTTTGATTGCAGGGGGGCTATGATGATAATTTAAATGTGATAACAAGTACAGAATTATATGATCCTTCAACTGATTCATTTTCGTCCACCAGCAAGATGGCTCCGGCACGCTATGGCCATACAGCAACATTACTGAAAAACGGAAAAGTATTGATTACAGGAGGATCGGATGCGAACGATAATGTCCTTTCCAGTTCAGAGATATATGATCCTGCGACTGGCATCTTTACACATATCGGCAACATGACAACAACTCGCTATGGCCACACAGCGACACTGCTTTCAAACGACAAAGTACTGATTGCAGGGGGCTGGGATGGAAAAGAGGAGGATTCTCTTTCAGGTGCAGAGCTATACGATCCTGCGACTGGGACATTTAAGGCTATTGATGATATGACAATACCACGTGAATACCACACAGCAACCCTGCTACCTAATGGTAAAGTTCTCATCCTTGGAGGTTTCAATAATGGGAGCGACGCCTTTTCCAGCGCAGAGCTGTTTAATTTTTCTACAGGAACCTTTACTGCTATTAATAGCATGGTCTCCATTAGTATAAGTCCTGAGTCAGCAACAGTGGCAACAGGAGGAAGCCAGACTTTTTCGGCTACGGTTACGGGCAGTACAAATAATAAAGGGACATGGGGTATTAAGGAAGGGGCTTCCGGAGGGACAATCAACAGTGGAGGGGTTTACACCGCCCCCTCGAAACCAGGCACTTATCATATTGTTGCAACCAGTCAGGCCGATCCCAATAAAAGCGCTACGGCTACGATACAGGTCGTCGTCATATTCACGGATATGCTTACATCACGCCAAAACCACACTGCGACACTGCTTCCTGATGGAAAGGTGCTTATCGCGGGAGGAGCTGGTAGGGACCTTTCCAGTGCAGAGATTTTCGACCCTGCAACCGGTATCTTTACGGCTACCGGCAGCATGCTCGAAGCACGCGATCGCCATACTGCTACCTTGTTAACAAATGGGAAGGTTCTAATCGTCGGAGGATATAATCATAACGCTGGTTGGGAACTTTCCAGTGCTGAAATATACGATCCCGCGACCGGAACCTTTACGAGAACGGCAACAACAGAAGAGACCGAAATATACAATCCAACCATGGATTTCAGCATCAATAATGGTAATCCAAATGTTGTCTGGTCCTATGGCTGGATGCCCAATGATTTTAGCACATTCAATCTTTATACTGGTTCGCACATGAACGCTTCTTCACCCCAATGGTACAGAGCGCCGGCCAGTTGGGATTATACACCTACGATCTGGCGCAATGATAGTGATAGTCTGCGGAATGGCGTTGCTGTTGGCCAGCTCTCATTAGCACATACGAGCCGTCAGTATTACGTTGGACAACACCATCTGACGGCCAATATACTTTTAATGGCCGGTTTCTTAGTGGCGATAGTGGGAACATGAAAGTAGGCATCCGTAAGGATTCTGACTGGTTGTGGCAGGGGGTTAACTCCGGCAGTTTTAATTTCGAGATATCAATGACGTCTGGCGAGTCAGTCGACTTCCTGGTATATGGAGGTTATTATTCTGGGAACACCCCACTTGAACTTACAATAATCAAAACAAATTCTATTTATTGACATTTCCCGCACTGACCGGACGGCCTGTTACAACTTAGCTGGGGTTGTGATCCCCTTCACCGGGATGGGCCAGGACAGAGAGATTCAGAGTAGTATGTTATGGCATGAACCCAAATTGCGAAAGTTGTGCTAAGAATTATTATTACGAGGTCCTCCTGCACGATTAAGTGCATGACACAATTTAACTAATTCTTTTTGCAGCTCCATATTTTATCCATAATCATATAAAAAATACCTCATAAAAGCTTTGGAACTACCTCTGATGCGCGCCCAATCAGGATATCATCTACAAGATATGAGTTTGGCGTCTCTTCTATATTTATTTCTAAAACATAAGCCCCTGCTTTTTAGCTACAGAGACAAAGGAGGCTGCAGGCTGGACAATTCCTGATGGGCCTTACTAAAACCAGTTTGTTATTGTTATAAAGCCATCCTCATCAAGAGATGCGATATCTCCTGTGATATACCAGCCATCCTTTAAAACCTCTTTAGTCATGTCCGGCTGCCCCATATAACCGATCATCCGTCCTGGACTTTTAACAAGGAGCATCCCTTCTTTACCAGGTGGAAGAGGCTCATATGTATCCGGATTAACTACCTTTACTGAAACTCCGGGGATTGGATGCCCGACTGTTCCTGGTTTATGACCTCTCTGGTGTACCTTTCCATGTCTTAGATCGTGTATGTTAACAGACACTACCGGCCCCATTTCCGTACAGGCATATCCTTCTAATAAATCTACGCCAAATCTTTCTTTAAATTCCTTTGCTACAGGTTGATGCAGCTTTTCTGTTCCGGCTACTGCGTATCGTAAGGATGAGAATTCTTCAGGAGTGCATCTCTCTATGCAGGAATTAAAGAATGTTGGTGTCCCAAACAATATAGTAGTCTTATATTTATGTGCCAGCTCGCCTATTGCCTTTGCGTCTGATGGGTCAGGATGGTAGACTGCACCAAATCCCGATATAAATGGAAACCAGAGCATGCCTGTAAAACCAAATGGTTGGAAGAATGGGAGGATTCCCATTAGTCTGTCTTTCTTTGATAGATTAAATAACTGTGCAAAGCCTTCGATATTCGAGATTATATTATAATGTGATAGTTTAACACCTTTTGGCATCCCTGTATTCCCGCTTGTGAATATAATAGTTGCAGCCTCATCCGTCGTTGTCTTTCTGTTATGTATGAGTTTCAGGATAACGCCTGCTGGCAGAAGCCAGGCCATGATCGCAGTTGAAGCCTTTCTAAGAAAACCTGTTTCCTTCATCACATCTTCAAGAAAAAGCAACCCTTCCCTCTCTTTAATGCCTTCCTTTTCATGGAAGGTGCGGGATGTAATGATTGTCTTTATACCGCATTCCAGGATTGATGAATTAATTGCCTCCAAGCCTGCTGAAAAGTTCAGGTTTACAGAGACCTTGCCGGCCATAGAAACTGCAATGTTTGCCAGCGCACCTCCAACTGATGGGGGTAACATCAATCCAATCAGAGATTCTTCTCTCCGGTGCCTTTTTATCCACCTTGCAAGCAGGATACTTTCTGTGAGGGTCTTGCCATATGTCAGCTCCTTACCGGTGGAGTCAG
>Ga0154349_1132_pt2 | contig 12631 bp, 10 predicted proteins | sample RifGroA2_FD_115877 | JGI IMG/M metagenome (GOLD analysis project Ga0154349, IMG submission 115877) | Nitrospirae bacterium GWA2_42_11 | reverse complement strand
GATAAGCTCCCAGGGCTGTGGCTAGTTCCACCAGTACCGAGATCGAGGCGGCTGTCTCATCAGGGGCATAGCGGGATTGTGTGTCAGGCATGTTTTTCACTCCCTGGTTGGTGTACCCCTTGCTTGAGGAGTCGGACGATGGATTCCGCCCTTTCTTTTACAATACTGGATCCTTCGGTGTAGGGACTGACCGCAACGGTGTAGTAATCATTGGCTTTCTTTTCCCACGCCTCCCGTTCCTGAGGGGTTCCGGCAATGGCAAACTTCTGGGCACTGTAGAGCAGGGCCGCATATCGGGCCATGGCCGGGTTGAACATCAACCGGTCCGCCTCTCTCACAAACGCCTCATCGGAAGGAAAGAGGGATTCTGTTTTTGTGAGAAGCTTTTTGTCCTGGTTTTGAACGGCTACCTCAAGATAAGCCCGCCAGAGGCGAAGCCGGACATATGCCTTGTGGAATTCGGTGTTTTCATCCCACTGGTCCTTGACTTTGGACAGTGCCGCCTCATAGAGCCGGGCGGCGTCCAAAAAGTCCTCGTTGCCCTCTTTCGCCTGTCCTTCATCCCGCAGGCGCAGAAACTCGTGCACCTTGGCCTCCTGCTCCGGCGTATGTTCCTGAAGAAGGTACTGAAGGTGCTGAATGCCCAGGGCCGCCGCCTGCTCTTCGGCCCGACCTTTTGCGCTCTGAAGATCCATGTAGAGTTGTACATCCGAGACGATGTTTCGGTTCTGTATCCGTTGCATTTTATAGAATACCCCTTCATCGTAGGGAATAAGCAGAACCACGTTGGCCCCGGTTGGGACAGGTTTTAAATCGAGTTCCCTTGCTGCTGTATCCATGTCTCCCTCAAAATAGGCATGCACGCGGGGGTATCGCACGAAGGGGGCGCGATAGCGTGCCCCCGCAAACAGGGTAAGGGCGTAACGGTTTTTTTTCTCCTCGCAATATTGATCCAAAACTTCTTCGAATTCTCCCAGATCGCTGGAGGAGTAAAACTCAAGGACCTCATTTCTGGTGTACTGATAAGCAGCGACCCAAGCGGAGAGCAGCCCTTTTCGGTTTTTCAGATAAAGCCGTTTCCCTTCCATTAGGAGATAATCTTGCTCCAACAATCTCACAATGACACTGTGGAGATATCCGAGGCTCATTTTTAACTTCTGCGCCAGGTCTTTCTGGAGCCAGCCGCACAAGGGATCACACAGGAAAGCCCGGGTGATCCGTGATGCCCTAGGTGAAAACATTTCACGGGCCTCCTTTCGTGCCGGCAGGGGATTGGAGGCACCTGTTTTTGAAATCAGCACGCTCCCGAAAGTAAGGTAGCAGTTTCCGGCCAGATCACAGAAGCCAATCTGATGCGCCTTCAGTATCTGGGCTCCGCGGGGGCTCACATAGGGAGCGATGAAGACGGGATAGAGGGATTCTCTCTTTAAACCGGTCGCACCGGCGAACTCAAGTATAAAGCGGGGAAGGCCGGATGATGACACACCGACACCGAGCATCGCGGTGAGGCGGTCCCGACGAACTGTCATATTAAAGTCGTACGGCTTATGGCTGGATTGGATATTCTCAACCCTCAGCCCGGCTTCCTCCAGCACCTGCTGTAACTGGATTCGGCCCTGCTCCATAATATTCTGTGTTTCTATTAGTTTCGGCATACACCGAAACTATATCAAATAGAGAATATCATGTCAATATCCGGTTGGTGGCTCAGCATATTCAGGACACCTTGTAGACGGAACTGGTGTTATAGAGGATGGTCTCCTTATGCCATATTTGTTTCAGGATCAATCTACATTGTTTCATTGCTAAGTCCTTTTTATATCCATTCTTTTCTAAAAGATCTGATTTATTTATAGTTATGATCTGGGAGGTGTCAATTAGTAGTAACGTCATTTTGCTGAACAGTAAAGCTCCTGTCCTGATTATAGAGCCATTGGTCCGTAAAATTATCCCTGTCAATATTTCCTACTCCACCAACAACAAACGAGTTATCCTGGGCATCAGAACCTGGATCGGAATATGTAATACCTACCTCAGGAGATGTTGGTGTATTGGCCGCGGCACCTTGATTATACCAGTATCTATATCTTGTTTTTCCATTAGAGGCCCATCCCAAACCATCCCAATTGGTAATATAGGTATTAAATTCAGCATTATAAGAAAGTGCCATTTCGCCAATAGTTCCCAGATTTGATTTTATCTCTGACTGTTTGGCCCGGGCCTGATAACTTAGGAAACTGCCAGTAGCAAGAGTAACAAGTATTCCTAAGATTACTAAAGTAATAAGAATTTCAATAAGGGTAAAACCTTTTTTATTTATCATAATAAACACTCTTACTGAAACAGACGGTTAAAATAAATAAATGAACTACCGCAAAAAAAAGAGGCGCTAAAAAGCGCCTCTTTCCAGATTACTTTTTAGGAAAATCAATTAATTTTATATTAACAACCACCGACGGCATCCAGGCTAACGTCATTGTAAGTATTTGTGAGGACTCTAACATTATCATATGTCCAACAGTCTTCGGCATCTGTTTCAGCATCAATATTGCCTTCAGCAGCTGCTAAGAAGACACCAGGGGTTAAAGAAAGGTCTACAGCGGTACTTTCCGGATCAAATCCGCCAGCAACAGTTGTATCTATGACATCTCCGTTATACCCGTAAGCATACCTTGCGGTTCCCTGAGGTGCCCATCCAAGATCATTAAAAGCAACTAGAGTTACACCATCTGGTTGCAGGGTGTAAGAATCAAACTCTGCCCTATATGACTCTGCTGTCGTACCAATGGCTCCAAGGTTTGTCTTTGCCTCGCTCTGCCTTGACTTGGCCTGAAACCTCATGAAGTTCGGGATTGCTATGGCAGCAAGTATACCGAGTATAGCCACCACGATCATCAATTCAATAAGGGTAAATCCCTTTTCTTTGTCTGTTTGCATCTTATTTATTGTCTTACTTAGTGAATCCATTTTGTCTTTCCTCCTTATTGTTTCTTTTAAAAATTGGTTGACATGATGTTTTACCTTTGAAATCTTAATTTATTTTACTTATTACAGTTTGCTCTGGCCGGAGTAAACATGGTTAAGCAACTTTCACCTCCTTTCAAAAATTTATCACTCATGTTCTACTTTCTTTGCATCTATTGTGCCATTATATTTATAAGGGACTACACCTATTATATATCAGTATGTTACATTTAATACATGAAGTAATATAGTAAGTTTATTTGCCTTTAAAGATGGTTGTTAGTGACAAATATTGTCATTGATAAATAGAGAATTGACGCTTTATCAGGGAAAAGAAAGGGGGAGATAAGAGGACATGGGAGGGGAAAAGATAATGGGACACCGTATCTTTTTAGTACCTTAGACGGAAAATGAGGTTAATAGTTTTCCATGTGATTCTTTTAACTTGATCAAGTTGTTTTGAACCGGGGGAACATCTTCTTTAGGCAAATCTTCACTATCTTTTAACTTCTTTTTATTATACTCTTCAAGTTTATCTTTCAGGCGATCTTCCATCTCTGGATCTCCAAAACCTGCTTCTTTAAATTTCTCAATTAATTTTTTGTTTTCTATATTCATCTCCAGGGATTTCAACCATTCCTCACGGGCCTTGGCCTTCATATTCATATTAATATAGACATCACCGAGATGTTCCATAATCACTGGATCATCAGGCATTAGCTTTGATGCCCTTTTCAGATGTTGAATAGCAAGGTCTATCAAACCCTTCTTATAATAAGCCCATCCAAGACTATCTACATAAGCGCCATTATCAGGTTTTATTTTCAATGCCCGCTCAACAAGAGAGATCGCCTCATCCAGGTTTATTCCATTATCAGCAAAACTATAACCAAGATAGTTTAAGGCATTCTCATGGTCAGGATCTATCTCTATAGTCATTCTCATCTCTGAGACCATATCTTCAAACCGTTCTAGTTTATCATAGACAATCCCGAGGTTAAAATGTAACTCAGGGTCATCAGGTACAGCTTCAATACCTGTAAGGTATATCTCTTCAGCCTTTTTGTAATCCCCACCCTGCGAATAGATTATTCCTATCATATAATAAGAATTAGGGCGTTTAGGGTCAATTGTAATGGCCTTTTTGAGAATTGATATGGCCTTTTCTTCCTCCCCTTTCCTTGCATATAAATATCCAAGATGGAGATGCGCATCTATATTTTCAGGGTCTAATGAGATGATATATTCATATTCCTTCCGGGCCTTATCTACGTCTTTAGTCTCTTCATATAAATATCCCAGATATTCATGCAACCTCAAATCTCTTGGTCTTGCAGCCACCAGTATCTTGAGTTTATCAATGGCCTTCTGATAATCTTTAGTCTCTTTATAAATCAGGGCTAACCTGAACAATATATCTAAATCCCTTGGATTTTGTATAAAGGCATTCTCCAACAGGTCTACAGCCTTATCATACTCCTTCATTTGAACATAAATCTGTGTGAGCTGAAAAAGTGCTTCATGACTAAATGGGTTAATATTTTTCAGAATGTATTTATATGTATCTTCTGCCATCTCAAAATTTTCTTCTTTAATATATGTAGCTGCAATCTTTAAATAGGCTGGTTCATAATTTGATCTTTTAGAAATAGCCTTATGGTAATTTTTCCTGGCCTTTTTTAGATCACCCTTATCAAAGTAGACATTCCCGAGATATGTATATCCAACAGGGTTTTCCGGATTAAGATCAATCCCTTTTTGAATAGATGCAATAGCCTCGTCATGTCTTTTCAGGTTTAATAAGGCAATCCCCCTGTTTAGATATGCCCTAATATTCCCTGCATCCAAGGACAATAACCGGTCATAAGTCTCAACTGACTTTTCATGATCTCCAAGGTTAAAATATATTTCAGCGAGAAGGAAGATAGCAGGAACTGGTCTTGGTGCGATTTCAATCAATTTGTTCATGGTTTCTACAGCCTTATTAAGTTGCCCCAGTTTTGCCTGGAGAGCTGCCACACGTGATAAAAGAAATAGTGAATTCCGGTCATGTGAAAGGGCCTGCTCATAGTTTTCGAGCGCCTTTTTTAATTCACCACCCTGTTCATGCAAAAAGCCGGCTAAAAAATTGTAATATGCTTCCGGAGGTAATATCTGTTCTCCATCCTCTTCAGTGGAGTCAGAAATAATATCCTGATGTCCGTTTGTGTCTTCAATAATTACATGCTTTGTTGAAGAACAAGCACCTGCTACAATTACAAAGATCAGAAGAATAATAAGTTTAAACATTTTTATCACTTTCCTTTTTCATATGTTCCCGCTATGTATTTTCAGTGTGCATCCTTTCAAGGTTTTCAAACCTTGTATACTTATCTATAAAAGCCAATTCTACTGTCCCAATAGGCCCATTTCTTTGTTTACCAATAACAATCTCTGCAACTCCTTTATTCTCTTCAGTCTGCTTATATACCTCTTCCCGAAATATGAACAAGATAACATCTGCATCCTGTTCAATGGCTCCGGATTCTCTCAGATCGGCAAGCATAGGCCGTTTGTCATGACGTGATTCAACAGCGCGGTTTAACTGTGACAGGGCAATAACAGGCACAGATAGTTCTTTTGCAAGGGCTTTTAGTGATCTTGAAATCTCTGATATCTCCTGTTCCCGTGTATCAGATCCACCTTTCCTGCGGTCACCCCGTCCGCTCATGAGCTGGAGGTAATCCACGATTATTAAACTCAATCCATGTTCTGCCTTAAGCCTTCTTGCCTTAGCCTTCATCTCAAGAACAGTGGTACCAGGTGTATCATCTATGAATATTGGCGCCTCAGATAAACGACCCGCAGCAGTAGTCAATCTTGGCCAGTCGGATTTACTTAAAAAACCAGACCGTAACTTGTGTGAATCTACCCTTGCCTCAGCACATAACATTCTCATAACAAGCTGTTCCTTTGCCATCTCAAGACTGAAAACAGCAACTGGAACTCTTTTCTCAATACTTGCGTGCTGTGCTATACAGAGGCACAAGGCGGTCTTCCCCATAGAGGGGCGACCTGCAACTATAATCAGGTCAGCGGGGTGAAGACCGGAGGTCAGCTCATCAAGTTTAACAAAACCTGTTGGGATCCCTGTGACCCGTTCTTTTCTTTCAGACAGTCTTTCAATTGCTTCAAAACTATCTTTAATAATATCCTTTATTGCTACAAACGAAGGCCTTATCTTTCTCTCGGCTATACTGAATATAGCATTCTCAGCCTGATCAAGGAGGTCTTCCACATCCTGTGAGTTTTCATATCCTGCTGTGATTATTTCCGTTGCAGTGTTAATCAAATTCCTTACAAGCGCCTTCTCACGGACAATCCTGGAATGATATTTAATATTTGCTGCTGTAGGTACTGTGTTGGCAAGTTGGGAGAGATACGATGCGCCCCCCACACTGTCTAATTCGTTTTTTTTATGTAAATATTCAGTTAGTGTAATAAGATCTATAGCATCATTTTTTTCACTGAGTTCAATCATTGCAAGAAATATCCTTCTGTGGGCCTCCTTATAAAAATCATTACTGTTCACTAATTCTATAGCCTTGTATATTGCATTGTTTTCAATGAGTACAGCCCCTAACACGGATTGTTCTGCCTCAATATTCTGTGGCGGCACTTTAAATGTGGTATCTTCCATATCAGTAGTAAATGCGCTCATTTAATTATTCCTGATTAATCATACTTCATTATCTTCTTATTTCCAGTCTTAATGTCAATTTCAGATGTATGTTTTTCCTTTTTGTTTCCCAGAATTATAACCTTTTCGATTTTATTTTTCTTTGCATAATTTATTGATGAATTTATATCATATAATCCTGTATCCATGATTACTCTATATCCTTTAGCCCTTAATTCCCTTACTAACTTAATACCTATCTTCTCATCTTCTTTTTTAACTACAACCAGATAATTAATATTATTGTCGATGAAGAAATCTCCCTGTTTCTCCATTGCCTTAATTATTGATTCTATATCAATCGCAAATCCGGTTGATGGACAATCGTATCCAAATTTCCCGATAAGATTATCGTATCTTCCTCCTGCGCCAACCGGATATGGAATCCCTGGGGTAAATATCTCAAAGAACAGACCTGTATAGTAATCAATCTCTCGTATATCACATAAATCAATAAGAATAGAATCCTTAAGTCCATACAGACATAATAAGGAATAAATCTTTCTCAAATTTTCTATTGCCTCTTTAGATAATTCGTTATTTGTGATATTCAGGGCTTTTATCAGGATCTCTTCTCCTCCAAAGAGGTTTGGTACCTCAAGAATATTATTTCTAACCTTTCCCTTGATACCTGTATTATTGAGGAGCGTCTTTATAAGGCCGGCATCTTTCCTGCTTATGGCGTCCTGTAATGAATGTTCAAATTCCATTGATATTGTTTCCTCTTTATATCTATTCAATGAAGATATTATACCATTCAGAAAACCTGCCTGGCCAATCACAATTTTAAAATCAGTTATACCAAAATCCTTTATCGCCTCTGATGCAACTGCTATCACCTCAGCATCAGCTTCAGGAGATTCAATCCCAACTAACTCACAACCAACCTGAAACATTTCCCTGTCTCTTCCGGCATGTGATTCTTCATATCTGAAGACATTACCATAATAACAAAGTCTTAATGGTTTGGGTTCATCTGTGAGGATACCTGCTACCATTCTTGCAATCTGCGGGGTTATATCAGGCCTAAGCAGCATCATTTTTCCGCTTTCTCTGTCTACAAACTTATAACTTTTCTCTGTTAAGCGACTACTGATCCCCGGTGAAAGGACATCGAAATACTCAAATACAGGTGTTAAGACTTCTTTATAACCCCATTTAAAGAATGTAGAAAGGATTTTTTCCTGTGCGTGTCTTCTGAGAAAAGCATCTTCAGGAAGATGGGTTGCCATCCCGCTTGGTATTTTTGTCCTTGAATCTTGTATAGCCTTTTTCATTAACAAGGATTTTACCATAACGGTACATGGGTGGGGAATAATTTTTAAAAATACCAATTACAGTTTGATCTGTTTTACAGATAAAACATTAGGAAGATTTCTAATCTTTTCGAGAATATCTGGAGAAGCAGGAGAATCTATATTTATTACTGATACGACTGTTCCACCAGGGACATCCCTTCCAAATTGCATTCTGGCTATATTGATATTATGTTGGCCCAACAATGTCCCTATATTACCAACGACTCCAGGTTTATCTACGTTAGATAGGACTATCATATACCCTTCAGGCACTACCTCGAGCGGGTAATTGTTTAATTCAATTATTCTCGGATCCCGCCTGCTGAATAATGCCCCTTTCGCCTTGTTAGTACCCCCACTCGACTGGACAGTCAGTGTTATAAGACTGATATAATCTCCTGCGTCCTTGTTTTTTGACTCGTCGATTTCTATACCTCTGTCCTGGGCTATTATTGGCGCATTAACATAATTAACAGTATCTTCCAATATAGGCGTGAGTAATCCTTTCAGGACTGCTATTGTGAGGGGAGCAACGTTTAATTCAGCAACCTTGCCACGATATTCTATGCTTACCTTCTTTATCCCTCCTTCACATATACTTGACTGGAAGGCACCTAATTTTTCAGCAAGTGAAATATATGGTTGCAGCTTTGGCAATACATCCGGAGGTACTGAAGGGAAATTTGCAGCATTTCTAATAACCCCTTTTGTCAGATAATCCACTATCTGTTCTGCAATAGCAAGGGCTACATTCTCCTGTGCCTCCATAGTAGAGGCGCCCAGATGGGGGGTGCATATGAAATTATCAAGGGTAAGAAGTGGATTCTTAGGGTCTATTGGTTCCTGTACAAATACATCAAATGCAGCCGCAGCAATCTTTTTTGATTTAAGCGCTTCAAAAAGGGCATTTTCATCTACTATGCCGCCCCTCGCACAGTTGACAATCATAACACCATCTTTCATCTTGTTGATTGCCTCAGCATTAACCATATTCCTGGTCTCAGCAGTAAGCGGAGAATGTATGGTAATAAAATCTGAACGCGAATATACATCAGATAGAGTTACAAGTTCCACACCCATCTTCTGCGCATTTTCCGGTGATAGAAATGGGTCATAGGCTAAAACATTCAGCATAAGCCCCTGTGCAAGTTTGGCAACATGACTTCCAACACGGCCCATACCAATGATCCCAAGGGTTTTGTTAAAAAACTCAACACCTGTAAATTTACTCTTTTCCCATTTACCACCCTTTATAGATGCAGTGGCCTGTGGTATATGCCGTACCATTGATAGAAGCATAGATATGGAATGTTCCGCTGTAGTCACTGTATTTCCTCCGGGCGTATTCATCACAACTATACCCTTCTTTGTTGCAGTGACTACATCTATATTATCAAGACCGGCTCCTGCCCTGCCAACAACTTTCAGATTCTTAGCAGTACCAATAACCTCGGCTGTAACCTTTGTGGCGCTCCGTACAACAAGACCATCGTACTCACCAATTATTTTAAGCAGCTCATCCTTGCTCAATTTGGTGTTTACATCTACAGACAGGCCTGCGCTCTTTAATATCTCTACACCCTTATCTGATAAACTGTCACTAACCAGCACTTTCACTTTAAAAATCCTTTAAATATTTTTGATAAATATCTCTTCTGCCCTTTTCAGACCGCTTCCGAGTTCACCATGATAACCCATTTCTTTTAATACCATCTCTACACCGGCAATTGCAGTTATTACGTCGAATTTGTCACAGTAACCCATATGAGATATACGGAATATCTTTCCTTTAAGGTGATCTTGTCCTCCTGCTGCTGTAATGCCGTATCTTTCTCTTAATCTCTTATATATCTGCTGTCCGTCAAATCCTTCAGGTGCCTTTACAGCAGTTACAGCGTTACTGGGAGAGGTCTTTGGTAAGAGTTCAAGCCCAAATCCTTTAACCCCTTCTCTTGTTGCCTGGGCGAGCAGACTATGTCGTGCAAATATATTCTCAAGACCTTCTTCCTTTAGAGTCCTTAAGACATACTGAAGCCCTATTATAAGTGATACTGCAGGGGTATATGCAGATGTACTCTTTTTCAGATTTTCACGTTCTTTTTTAAAATCAATATAAAACCTTGAACACTTCGCACTTTCATTCATCCTCCATGCCTTATCACTTACACTTGCAAAGGCAAGACCCGGGGGTAGCATAAGTGCTTTTTGTGATCCTGTAATAAGGATATCAATTCCCCATTCGTCCGGTTTTATATCAAAGACCCCTAAAGCTGTAATAGCATCAACCACAAAGATAGTATTCGGATAACGTGAAACAATTTCCCCGATAATTTTTACATCATGTGCCACTCCTGTAGAGGTTTCACTGGCCTGGACATAAACCCCTTTTATTGAAGGGTCTTTTTTTAAAAGGTCCGCTATAATTGCAGGGTCTACTGCTTCACCCCATTCGACCTTGATTTCTGTGGCGTTAACTCCAAAGGCTTTGCATATTTTCCCCCAGCGTTCTCCAAACTTCCCGCCATTTACTGTGATAACTTTATCTCCAGGGGACATGAAGTTTGAAATAGACCCCTCCATAGCCCCTGTACCACTTGAGGCCATAATAAGCACATCATTTTGTGTCTGGAATAACCATTTAAGACCTTCTTTCACCTCCTCCATTACCGGAGTAAAGTCAGGTGAGCGGTGATGGATAATAGGTTGTGCCATCCTTAGGAGAACCTCTGGTGGCACCTGTGTAGGACCGGGTGCTAATAAATATTTTTTTATCATAATCGGTTAACCTAACATATCTATAAATTATTTGTCAAGTGTTTTAGAGCTTCTTTTGCAGCCTTTTGTTCAGCATCTTTTTTACTTCTTCCTGATCCAATCCCGAAAACCTTCCCGTTTATAGATAACTCGATTTCAAAAGTCTTCTTATGGTCCGGACCGGTTTCTCTTAATACTTTATATACAGGTAATGGCAGTCCACGTGCCTGGCAATATTCCTGAAGATCAGTCTTATAATCAAGGCTAATCCCTTCGCGGGCAAGAGTCATTATATGCCATGAAAATGTTTTAATTATAAAATCACAGGCTTGATCAATTCCACCATCAAGATATATTGCTGCTATAATAGATTCCAGTGTATTTGCAAGAAGAGAATCTTTTTTCCTTCCTCCGGTGTGTTCTTCTCCCTTTCCAAGCAATAGATATTTCCCAAGGTCCATTTCCAAAGCGATTTTGGAAAGAGATACCTCACTCACAACCATAGATTTTAGTCTTGATAGTTCTCCTTCCTGAAGATCAGGAAAGGTTTTAATAAGGTATGTGCTTATGGCGAGGTCTAAGACAGCATCGCCCAGAAACTCAAACCGTTCATTATCTCGTAAAGTAAGATCCGGATTTTCATTTACAAACGATTTGTGTGTAAGGGCTTCTCTTATCAGTTCAGGATTCTTAAAACCGTAAGATAGTTTTTTCTGCAGGTCTTCTATCAAGCTGTCTAATATCAATTTTGTCAACTCGTATATTTTTTAAAGATTAGGCAGGCGTTTGTCCCCCCAAAGCCAAAAGAATTCGATATGGCAACCCCTACATTAACCATTCTTGATTTGTTGGGAACATAGTCCAGATCGCATTCCGGATCAGGAAATTCGTAATTGATTGTAGGAGGAATTATCCCTCTCTCAATTGCAAGAATAGAGAATACGGCCTCTATACCACCTGAAGCGCCTAAAAGGTGTCCGGTCATTGATTTTGTGGAGCTAACAGGAATCTCGTAAGCCCTTTTACCAAAGACTGTTTTAATTGCTGCTGTTTCGTTTTCATCATTAAATTTAGTAGATGTGCCATGTGCATTAATATAACCTACCTGATCATATGGTATCTTAGCATCATTAAGTGCGATCTTTATACATCTGGCGGCGCCCTCACCTTCAGGAGGTGGCGCTGTTATATGGTATGCATCTCCTGTCATTCCGTACCCCTTTATCTCAGCATAGATGTTTGCATCGCGTCTCTCGGCATGAGAAAGTTCTTCTAATACAACGACACCGGCCCCTTCCCCCATAACAAACCCATCGCGCATGGCATCAAAGGGTCTGCTTGCCTTTTCAGGTTCATCATTCCTCTCGGATAATGCACGCATAGCACAAAAACCACCAATTCCAAGTGGACTGATCACAGATTCTGTTCCTCCTGCGATCATTACATCCGCATCTCCCCTCTGTATAATCTTAAATGCGTCACCAATAGCATGAGTACCAGTCGCACATGCAGTTACAACAGAAGAGTTGGGTCCTTTTGCGCCAAAGATCATCGCTATATGGCCGGATACAAGATTAATTATGGTCATTGGTATAAAGAATGGGGATATCTTTTTTACCCCTCCTTCGAGATATCTTAAATGGGTAGACTCAATAGCAGGGAGCCCTCCCATTCCTGAGCCCACATATACACCGGTCCTCTCCGCATTAGCCTCTGATATCTGAAGATTTGCATCCTCAACAGCCATCTTTGCCGCAGCTACTCCAAAATGGATGAACCTGTCCATCTTCTTGATCTCTTTTTTTTCAATAAAGACAGCAGGATCAAAATCCTTTACTTCTGCAGCAATCTGCGATGGAAAGCCAGAGGCATCAAACCTTGTTATCCTCCCGACCCC
>Ga0154349_1007_pt1 | contig 13093 bp, 13 predicted proteins | sample RifGroA2_FD_115877 | JGI IMG/M metagenome (GOLD analysis project Ga0154349, IMG submission 115877) | Nitrospirae bacterium GWA2_42_11 | reverse complement strand
TCCTTGTCAAGACCTGCGGCATGGCGAAGGAGGATCCTGCTTAATTCCGGATTTTCAACAAAAAGTGTGAAAATTCTCCTGAGGTTGTCTTTCAACTGTTCCAATGGATTTTGCCTCTCTTTCCCGATCTCTATCTTTTTGATACAGCGGTCAATTTCAACAATGAGGTTTTCTAATATGCTATCAAATATCTGCCTCTTGTTTTCAAAATAGAGATAGAAGGTGCCACGGGCGATTCCGGCTTTATTTATTATTTTTGATATACTCGTGTCATGATAACCTTTCTGTGCGAATGAACTTATAGCGGCCTTTAAAATCTTTTCTCTTTTATTCTTTTTTAGCATCTGGTTTTAATGTCCTGCAATGGTGATTCTGCTGATCTTTATGGTTGGCGAGCATATCTTCTGTCTGAAATCGAGGTCATTTCCCACCATCTCGATCTGTAAGAGCATGTCTTTAAGATTCCCTGCTATAGTTATCTCTTCAACCGGATATGTGAGTTCTCCATTCTCTATCCAGACACCTGAAACACCGCGTGAGTAATCTCCTGTGACAGGGTTGTATCCAAAACCTATTAATTCTGTGACATAGAGACCTGATTTAACAGTTTTTATGATTTCTGAAGGGGAGTAGTTTCCAGGGGACAGATAAAAATTGGTTGGAGCTGCAACAGGGGGATCACCCGGACTGCGGGACGCATTCCCTGTAGTCGTGAGGTTTAGTTTTCTTGCAGAGTATGAGTCCAAAAGATAGCTTGTTAATATCCCCCTTTCAACAACTGTTGTCTTCCGTGTTGTTATTCCCTCGGCATCAAATGGTTTTGACCCTATTCCCCATGGCATTGTGCCGTCATCATAGATCGTTACTGCAGGCGTTGAGATCTGCTTATTCAACATCCCTACAAGAAATGAGGCGCCTTTGTAAATAGAATATCCTGACAGGGCCATGCAAAGATTTCCGAGAAGGCTTGATGCAGTCTCCGGATCGAATACTACAGGTGCCTGTTGGGTATGTATCTTTTTTGCACCAAGGCGTCTGACTGTACGCTTCGCTGCCTCTTCTCCTATCTCAACAGGATTATCAAGCTTGCTGAACCTCCTCTTTGTAGAATACCAGCTATCCCTCTGCATGCATCCATTGGTAGTTGCAATAGGGGTTACAGATACTGTAAATATCGATGTCTCATAAGTACCAAATGAATTATTTGTATTGGCGTATATAATGCGTGTGGCCCTCTTATTAGAATATCCCCCCTCAGAATTTGTGACCCTCTTGTCATACTTAAAGGCAGCGGCCTCGGCCTCTCTCGAGAGGCTTAGCATATCCTCAAGGGACACCTGAGGAAAATATTCATCATAAATATCAAGCTCTTTACTTTTCATCCCATATTGGGGTAGTGGCAGGCCCCCAAAATCATCCGGTGAAGTCAATCTGGCAATACTACTTGTATCTGCTATTAATTTCTCAAGAGATTCCGGTGATAAATCAGATGTAGATGTTACAGCGCTTCTTTTACCAAAAAAGAGTCGAAGCCCGAGGGTCTTATAGTTAGAATCTGTGATCTTGTCTATTGTGGAGAAACGCACCTGGACTGATGATGATTTCCCCTCAACTATAATGATGTCTCCTTCAGTTGCCCCTTTCTTTTTAGCCTTCTCTAATAACTCCTGTGCCTTTTCAATACTGATATCCATATTTTTTAGCTCCGCTCAATGCAAGCACTTATATGGTGCCACCAACAGTAATACCATCTATTTTTAGAGAGGGCATACCAACCCCCACAGGGACTGATTGACCATCCTTTCCACAGGTACCAACACCTGCGTCCAGTTCCATGTCATTACCCACCATTGAAACGCGTTTAAGGATATCAGGTCCGTTTCCTATTAATGTTGCACCCCTGACAGGGGTTGTAACCTTACCATCTTCAATCAGATATGCCTCACTTGTGGAGAATACAAATTTACCGTTTGTGATATCGACCTGTCCGCCCCCAAAGGCAACGGCATACAGACCTCTCCGGACAGACCTGATAATATCCTGTGGCGCTGTATTTCCGGGCAGCATGAAGGTGTTAGTCATCCTCGGTAATGGTGAATGTGCATAACTTTCCCTCCTGCCATTTCCTGTAAGGGGCATATTCATTAGTTTTGCATTGAGTCGATCCTGCAGATAACCTTTCAGTATTCCATTTTCTATCAGTACAGTTCTTTGGGTCTCTGCCCCTTCATCGTCTATATTTATTGATCCCCTCCTCTGAGGGATTGTTCCGTCGTCTACAACTGTGCACAGTTCTGATGCAACCTTTTTGTCCAGCATCCCTGTGAAGGCCGAGGTTCCCTTCCTGTTGAAGTCTGCCTCAAGACCATGACCTATAGCCTCATGTAGAAGTATCCCTGGCCAGCCTGGAGCGAGTACCACGTCCATTGTGCCGGCAGGGGTATTAACAGCCTCCAGGTTTGTGATGGACTGTCTTGCTGCCTTCCTGGTATATAAAACAAAACGATTCTCCTCAAAAAAATAAGAGAATTCAACCCTGCCGCCGCCTCCATAACTGCCAACCTGGCGGTTACCGCTCTCTTCTGCAATACAGGTAATATTTAATCTGCAAAGAGGCTGGACATCACCTATGACAAGCCCTTCCGAGGTGGCTATTAGAATTATCTTATATTCACTGGTAAAGTTGGAGAGGACATTCTTAATCCTGGAGTCGTAACTCCTGGCTATCTTATCTATCTTGTCCAAAAGCCTTATCTTTGCCTCTAATGGGATATCTGTTGGATAAGTTTCAACCGGATAGAGATTAGATTTAGGTTTTATAATATTAGAAAGGGGTACAACAGTGCTCTTGCAGTCCCCGGTTGCTATAAAACTTGCAGTTTTTGCTGCAAGTTTTATTTTATCCAGTGATATGTCTTCAGAATAGGCGTATCCGGTTTTATCTCCGGCATTTGCGCGTACACCAACACCATGAGAAATATTTTTTGATGCTGTCTTTACTATGCCCTCTTCAAGGCTCAGGGATTCTCTTATATTGTACTCAAAATAGAGATCCGCATAATCAATCCTTCTGCTTAGGAAATCACTCATTGCCTTTTCCATAGAATGACTGTCTATGCCAAATTTTTTTGTAAGAAAAGTTTCGGGGGTGATCATATCTCCTGGCATTGGGTTTATCACTTAATTTTATATTTTTAATTTTGAAGTTCGTAAGATTAGAATAATAAAATATAGATGCCTGTGTCAACTTAAAATTAAAACAGTTACTTTATATTTACAAAAGGACCTTATCATTGTAATATGTAAAAACAGGATATATGAGATGATTAAGTTGATAATTTTCGACCTTGGTAAGGTTATATTGGATTTTTCTCACAGGGATATTGCAAGAGGGCTTGCAGCATTCTCCACCTTAGCGAAATATCAGGATCCTGCTAAAATAATGGACCATATGTTCAACAACGGTTCAAAAATCATCAACCTCTATGAAGAAGGCAGGATTACTACAGATGATTTCTTTATTTATATTAAAGAGTCATTTGGGCTTGATATCTCTTTTCCCGGGTTTAAAAAGATATGGAATGAGATATTTAAAGAGAATGATGGTATTGATATGTTGATTGAAAGGTTTAAAAAAGATTTCATGTTATTCCTGTTATCCAACACAAATGAACTTCATTTTGAATATGTAAAGGAAGAATACCCTGTTATAAATAAGTTCGATAGATGGGTATTGTCATATGAGGCAGGTATCAGGAAGCCGGAACCGGAGATTTTTCAGATAGCCCTTAATAAAGCCGGTGTGAAACCCAATGAGACCATATTTATTGATGATATCAGGGAAAATGTAAAAGGGGCTGAGAGTATTGGAATCAATTCTGTTGAGTTTAAGTCTGTTAACCAGATAACCACGTATCTTGAGGAGAAGACATATGAATCCAGGCCAGGATGACCCGGTTTTGTCAGCATTAAACAGGTTTTTTGCTGCATTTCCTTCCGGCCCGCTGGGGGCAGAAGAGATTGGATTAACTGAATGCCGTGGCAGAGTACTGGCAACAGATATTACTGCCGCAATAAATTCACCACCTTTTTCGAGGGCACTGGTTGAGGGATTCCTTGTTAATGTTGTTGACACAGGGAATGCCAGCGACAATAATCCTGTTATGCTCAATATTAGTGGCACAATAGATGTTGGAAAGACTTATGATGGGGTGATATCGACAGGGGGTTGTATGGAGGTTTATACAGGAAGCTTCATCCCTGAAGGCTCCTATGCAGTTGTCAGGTATATGGATATAACAAGAACAGGAGGAAGTATCCGGATCACGCGTTCGTTCAATAAAGGGGATAATATAGAAACCACAGGTTGTGAAATTAAAAAGGGTGATATTATACTTAAACGTGGTGCGAGAATATCTCCGAAAGAGATAATGACACTCGCAGGACAGGGTATCTTATCTGTGAAGGTTACAAAAAAACCGGAGGTTGCTGTCTTCTGTTCAGGAAACGAGATAATCCCGCCATCAGAGCAACTGAGACAGGGTTATGTATGGGATGCAAATTCATATACCTTATTAGCACAGATTGAGGAATATGGCGGTATTCCTGTATTTAACGGGATTATGAAGGACGACCTGAATGCCTTTAAGACAGCATTAATTAATGGGCTTTCCAGGGCTGATATGGCTGTAATCTCAGGTGGTACAGCAATAGGAGGGAAGGAATTTATAGCAGAACTGATAAACTCATCGGGGAAACCCGGTGTGGTTGTAAATGGGGTTCCAATGAGGTCAGGCAAGCCCTTGATTATGGGTGTTGTTAATAATAAGCCAATAGTTTGTGTGGCCGGCTATCCGCCGGAATCTTTACGGGGCTTTGATCTTTTCGGGAGGCCAACTATTGAAAGACTCCTCGGTATTGGTTGAAGGAAAATTATATGGAAAGGTTTATATCCCCTGAACCGGTTGTCAGACTGGAGAAATACTTCTCAAATCCTTATAAAAATCTTATTGCTGCTGCCAGGACATGCTATTCAGATAAGGGTATTATTGATGAGGAGAAGCTTTCAGGAGATGCAGTGCTTGCATTGAGCGAAGCGAAAAATGAGAAACTTGTTAAAAGCATCTACAAGGCAGGTCATCATACCACATTGCAGCATGCACATTTCCAGTTTACACTCAACAATGTCTCAAGGCAATTCGTCTGGTCATTCCTTCACAGTCATCCTTTCTATAATTCCGAACAGGTAAGCCAGCGATACGTTGCTATAAGACCAGGGAATTTTGTCATACCGCCATTGAAGGGAGAGGCTCTGGCAATATATGAGAAGACCATAACCAATCAGATGCAGGCATACAAAATACTCTGTGAGAGTCTCTTTCCAATTGCAAAAGATGAGTATCTCAGGCGTTTCAGGGGTTACAGGAAAAAAGGAAAAACCAGGGAATATGAATTGCTGCAAATAGAACTGCCGATCTACAAGACAGTGAAGAATATAGATAAGGAAGCAATGAAGAAGGCACAGGAAGTGGCACGCTATGTTATTCCGGTAGCCGCATCTACGTCCCTTTATCACACTGTCAATGCAGTTACCCTCTTCAGATACTACCGCCTTTGTAAACAGTATGATGTCCCTCATGAACAACAGACTGTTATTGGCAGGATGATAGAGGAAGTGCTGAAAGTGGAACCACTGTATGAGACTATCCTTGAAGACCCCCTTACATTAGAGGCAACTCCGGAATACCAGTTTTTTATATCTCATCAACCAACATCAGGATCCCGTGTAAAGAAAAGGTTCTTGCAGGAGTTTGACGCGAGCCTGAAGGGGAGGTTATCAAAGCTTATTGACTTTAAAAAGAATAACGAGGCAGTAATTGCCGGTTCTGTCCGCGAAATTCTCGGGATCCCCTCTTCAAAGTCTGTTGATAAAAGGAGGCTTTCGAATGAGAGGGCGATAAGGCTTGTACTGGATCCTTCCTGCAACAGGCTCTACGGAGAGGTGCTGAATCTTACAACAATGTCAAAGCTTACAAGAGCCCTCTCCCATGCCTCATATACATTCAGAAAGAAGATAAGCCATACAGCAGACTCGCAGGACCAGCGCCACCGTATGACACCCGCATCACGGCCATGCCTGCACAGACACATAACAGATGAGCCTGATTATATAACTCCGGGACTTATCAGTCAGAATAAAAAAGTAGAAAAGTTTTATAAAGAGACAATGGACAGGACCTGGGAGTCAATAAACAAGATAATATCTCTTGGCGTAAGTGAAGAATTTGCAATGTATCTCCTTCCAAATGCTGTGGCGATTCGTTTTACCGAATCAGGCGACCTGCTCAATCTAAGACATAAATATGCAATGAGGCTCTGCTACAATGCCCAGGAAGAGATATGGCGGGCCTCGCTCGATGAGGTTTCACAGATCCGTGAAATAAACCCGGCCATAGGTAAATATCTCCTCCCGCCATGTACCTCGAGAGAGATGGCTGAGACAAGACCTGTATGCCCGGAGGGGGAACGATTTTGCGGCATTAAGGTCTGGAGGCTTAATCTTAAAGATTATAAAAGGATAATCTAGTTGACGCTGAAAAATGCCCAACTTAGACTTTTATTAACTCTGCTGCCCTGTATCCACTGATAACAGCGCCTTCAATCGTTGCTGGTATGCCTGTATCTGTCCAGTCACCTGCAAGGAAGAGGTTTTTTATTGGTGTCTCCTGGGATGGCCTGAATCTCTCTACACCTGGTTGTGGTGAGAATGTGGCTGACCTCTCTTTTATTACCTTACTGTAGAGGAGTTTTGCGGAATTTACTAATGGGAAAATCTCTTTAATTTCTTTCATTGACATATCAATAAGCTCATCGCTGCTCCATGAAATGTAATTATGGGCACCACTTATTACAAGGGATAAGAGACCTGCAGGGGCTTTATCCCTGTAAATCAAACCTTTATTGAATACCCACTGGACTGGCGAATTGATTAGGGCAACAAAAGTGCTATCAGTAATTGTCCTGTCAAATAACATGTGAATAGAAATAATTGGTGAAGGCTTTAACTTTTCTGTTACACTGAAATATTCATGGTGACTTATCATTATATCTTCAGGGATAATCCTTTTAAGAGCAAAATAAGGTACTGCACTAATATAGAAATCTCCATTTATTATCTCTCCATCCCTCAATCTTATTCCTGAGACATGATCATTTTTCATTATCAATCCAGAGACCAGGGCTGTTTTCTTTATAATTCCTCCGTGCTTATTAATATAGTCTTCTGCACTATCAACATACATCCTGCTTAATGGTACAGCAGGAAGGACTATACGCGATCCCTTGCGGCTTGAAAAAAATGCCTTTCTTAGCACGTTTTTAAAGAGATATGCAGACGCCGAATCAGGACCTTCATTCATTACTGCATAGGATAAGATACCCCAGAAATTATCCCTTGATTCTTTACCCTGGCCGAGGCTATTAAGCCATTCAGTAATGGAAGAGTCCTTTAACGCCCTGTCAGTCTTATTAAACACTAAGTCCTTTGACACTTTAAGCATCCTGAACCTGTCTGGAAGACTCAAGGCGCTAAAGCCTAATATTCCTGAAGCTATATGTAATGGTGCAGGAATATCAGGGCAGTCTAAACTGTATATGTCTCCATTCTTATCAAGGAAATCCACACCGAGACTTTCCTGGATATATAAATTGTCAAGGGCGCCAATCGTTTTTAAAAAACGAAAGGTGTTTTCGTAACACCCCATGAGGATATGCTGGCCATTGTCTAATTCTATATTTCCATGTTTGTCAATAAATGAATATGCCCTTCCGCCAAGGAATCCACGCTGTTCAATCAGGGTTACCTGATAACCTGATGAGCAGAGTTCTGCTGCTGCAGTAAGCCCTGCAAAACCGCCACCTATAATGATTACCTTATTACTCATTATACTCTCAACCCCATCCTGTTTCTAAAAAATGTTCTAAGGGCAATGAATATCTTCTGAAATTTTGATAGTCGTGGGGAGACAGAGAATATATTGTAATCAGCATGCTCTATCTCCTGAAGAAGGCGGCTGTATATTGCACGCATTATTTCCGCTGCAACCATAGCCCTCTGATCTTCCTTCGGGAGTGTTTCAACTGCCCTCTTATAATAACTCCTTGCACGTTCAGCCTCAAACCGCATAAGCTCCACAAATGCCTGGTTATAGGTGGATGACAGAAGGTCTTCCTCTGTGTAACCGAATTTCTTAAGGTCTTCAAGCGGCAGGTATATACGTCCGTTTAGTGTATCGGCCTTAATGTCTCTCATGATATTTGTTAGTTGCAAGGCAATCCCGAGGTCAACGGCATATCCAAGGGTAGTTGCATTGTGGTAACCAAATACCTCTGCACATATCAGCCCCACTATTGAGGCAACCCTGTAGCAATATTTATGCAGTTCATCGAATGTTCCATATCTGTTCTTTGTCAGGTCCATTTCCACACCCTTTATCAACTCAAGGAAATATTTCTGTGGGATTGAGTATTTATCTATGTATGATTTCAGGTCAATGGTAAGGGGGTGTGAAGGTTTTCCCTTATACATGTTGATTATCTCTGTAGTCCACTTAAGGAGTGCCTCTGAGGCTTCGAGCCTGTTCGCAGACTTGTCCACAACATCATCAAGACACCGGCATAGGGCATAGATTGCATAAAGGGCCTTTCGTTTATCAGCAGGGAGTGAGAAAAATGAATAGTAGAAATTGCTGTTACTTTTTTTAGTAATCCTACGGCTTTGCTCAGAAAGATTTGTTTCGTGTTGCACCATCAATGTCTCATAACCAGGGCTTGTGACAGGATCTTTGCTTTATCAAAAATATTTATGACAGGCCTGTTATTAAAGACATCATATCCATTATATTCTATTTTATCCAGGATCTTCATGCCGCCTGACCAGACAGCCTTTAGCTCAAGAGAGAGTCTTTTACTTACACTGTTGCAGAGAGGGAGCCCTTCTTTGAAAAGCCCCTTTGTGAAATCCGTTTCAGATTTTAATAGATTTATGAAGGCGCTGTTTAAGATGTGAGATCGCAGATCCTTTTCATTATATCCAAACTGTTCCATATCCTCTGCAGGCAGATAAATACGGTCTTTTTCAAGGTCAATGGAAATATCCTGCCAGAAGTTTGTAAGTTGTAAGGCTGTGCATATAAAGTCAGATAACCTGTGGAATTCATGGTCTTTATAGCCAAAGAGATAGAGTACGATCCTCCCAACTGGATTTGCTGAATAACTGCAGTATGAGAGCAGATCTTTCCGGCTCTTATATCGCTTGTTTATCAGATCAAGTTTGAATGCAGTGATCAGGTCACCGAGTAACTCAACAGGGATTTCAAATTTCCTTATAGTCTCTTTAATGGCAATAAATACAGGGTTCTCCGGATTTTCATAAACGCAGCTCCTGAGCTTCTTTTCCCAGTCTCCGAGTAGTTGAAGTCTTTCTTCTTCCCTGTACCTTTTTTCATCTGCAAAATCATCTGCAATCCGTGCAAATGCGTATATTGCGTGCACATATTTCCTTTTATCCCGTGGTACGATCCATGACCCGACAGGGAAGTTTTCATAATGCTCCAATGCGATTTTACTGCAATAATTGAAGGCTGACTCTATGGAGGGCTCTGTTTTTTCTTTTTTCATAAAATTATACTCCCCTGGTATCAGGACCCCAGATATATTTGTGTATCTGTAGTTGCAGCCTTACATCAAGATTGTCATTAATAATCCACCCGGCCAGGGCCTTTGGGTCAAGTCGTGCAAATACAGGCATCACGAGAACATGACATAGGTTAACTAGGTTATAAGATTCAATCACAGATTTAGCCCATATGTAGTCATTATAATCTGATACTACAAATTTTACTTCATCGTGAGGTTTAAGAGATTTTATGTTGTTCCACATCATATTTTCTGACATACCACTTCCAGGACATTTAATATCCAATATCCTGATAGTATCAGGATGGACAATAGAGATATCCAGACTGCCATTGGTCTCTAAAAGTACTGTGTGTCCGAGCGTAATCAATCGGTCAATAAGCAGAGGGGTTTCATCCTGAGTCAGGGGTTCTCCTCCTGTTATGACTATATCTTTACAGGAGTATTTGTCTATAATCTTCAGGATATCTTCAATAGAATATTCATTACCTTCGGAATACGCATATGTGGTATCACACCAGGAGCACCTTAGGTTACATCCGGTTGTCCTGATAAAAACAGCAGGTAATCCCTGGTATGTTGTTTCACCCTGTATACTTTTGAATATCTCGTTAATTTTCATAATACGCTATTTTATCATAAAATGTTGCTAAAACAACACGGTTATCATTCTAATTGTTGTAATTTTTCAACACAAAGATGCAGCATGGATTTTATAATTACTTGATAATATTGATAATTAACTCAGGAACAGATGTGGTATAAGTTTTGCTATTATTCCGATAATATGAGATTTCAAAGGACTATAAAAGAAACAGTTGTATGCACTGGAATTGGACTGCACACAGGGAGATGTGTTTCCCTCCGTTTGTCTCCTGCACCGCCTGACACAGGGATTATTTTTATCAGGGGTGATAAGGATTCAGAGATAAAGGCAACTGTTGAAAATATAGTTGCAACAGATTACTCATCAACATTGGGGTTTAATGGTTCAAGTATCCAGACTGTTGAACATCTGATGGCTGCAATTGCCGGTCTTAATATTGACAACCTTTATGTTGAGGTTGACTCACAGGAAGTTCCAATAATGGATGGAAGTGCTTATCCATTTGTGGATCTGATAATGAAAAGCGGGATAGTCCAACAGGACAGGATAAAACAATATATTAAAATCATTAAGACTATCGAGATAATTGAGATGGACAGGTATATCAGGATAGAGCCTTCACCATTTACAGCTATTACATATGTTATGGACTTTGATCACCCTCTGCTGAATAAACAGAAATTTATTTATCATTATTCAATAGAGAACTTTGTGGAGGATATAGCGCCTGCACGTACCTTTGGATTTCTTAAGGATGTGACAAACCTCAAGGAGAAGGGTTTAGGCAGAGGTGGTTCTCTTGAAAATGTGATTATCCTTGATGATAATGATATATTGAATAAAGAAGGATTAAGATATAGTGATGAATTTGTAAGGCATAAGGTACTGGATTTAATTGGAGATATGGCACTTCTTCCCATGTCATTTATAGGACATGTCAAAGCCTGCCGGTCTGGTCACAGACTGAATACGAAACTTGCCGGGTCTATCCTGGAAAACAGGGATAAATGGGTCGAGGCAGGTCAGATCGAGGAAGACATCACAGTTTAATAGCAATTCTCGGTGAAATATCAGGCAAATGCTCATCCAGCGGGGTTAGAAAACCCCGCCTATCGCGATAGACGGGACATTTTTCGCTTCGCTCAATGCAAGCACTGTCTTGTCCCGCATTCACAAAATTATGGGGGTCTCTCCTGCATAAAAAGAGACCCCCATTAGATAAGAAAAGACTTAATTTATTTTTTCTTTGTAGTTTTCTTTGCAATACTTTTTTTTGCTGGCTTCTTTGCAGCAGCCTTCTTCTTAGCAGTAGACTTTTTTGCTGGGGCCTTCTTTTTAGTTGTGGCCAATGTCTATCACCTCCTTTCCTCCCTTTGTGCCTCTGGATCTGTGAGGCAGTAAGTGTTTGGAGCAATCCTCTGAAATCTTTTATCCCTGTTCAATGAAATTGATACAGAAGTTATCGGTGTTTTACTTCTAATTTTTACACCGCCCTCAATGAGGCGCTGGTAGATCTCTTTTGCATGGAGTGCCTTTCCCTCTTCTTTCAGGATGATATAAGTTGCCTGTGGTATGCTTAAACTGGAAAACTTGAATGTGCTGAACAGCAGGTCTTTAGACTCCTCAGATCCTTTAATTAAACCTTTCTCTGCATCTTCTGATTGAGCCTGCTGTGATATTGCCTTTGCCTTGTTTCTTTCTACCTTGTAGAGGGTTTCTGCTAATTCCAGATATTTCTTGGTAGTCTTGATTTCATCTTCAAGACGGTCACGTCTTTTCTGAAGTTCTGATAGCTTATTTTTATATATGGTTATTCGCTGTTCAAGACCACTTAAGATATCTTCCAATTCTTCCATTAAGGCACCTTCTTGATACATACAATTTTTAATATACATGTAATAAAGAATTTTTGTCAAGCATTTTTATAATATTTTCTATCGGATGAAAGTATGTATGTATAAAGTATTCATTCATACAAAGAAATATTTTTGTGTTTGGATTCAGCGATTGGCATTATGATCTTGTTGAAATGCTTAATATATAGATGAAAGATTTATTAGATAAGAAGGTGTATGAAGTATATGAATTAAGAGAAATAAACTGAATACTTACATGTCCTGACAGAGATATTCATTAATACAATTATCATTAACAGGAAGTTTTTCTACCATAGTAACTCCGGACAGGAAATATTCCCTTCCATGTCTCTTTAAATTGACCTGCTTGTTTGCAACCATATTATCAATGGCTAAAAAGATTAAATTATAGGAAACATCGAGGGTCTTTTCTAAATCATAGAGGCTGATACCACCGCTTTTTTCCACTATGTCTATGATCTGTTTTGATACTTCATTAATCGGTTTCTTCATAACTGTCTCCTTTCAGTCTGTTTATTAACAATAGTCAATTATTATACAAACGGTATACCAGTGTTAAAACTTTAGAAAAATATTTTTTTATTGTTTATTTTCTCGATAGTTAGAAAAAATACATGATGGATTTGATATTTTCTAATGTGAATTTTACGACAGAAGAATGACGTTTTTCGCCAAAATTGACTCTTTTAAGCATATAGAAAATAACGAAAAATACAACGAAAAATGTCTTGACCCCATTAAGAAATTTGTCATATAATGAACGAACTTATCATTTTCAGAGGGGCGATTAGCTCAGTGGTAGAGCGCTTCCTTCACACGGAAGAGGTCGCAGGTTCGATACCTGCATCGCCCATTTTGTAAAATGGTTCAGCAAGGGAGGAAATATGGCTGTTGCAGAAAAAGAGAAAAGGAC
>Ga0154349_1004_pt1 | contig 13101 bp, 18 predicted proteins | sample RifGroA2_FD_115877 | JGI IMG/M metagenome (GOLD analysis project Ga0154349, IMG submission 115877) | Nitrospirae bacterium GWA2_42_11 | reverse complement strand
AAGATGAACATTAGGCGGCAACCACATATTTTGATTATAGATGATGATAGCGATATTAACAGTGCATTATTCCTGGTGCTTCACAAGGATTTCCATGTCATCACTACAACCTCGGCAAGAGAAGGACTGGAAATCGCAAAGCGGAATCCTCCTTTCCTTGCAATAGTTGATTTAAAGATGCCAGAGATTAATGGTATCGATGTTCTGAAAGAATTAAAACGAGTGGAACCTGATATTGCAGTTATGGTCATGTCAGGTTATTCAGATATAAATGCGGTTATTGATGCCTTTAAGTGCGGAGCCACTGATTTCCTCATCAAACCCTTTGGCAAGGAGGCTCTTCTTGAGAATGTCAGGCAATTGTGCAATCTGATAAGTTACCAGAGAAAATCATTTCAGCAACAGGCAAAAGAAATCATAGGAGAGAGTCCGGCAATAAAGCATGTATGGGACCTGATCAGACGCTTTGCGCCTCCAGATATTACCATCCTTCTTCAGGGTGAAACAGGCACAGGGAAAGAACTCTTTGCAAGGGCTATACATTACATGAGTTTACGCAGCAAAGGTCCCTTTGTGCCGGTAGATTGCTCGGCTTTCCCGGAATCTCTTCTTGAAAGTGAGTTGTTCGGTTATGAGAAAGGCGCCTTTACAGGGGCAAATAGAAAGAGAAAAGGATTATTTGAATCTGCCAATAATGGCACTCTATTTTTAGACGAAATTGGAAACCTTCCCCCCTCCTTTCAGGCCAAACTATTGAGGGTGATCGAGGATCGCAACATCATTCATCTGGGGGCAGACGGATATGCCCCTGTGCCTCTCAATATCCGGATCATAGCAGCCACCAATATCGATCTCGATGAGGCATCAAAGAGAGGAAGTTTTCGTCCCGATCTCTACTACCGGATAAGCGCGGCAACGATCAGGCTCCCCTCTTTAAGAGAACGATATGATGACATCCCGATACTGGTAAATTATCTTTTGACAAAATTCTCTATGGAATTCCAGAAACAGGCAGGGATTACAGCAGAGGCATTGGATCTTCTTAATCGCTATCACTGGCCTGGAAATATCCGTGAACTGGAAAATGTAATCAGAAGCGCTTTCTTTATCGCTGATGATTATATTCAGCCCTCTCATCTCCCCAGGGAAATAATAGAAAGGAAGGCAACTGAGTTAAAAGAGGTTTATTGTAATTCACCGGATATAAAGACTCTCAGGGATGCTGCTGAAGATGCAGAGCGTCAGGCAATCCTCCAAATAATAAAAAATAAACCCTTTATCAATAAGACAGAGTTAGCCAGGCTCATGAAAACAGATCCAAAGACGCTGCGCTCCCGGTTAAAAAGATATGGATTTGAAAGTGAAAATGCATAGCGAGCGCAATCCCTGCAGCTTGCTGCAGGGAGCTTCAATAGTATCTTCTCCTGAAAATCGGGAATCTTTCCCTATTAATAATTTCAAATTTCAAATCTCAGATCTCAAATCAACTCGTAACTTATTGTAAATAAACAAATGTTCAGCCAAGGGTGCAGATGGCATCACTCTTGCTTTATAAGCAGTGGTGTTAACAAATATCAAAGTAGAACTAAAGAAAGGGGGTGATACACATGGCAGTAGAAAAGGCTATAGGTTCTTCCAGCTTAGTAGAGGTTATCGACAGGATCCTCGACAAAGGGATAGTGATCGATGCCTGGGTTCGGGTCTCTTTAGTAGGTATTGAATTACTCGCTATTGAGGCAAGAGTCGTAGTGGCATCCGTTGAGACCTACCTGAAGTATGCTGAAGCAATAGGTCTAACTACAACTGCTGCTGCTTAGACTGGTCAACAGGAAAAATCCTTTGCCGGGCTCATCCTGACGTCTATTTGGGATAAAAAGTATGACTGCCAGGGGATTCTTCCTGCAAATTTCTACTGGAAGCAGAAGGAGGAGTGGTAGTGGAGTTCTTAGTAGAAGAAACACAAACTATTTTCAACACTATAGTTACCCCTTATGAGATCAGTATAGAGCATATGGAATCCCTCTTTGATATGACCCATCAGCTTTTTAATAGTTTCCAGAATGCCTTCCTCGATGAGAAACAGGAATGCGAAATAAATAATGCGGAATTACGGGAGAGTCTTGCTCAAAACACATCTCTACGAAGGAAAGATTTTGATCATATGATGCAGGGTATTTTTGCAGCTCAGGAAGAGAAGGAAGGGGAGGTAAGGAGCCTGTTAAACAGTTATCTGAATGAACAGAAGGAGATGACCCGAACATTGAAAGACAATCTGGGAAAGGTCAGAGAAGCCCTTGCCAGAGGTGAGGCAGAGAGGATCAAAGAATTTCAGGCCATGCTTAATGAGATCTTTGTCAGGCAAGACGAGAGAAAGAAAGAGGTTATTTTCAGGTTAAAAGAGTTTCAAAAGGAACAACAGGAGATGGCGAAAAGGTTAAAAGATCTCCTGGCAAAAGGAAGGGAACTTCGGATAGATGATCTCAAATTACTGCTCAAAGAATTTAAGAAGGAACGGAAGGAACGAATAGTCCGTCAAAAAGAAAGAAGAGAAGAAGTGATCGGCATGCTTGGTAAGTTTAAAGAAAGTTGCGCTTTTAAAAAGGAGGATAAGTAAGATGGGAATGGTTACAGACATAGAAAGACTGGGGGAGGATATAATCTCCTCTTATGACAGGCGGGTAAAATCATTAAAGGAATTAAGCGACGAGATGCACAAAATGCTCGATGGGTTTCAGAAAGAGAGAATGACAGATTTCAATGCATTAATGAAGGAAATTCAAGAGACCCAGGATAAGAGAAATAAGGAGGTACATCACCTCCTGCAGGAATTTAAGGCGGAGATGAAAGAGTTAGCTGATGAGATAGCACGAATGTCCGCCAAGTGGCACAAGATTTCAGAGACGATGCATAGAAGGCGGGGAGGGAAGGGCGCCAAATCAAACGGAGTGTCTGCGAAGGAATTAAAGGCATTTGAAGATGTTGGCAGAAGCAGGGGCAAGGAAAAGAGGCAGAGCTAAAATGATTAATGAAATGACTACTGTATTAGAACCGGCTCCTCTACCCGAATTTGTGGAAACAAAGTACATCCAGGATATTACTGAAAGGGCCCTCTCCTATATCGAAGCCGGATTTCCTGTACATTTGAGAGGGGGATCAGGCACCGGCAAGACAACGCTCGCCACTCACATCGCAAGTAAAATAGGCAGACCGGTTGTCATGATGCATGGAGATGAAGAATTTACCTCTTCCGATCTGGTGGGAGGGGAACATGGGTACCGGGTCAGAAAGGTCGTGGATCGTTTTGTATCGAGAGTTTACAAGATGGAAGAGGATATGGTCAAACATTGGGTGGATAACCGTCTGACGGTTGCCTGCAAATATGGTTTTACCCTGATCTATGATGAGTTTACCCGTTCAAGGCCGGAAGCCAATAATATTCTCCTTTCCGTATTAAGCGAGAAGATACTGGATCTACCGGCAGGAAGGGGGGAAGAGGGGCCTTATCTGAAGGTTGATCCAAACTTTACAGCAATATTTACATCCAATCCCGAGGAGTATGCCGGCGTCTATAAGAATCAGGATGCCCTTCGGGATAGGTTGATCACCATCGACCTCGATTATTTTGACTATGATACAGAAGTCGAAATAATCCAAGCAAAATCCAACCTTTCTAAAAATGACGCTGAGAAGATAGTCAATATTGTGAGAGGACTAAGAGAATCAGGAGAATGTGAATTTGCCCCTACAATCCGTGGCTGCATCATGATTGCTAAAACGCTGAAGGTTCAAAACCTCTCTCCTTCTATGGCAAATGGCCTTTTTATGCAGATATGCCAGGATATCCTGGCCTCTGAAACGAGCAGGATCGGATCGAAGTCAAACCAAAATAAAGTAAAAGAAATCGTTAAGAAACTTGTTGCAAAGTATGCTAAGGGATAAATCAATGAAAAATATAAACCTGATAAAAGGTGTCCATCTGCTGAAAACAATGCAGAGCGCAAAGAAACGTTCTATTCCGAAGGCACATGTCTCAACCTATCTGGATCTCTATGTCTTATCCGAGGGAAAAGAAAGGCTACTGAATGAAGATGAGCGGCTATGCATGAGGAAAGAGGCCATCCGGAAACGGCTGGAGGAGATCAACCTGCAAATAAACAAGTTGGGGGAAACTGAATCCACTATGAAAGAGAGTGGAGACATCACTCTTCCTACGGTCAAAAAAGAGTGGAACAAGATAATACTGGGGTACTAAAAAATGTCTGATCAGATGGCTCATTCGATTCAAACGACAAACTTTGCGGATATACTGGAAAGGGTTCTGGATAAAGGGATTGTGATCGCCGGAGATATTAAAATATCCCTGGCAGACGTTGAATTACTCAATATCAAGATCCGCCTTCTCGTTGCCTCAGTGGATAAAGCAATGGAGATGGGGATAAATTGGTGGCAGACCGATTCCTATCTGTCAGCAGAAGCAAGACAAGCTGATCTCGAGAAAGAAAATAAGGCATTAAAGGAGAGACTGGAAAGGTTGGAGGTGAAAATAAGTAAATAGTGAATAGTAAATTTCAAACTATTCACTGCAGGGGGATAAATCATGGTAAAGAAGAAGGAAAAGGGTAAAGAGGCAGATATTGACCTTGGTATAGTAAAACTGAGTTTAGGAGGGTTGTTTAAGGGGTTAGAAAAGATTATTGATCTTGCTGCTGAGCTGAAAGAAGCGGGTGGCGAGGTCAGGAAAGAGGGTGAATTTGATTTAAGCCATCTCAAAAAGGGGATGAAGGGGGTATTTGGAGTTTCTATAAAGACAGCAGTTGGAGGTGAACCTGTAGTAGAGCCCTTTGGAAATATCAGAAAGACCTCTATGGGACCTGCAGTTGAAGAGGAACGGGAACCTATTACTGACCTTTTTGACGAGAAGGAGGAAATTATAATTATGGCAGAGATGCCCGGGGTCAGTGAAGAAGATATACGACTGGATTTAAAAGGAGATATTATTGAGATCTCGGCTCAAAGGGGGGAGAGAAAATATTATAAAGAGGTCTTAATTCCAGCGAATGTAAAGGCTGAGAGTCTTACATCGAGTTATAAAAACGGTATATTGGAAGTAAGAATAAAGAAATGAACCACAATAATACAATGACATTAAAGGTGCAGGAGGCATTGTCAAAGGATGCAGGAAGGGCTATCGCCAGGATAGACCCTGAAGATATGAAGATTTCAGGAATAGAGGTAGGGAAAATAATAGAGATTGAGGGTGGAAGAAAAACTGCTGTAAAAGCGATGCCCTGTTATACTGAAGATAGAGGGAAGAAGATTATTCAGATAGATGGGATCACACGAGAGAATGCTAAAACCGGGATTGATGAAAGGGTAAAGATTCGGGAAACAGTATTTAAACATGCCAGGAAGATCATTCTTTCTCCATTGACTACAACAAGGTTGTTTCAAAGCGAGAAAGATGCTAAATATATCGGCTCACTTTTAGAAGGGCTTCCTTTAACCACCGGGGATAAACTGAGGGCAACATTGTTTGGAACCAGGAACCTTGATTTTAAGGTAGAAGATACAATTCCTGATGGGGTCGTAGTGGTAAGCGCAATTACTTTGATAGAGGCAAAATCAAAAGGGTCTAAAGAGGGCGGGGCTTTAAAGATATCCTATGAGGATGTCGGCGGACTTCACAACCAGATCCGGAGGATCAGGGAGATGATCGAATTACCCCTGAAGTATCCTGAAGTATTCGAGAGACTGGGCATAGAACCACCCAAAGGTGTCTTCTTATATGGACCGCCGGGAACTGGAAAGACTCTAATAGCCCGTGCTGTAGCCGGCGAAACAGATGCCTATTTTATCAGTATAAGCGGACCGGAGATTATAGGGAAATTTTATGGCGAGTCTGAGGCCCGTTTGAGAAAGGTCTTTGAGGAGGCGCAGGCTCATGCGCCGGCAATTATTTTTATCGATGAGATCGATGCCATTGCGCCAAAGAGAGAGGAGATGGGCAGTGAAAAACAGGTTGAAAGACGCGTTGTCGCCCAACTTTTATCCCTTATGGATGGCCTGGAGTCAAGAGGAGAGGTCATTGTCATCGGCGCAACCAATATCCCTGATACCATTGATCCTGCCTTAAGAAGACCCGGCAGATTTGATAGAGAAATCCCTGTGCCTGTTCCGGATATGAGGGGAAGATTGGAGATCCTGCAGATCCATACGAGGGGGATGCCTCTCTCCGGGGATGTCAGTCTGGAAAGGCTTGCGGAAATTACCCATGGCTTTGTAGGCGCGGATTTAGAGGCCCTGGCAAGAGAAGCGGCCATGTCATCGCTTCGGAAGATAATGCCCATCATAGACTTTGAGATGGCTGATATACCTTACGAAACTCTTGTCAATCTGGAAGTTACCATGGATAATTTTTCAGAAGCCATGAAGGATATTGAACCCTCGGCGATACGGGAAGTCTTTGTGGAAGTGCCGGATGTAAAATGGGAAGATGTGGGCGGTCTTGAAAATATAAAAGAAGAGCTGAAGGAGGCCATCGAGTGGCCTTTGAAATATCCTGAACTTTTCAAAAAGGCGAGGACAAATCCTACAAAAGGGATTTTACTTCATGGGGCTCCAGGCACTGGAAAAACTTTACTGGCCAAAGCGGCTGCAAGCCAGACAGGGGTTAATTTTATCTCAATAAAAGGGCCCAGCCTGATCTCAAAATTCGTCGGAGAGAGTGAGAGGGCTATCCGCGAGATCTTCAAGAGGGCTAAACAGGCCTCGCCCGCAATCCTGTTTTTCGATGAGATTGACGCCATCGTCCCCAGAAGAGGTTCTGCAGGCACAGAAGCCCATGTTATGGAGAGGGTAATCAGTCAATTCCTAACCGAGATGGATGGGATTGAGGAGCTCAGAGGTGTTGTCATCCTGGCAGCAACGAACAGACTGGATTTGATCGACCCGGCACTTTTAAGAAGCGGAAGGTTTGACAGGATCATCGAACTTCCACTTCCGGATGAAGATACACGGTATGAAATATTCAGGATACATACCCATGGTAAACCCATTGATGATGATGTTGATCTGAGAAATTTAGCGAAGGAGACTGAAAAGATGGTTGGGTCTGATATTGAATGCATCTGTCGAAAGGCATCGATATCTGCAATAAGGGAATATATAGAGAATCAAAAATCAAATATCAAAGATCAAAAATTAGAATTAAAGGTCTCTAAGAGACATTTTGAAGAAGCCCTGAGATCAGAAAATCAGCGGTACAAGCCATCGCTTTTTCTAACCCCGTCGAGGAGATTATCGGGTGAAACACTATGAGTGATATTGGCAAATATATCTACGGAATTATCAATTCTGATAAGAAGATATTATTTCCCTCAGGGAAAGTTAGCGCCGGTGAATATGTTTACACAATCCCCTATAAGGAGATCTCTGCAGTGGTCAGTGACTCAGAGATAGTAGACTGTAAATATCTCCTCAAAGAGACAGTAGCAAGATACTTGCTGAGACACCAGATGGTGATCGAAAAGGTGATGGAGGGATATCCTATCATCCCGATGCAACTGGGAACATACACCTCGGATGAAGAAGAAGTTATGAGTATCCTCAATAATGGATATAGAACCATCATAGATATGTTCAGGAAAATAGAAGGGAAGATAGAGATTGATGTAGTGGCTACGTGGAGCAGCATTGATAAGCTTCTGATAGAAGTTGCAGAGGAAGATGAAATAAGAATGCTTAAACAATCGCTCCTGAATAAGACGGGAGGTGTAACTTTTGATGATCAGGTGAAGATCGGTTTTTTGATTAAACAACATTTAGAGAAGAGAAGAGAATGGTTTGCAAGAGAAATTGAGATGTCTTTGAGCAGGATCAGTCAGGAACATAAAACCCATAGTCTTATGGATGACAAGATGATTCTCAATATGGCCTTTCTCATAGAAAAATACAGTTTGAAAGATTTTGAGAAAAAAGTAGAAGAGTTGAATAATGAATTTGCCGGGAGGTTGAATTTTAAATTGGTAGGTCCTCTGCCGCCTTATAGCTTTAATACATTGGAGGTAAAGAAAATACCCTTTGCCGAGATAGCCCTGGCAAAAGAGAAATTAAATCTGAATGATGCTGCAACAAAAGAAGAGATAGAAAAGGCCTACAGGCGTCAGGCGCACCTGTGCCACCCCGACAAGAACGGGGGGACGCCTGATGCAAATATGCAATTTGATCAACTGAATAAATCCTACAAGATCCTTATGGAATATTATGATGGGGCAAGTCCCCTTAAAGTCGAAGGATCCAATAAGGATGTACTTATTGTAAAGAGGAAGGAGTAACATGGAGCGAGAAGGGAAATATATCTATTGCATCATCGGGACAGGGGAGGAGAAGAATCTTGGCCCCATCGGCATCGGGGGAAGAAATGACGAAGTAACAACCTGCTGCTATCAGGATATCGGCATGGTCATCAGCAACCATCCGTTCGTCAGGCTTGCGGTAAACAGGAGAAATACCGTAGCCCATGAAACCGTTGTCGAGAGGGTCATGGAGGAGTTTTCAGTATTACCCGTCAGATTTTGCACTCTTGCAACGGATGTCGAAGAGATAAGAGATTTGCTTGCTGCAAGATACAGGGAATTTAAAGATCTCTTGGAGGACATGGACCGCAAAATAGAATTGAATATCAAGGGGCTATGGAAAAATATGGAAATGACCTATCAGGAGATTACAGAAGAGAATAAGGAGATCAAGAGATTGAAAGAGGAGATCGGGAAAAATATGGGGAAGGTCAGCCTTCAGACAAAAATGTCCATAGGCACGTTGGTGGAAAATGCCCTGAGTGAGAAAAAAAAGAAAGAGATGGATCATATTATCGAAACATTTGGGGCAACAGCCGCCACCCATAAGCGCAATAGCACGATTGGAGACGAAATGTTCATGAATGCAGCCTTTTTAATAGATAAAGGTAGGGAAAAAGAGTTTGATGACAGGATAAATGAGTTGAGTGAAAAATATGAGGATAGGATAAAGTTTATCTATGCAGGCCCATTTCCACCATATAACTTTGCGAATATAACTATTTATCCTGAAGAAGGGAGAAGCTTTCGGCATCATGCTTTTAATCGATAACCTGTTAATGCTCCCTGTAAAAGGGTTTATTGGTGTTTTTAAAAAGATCCATGAAATGGCGGATAGGGAGCTGTCCGAGGGACATATTCAAGAGGATCTCATGGCCCTCCAGCTACGCTTAGAACTGGGTGAGATAAACAGGGAAGAATATGACACGGCTGAGGAAAAGCTCCTGGAGCAATTAGACGAATTAAGAAGATGAAAATGAGCGGGACAAGGCATCGCTTTTTTCGCTTTGCTCAATGCAAGCAATGCCGTTGAGCGAAGCGAAAAATGTCCCGCCTATCCGGATAGGCGGGGTTTTCCAACCCCGCCGTGAGGGAGGAAAGATGGCTAAGGCAAACATAGAAGAGGCAAGAAAAGCGATCACTGATTTCTTAAAAAAGACTCTCCATGCAAAAGACGTAAAGGTCATTAAAGAAGCAAAAATTAGCGACGGGTGGGAAGCTGAAGCAGAAGTTTACGAGGAGAGCTCTTTTATAAAATCTCTCGGGCTGCCAACGAGGGTAATGGACAGAAATATCTATGAGGTCAGACTGGACAATGATCTGGAAGTCCAGTCCTATGAACAGAAAGAGCACGAAAGACATTAATATGAGCGGACCTAAAAAAGACCTTGTCTATCTCTATTGCGTTACAGATAAAAAGCCCCTACTGAAGGAGGAATACCCCATTACCCCCCTTTACAAAAAGGGGGGGATTAAGGATATGCATGGGGTTTATTCTGTTGCTCATAGCAGACTCTATGCTGTGGTCAGCAAGGTCTTTGAGGACGAATTCAGCAAAGAAAATTTAGAGAAGAATCTAAATGACATGAAGTGGTTAAAGATTAAGGTCAGTACGCATGAGAATATCATAGAAGAGGTCATGAAAGAAAATTGTGTAATCCCTTTTAAGTTCGCCACCCTTTTCAGGACGGAGGATAATCTGAAGGCATGCCTGAATGAGCATGCAGAAGAACTCATAGAAAATTTAAGTTATATAAAAGGGAAAAAGGAATGGGGGGTTAAGATTTATTTCAATATGGACAGATTGAGCAATTTTCTTATTAAAGAAAATGGGGAAATCTTAGCATTAGATCATGAGATACGCTCTTCTTCGCCCGGGAAGGCATTCCTTTTCAGGAAGAAAAAAGAAGAATTAATCATTAAAATGGCAGATAGGATGATCGACAGATACATCCAGGATTGCATCAATAGCCTGAACAAGCAGAGTCTCGATATATGCATTAATAAATTACTGCCAAAAGAAATAACAGATAGAGAAGAGAAGATGATTCTAAATGCTGTCTTTCTGGTAAAAGAAAACAATGTAAATACTTTCATGAATACAGTAAATAGGATCAGAAGAAAATACGAAAAGAACGGTCTGTTTGTGGATTGTACCGGCCCCTGGCCTCCCTATAATTTTTGCAATTTTTATAAAAAAGGGGTAGAGAAAGGGATAGAAAATGCTTAACGACACTGTTAATTCCTTAGACCTCCACAGGGCAAAGGATATTACCCTCCTTGAGGTTCTGGATAAGGCGTTAAATAAGGGGGTAATCATCAGTGGAGATTTGATTATCTCTGTTGCTGACGTCGATCTCTTATATGTAGGCATAAGGGTTCTGCTCAGCTCAATAGAAACTATGGAATCCCTCCAGGGGAGACATATTCCCAAGAGGCAATTTAAATGAGTATATACATCTACGGCATAATAGACTCAAATGATAGAATAGATGAATCCATTAAAGGATTAAACGGCATTCCTGTCTCCTATATTCCTTATAAGGACATCAGCTTAGTGATCAGCAGCTTCAATGGGGATATTCAGGATATAACAAAAATTAAAGTCCTTGAGCATGAAGATGTTTTGGACAGGCTTATGGAAAAATTTACAGTTCTCCCCTTTAGATTCCGCACCCTTTATAACAGAGAAGAAGACGTGGTTTCTATGTTAAAAGATTTTTATAATGATTTTAGCGAGGACCTGGGCAGGCTTCGCAATAAAGCAGAGTTTGATATAAAGGTCATCTGGTCTGGAGATAAGATAATAGAAGAGATAACAAGCGATTATGACAGGGATCGTGACATATCAGCCGGAGATGAGTCACGGGGAAAACTATTCATGGAGCAGGCTTATAATAAATATAAAATAGACAGGGAATTTGAGGAAAGGGCGAATATCTGCATTACTGTTATAGATAATTTTTTCAGCAAATTTGCCTCTGAGAAGAAACTTGAAAAACTGAAAAGTAAAAATTTGCTTTTGGTTGCCTTCTATCTTGTTGATAAGGAAAGACAGGGGGATTTCAAAGAAGCCTTCGACTCACTAAAGGCATCCTCTTCTGACCTTCAATATTTATTCAGCGGTCCCTGGCCTCCGTATAATTTTGTCAGAATAGAATATGGGAAAGATTGAAACTAATTCTCCTGAGATGTTTATAGAAGAGATGGAAAGGATAAAGAGTCCTCTTCCCGAAAGAATCAACACTGGTCCTGAAAATATAGAAGCCGGGCTGGGAAAACTTGTTCTTACGCTTATTGAATTAATAAGAGCGCTTATGGAAAGACAGGCAATGAGGAGGATGGAAAAGGGCTCCCTGTCTGATATAGAGATTGAGAGAATTGGCGAGACCCTAATGAAATTGGAAAATAAAGTTCAGGAACTGAAAGAGTTGTTAGGGATCAAGGATGAAGAGCTGAATCTCAACCTGGGCCCCTTAGGAAATCTAATGTGAGAACCCTTCTCTATGTCCCAATAATTCATACAAGCGCCGATCTTGGTTCTCTGGCAAAAGAGGTGACCCAAAGAGGGATAAAGGATTTAGGGGAAGAAATATGGAAGAAACATGAAGAGACAGTTCTCGGGTTCTGGAATATACTAATGAAATATTTTGACTCGATTGAAGTGGCAGGTGTTAAAATTTATCAGGATGGAATGATAGCAAATGGCGAGATTGGACAAAAGATCGTAGAGGAAGGGGTCAGATCAGGAAGTAAGAATTATGAAGTCATATCGAGGCTCCTGCAAAAAGGTGGTGTTTTGGTCAAGACAGAGGATTTTCATTTTGTAAGGGAAGAGAGAAATCGTCTTCTGAAAATAACTCAGGCCACAACCATAGTGGGGAAACTACTATGGCTTATAAGATATAAGCTAACCAAAAATAGTCTCTTGAACAAAAGAGATAATTTTATCTCTAAAAGAGTAGATGAAACATTGAACGAAGGAGAAAGAGGAATCATTTTTATTGGGGCTTATCACAATATTAAACATAGACTATCCGGGGATATAAAGATTATAGAAATAAAAGATTCGGAAAAGATAAGAGCATATCATAAACTACTCCCTTTTTATCATAAATATAAAGATCGCATTGAAGAACTACGCAGATATATCCTCTCAGAAGTGGATCTCCCCTGGCAGGGGTAATCTCCTTTAATAGGGTTTTCGTAACTCTGTATAATACTTGACATCAGACATCAACTTTAAAGGCATTCATTTTCCGGCTGCTTTACGATATTTTACTGCCACTTGCTGATCTCTTTTAAAATCCCTTTCTCCATATTCATAAGCAGGTAAACCATGTTCTTTTAAGACCTCCATAAGTTTTACCCTGCTTATTTCTGCAAGTTCTGCTGCCTTTCGAAGTGATATAGCCCTTTCCTGAAATAATAGAATGGCGAGCGCTATTTTCAGCTTCTTCTTAACCTCTTCTGGTTTCTCCAACCCTTTTATTGCGAATATTATGTCTTCAGGAATATCTATCTCTATTCTTTCACTCTTGACTGTTGCCATATCTTTACTCCTTCAATACTCATAAAGTTGACTAATATGTTGAGCTTTAATATCAGCTACTATGTCAATGTCCAGTGTGGCGCGGGGAATGCCAAATGCAGAGCTTGCCAGAGATCCGCCAATATGATATGCAATGCCAAGTCTCTCCAAAGTTCCTGTTACCTTCAGGACAACCTCTATTATGTCGGGTAGTTT
>Ga0154349_1149_pt1 | contig 13470 bp, 14 predicted proteins | sample RifGroA2_FD_115877 | JGI IMG/M metagenome (GOLD analysis project Ga0154349, IMG submission 115877) | Nitrospirae bacterium GWA2_42_11 | reverse complement strand
CTCGCAAGGAATCTATTCGGGCAGGCAAACCAATTCTCACCTGAACTTCGTCTCAATGAGACTGTAGTAAGTATTGTTGATAAAATCAGCAGTGAAGGACCGGCACAAACACTATTCGAGGTTTCTACAGACAAAGGGGTATACTTATCAAAGGCAATAATTATTGCCGCAGGTCTCGGTGCTTTTAAACCGCGCAGCCTTGGATTGCCTGAGGTAGGAAGGTTCGAAGGAAATAGTGTCCATTATTTTATCAGGGAAAAGGAGTATTTTAAAGGGAAAGATGTAATAATAGTTGGCGGCGGAGATTCTGCTCTTGACTGGGTTATTAACCTTATCGATACTGCAAGAGGAGTGACACTCGTTCATCGGAAGGATACCTTCAGGGCCCATCCAAATACCATACAACAGATCGCTGAACTTGCAAAGAGAGGAAGAATAAAGATTCTTACACCATTTGAGGTCAAAGAAGTTTACGGTGATGAGGCTATAAAAGGTATTAGAATAATCGATGGAACTGGAAAAGAGGCAGATCTCAGGGCAGATGCATTGGTGCTTATGCTCGGATTTACCTCTGATCTCGGCCCAATAGAGAAGTGGGGACTTGATATAGATGACAGCCGCATTAAGGTTAATCTCAATATGGAGACAAACCGGAAGGGGGTCTTTGCTGTTGGGGATATCGCAAACTATCCAGGCAAGTTGAAATTGATCCTTACAGGATTCTCAGATGGCGCCCGGGCAGTAAAGAGCGCTTTGCCATATATCAGACCTGGTGACAAAGTAAGGCATGTACACAGCACCTCCCTCAAGATATTCAGTAAAACATCTTAATTCTGGATTATGGCTAATAAGAAAAGAAAGCCGGAAAAAAAAGAAACAAAGCTTGGTGAGACAGGACCGAAGTTCAAGTTCTCGCTTATTTATATTGGCATTGCACTTTTATTATATATCATTATCTCTACATTTCTGATTAGCCAACCCCAAAAAGGGGAAGAGATATCATACAGCAGGTTTAAAGAACTCGTTGCAAGAAAGAAGGTTGATAACCTCGTTATTACCCCGGCGAATATAAGAGGAGAATTGAAGGATGTGTCATGGGAGGAATTATTACCGGGAGAGAAGATACCTTCCGGTAAACCTGCGAAACCTGAACGTTTCGAAACCATAAGGGTTGAAGACACTGGTCTTGTAAATCAGCTCGAATCACTTGGCATTGAATATTCCGGCGGTATTGAGAAAAAGAGCGCATGGGGTGAGGTGATCTTCTGGAGTGCGATCTTCATTGTCCCCCTCCTGATATGGATATTTGTACTCAGAAAGATCAGTCCTGCAAGAGATATGATGCAGATAGGAAAATCAAAGGCAAAGGTATACGTGGAGAGTAAGACAGGGACTACCTTTGTTGATGTAGCGGGTTGTGATGAGGCAAAGGAAGAGCTGGAGGAGGTCATAGATTTCCTAAAAGAGCCTCAGAGGTTTACATCAATAGGCGGCCATATTCCTAAAGGTATTTTACTTGTAGGCCCGCCAGGGACAGGGAAGACATTACTGGCCCGTGCAGTCGCAGGAGAGGCAGGTGTGGCCTTCCTGAGCATGAGTGGTTCTGATTTTATAGAAATGTTTGTCGGCGTTGGTGCAGCAAGGGTAAGGGACCTGTTCCAGCAGGCAGAGAAACTTGCGCCTTGTATTATCTTTATTGATGAAATAGATGCCCTTGGGAAGGCACGCGCTGCAGCACCTATTCCAGGCGGCCATGAAGAGAGGGAGCATACACTGCAGCAGCTCCTTGTGGAAATGGATGGTTTTGATACAAAGAAGGGTGTCATAATACTTGCAGCAACAAACAGGCCGGAGATATTGGACCCTGCGCTGCTCAGGCCTGGGAGATTCGACAGGCACGTAGTTGTGGACAGACCGGATATAAAGGGGAGGGAGGCAATACTCAAGGTTCATACAAAGAGTATGAAGCTGGAGCCGGATGTTGAACTGTCAGTAATAGCAGCAAGGACACCCGGCTTTGTAGGCGCTGACCTTGCAAACATTGCAAATGAGGCAGCGCTGCTTGCTGCACGGCGCAGGAAAAGAGGAGTCAGTATGGCAGAGTTTGAAGAGGCCATAGACAGGATAATAGCAGGGCTTGAAAAACGGAGCCGTGTGATCAACCCTAAAGAGAAGAAGATCGTTGCATATCATGAATCAGGGCATGCAATTGCAGCAGCCTCACTCCCTGGAACAGACAAGGTTCACCGTGTGTCTATTATACCAAGAGGAGTTTCAGCACTGGGATATACACTCCAGTTACCAACTGAAGACAGATATCTCATGACATATTCAGAGCTCATGTCAAAGCTGGCTGTATTACTCGGTGGGAGGGCTGCGGAGTATCTCGTATTTAAGGAACTATCAACCGGGGCGGCAAATGACCTTGAAAGGGCGACTGACATAGCAGAAAAGATTGTAAAGGAATATGGCATGAGTGAAAAATTGGGCCCGCTTGTTTTTGATGTGACATCACGTCAGCAGTTTCTGGCAGGTCTGTATCAACCTTCGTTCAGAAAATACAGTGAACGGACAGCACAGATTATAGACGAGGAGATACAGAAATTGATTAAGGATACATATGAGAGGGTATACAGGCTTTTAGAGGAAAAGAGGGATATGCTTGAGAGACTCGCAAAGACCCTTTCTGATAAAGAGGTAATCGAGGGTGAAGAGCTTGAGTCCATTCTATCAGGTAAGGTCTGAAACAAATATCTTTATACCAGGCTTTCCTTCCCTCACCCCTTCAACCCATACAGGCCGTACTTCCCCATCTTTTCTTGTAGGGATAAAGATTAATTTCTTAGGTTCTATCCTGTAATTGCGCATCTCTGAAAAAAGATCAACCAATCTCTCGGCAGCATATACCAAACTCAATCTACCCTTTATCTTGAGGAGGTATTGACTTACCTTCATGATATCTCCTATTGTTACTGCAAACTCTTGTCCTGCAATGGCCCGCTCCCTGACAGGACTTGTACGACCTGCATCAGGAGAACGATAAGGAGGATTAGTTATTATGTAATCAAAATTTGATGAAGGTAATATCCCAGGCAGATCTTTTATATCCCTGTTTAATATAGTAATACGCGATTCCATATTGTTAAGCCGCACATTTCGTATTGCCATTTCAGAAGCTTCTTTCTGGATTTCCACTGCAGTAATCCGGATTGCAGGATCCATTCTGGCCAACAGCATGGATACAACTCCGCACCCTGTACCGAGCTCTAATACCTTTGTGTATCTCTTTGGAGAAGAGTGCCTTGCAAGGAGGATGGAATCAGTAGTAAAACGGTGCCCTTTCTTCTTCTGGATTATCCGGATATCTTCGATAACGTCAAAGGTCTCATCAGGCAGAAGGGAAATATCATTTTTCAATCAAAATTCCTATAATCAAACCACAGAGACGCAAAGGTCACAAAGAAAATTATTATTTCTATATTTCCTATGTGCCTGTGTGGTTAATATTTATTTCCCATTAATAAGTTATGCTTATCAATGTTTGCTGGTTATCTTCTTTGCAAGTTCAATAATGTCTTTTATAGGCACTCCTGTCTCATTTGCTATCCTCTTACAATCTTCATATTCAGGTACAATATTTATCACATTATTAATGTTACTTGTTATCTTAATCCTTACCCTCCCATAAGGAGTCTCAACCTCCTTTATTTCTCTTTTCAGGACAGAGCGCCCCATCTTGTTAATCCTTATACCGAGTGTGGTAGTCTCCTTAAACACCAACTTCCTGATTTCATGCATATCCTCTATGTTTGCAAGTATGCTGAGTATATTTGCCGGCCTGCTCTTTTTCATTATAGTAGGAGTTATATAAACATCGAGTGCACCGGCCTGCATCAGTTTCTCTATCAAATATTCATATATCTGTGGATTCATATCATCAATATTTGTCTCAAGGAGCACTACCTCGTCCATATCATAGACCTGCTCATCATCTCCAATTAAGACCCTCAGTACATTTGCCTTTTCAGAAAGGTCCCAACCCCCTGCCCCGTATCCAGCTTTAGTCAGTCTCATCTCAGGGAGCGGCTGGAACGAAGAAGTGATAGATGTTATTATCGCTGCACCTGTTGGTGTTGTTAGCTCCCGTTCTATGCCGCTTGAATATATGCGTGCATCTTTGAGGAGTTCCGAGGTAACAGGTGCCGGGACCTGGAATTTGCCATGTGACATCTCTACATATCCGCTTCCGGTATCTATGGGAGACGAGACAACCTTTTCTATTCCAAGCAAATCAAGGCAAATTACAGCACCGACTATATCAACAATAGTATCTATGTGCCCGACTTCGTGGAAGTGTACCTCTTCAACAGGACAATTATGTACAACAGCCTCTGCCTCAGCTAGACTCCGGAAGATGGAAAGGCTCCTCTCTTTTATTGAAGCTTCAAGTCTGCTCTCAGTGACTATGTCGCGAAGGTCTTTAAATGGCCTGCCAGGAAGGTCTCTGCTATCAATCACCACATCTACCTTTGTGGCCCTTATCCCCTTTTTCAGTACAGTTGATGCCGTTATTGCATATCCTTCAAGATTCAATTGAGATAACCCATCTTTCAGTTTCTCAAACGGGGCGCCCGCATCCACTAATGCGCCGAGTATCATATCCCCGCTGACCCCTGAAAAACAGTCAAAGTAAGCTATCTTCATCCGAAAATCCCTTTTGGTCACCCTCCCCCTCACCCCCTCCCATCAAGGGAGGGGGAATGCTTGGTATACCCTCTAATCTCCCCTCCCCTTGTGGGAGGGGATTAAGGGGAGGGGTTTTCATAATGTGTTTATTTTATGCGCAAGGCAGGCCGCGCCAAAACCGTTGTCTATATTCATCACCGCTACACCTGCAGCACAACTGTTAAGCATTGTAAGAAGCGCTGCAATCCCGCCGAAACTCGCACCATACCCGCTGCTTGTGGGCACTGCTATTACTGGTTGAGATGCAAGCCCTCCGACCACACTTGCCAGGGCGCCGTCCATTCCGGCAACCACAATTATCACACGGGATTTATGGATAACCTCACGATTGTCAAGTAACCGGTGTATGCCGGCTACACCAACATCGTACAGGGTTTCTGCCTTACTCCCCAGCGCATCAAGCACAGCACGCGACTCCTCGGCCACAGGAAGGTCAGCAGTACCCCCGGATATTATAAGTACAGTACCCTTTGAAACCTCTTTCTTCTTATGTATTATTGTTACAACCCTCCCCTGCTCATTGTACTCCACCCTTTTATCTATAGCCTTAAGCGCCTCGTATATATTACTATCCGCCCTCGTTGCAATAATATCCCCCTTTTTTTCAAGTATCTTTTGAGCAATTTTTACAACCTGGTCTACCCTCTTCCCCTCGCTGTAGATAACCTCTGGCATACCCTGTCGCAGATGCCTGTGGTGATCTATTCTGGCAAATTCAATATTCTCATACGGAAGATGTTTCAGTCGTTCTAACGCGTTTTCTACACTGAGTCTGCCCTCTTTAACAAACCTCAGTATCTTCTCTATCTCCTCCGGTTTCATTCTCCTCCTATCTCCCGCATCATAAGGTCATGAACAACCTGATGCACATCTTTTTCTTCGTATAAAAGGTTGTATATCTCATGAGTGATCGGCATCGAGATATTATATCTATTTGAGAGCTCAAAGGCCGCCTTTGCTGTCTTGACGCCCTCTGCTATCATACCCCTCCCGGACATCTCCGAGTATATCTCACTTAGTTTCATACCCTGTCCTAACTTATACCCCAATGTCCTGTTCCTGCTCAGCTCACCGGTGCAGGTCAGCACCAGGTCTCCTATACCTGAAAGTCCATAGAATGTAGCTGCCTGGCCACCCATAGCCATTCCGAGTCTCTTTATCTCTGCAAGTCCCCTTGTAATCAATGCAGCGCGTGTATTATGCCCGAAACCAAGACCATCAGAGCATCCGGTGGCTATAGCAATTACATTTTTTAAAGACCCTCCTATCTCGACACCAATCACATCGGGATTTGTATAAACACGGAAATATGGCCTTGCAAAAAGCCTCTGAATATTTTTCCCAAGATGTTCATCATAAGATGCAACTGTTATGGCAGTAGGGAGTCTTTTGACAACCTCATTTGCAAAGCTCGGCCCTGATATACAGGCAAAGTTCCTTAGTATTGATGATGAAAATATGTCACATAAGATCTGGGATATTGTCTGGAGTGTATCTATTTCTATCCCTTTTGATGCACTGATTATTGGGATATCAGGCATATCTGCCCTGAGGCTTGTGAATATATTTCTCACGGCGTGAGAGGGTAGAACCGAGACTATAACATCACATGAATAAATTGCATCTTTGAGATTGTTTGTAGGATGTATATTTTCGGGTATAATATGACCAGGGAGATAAATCGTGTTTTCCCTTTTATCTTTAATAATATCTGCAAGGTCCTTCTCATAAACCCACAACCTTATCTCATTATCTTTATCCGAAAGGAGAATTGCAAGGGTTGTCCCCCAGCTCCCTGCACCTATAACAGTTACCCTATAAGCCATGATTCTTTTCCCTTTTAATTTCTATACTTGCATGATTATATTGCCATGATTATAATGCATTGAATATGCATGTCAAGCAAAGGTATCTTCAATAATGACATTAATCGGCCTTTTTATCTTTATATTGGGCGCTGTAATCGGGAGTTTTCTTAATGTATGCATATACCGCCTTCCATTAGAACAATCTATAATAACCCCCGGGTCCCACTGCCCGAATTGTAAAAGTCCTATTAAGTTCTATGACAATATACCAGTTATCAGTTTTATTATATTAAGGGGAAGGTGCAGGTCCTGCGGAACCCCTATATCTTTTCAATATGTATTAGTTGAGATATTAAATGGCATTGGATATTTATTAATTATCCTGAAATTTGGTTTTATAATAGAATCTGCTTTCTATGCTATCCTGTTTTCTGCACTCCTCATTGTCAGCGTCATAGATATCTACTTTAAGATAATTCCGGATGTAATTACATTACCCGGGATCATTGCAGGTCTTATTGCCAGTGCCTTTATCCTCCCAACAGGGATAAAAGGTTCTGTTATAGGGGCGCTCCTTGGCGGTACCATCTTCTTTATCATTGCTGTTGTAAGCCGTGGCGGCATGGGGGGCGGAGATATAAAGCTTATAGCAATGATAGGTGCATTCTTAGGGTGGATGGACGTTATAATAACTATAATACTCTCTTCTTTTATTGGCTCTGTAGTAGGCATAGCCCTTATGATCTACCTTGGGAAGGGGAGAAAATATCCTGTACCATTCGGGCCATTCTTATCACTCGGCGGGATATTAAGTCTATTCTTTAACAGAGAGATAATTGAATGGTACATAGGGATGAGTCTATGACATTAGTGGCCTTCATTCTTGGGATTATGGGTGCAGGTGTTGCCCTCTACTTTATTCTCCGGGCAGTTCTGACAACACGAAAGGGCCTTTTATCAGTTGATGAAACAAAAGATATACCAACTACTAAGAAAGAGAATGTTGAATTTGTTATTGATACATTCAGCACACTTATAAACAAGCTGAAGGAAAAAGAAGAAGAGTTGGAGCGACTCCGCAGCCATGCAGAGAACCGGGCCTCTGTTGCAGAGATATACAATGAAGACATATTGAGGTCTGTTGGGAGTGGTGTTATTACTTTTAATATGGACAGGAAGATTACCACCTTTAATCATGCGGCTGAACGTATACTTAAGAAAAGGAGAGGGGATGTTCTCGGGTTATCATGTGTCGGGGCTTTTGGTCCGGACAATACGCTGTGTATCCTTCTCGAAGAGGCATTTTCCTCCGGAAGGTTCAAATCAAGGCAGGAGGTTGAATTACAGGGTAAGGGATTAACAAATACATGGGTCGGACTTTCTACCTCTCCCCTTAAAGATAAAGACGGAAAACAGATTGGAATAATTATTGTGTTTACAGACCTTACTGAGATAAGGATGTTAAGAGAACAGGGGGAACTGAAAAAACGGCTCGCTATGCTGGGAGAGATGTCAGGAGGTATAGCACACGAGTTCAGGAATTCAATGGGTACCATACTCGGATTTGTAAAGATCCTGTCTAAAAGTTTAAAAGAGGATGAATCAGCCCGGGAGGTCATATCAACCATAATTACAGAGATAAACTCCATGGACCTGATTATCAAAGAGTTGTTAAATTATGGAAAGCCTATAGCGCCATCCCTTGCACATGTAGATTTAAATGGTATAGTAAGAAAGGCCCTCGATATTACGATCTCCAACTCTCCGGATATTAAATTAGATATTGATATAAATGCCCCTGATTTAGTCCCTGTATATGCAGACGAGGTATTGCTGAGACAGGCATTACAGAATATCTTCCAGAATGCAGTTGAATCAATGCCGGATGGAGGATCTCTGAGAATAGAGATCAGGAGTCAGAAACCATCTGTCATTTCAGAAGCAGGGGTCGTGTCTGCATATCCCGAAAGGGGGATTAATATTCCGAAATCTGATATCAGGGGAGAAGGAGTTGATATACTTATCTCTGATACAGGAATGGGCATTCCAAAAGATTTGATGGAAAAGATATTTCTACCATTTTATACAACGAAACCACGAGGCACAGGTATGGGTTTAGCCCTCGTGCATAAGATCATACTTGCGCATGGCGGTACAATCAAGGTGGAGAGCAGAGAAGGAGCTGGAACAACCTTCAAGGTGTATTTACCATGGCCACAATCCTGCTAATAGAAGATAATGAGTCGATGGCAAAGATGCTGAACCAGGCCCTTACTTCTGAAGGGTACAAGGTTCTTTTAGCCAGAGATAAACCTGCCGGTATTGAAAACATGCAAGGGGAAAGTATAGATCTTGTATTAAGCGACCTCCGCCTCCCGTCAGGTACAGGTATTGAGGTGCTTCATGCAACAAGGGAACTGAACCCTTTTATCCCTGTAATAATTATGACTGCCTTTGGTACTATTGAAGATGCTGTAAAGGCAGTTAAAGAAGGCGCCTATGATTTTATTACAAAACCATTTGACCCGGAACATCTAATCTTATTAATAGGCAGGGCACTTGAGAAGCAGCGCCTCCTTACAGAGAATATCTTATTGAAAGAAGGGAAGGAAAAGGATGTATCAATATTAGTGGGTAACAGCCCGAATTTTCTTGAGGTCCTGAGCCTGGCAAAGAAAGTGGCTGAGAGCAAGGTTACTGTTCTTCTTTTAGGGGAAAGCGGAACAGGAAAAGAGGTCTTTGCAAAGACCATTCATCAACTGAGTCTCCATAGGGATGGCCCGTTCGTTGCGATAAACTGTGCTGCCATCCCAAAAGAGCTGCTTGAGAGCGAGTTGTTCGGGCATGAAAAAGGCGCATTTACAGGTGCAACGGAAAAGAGGCTTGGGAAGTTTGAGCTTGCTAATAAGGGGACTATATTTCTTGATGAAATAGGAGAGATGGACCTCGGCCTGCAGGCAAAGATGCTTCGTGTACTCCAGGGAGAAGAGATCGAGCGGGTTGGCGGGAACAAGAAGATACACATTGATACAAGGATAATCGCTGCAAGCAACAGAGACCTTGAGACTGCAATCAAAGATAAGACCTTCAGGGAAGACCTTTATTACCGTCTCAGCGTATTTCCAATAACACTCCCTCCTCTGCGTGACAGGAGACAGGATATTCCATCCCTTGTTTATCACTTCATATCTATTTATAACAGGGAGCTTAAAAAGCATGTACAGGAGATATCAGATGCTGCAATGGAATTGATAATACAGCAGCCATGGAAGGGGAATATTCGTGAACTCGAAAATTGTATTGAGCGGGCCATGATTATGTGCGATGGATCAAAGATATTACCCGAACATCTTGGGTTGATTGATGTTAAGACAAGGGATGCATCTTCATTAGGGGGTGGCCTGGGAGAGATAGTTGCTTCAGTCATAAGGGCAGCAGAGAGCCGTGCGATAAGATCAACTTTAGAGCTAACAAAGGGCAATAAAAGCAGGGCCGCTGAACTTCTAAAAGTCAGCTATAAAACACTGCTAACAAAGATAAAGGATTATGGTATCCATTAATAAGGTACTCAGGCAGGAATGGGTTCTAATTTTCTGAGTGACGGAAAACTTAACATAGGCATCTCAATACATATTGTCTTGAAAAACAATGCTTTTTCTGTTATTGCCCTTCAAATAAGCCAATATATTACCTGAGTTCCCATTCAGTAAATGACGGAAAACTTTACACTTTATCCTCACACAAAACTTTCCAATAAAATAAATTCAACATAATCAATTAGTTATGGAATTTAATAATGATGGCATATTTATTGCTTTATTATTTAATTATCTCGTTTTAAGACTATGATTAATTAAAATTGAGAAAAAAGGTTAAAAGAACTAAAAAAAGAAAGGAGGTGAATTAGAATGAAAAAGCTAATAATTGGCGTTTTTGCATTATCAGTGTTTATGCTGTTTACTATAACATCAGCAAACGCCCTTACCATGTTTGCAAACAGCGCTACATGGGGACCCGATCTGGTCCATGAATTGGACATCACTGGCGGCAGCGGTACACTGGTTCAGAACTATACTGTCTCTACTGGAAATGGCCGCGGAGTAGTTGTCATGGATGACATTATTTATTCAACTGAGTCTGGTCCCGGTAGTAGCCCTTTTGGGGGAAGCAATATTATCTATAAGACAGACCGTACGACCGGATTATCGTTGGGTACGATTACTGTATCAGGCCTTCCGACCGGTGCTGCAATGTCCACACTCGCGTGGGATGGAACTACCTTCTGGACATCTGAGTACCTCGGCGGAAATCACGCATATCAGATCGACACTTCTGGCAACATCATTAAGACTATTACCCTTGGTTTGGCAATTAACAACATGGATGGAATGGAATACTTCGATGGCAAACTGATTTCTAACCGTGGTGATACAATAGGACCTTACGATGTTTATGACCTGGACGGCAATGTACTCAGTGCAAGCTTTATCAACCCGTCATTAAATGGCTGCTCAGCTACCACTGGAATTGCTTTCGATGGAGATTATTTTTATACATCCTGCATTTATAGCGCATACTTGCAACAGTGGGATGGAACAACCGGGGCATATATTCAAGACATTAGTCTTTCAGGTGGGAGTTTCTTAATTGAGGATCTTTCTGTTGATTACGCTTTACGTGATGATATTAAAGTTCCCGAACCATCTACACTACTTCTCTTGGGCAGCGGACTTATTGGTATTGTATTCTATAGAAGAATGAGAAGGGTGTAAACAGAAGAATTATTCTGCAAAACAGTAAAGGCCTGCCCGAGTTTTACGGCAGGCCTTTATCACTCGAAATACACCAATAATTTCTAATTGAAGATACCATAACACATGTATTTTCCTGGTTCACCGAGAATTGCCGGCAATTGTTGACAAAGATAAAAGAGTATGGTATCTATTAAGCATCTTCCAAATTATTCCAACCTGTCGTTAAGGAATATTTCAAAACAAAAAAATAAATAAAATCTTTAACGGACATTTATTTAAATCTATAAAATCCTCCTTTGTGAGCCCCTGGCTCATGGGTGCTTTATCTGAATATCTCGTATACAAAAATATTGACAGGTGACTTTATGTATCAAAAGGGTTTTACATTTCTGGAACTTATGATAGTTCTTGCTATCATCGGCATCCTTTCAGTCCTTGCTGTGCCTGATCTGACTGCATTTTCAAACAGAATTCACCTTGAGACAATAGCAAGAGATGTTACTTCCGATCTCAGAGAAATTAAGATGAAGACTATGATTGAGCGGGATAATTTTACAATAAGCTTTGATCCTGAAAACAATTCATATGACCTGCCCGGGCGAAAGGTTTATCTGCCACCAGAAATCAGATTTGGGTTTGGTCCGGGAGTTCTAGGTCCTCCTGGAAATCCAACCGGAACACCTGATGAAGACGGAATCACTTTTCCATCAAACAGGGCAAACTTTTTTCCACAGGGAACTAACAGCATGGGTACAGTATACCTTACTAATAATGAGACCCTTACAATGGCAATAACAATATCTATAACTGGGAGGGTCAGGATATGGAAATGGAGCGGGGGTATCTGGAAATGAAAGAGAAAGGCTTTACCCTGATAGAGGTTATGATTGCCCTCATTATTTTTTCTATTGGGGCATTGAGTATTGCAGGTATGTTAATCATTGGAGAAAAAGGTATTAAAAATGGCATGAAATCTTTTATGGCAGTGCAGGCTGCAAAGGCCCAGATGGAAATACTACGTAGCTCTGGTATTCAAGAGTCTCAGAGTGATAGCTGTTCTACACTCACATCATCTACTATACAATGCAAATGGTCTATTAAAAAGGATGTACCAGAGGGAGGGCTTTCATTAATAGAGGTTATTGCAACATGGTTTGAAGGAGAAAAAGAGAGGGAACTGGTACTGACAACAATCAGATTTAGCGGGGATAATTAAATGAAACCCCCATGCCCCTTCGGGGCACAAAGGAGGATGAAAATCCCCCCCTTATGCCCCCCCTCCTACCTCCCCCCCACACGGGGGGGGAGAAATTGGGAAGGGAGTTAATTGTAGCCCTCCCACAAGGGGAGGGGAGATTAGAAGGTATACCAAGTATTCCCCCTCCCCCTCCCTTGACGGGAGGGGGTGAGGGGGAGGGTGAGAAGGGGGAGGGTGGGCTACGAGGATTTTCGAATGAAAAATGCGTGCAGGGGGTTTACAATATTAGAACTCTTGATTGCAATGTCCATCACGATATTTGCAACATTTATTATCACAAGATTCTTTTTGGCGGAACATCATATACATTTGACCCAGGAGACAGAGGCAGAGATGCAACAGACATTGAGAGGGGCTTTGCAGATCATGAACCGTGAGCTTATGTTAACAGGATATGGTCTTCATCCTGAATCAAACGGTATTACTGAGTTCAAGGAAGATGAGCTTGAGTTCCGCACGAATCTAAGGGATATTAAATCCTTCTTAACCATTGCAGCATCTAACGGTGATAGTACTCTTCATATAACAAACGGTACCGGCAGTTCATTTGATAAAAATGATGTCATTATTATTTGTAAAAAAGACAACCCTGATAATTGTGAAACGCACACCCTCTCTGAGGATGGTACAACGAATTTATTAAAAATATCTTCTGGTCTTGGTTCAACATTCCCGGTTGGCAGCAGGATTGATCTTATAAATACCATTTCTTATAAATATAATAAGGACAAGAGGGAATTACAGAGGAAGATAGACAGGGGAAGGTGGGAGCCTATTGCGGAAAACATAACAGAAAACGGACTTCTAATCATATACAGGGATAAGGATAACAACCAGCCTGCTAAATCATCAGCTATTCGCAGCCTGAATATCTCCCTGACAGTGGAGGGCTTCAGGAGGGATA
>Ga0154349_1144_pt2 | contig 16525 bp, 18 predicted proteins | sample RifGroA2_FD_115877 | JGI IMG/M metagenome (GOLD analysis project Ga0154349, IMG submission 115877) | Nitrospirae bacterium GWA2_42_11 | reverse complement strand
AAGATATTATCAATATTGGTATAACAAAATGCTGATGCCCTCAATTGTGATGTTAAATGTGCTGTTTCAGATTTTCCCCAGAAATTTTCTCCATTTATTATTATATGGGGCAAATCATAAGTTTCTATATGCTCAGGATAGTTTGAGGGAATAGAACTATCAGGCATCATAAATGTCCTTAATGAAGCACCATTAAGGAGTTCTTCTACTATCTCTTTGTCAGTCATTTGTTTATCTTCGTATGTGTTATTAGCATTAATAACCCTTACAATTGAACTATTCACAGCAACCTCTCATTCTTTATTCTTTCCAACAATATCTCATCAACATACACACCCTTATAAAACCTGCTATTCTTATATCTGCCCACTTCCCTGTATCCTGCCTTGATAAAGGCCTTGTAGCACCCCTTGTTGTCAGAATACATGCCTGCCTTCAGGTGATTAAGATTGAACTCTTCAAAGGAATACTGCGTGGCCAGCCTTATTGCCTCTGTTCCATAACCTTTACCCCACATATTCTTATTCCCTATCAGAAGCCCCACACTCCCGAACCTGTGCATCTGATTTATCTCTCCCACCTTTATATTCCCGATATGTTCATTATTTCCTTTCAGGAAGATTCCGAACAAAAAGTCATCGGGACTCTCATTCATCAGACTCACATACCCCCTGATCTCTTCCAGGGTGAATACCTTCCATCTGATCTCAAGAAATTGTGTAATCTCTTCATCTCTAAGCCACTCCACATAGTCTTTGTTCACATCTTCCGGTGTTAATATCCTTAGATAAATCCTCTCACCTGTTATCTTCATATTAATTTTCCTCAGGCATCTCTCACCGGAATTTTTTTTCCTTTGAGATACGATTTAAATTTTACTATGTCATAATCCCGAAGAAATAACATCTTCCCAACAGCACATGCATCGCAATTTGTCTCTGTGAAAAGTTTAACCAGGTCATCATAACATCCTGCACCACCGGAGGCTATAATGGGAACCTTTGTGATATCCTCCAGTCTGCGATACAATTCACGATCAAATCCTGACAAAGTCCCCTCCCTGTCTATGGATGTCACGATTATCTCCCCTGCACCTTGCCCTATTGCCATAGATATATGGTCTTTAAGGTTTTGCTCCATCCTTTTTCTGCCAGAGAAGGCATATATATCATAATTACCAGCACTATTTTTTCTGACATCCACTGATACCACAACAGACTGTGACCCGAATTCATCAGCCATCTCTTTAATTAAGAAGGGATTCAATAACGCAGAGGTATTGACAACTATCTTGTCAGCCCCGGCCTCAAAACATTTCAATGCATCTTTCACGGATTTGATCCCTCCACCGGCGCTTATAGGCAGCCTGCATCTGTTAATCATCTCGTTGATTATGCCAGTATTGATCATCCTTCCTTCTCTTGATGCATCAATATCAACCACAATTATCTCATCCGCACCCTGTGCATCATAGATCATGGCCTGTGAAAGAGGGTCACCCACGTCAACAAGATTTTCAAATTGCGTCCCCTTTACCAGCCTCTTTCCTTTAATCAGGAAAATTGGAATGATTCTTTTATACATTGGATTAAAACTCCAGAAAATTTCTCAACAGCCTGAGTCCGTCCCCCTGACTCTTTTCAGGATGGAACTGAACCCCCACTATATTATCTTTTCTGATGGCAGCAACAATTTCCAGGTCGCCATACCTGGTTACAGCCTTTGTAACCCCTTTATCTTCCGGAACAAAGTGGTAGCTATGCATATAATAAAAGGAGTTGTTCTGCATCCCTTTAAAAAGTTTATCATCGAGCGGTTTTATTTCATCCCATCCTATGTGCGGGACCTTTGTCGAATGATCCTCTATCTTTACTACTCTGCCGCTAATCCAACCAAACCCCTTATTCTCGCCACCTTCATAACTGATATCTGCAAACAACTGCATTCCAAGACAGATGCCCAGGACAGGCTTTTTCTTTACAGTAACCTCATAATTCAGCCTGTCCCAGAACTGATATTGCTTTAACTTTGATACTGCTGTATTAAAATTCCCCACACCGGCCAGCACAATGACATCGTACTTTTCTAATTCCTCAGGACGTCGCACCAAAGCTACATCGTATCCATAAAACCCAAAGGCAGAATAGACAGAACCGACATTTCCAAGGCTATAATTTACTATTCCTATCTTCATGTTTAAAAGTAGAAAATCCCCCTCCCCTTACTCCCCTCCCACCAGGGGAGGGGACATTGAACTTTCTCCAGGTCCATCATGTTTAGTCTCTCTGAACCATAAATCGTGATCCCACAATTCAGGCCCTTCCGGAATTATAACGGGATCAATGGACTTGGCAGGGGGTATAACATGTTTTAATACAATCTCATTGAATTCCTGTTCATTAATGCCTATATATTCCAGAAAGACCCCAAGGCTTTTAGGTTTTCTCTTTTCATATTTTTCTATATATTCCATGGCATCCTCACGGCTCATCCTGCCATGTTTGATATCGAGGGTTGTAAGATGGGTTATACGTGAAAAACCTCTTTTAAGGTACTTTATATAATCCCTCATGCCAGTGAACATACATTCAACCTTTTCATAGGTCGGTCCTGGAAATCCGCTCTCTATCTCATCCTCCTGCCAGTCTAATTCTCTTTTTATTATCTCAACCTGTTTTCTGACGTCCCACGGTATAAACTTTCCAAGGGGAAGGCTTTTGATCCCTGCCTGTTCTAATTCTTTTTTGGAAGGATATATGTATGGTTCAAGGTCTCTCAGCTCCTCGCCTATAAAGCCTGCCATATCCTCTGCACGCATGCCCAGGATTATCCTGCGATTAAATTTCCACTCATCAGTCTCTTCAAGGTCTGCAAATTTAAAATAACCTTCGTATTCACCTCCGCCCTCACCCCAGATAACCAGGGGAATCTGGAATTTGACTGCAATCCTCATCGGGAATGCAAAGACACCTGCGTGGCAATGCCAGCAGAAATCCCCCTTTCTTATAAGGGCCTCAAGCATTAATTTTCTTACAATATGCCAATTCGGGGTAAAGGTTATGACCTCGACACCAAGACGCCTGAATGTCCTTGTCCTGTTTTCAATAGTACGCGGCCTGTAGAAACCATGATCAAAAGAGACAACGAGGGGCTTGAGGCCATATCTCCTTACAATTGCCCAGAGGGTAAATGTGGAATCCTTTCCTCCGCTGAATGGGACTATGCAGTCATAATCGGCGCGCTCTTTCTTTCTATCTTCAATTATTTTGAGAAGCTGCTTCTCACGGTCATCCCAGTTTACCGTCTTTTGCTTTGCATCCCAGTTCCTGCATATATTACAGACACCTTCATCGTCAAAATAAAGGGTCTCCCATGTAATGGGCAATGTACACCGTACACATCTCTCCATCCCACTCTCCATCTTATCCGTTATTTTCATGTGAAAATGTTCTCCTCTTTATACCCTTCTGAATACAGGCTCTAAAATCCTGCCCTCTATCATTTCATCAAGTATGCAGTAATCAATGGTATATTTAAGTATATCCATTACTTCACCATATACAGATATGGTCTTTTCCAGAACCATGTCATCATGAGGCAGAGAAATATTATGCGCCCCTGTGAACAATATGCCCCTTTTTGCACACTCCTGCTGGAAAAGGGTCTTCATCTTTAGTGACTCCTTCTCCTCCCCTTTAAAGTTCAGAACCGTTCTTACTGGATATCCATCAATTGAGATGTAGTCTTCGAGTCCGTTATACCTTATGAGCCTTTCTATCTCCCCTTTAAGTCTTTTACCCTGCATCCAGATATATTCAATCACCTTAGATCCGGTCATATAATTAATAGTGGCAATGGCTGAGGCTATAGACAGTGTCTCACCGCCAAAGGTGGTTGAAAAGAAGACCTGATCAAAATGTCTCATTAAATCCCGCCTGCCGGCTATGGCTGATACAGGCATACCATTTGCCATCGCCTTTCCAAAACATGCAATATCAGGTGTAACTCCAAAAAATTCCTGTGCCCCTCCGGTAGAAAATCTGAAACCGGTCACAACTTCATCGAAAATGAGTAAGGCGCCATTTCTGTGAGCAATATCTCTTACCTCATGAAGGAAATTATCCACGGGCGGCTCGAGGCTTACAGGCTCCATTATCACGCAGGAAATCTCTCCTTTGTATTCATCAAATAATCTCTCAAGAGATTTTATATCGTTGTATTTAAAAGAGAGGGTAAACTTTTTTACATCCATGGGAATCCCTTTACCCCTTGTGGTTGTGGCAATATACCAGTCCTGCCAGCCATGATAACCACAACACGCTATATAGTCCCTTCCTGTATAAGCCCTTGCCAGTCTTACTGCTGCAGATGTCACATCCGAGCCATTCTTTCCAAACCTGACCATCTCTGCGCATGGTATTGTCTGATTGAGAAGTTCAGCAAGGTCATATTCAATATAATGCGGGAGTGTAAATACAGTTCCTTTTTTAAGTTGTCTCTCAATATCTTTAATAACAGGTTCAAATGCATAACCCAGAATACATGCACCCAGACCCATGGTGTAATCAATAAACACATTATCATCAACATCTGTAAGGCGGCACCCTTTCCCCTCCTTGACAAAAAGCGGAGATGCCCCAACACTAATTTGCAGATAGGATTTGCTGAACGTCTGGGAGCAATTAGGGATGATCTCTGATACTTTTTTAAAATGTTTTTCGTTATCCGTAAGTTTTAATTGAACTCCTTTAAGTCTCCTTATATATTCTTTATCCTCATCTTCGGATTTTTTAAAACCCTCATTTGGTTTTATATGTTTTGTTTTCTCAAGAATTTTATTGTCCTTTTGTAACAGTCTGACAACATCCTCATATGTAAAATCCTCTTTATCAAAACATGTGAGTATCTGCTCAATAACCTCTGCATCCTCCTTATAATCAAGGCTGAGATGTATATGGGACATATCTTCATTATTGTAAGGGAGAAAGACCTGCTTGAAGCGTTTAGACTTTCTAATAAGTGGAGTTACATGCTCTCTTTCCGATGGCAATTTTGCCCTATTATCCGCCTCCAGTATGGCATTAGCACTTATGACCTCAACATCAAATCCATCAATTATCTTTGTAAGGGTGAGATAATCTGCCTGAAGCTCAAGGAATTTTAAAAGGGCATGATTTACAAGTCTGTAATCAGTTAATATGCAATCACCTGTGATCCTTACCACCACATCAAGTTTATGTTCTCTTACAGCCTTTGCAAATCTGCTGAGGACATCATCAACACTTCCCCTTACAACATTCCATCCTTTTTTATGAACAATCTCTGCAAGGATATCATCATCCCTGTCTTCTGAAGTTGCAAAAACTTTATAATCCGTATTTATCTTCTGGCATCTGTCAATAACCCATTCAATTGCATGCCTTCCCATAAAACCATGAAGCATCTTTTTCTGGTATCTTGTTGAGCTATTTCGTGCCTGAACAATAACCCCGCTGCTCATTGATCCTCCGTCATGTTTCCCACCTGTACGGCAAAATAACCTCTTCATCATAGACTGCAAGGTCTTTGATAAGCGGCTCGATAAGTTTATATGTGTCAAGATTTTCGTTTGAACATATCCTGATATTGCTCATAAGATGATCACAACTGTCAACACCCACAATTACGCCGTCCAGCCATGATTTTCCAATGACAAACAAGAGCGCTATATTTTCAGGTTTAATATTATATTCTTCTGAGATTGTTCTTATTTTTTTGATTTTATCTTTAACCCTGGCAAGACTTCCTGTAAGTTTTTCCTCATCGAGAAAGAACAACCCCTGCAGGAATACTGACCTGGCAAAAAGAAAGTCCCCTCTCGATTTAAGTCTCTGGATGAGTCCATTATTTAAAAATCTCCGGTCAAAAAGATTCAATGGGAATTCTATTGCCAGATTATCTTTGATATCTCCTGAAATCTCTTCAGCCTCTTCAGGATGATAGACAGAAACACCATAACAACCTATAACCTTATCCCTTGAAAAGGATTGAAGCACAGGTATAATCTTCTTCCCATATAGTTTATATGTCTCATAAGAGTGCAGAAGGACAAAATCGATATGTTCAATATTCATATTTTTTAGCGATTCAAAGATATCATCTTCTATTTCCCTGGTGGTTTCATACTCTTTTTGGGGAAGTTTTGTTATAACACCAAACGTCTTCCCATATTGTGTGAAATATTCACCCATTATATTTTCTGCATCCCCGTACGCCTTCGCTGTATCTATCCCCCATACGCCATGAGACCTGGCATATTCAAGGATATTATGTATCTCTTCTCTGCTCAGCCTGCTCCTGTTTGCTATTCCATAATCCAATCCGAAATTGGCAGTCCCAAGAACAAGTTTATTCAGCATATCCTGACATTACAGTGTTTATGCCTTCTATTACATATCTCTGTTCTTCACCATTCATGGCCGGATAAATAGGAAGACTTAATTCCTTAAAATAAAAATCCTCTGCTATAGGACATATCCCCTTCTTATACCCCATGTTTTTATAAAATGGATGCCAGTAAACAGGGATGTAATGTACCTGAACACCAAATCCTCTTTCTTTTAATCTTGAGAATATCTCTTTCTTCCTTTGTATGAACTCATCCTTAAACCTTATTGGATACAGATGATAGGATGATGAGGCATATGACCTTACTGGTGGAATATCAAACCACGGATTGTCTCTAAATTCACTATCGTACAATCTTGATATCTCTTTTCTCCTGTCTATAAATTTATCCGATTTTCTAAGCTGTGATATTCCTAATGCAGCCTGAATATCTGTCATGCGGTAGTTGTAGCCGAGGGACTGCATCTCATAATACCAGTCACCATCCGGTTTATTGATAAAAGATCTCTTTTCAATTCCATGGGACCTGGACATTAATAACTTTTTATAGAAATCCTTATTATTAGTTAAAACCGCCCCGCCTTCACCTGTAGTAATGTGTTTCACAGGATGAAAACTGAAGACAGTCATATCGGAATAATTGCAGCCTCCGGTCTTATATCCTTTATATTTTGCACCTAGGGCATGGCAGGCATCTTCAATAACATAGAGATTCTTCCTTTCTGCAATCTCATAGATCTTTCCCATATCAACCGGATGTCCTGAGTAGTGTACCGGGACAATTAGTCTTGTTCTTTCTGTAATCCTCTCTTCAACTTTTGAAGTATTCAAATTCCCTGTATCCTCTTCTATATCCACAAATATGGGCTTAATCCCTGTATGCAATCCTGCATTAGCAGTAGCAACAAAGGTGTTTGGTGTAGTAATAAACTCATCATCTTTATCGAGTCCCAGTACAGAAAATGCAGCATGAAGTGCAGAGGTGCCGGAGTTAAATACAACAGCATAATTGCTCCCGCAGTATGCAGATATCTCCTTCTCAAATTCCTCAATCTTTGGTCCCTGCGTAAGCCAGTCTGATTCAAGGACATCCACTACTAACTGAATATCGTCATCAGATATCCAATGCCTGCCGTAAGGAATATATAGTTCATTACCTGTCAATACTATCTTCCCTCTTATACTTTTTGTACCTGGAGGCCCATATTCACTTTCTGTGCATCAATAATACTCCTGATATCAGAAACAGAAAGCCATCTATCATTATTCTCACTACTGTAAACAAATCCCTCTGGAACTGTCTCCCCCAGATATGTGTCATTTTCAATGCCTGATGCAGGAAGGTATAAAATATAATAATTACCTGTATCATAGGCATACCTTGCCTCATCTACTGAAATAAGGGTTTCATGAAGCTTCTCACCCGGTCTAATGCCCGTAACTGCAATCTCACACTCCGGAGATATTGCCAGACATACATCCAATATCCTTGCAGATGGCAGTTTAGGAATGAATATTTCACCGCCCTTCATAACCTCCAATCCTTTTATTACAAGGGCTATCCCCCTCTCCAGGGTAATCCAGAATCTCGTCATCCTGTCATCAGTGACTGTAAATCTCCCATCTGCTTTTTGCCTTAAAAACACAGGTATCACACTTCCTCTGCTTCCGATTACATTCCCATATCGCACAACGCTGAACCTCGTAACATGTGTACCGGCAAGTGCATTGGCTGCAACAAAGAGTTTCTCCATGCATAGTTTGGTTGCCCCATATAAGTTTACAGGTACGACCGCCTTATCAGAACTTAATGCAATTACCTTTTTTACCCCTTTATCTATTGCCGCACTTATGATGTTCTGGGCACCAATAATGTTTGTCTGGACGGCTTCAAAGGGATTGTATTCAAGTGCAGGGACCTGCTTGAGTGCAGCGGCATGAACAACTACATCCACATCTTCAAATGCCCTGTAGAGCCTGTCTTTATCCCTTATATCACCGAGAAAATATCTGACCGCAGGATACTTGTCATCGCCAAAGACCTGTTGCATCTCAAACTGCTTGAGCTCGTCCCTGCTAAATATTATCAGCTTTTTCGGGTTATAATTTTTAAGCACATATTCCGTAAACTTTTTACCAAAGGAACCTGTACCACCTGTGACAAGAATCACCTTGTTATTAAACATCTCCTCCTCCTGAAGCAGATTTATGTTTGACGACTTCGTAAAAAGTCCATTTACGAGACCATTATGTTTATGTCAGTAAACCCAGGCTTTGAATAACAAATTGCAATTAAGATGCCATTATCAGCAATATTTTTATTCCCATATAACTGCCCATATAACTGGTTGATATATCATGTTTTTATAGTTCCAAAGCAAACAAGAAGAAAGGAAGTGAATGAAGTAATCCATTTAATGCGTCAAGTTCCCAACAATCTTGTCAGCATTATGACAGGCCCTTCCCTGCAAATATCTTCTAAGGTTTTGAAACAGGGATATCTTTTATGAGAGAATAACGGAGCGGATATTTATCACTTTCAAGGACTATCTGTTTCCCCTCTCTTGTCCTCAAGTTTACTAATACAGGCCCCTGAAGGTTTGCAGTCATCTTCTCAGGTTCCCCATGAGGGATAGTAACAATCGATATGATTCCACAATCTTCTGCCTCAGTAATATTAAGACCTTTCAGATCATGTTCATCTATCTCAGGATTATAATCCGGATAAAACAGCAATGGGTCTGTTATCACAAATGCAAGATCCGGGTCATCAATAGCCTGAAGCCATTTTAAGGGTATATCCGGGTTATTAGGATGGTCTAATACAATATATCTTTTTACATCAGGAAAACCTAATAAACCTTGTGTAAAGTTAATTAGCTTATCTTCTTCAATATCAATCTCACCAAATCTGCTTGTAAATAGTTTCACCCGATAATCCCCTTTCATGCTCCAGGGTTATTTCTTCTTTGTCCACAATTTAAAAAGTTTCTGCAGATGTTCTGATGTAGCGGATGCCGCCTTTATATTCTCCAACTTTATCCTTTCATATACCTCATCACGATGAACATGGGTGTTTTCAGGGGCATCTATTCCAATCCGAACCTGATTGCCTTTGACTTCAAGGATGACAATCCTTATGTCATCCCCTATACGTATCCCTTCCCCGGACTTCCTTGTCAGTATTAACATCTTTGCCCTCCCTGGCAATTAAAAATATTTTATTTATCTGACACATATCACCTTAGAAAATCCAATATGCTTTGTTGCAAAATGCGTGATAAAGTTGCCCTTGAAGCCTCAAGCGCATTCTCCTGTATGGCAAGGTCTGTAATAACCTCGGTAATGTCAACATCCTCTATTTTGCTCTTGTATGTTATGAGATCTAAGGTCAGCTTGCTGAGATTGCTATCCGAGGTCTCTAATCTATTCATTTTTGCACCAACCTCTGCCAGTTCATTGTTCAACTGGTCCATTGCAGAATCAATGTTAATCATGGCAGTATTAATCCCGGTTGAATCGTCATTATTGAGAGCGGTCTCAAGACTGCTTAATGCCGCCAGTATATCCACACCATCTGTAGGACTGCCAAAAACTCTGTAACCAGGAATATTTATAGCCACCCTGGAGCCTGAGTCAACCTCTATCTCAATATACCCATCAGGGGAGGCTGTCCCTTCATAAAGGCCGACAGAATCGTAAGGTGGTGTACCGGTATTGTATCCTCCAAAGATATATCGCCCATTAAACTTTGTATTTGCTGTCTGGAGCACCTGCTGATATAATTCGTTAACCTCCTCTGCAATTATAGCCCTGTCAGCAGCGCTATTTGTCTCATTAAGCGCTGAAAGGGAGAGTTCTTTTGCCCTTAACAGTACATCCTGAGTTGATGAAATTGCTGACTCTGTCACGCCTAAAAAGGCTGTAGCATTCCCGATGTTTCTCTGATATTGCTCAACCTTTGATATTGAAGTATTATAATCTATTATCTTCATAGCGCCAATAGGATCATCTGATGGATGATTAATCCTCTTGCCGGATGAGATATTTTCCTGCAGTTTTAGTATCTTCTCCAGGCTCATCTGCATATTTTGGGTTGTAGTATTATACATTACCTTGTCCGAAACACGCATCTTTTTCTCCTTAATCTGACAATAATTATCCTAAAATATTTAAAAGGGTCTGCAGCAACTCATCACTTACTGTTATTAATCTAGCTGCTGCCTCATAGGCATTTTGATATTTCATGAGATTTGCCATCTCCTCGTCCATGGATACTCCTGAGACTGATTCACGCATATTATCAAGCTGTTCCAGGGAGAACTTCTGCGCCATAGAGGAGTTGTTTACATACTGGGAATTAGCCCCTATTTCACCTACTACGGAACTGTAGTAACCATTAAAGGTTGAGGTACCATCTACAGATAGCTTATCCTGAAGCCCTACTAATGTAAGGATGTTTCTATTGTCTTCACCATTATCAACCGCCTGCATTGCAGCAGCAATCTTATATGTCTCATCTGTAGAGATCGCGACCTGCAAGTTTTTTGCAGCATCTTTATGGGCACTGACAGTGTATTTGTCTCCAGGGTCATGAGTACCGGTAATATTGAATGTCAGTCCCTGGAAAGTTGGTGATGTGGGAGGGATAGTGGTATATGTACCTGAGGTTGAGACATTTGTTGTCTTATTTGTTATAGTATAAATAGTATCACTACCGTTCGCAGAAAATGTTAATTCATAATTATGGTAGGTAAGTAGAGTAGGATCAATTATTGTAACACTAACATCTCCTGTACCGCTGTTTGTACTGAAACCTGTTACAGAAACAGGGTCACCTGTTTTAAATGATGGTGTAAAGAAGTCATTATCTGTTGAACCATCCAGACCAAACCCTCCCCTGTGTACCTGGTTGATCTCATTTGCCACAGAGGCTGCAAGTCTGTCTATATCATCGATAATCTCATTCAATGTTGTATCTCTGATCGTTATCAATCCTTTTAGTTTTCCATTCGTTATATTATTTGTTAAGTCAACACTGTTGTTTCCACCCGGATTATAAATAATATTATAATAATCATTATTATCAGAATTAATCTCTGTACCTAAATCCCATGAATTTCCTCTCTCCACTAATAGTGCTGTCCCGCCGCCAATAATTGTTACCTGTCCTGTATTATCCTCAAAGTATTGGATATCAACAAGCTCTGCCAGATCATTCATAAGTTTCCCGCGCATATCCCTGTAATCATTTGCATTATGTCCGGCAGTCTCTGCCTGGCTTATCTTTACATTCAAATCTGCAATCTGTTCAGTAATACTGTTGATATCATTTATTGTCTGATTAACCTGGTTGTTCATATCTTTCTGCAATTGAAACAGATCTGAATATATATTATTAATTGCATCAGCAAGTGCATCTGCCTTTGATAACAATGCAACCCTTTCCGGCGTACCGGAAGGATTTGCAGAGAGGTCCTGCATTGCACTAAAAAAATCATTAAGAAGATTATCAATACCTGCACCATAGGAATCGTAAAAAAGATTCTCTATATTTGTAAGTGCATATCTTTGAATATCCAGATTGCCATAACTCTCCCTGTTATCCGTTATCTGACCTTCTATAAAACTATCATATTTTCGCAGAATGGCCGCTGCATTAACACCGGTACCGATCTGCCCGGGATTCCAGTTGAGAGGGGTGGTCTCTTCAAAAACAACCTCCTGCCTTGAATATCCCTTAGTATTAACATTGGCAATATTATGTGCTGTAACCTGGATAGCAGTCTGTTGGGCCATCATGGCGAGTTTTGCAATACCGAGTATATTATTAATACTTCCCATTATTAACCCCTTTTACAAACCAGCTTACCTGTCTTATTATCCTGCTCCATATTTCCTGAAGAAAGATAAACCGGTAATTCATTAACGATCCGGTTTAAGAATGACAGGGAGTTTCTTGTATAATTGACTGCCCGCTTAGCAAGTATACCATTTATCTGATTAATCTCTTTTATACTATTTATCAATGATATAAGATTTGATCGACAAGATTCCAATCCTTTCTTATATCTTGCAGGTGCCGCATCAATTATCATTGATAATGTCATAAACTCTGAATTTGTACTGTCTTGAATAGATGCAATAATGTCCATCCTCGACTCTTCCAGTACTTTCAGGTTCAATATCATTGTCTCCTTTTGATTGGAACAATCATGGAGCCTGTCAAGGGATAAATCTACCATATACTGTCTTTCCATCTGCAGCAGGTTCAGGAATTCCCTGTAGACATCTACTTCTTTTTCAAGCAGATCTAAAAGATTCTCAAATTTCTCGTCCAAATTTAAATCCTCAGAAAGCCATGTTTATTGTTGCACACCATGGGATGGCGCAAGCAGTGCATCCATCACATGTTCTCTCACCAGACTTGATGTTATCAGGTCAGTATCAATTTCATACCTGCCAACTTTCAAATCATTCTTTATCTCATCTACCTTTGTTTCTCTTATTTCGGGAACCTCGTTTATGAACCTCCTGATACGGTTAAATTCTATTGCCCTGTTGGATATCTCTACATTGTCACCATTAACTGTATATCCTGCTTTGACCTTTTCTTTATTAACTGAAGTATTTTCTGTCTGTCCTATCCCCCTTGACAGATGGCCTTCAAGGTTCTTTATGATTGAATAACCATTGATATTCATGTTCCCCCCGCTCTTTTAAATTAATCATATTATCGGTATTAAACAAAGTGATATTTATGGTTTTATTTCTTGTTTTCATGCTCCTTAATAATATGTCTTGTCATGAGGTCAGAAAGCCCTAATCCGCCCTTTGAGGCAATCCCTTCAGCAATCTTTTCATCCATCAGGGAGGTATAAATATCCTCACTCATACCGGAACCCATCAGTCCGCTCTTTGGTACAGATTCTCTCATAACCTTGAGCATGTAATATATAAAAAATGATTCAAACCCTTTCGCAGCCTTCTCAATGTCTTTTGCAGGAGAAATATTCTGTGCATTATAAGTTAATTGTTCTATTCTCATGTTATAAGCCCTCGTCTATTAGATAATCTCCAGTTCTGCATGGAGTGCACCTGCAACCTTAATCGCCTGAAGTATCGCTATGAGGTCTCTCGGGGTCACTCCAACAGAATTTAATGCCCTTACAACCTCGTCTACTGTAACACCTGATTGTAATAGTATTAAACGGGCCTTTTGTTCATCAACAGACACCTCTCTTTCAGGAACAACAATTGTCTCTCCTTTGGAAAAGGGACCAGGTTGTGATACCTTTATCTGGGTCTTAACCTGAATAGTCAGATTACCATGAGAGATTGCAATCGTAGATATACGGACATTCTCTCCCATTACTACTGTCCCTGTACGCTCGTTCAGGACCACTTTAGCAGGCGCATCAACCTGTATATCGAGATTCTCAATCGATGCCACAAGTTCTACTACCCTGCTTTGATATTCTTCAGGTATTGTTAGCACCACGGTCCCTGAATCCTCCGGATAGGCCAGCTTCTCATTAAGCGAATCGTTGATAATCTCTGCAAGCCGTACTGCTGTTGTAAAATCCTGCTGCCGCAGTGTAATCTTTATATCCTTCCTCAGATTAAACTCAAGATCAACTTCACGTTCTACTATTGCCCCGCCCGAAATCCTGCCAACAGTAGCATGGTTCTTCTGAACACTGTCGCCCCCGCCTCCACCAATATACCCCCCAAGCGATACCGGGCCCTGAGCCACTGCATAGACTGTCTGATTTGCACCTTTTAAAGGAGTCTGAAGGAGTGTTCCGCCCTGAAGGCTTGAGGCATCCCCTATTGATGAAATTGTCACATCCAGGTGACTCCCTTTTTTCATAAATGGAGGCAGGTTTGCAGTAACCATTACTGCTGCCACATTTTTTACACTTACAAGTGCAGGGTCCACAGCAATCCCCATTTTGGTAAGCATAGAGGTAAAACTCCTTATAGTAAATTCTGTACCTTTCTTGTCACCGGTACCATTCAATCCCACTATCAGGCCATATCCTACAAGCTGGTTGTCCCTCACCCCTCCGACAGTGGCAACATCCTTAATGCGTACGGCATATGAAAGTTGAGCACTATGAATAAACAAAAACAATATTATAGAAATAGAGAGTAAGGTCTTTCTTATCATCTGATCATGCACCTCAGTCAGACTATTTGTCAGGCAAGATGCCTGACATCCCGCTTTCCTAAAATGGCCAGATAAAATCTATTATCCTGACCAGCCAGCCAACGCGTTGTTTATCTCCAATAACACCCTTTCCTGTGTAGGTTATCTTTGCATCCGCTATATAAGTAGAGAGAATAGTATTGCTTGGCCCGATATCTTCAGGTCTTATTATCCCGTTTACTGAAAGAAGCTGTGTCTCGCTGTTAACATTTACCTCACGCCTTCCATCTATAATCAGATTTCCATTCGGGAGGACATCTATAACCTTTGCAGTTATAACAGCGGTAAGTTGACTGCTCCTCGAAGTCGAACCGGAGCCGTCATGCGTTTCACTGGTCTCCGCTCCGATCGACGCCTGAGATAATGAATCAGAAGGAAGACCGAAGAGTGCTGATATGGATGAAGAAATACTGGAGTCTTTCTCGGTCTTGGTTGATGCATTCTTATTCCCTTTTGAGCTCTCAACAATACGTACAGTGACAACATCACCTACCCTGCCTGCCTTGAAATCATTGAAAAGGAACGCCTGCGGTCTTTCTTCAGACCATAATGATCCGTCATTGGATGTAGTATTTATAATATTCCTCTCTGTATTTTCAGCATAAGCAAGGTTAAGCCCAAGGATAAAAAAGCTGACAATAATGCACAGAAAATTTTTCATTAATCCCCCATTACCATCTGACCTTTACAATACCATCTTCCATAACCTCGCCAAAAACCTCTTTCTTTGATTGTATATTCAGTACCTTCACCGGTCTGCCCTTAATGCCATCCTCAGAGGCTATTCCGACTGTTGTAACTTTTAAAGTATCTGACTCGGCAATAACAAAGACCTTATCCCCACGCTTAAATAACGGCGGCTCTTCAACCATATCTTCTGTAATCGGCCTGTTTATACCTGTAAATCTTTTTGTCCTCTTACCAATAATATCTTTCACATCACTGACATATCCTGGCGGCAGTTCAGACAGTATTTTTTTACTCAAATAAATATCGTCTTCACTTATTATCTGGCGGTCTTTCAATGTCCTGGATGTCATAACCGCATCTACAAGAATCTCTATATTCGCACTGATCCAGTATGTCTGAATATTCCTGCCATCTGATTTTATGTTCAGTGAGAATGCAGTCCTTCCTGTCAACTGTGATTTAGGTGCAGGCATAACCTCATAATCCCATCCTGGTGAGAGGAGAATAGAATCAGCCATGTTTATATTCTGTACCCTTATTTGATCTGAACCATAAGGTGTATTTTCAATCAGATACCCTTTTATGACACCCTCAATATCAGTGACTGTTAGAGTCCTGTACCCCTCTGTATTCGAGAACACCATAGGTGGATTAAAAAATATAATAATCCATAAGAGTGAACATATTATGCCTTTTATCCCAATATTGTATAATTTCACCTGAAAATCCCCCCCGAACACCACGCTGTAGGGACAAACCTTTAGGTTTGTCCCTTTCCTGTTGGACAGACCTAAAGGTCTGTCCCTACGTCTACGCCCATTTTCATTGTCCTTTGTGTTAACATGTAACATGATTGTTTCATTCGAAAATCTCCCCACCTCCGCTGCTATCTTTTCAGTTCATTAGATGTACGCATCATATCATCCGCAGTCTGGATGGCCTTTGAATTTATCTCATAGGCACGCTGTCCTATAATCATATTAACAAGCTCTTCTGCTATATTTACATTCGATGACTCTAAGAACCCCTGTGCAAGTGTACCAAAGCCTAATTCACCTGCATTACCGGTGACAGCTTCACCCGATGCCGCTGTTTCAAGGAACAGATTCCTTCCAATCGAATTAAGCCCCGAAGGGTTTGAAAATCTTGTAAGCTGGATTGTTCCAATCTCTGTCGGGATAGGATTGCCGGCCTGTAATACAGACACAATACCATTTGCACTGACCGTAATATTTA
>Ga0154349_1128_pt1 | contig 16660 bp, 12 predicted proteins | sample RifGroA2_FD_115877 | JGI IMG/M metagenome (GOLD analysis project Ga0154349, IMG submission 115877) | Nitrospirae bacterium GWA2_42_11 | reverse complement strand
TTGCATCAGACCCGATTGAGGCAATTAAGAAGAGCTATACAGCGGGGGTTACAGATGAATTCGTTATACCCACATTGATCTGTGATTCGTCGGTCAGTGATTCATCGATTAATAATTCATCGGGGATGCCAATTTCTGTAATACGGGATGGAGATGGCGTCATCTTCTTTAATTTCAGGGCAGACCGCGCAAGAGAGCTTACCAGGGCGCTTACTCAAAAGGATTTTGACAAATTTCACCGTAATGTATTTCCATCTATTGCCAGTTTTGCCTCCATGAAATTATATGATGAGACAATGTCCCTGCCTGCTGCATTCCCTACTTATAAATTGGAAAATATTTTTGGTGAGGTAATCAGTAAGAAGGGTCTGAAGCAGTTCAGGATTGCAGAAACTGAAAAATATGCCCACGTAACATACTTTTTTAATGGCGGTGAAGAAAAACCCTTCCCTGGTGAAGACCGTTTTCTCATCCCTTCTCCCAGGGAGGTTGCAACATATGACCTTAAGCCGGAGATGAGCGCATATAAAGTAACTGAGGAGCTTGAAAAACGGATTCGCTCGAGGGAATATGGGTTTATCCTGGTTAATTATGCAAACCCTGACATGGTCGGTCATACAGGGGTACTTGAAGCTGGAATAAAAGCAGTAGAGGTCATTGATGAGTGCCTCGGGAGAATACTTTCTGCCTTGAAAGATATTGATGGGATTGCAGTCATTACATCTGACCATGGTGATGTAGAACAGATGATAGAATATGATACAGGAAAGCCGCATACTGCACATACTACAAATTTAGTTCCTTTCATTGTTACAAAAAAAGGCCTTCACTTAAGACCTGGAATCTTTGCTGACATTGCCCCTACACTTCTTGAGCTTATGGGGATAGAAAAACCGGCAGAGATGACAGGCACATCGCTTATCCTCAGATAAGTACCCCTGACACTTTGAGACGCTGAAATCCGCTATAGCTGACTCCTTTACCTGTCAATCTCTATTTCAGAGAGCAGGTTTTCTATTGCAGAAAGAGGGTTGATTTATGATGGTTATACTGAAAAAATTTACAAACATGGTATTTCCTGTAACTTGCAAACAGTGTGGAAACCCTATATCTGCTGATGCCCAAACCGCATATTTTTGCAAAAATTGCTGGGATAGTATCAATTGGTTTGAAGGGCCTTGCTGTACCTGCTGTGGACTGCCTTATCCTGCAATAGATTCTTCAGTACAATCTGCGATCGGGGCTGATGGACATTTATGTGGGACATGCAGTAAGACTCCACCGGCTTTTGACAAGGCAATATCTGCCGGACCATATGAAGGCACGCTTGCTGAGGCCATAAAGCTTTTTAAATATAAAAAGAGGATACATATTGGAAGGGCCCTGACAAATCAAGTAATGACGTCTCCAATTGTTGGTTCTGTAATCTTAACTGATTCTGGTGATGATGACTTTATATCAATACCTGCCAATTCTTGCGGCAGAAAGCCATGCTATATTATTCCGGTTCCACTTCATATAAAACGGCTAAGAGAGAGGGAGTTTAACCAGTCTGCAATTATTGCTTTGGCTTTTGGAGCAAGGTTTGGTCTGCCTGTTCTTACAGATGTCCTTATTCGGATGCGTCATACAAGACCACAGGTGGAGCTTGGGATGAAGGAAAGGAGGGAGAACGTTGCCGGTGTATTTACAGTTCAGAATAGAGAGATGATAAAAGGCAAAGACTTAATACTTATCGATGATGTTTACACAACCGGTTCAACAGTAAACGAATGTGCTAAGGTACTCAAAAAGAATGGTGCCAGGATGGTATATGTAGTTACAATTGCCAGAATGGTTAAGTAGTATAGAAAAAATCTATGAGGTGGAATGTGCAAACTGCCACGGCCCCCATAGCTGCAATAACCAGTTAAAACAATTTCTTAAACCCGATCCCTACATCTTCAAAATGTTTATCAGCAGTTAGAACCTGTGAAACACCCAGCTCCTTCATAACGACAAAAGAAGAAAAATCAAAGAATGAGATATATGGCTTATCGCTGTATTTCTTGCTCATCTTCCATGCCTTCTCCCACCTCTCTTCATTGATTCTTTCCATTACAGCCACTCCATTCTTAACAGCTTCTATAATTGTATCTATAAAAACGGCAACTCCACCGGGGTCTGTTTTTGCCCGTAAAAGGGTTATTGTCTCAGCAAGGACATAATCAGTGGTAACAGGAACTCCCTTCTTTAGCAGGAACGTTTTGTAAAAGGAGGCTATCTTTTCATGGTGAGTGTCGTTCTTGTTGGCTATAGCTGCCCATCCCCACGTATCAAAGAAGACCTTTTTCACTTTCTGGATACCCCATATAAATACTTATCATGTTCATCAGCAAGGTCTTTGGGCCCGCCCTTACATGTGCCTGCTATAGAAAGAAGTCTTTCTGTCATTTCGTCTTCTACCGGAATTTTCTTCTTCCGCTTCCATTCTAAAAGAAAACGATCTACGGCCTTTCTTATTATCTCAGCAACAGGTATCTTAGAATCTTCCTGAATCCTCTCCAATGCCTCTTTTTGGTGAGAATCTAAAAACATCTGAAATCTTACTTTTGCCATATTCACCTCCTACACACATATTATATAAAAAATGTGTGTATGTCAATTGGATATTTCCCCTGCCTGCTATTCAAATTAGGCAGACCGTCCTTAGAACCTTCACAGGAGTAAATCACAGAGCGCTCAATTTGTACACAATTTGTACACGCCCTTGACAGCTACCCTATAGTTTCATAGACTGAAAAGAGTAAATTAAAAAATCTATAAACTATATGATGGATTAAATAAAAAGGGCCTATAATCTATGAGTCAATTAACCATAATAACTAAAAAGGGGGTAAAAATGAGCAGAGAACTTGTTTTAAAATGGCCAATACCAGAAACAGTGGATAAAGAATTAGAGAAAGAGATAGTTAGCCTTACAAAAGAGGAGGTGGTCTTAAAACTTTTTAAAGATGGCAAGATATCTTTAGGATATGGAGCAAAACTTTTAGGAGTCAGCTTAGCTGATTTTATGGAGGTCTTAAAGGAAAGAAGCATACCGTTTACTCATTATACCAAAGAAGACTGGAAGCAAGATAAAAAAGCGGCTGATGAATTGATGAAATTAAGTAAAAGGGAAAAATAACATGATAGTAGTTAGCGATGCCACTTCTGCGCAAGGCAAGTGGGTTGAAATTAAGGTTATCTCTCATCGGGATAAATTCCAAGAATTGCAAGACGTTTACGGACTTGGAGAAGGAGAGGCAGCAGCCATTATTCTGTCGCAAGAGCTAAAAGCTAACTTCTTCTTTACAGATGATAGGCTTGCTAGAAAAGTTGCTCCTAACTTTCTTCAGGGAACATCAACAATAGTTTCTGGTACTATAGGTATTCTTAAATCTGCTAAAGTCAAGCTGTTACCATATGTAACACCTTCCCGGAATAAATGTAGCATGGTGGCATAATACTAAAAACCTAATAGAAACATATAATTGTATAGAATACCCTGGGAGCATAGTTAATCCATGTATAAAATATACACATCTGGTGCAAATTTACAAAATTGTAAGGATAGGTAATATTGTGTATTTTCAACAGGTTGCGACAGGTCAACTTTTCATCTTATGGGGCATGGAAATTGCATGTTAAAATCGGTATAAATTTATAAAAGGAGGGGTGCGTCTTCAGATACCATCCTTAAGATTTACAATCAATAATTAAGTAACGCCTTCTATCAAGGCAAACTGTCCGCAAGGGCAGGGCGCAAAGCAACGGGGCTTTATCCACAAGATTCCTTACCCCTTTATGGATAAGGGTCAGGGTGAGGGGGAGTCAAGCCAGCCGGGCTGCCGAGGTGACAATAATTTATGATTATTGCCATTTCAGCAGTCCGGCTTTTTTATTATGGGGCATCAAAAATACCCAGGTGGGTAATAAAAATACCCACTTGGGTAATAGACAATCGGTTGGTTTAAATATAGTAATGATAAATCGATGAGTCCGTGAAATATTTATTGCATTCAGATGCTCAGGTTAGAGAACTTTACCATGACCCAATCTGATACCCCTTATTTATGTATTTGGAGTGCAACGACTACAGTCGTTGCCGCCCTTTCCTGCCATTGCCTTGAATTGTCAGCAAACCTGGCCCCCAATTTGCACTCACTCACTCACTCACTCACTCACTCACTCACTCACTCACTCACTCACTCACTCACTCACTCACTCACTCACTCATAAAACACCCTTCTTACAAAATATCCAGTAAAACCTTTTCTACATTAATCATACCAACTGCAGGATCAAGATATCTTGTTCGACTCTTTACGTCAGGTGAATTTTACAATGACCCAAGAGTATTAAAAATAAAAAAAATATATTATACGAGGAGGTGGGGGTTATGAAACGGATCATGAAAATGTATGTTGTGGCTTTCTTACTGGTAATTTCTATCGGGCTTCCCGGGAGGCTATATGCTGAGAATATCGAGGCGCAACTTCCGAGCAGTGATGGAAGTGACGGATTCCAGGTGAAGGATTCAGGTGGAACACCCTTGATGCATGTTGATTCTTCCGGGGATGTCGGTATCGGAACGATAACCCCGGAGGAGAGGCTTCAGGTTGAGGGAAATGTTAAGGTCCTCGGTGAGACCTTTAGGCAACATGTTGATTTTAAGCCATCAGGGCCTGGAGATAAATGGATCAGGATTGGCTTCAGCAATCAGAATAATGGCAGCAGGCCATTGCATTTATATGTAACCCGGTCCGAATCATGGGATAACAGCACTCCTTCCGGCGGTCCAACCCTCGAACTGACATGCCTCGGAAGAGAATCCGGTTCAGGCCAGCAATATTGCACAGCCCTCTATGGGTATCACGGGGCATCAGGCGCAGGAATTACTCACATAAGCATAAAAGATAACGGAGTTGGTGGCAGCTTTGTTTATCTCAGACTCGCCGGTGATGTGACCTACAGGTTCTGGACTGCAGACGATTCGGGGACCGTTATATTGCCACCCCAGGACGATGCCACCGGTGCGCCGGACATAAGTGATCCTGATGTAGACCGCCTCTATTCGATTAATCAGGGAGTTAATATAATAGGTGACAGCGGGAATAACCTTTATGTCTCGGGCAATATGGGCATAGGGACTGTTTATCCAGCTTTCAAATTGGATGTCAGCGGCCAGGCCAATGCCACTCAGCTTTGTATAGACGGAGTTTGTAAATCAGCATGGGATCAAGTTGGAACTGCTCCGGAAACTGATCCCACTGTTTTGGCTTCAGTGAAGGATGGGGTTAGCTGGGATGAGGTATCTCTCAAACCTGGCGACTTAACTCATGGGAGTGGTTCTACCAACTATCTTAGCAAATGGACCGGCACTTATACCCTCAGCACTTCGTTGATTTACGATGATGGAACCAATGTCGGCATCGGAACGATAACCCCAGGCTACAAACTTGATGTGGCTGGGGGGCTTCGTGTAGCTGGCGACCTTGATATGGGTTCGGGTATCAACCGTATCATAAATTTAGCAAATCCATCTTCACTGCAGGATGCAGCCACCAAAGCCTATGTAGATAACCGGCCTGATAAACTCTGGTCAGGAGACTTGGGTGGTAGTATTTACAACACAAACTCGGGGAACGTGGGGATTGGGACGACCAATCCGTCGAGAACACTGGAGATTAACAAGACAGGAGCTGAATCTGCAATTCAGATTAGCGGTGATATTGCTCAACAGCAAGCGCTCTACTTTACGGACGGAACTGCAAGGTTTGCCTGGTACAAACCAGCATCTACAAATGCCCTGAGACTTTGGAGTGCTGGTACCGCTGGAGATTTAGTTACTGTCTTAGATTCTGGCAACGTTGGCATTGGGACGCCGAGTCCGACAGCCGGAAGATTACAATTTGCAAATGAGTTAGGCAATAAAATAATTTTATGGGATAGTATCGCACCCGACCGGTTTGGTATTGGATTGAATAATTCAAACTTGAATGCCTTTATTCCAAGCTATGGAAGATTCTCAATAAGAAATGACGGATTTGATGGAGCAGAACAATTTGTAGTAACAGGCACCGGCAATGTCGGCATTGGGACAACAACTCCGGGTTACAAACTGGATGTTGTGGGCACGGTGAACTCTTCCGCGTATTTTTCAACTCCGTATGTCCAGTCTTTTACCGTCGGCGGAGATTTCAACACCTATTACCCAGTTTTCTTTGATGACAATGGTTGGGGCGATGGACCATTCACTTTAGAAATCAACCGTCCTAATGTGCATACAGACAGCACCTGGAGAGGCGCACTCAATGCCAGATTTACATGCCATGGGACTGCATGGGGACATGGTGCGGATTTTTGCAGATTAGAAAACTATTTCGGTTATGCACAATTTATTGCCGGCTACGGCGTTCATTATTACACCGCTTCACCTTTTATAGTTTGGCTAAAAGGCGGAGGGACGACGTATTATTATCGCTCTGACAGAAACAGGGTAACGCTTAGGGACGCGAGTGCTTCGTCAAAGCAAGCATGTGATGGCGGTGTCTGCGTAACCTACGATACCAAAACCAGTGTTGATTCTAATGTGCTTGACGGGATTTATATTGACAGGAATCTTAGAGTTGGCGGAGTTGGCGGAAGTATTGAGGCCAGTGGACATTTGTCAGCTGCTGGGGGAAATGCAGGATTCTTCAATAATGGTACAGACTTGAAACTTTCTGGTCGCACAGGTGGTGATGGGCGTGCGCTTGTGGATATAGGGGGGAAATTACAAATAAATTATGGAAGTGACTTTCCTGGAGGGATAGAAATAAATGGTCCGACTATTCATTACGGAAATCTTGATATGAGAAACTACAGAATAACAAGTTTAGCAGATCCATCTTCACCACAAGACGCTGCCACCAAAGCTTATGTGGATTCTCGTATCGGGCCCGGCGGCGATGGTACGGTCACATCTGTTGGAACAGGGGCTGGGTTAACAGGTGGTACAATTACCACCTCCGGGACGATTAGTCTAAATATCAATAATGGTGCATATCAAGGTTGCCCTCTAAATCAAAAAGTTGTAGGCCTATCTCCGACAGGAGGTATAACCTGCGATTGGGATATTGATACCGACACGAATTCTGGTGGTACGGTTTTTGGAAACGGTACACCAAATAAGGTGAGCAAATGGACGGCTGGAAATACTATTGGCGATTCGCTGATTTATGATAATGATACCCAAGTCGGAATTGGAACAACAGGCCCGGATTCAAGAAGTAAATTAGAAGTTGTGAATTGGTCAGATAATGGAATTGGAGTATATGGATGGGTAAAAACGACTAACACTGCTACCAGCCCTGGAACTATGGGTTTAATAGGAAGAAACGAGTCTGTCGGTACAAGCACAGCAGTGGCCAAAGGAGTCGCAGGGTGGACGAGTAATGGATCAGGTATTTCATGGGGAGTCTATGGGCAGACAGATTCTACGAATGTATCTTCAGCAGGTGTACGCGGAAGATTAGATACACCTGGGGCTCAGGGACGAGCCATTTGGGGGGAGGTTGAACCTGCTACCAGTGGGCAGTATAACGGACATGCTGGGTATTTTGTAGGTCCAATTTATGTAAATTGTCCTTCTCCTTCGGGGTGTCCAGGATCTACAAGTAATCCATCTGCAAGATGGTCAGCCTATATTCAGGGTAATCTTTATGTGAATGGGCAAATCGCAGGGCAGTCTAAACCATTTCTCATTGATCACCCATTGGTTCCTGAAAACAAATATCTTGTACATGCTGCCGTAGAATCCCAAGATATGAAAAATATCTATGATGGCATAGTAATTATGGATAATAATGGCGAAGCATGGATAGAATTACCCACCTGGTTTGAAGCGTTAAACAAAGACTTCCGCTATCAGATTACAAGCATCGGCGGTTTCGCTCCAGTGTACATTGCTGAAAAGGTTGCCAATAACCGTTTCAAGATTGCAGGTGGGACACCGGGCATGGAGGTCTCCTGGCAGGTGACAGGCATCAGGCATGACCCCTGGGCCAACGACCATCCTCTTGTTGTGGAGCAGGATAAGCCTGCTGAGGAGCGTGGCAGCTACTTATACCCCGAAGGGTATCAGAAGTAGAAAGATGTTTGCAATGACGAGGAAACTTTAGGCCACCTCGTAATGGCAAACCAATGAGGATTTACGTTTGGGAAGATTCTTATTTACCTTAATTAAGATGAGATGCCTTTTATCACATTGCCTTATACTGATCTTCCTATTTTTGACCGCCTCGATGGCCAATGCCCAGGGGATTACCATCGGCAGCGGTGCAATCCTCAATATTAACGACGGGACATTCATTGTGCCAAACAACATAGTCATTGATGGAGAGATGATGGCGACTACAGGGACTATAAATGTCGGCGGCAACTGGATCAATAATGGGACGTTTACTGCAGGAAGCGGCACTGTGAATTTTATAGACGGCCAGAGCCCTGTTGAAATTTCTGGAACGAGCCAGTTTTATAATTTGAATGCCGTTACAACAACGGGCAAACAACTCAACTTTGAGGCCGCTAAGGAACAGAAGGTTACCAACCTTCTTAAGCTGCAGGGGGACTGCGCATCCTTGAAATTATTGGCTCTACGGAGCACTATCCCTGGCCAGCGTGCCCAGATTAACCTTGAAAATACAGGAACCCAGGATATTTATGCCGTTGATGTCATGGACCATCATGCCACGGGGCAGTGGCTTGCTCCTTACTTTCCGGAAGATATTTGCTCAATTGATCAGGGGAATAATATCAAATGGTTCCTGTATACATATCTTCTGAGTGTCAGCAAAAATGGAACCGGCAATGGTACCGTGACCTCCAGCCCTGCAGGGATTAACTGCGGAGCGGACTGCTCGGAGACCTATACAAGCGGGACGATAGTAACATTAACGGCCACCCCGGACGGGACCTCCACCTTCACAGGCTGGAGCGGGGCGTGTAGCGGGACAGGGGGGTGTGTGGTGACGATGGATGTGGCAAAGTCCGTGACCGCCACATTCGAGGCATTGATCCCGGCTTTGGTCGAACTTCCCAAGACCGGCCAGATCGACTGCTATGACATAAATGGGGATTGGATTCCCTGCAATGGAACAGGTCAGGATGGAGAGATACAGGCCGGCGTCCCCTGGCCTGACCCAAGATTTACAGATAATGTGGATGGGACGATTACAGACAATCTGACAGGACTGATGTGGCCAGAGGATGCAAATCTCATGGCCACAAAAGACCCCGGGTTTGATACAGATGGGACTTCGGGAGATGGTATGGTGAGATGGCAACGGGCACTCAACTATGTTGCTCAGCTCAATACACAGGCATATCTTGGTTATACTGACTGGCGACTCCCGAATGTAAATGAGATGGAAGGCCTGATAAGTTTTGGAAGGTCTAATCCATCCCTCCCAACTGACCATATGTTTACCAGTCTATCCACATCGGATGCCAATATTTATTGGTCTTCAACAACCGCTGAATATAGTCCCAGCAGTGCCTTTTTGATAAGCATAGATACTGGTTCCTATGATGCCTGGCCCAAGTCCAGCTATTTCAAGGTCTGGCCGGTAAGGACCTCCGGTATTACCCCGGTCATAAAGATTCCTCAGACTGGACAGAAAGACTGTTACAATACAACAGGGGCAACGATTCCCTGTGCCGGGACCGGGCAGGATGGGGATACCAGGGCCGGCGTCCCCTGGCCAGATCCACGGTTCGGGGACAATGGTAACGGCACGGTTACAGACAGGCTGACAGGACTGACATGGGCTATGGATGCCAACCTGCCAGGGGCTGATACGGCCTGGCAGCAGGCACTGGACTATGTGGCTGCGATGAACGCAGGGACATATCCCAATTTCGGCTATACCGACTGGCGGCTCCCAAATATTAAAGAATCACAGTCCCTTGTGGATTATGGTAACTACAATCCGGCCCTTGTTCTAAATCATCCCTTCCTCGATCTGCCTAACGGCGGGCACTGGTCCTCTACGAGCTGGATTCCACCTGAGAATGCGGAAGTTGCATGGGCTATCGGGATAACCAATGGGGGTATGAGTGGAGGTGTCAAATCCGGTGATGGATTCCATGTCTGGCCAGTGCGGGGTGGATGGTATAGTGAATATGGGTGTTTTGGTCTGAACCCACCGATTAAGCCTGATAAGAGATATACATTAGGTAGCACTATACCTGTAAAGTTTCATTTGTGTAATCAGAGTGGGGATTATGTCTGCACAGCAGGGGCAAGGATATACATAGCCCAGGTAATCGATGGCGTAGTCGGTCAGGAAATGGAGGGTGTATCTATCGGCGGGGCAAATGAGGGGAATATATTCAGATGTGATGAAGATGACAAACAGTATATCTTTAATCTGAGCACAAAAGACCTTACCGAAAGGCTCTGGCAGATTAGAGTGGAGTTGGATGACGGCACAGAATTTACGGGTAGGATCATCCTTGATAAGCGGGTGAAGGTCGATTTCCAGACAGGGACACAAAGCGGGGAAACTACCTTTACTGTCAGTAATTCAGGTCCTCCTCCGCCTTCCGGACATAATTTCGGGGCAGAGCCGACTTATTTTGACATATCCACCACCACCATCTTCTCCGGTTCGGCAGAGGTTTGTATAACCTATGATGAGACCCAATTCAGAACAGAGCGATCCCTGAAACTCTTCCACTGGGAGGGTGGTAGCTGGAAGAACATTACTACAAGTATAGATACCATGGCCAACATCATCTGCGGCGAGACCACCAGCTTCTCTCCGTTTATCGTGGCAGAGGAATTATCCACGGCTGTTACTATATCAAACATCTCTGCACAAACTAACGGAGATCACGTAATCATTACCTGGACTACTTCATTCGAGATAGACAATGAGGGATTCATCGTACTCCGCAGTGAGTCACCCGGTGGGCCCTTTACTCCCATCACCCAGGTGATGATCCCTGCCATGGGTGGAGGATTCAAGGCGACCTATACCTTTACGGATGGTAATGTTGAGCAGGGAAAGACCTATTACTACAGGCTTCAGGATATAGACAGCCGGGGCAGGGTTACGGCCCATCAGGTCATTCCGGTAACAGTGGATGTGGCCAGGAAAGGTGAATCTCCTCAAGGGACTACAGGTCAGGGAAATGATAAGGGAAGTGTTTCACAGCAGTCTCGAATGGTAATTGATAAGGATACCGTACAGAATGAAATAGATAAGCCAGGCAGCTCCATGACATGGGTATCTGTGACCGTGTCAGATAATGAGAGTAAGTCTTCTGTGGTTGAAACAGATTCCGCCACGTTACAGGAAGAAGATGCCGCAACTGCTAATAGGGTTTATAAAGATGTTTCTTCAACAGATGCTGAGAAATTACCACAGGATGCAGGTTTGCAAAGACAACCGCTTGCAGAGGCCATCTTAGATAGCGGGGATCATAAAGTAGAGAGTCAACATTCACCTTCCGGTCCATCGTCCTTCTCAGTCAGCATCGAAGACGATAAGGGAAATCTTATTCTGGTTAGCAGGGTGGAGGATACGGAAAGTATAGTTACTAAGGCCAACGATTTAAAAGTCACTGAGGAGTCAGACAGGGTCGTGATCACATGGGAGGGAAGAGGGGGTGTAAAGGGTTTTATCCTTCATCGTACTGAAAAGGGTAAGGAGAACTACACGCCCATCACTAATCTGATCCCATATTTTGGCCAGGGTGATAAGGACATCTTCATCTATCGATTTAGTGACAACAGTGTAAAACAAGGAACTAAGTATGACTATCGACTGGAGATGGTACCTACAATGCTTGAGATGGGTAAAAGAGATTAGGAGATACTACATCCGTAGAAAGTAACTCTTGTGCAATAGAAAAGATTTGAATTCCTCTATATACTTGAACTTTACCATTACAATTTGTAACTATCCTTCCCGCAATTGACCACATGCAGCGAGGATATCTGCTCCACGACTCTTCCTTATGAATACAGAAAAGTGGTGATTCAACAGAACTTCTTGAAATTTCAGAATAGATTCTTCTGAAGGTTTTTTATATTGGGAGCCAGGGAATTCATTAAAGGGTAATAGATTAATCTTACAACGTATACCCCTGAGAAGTTTTGTAACCCTTAGGGCATCTTCAGGGCTATCATTTAATCCTTTTATAAGCACATATTCAAAGCTCAGCATCCTCCTTTTTTTAAGTGGATATTTTTTGCATGCATCAAGAAGTTTAGGCAAGGGATATCTATTATTTATTGGCATTATCATACAACGCTGCTCATCTGCTGAGGCATTGAGGGATATAGCGAGATTGATATTGAGGCCGCTCTCTCCGAGCCTTTTAATCTGTGGTATCAACCCGGATGTTGAAAGTGTAATCTTCCTTGCGCTGAATGCTATGCCATGGGGGTGGGTCAGGATTTCTATTGCCTTAATAGTATTTTTATAATTTGCCAATGGCTCTCCCATACCCATAAATACAATGTTTGTAATCCACTTATCCCCGGGCAGGTTTTTTTGTATAGTTAGAAACTGGTTTATAATCTCAGAACTCTTCAGGTTCCTGATTAACCCGCCTTTTCCGGTCAGACAGAAGGTGCACCCCATCCCGCAACCCACCTGTGTAGAAATGCAGAGGGTTAATCTCTCTTCTTCAGGAATCAATACACTCTCGATCCTGTGATCGTCTTCCAGGGCAAAGAGAAACTTTTCTGTCCCATCTGATGAAATTTGCCTTTTAATCTCGATTAGTCTGCTAATATAAACCTTTTGGGATAATAAGGCCCGATGCCCTCCGGATAGATTTGTCATCATATCTACTGAGTCAATACCTTTCCCATATACCCAGTGGAATATCTGCCTGCCGCGGTATCTCTGGAGACCGAGGTCTTCAGCCATATCTTCCATTTCAGCCAGGCTCAGGTTTTTCAGATCTGTTTTTTTCATATAGTGTTACTATAAACAGTTTACCTGTTAATTCGTTGAAAGATCAAGGTCTGCCTGACATGATATTGTTTTCATCTTTCCTGATATAATAATCAACAGGAACATGAAAGTAATAATCTTTATATTCTCTCTCATAGTATCCTTTTCCATACCGGCCCATGCGGTAGAGTTTGAAATCATAAAGACTCATGATGTTACTATCAAATACGAAAAGGGCTTGAGCGGTGTTTCCAATGAAATAGGCAGCTTAATCCCGTCTTTAAAAGAAGAGACTGAAAAGAGGATCGGACTCCCCATTAATTTCTCCTTTGATATCATTATTTATAGAGATCGGAAAACCTTCAGGAGATTAGTAAATAGTGACATGATTGCAGCATTTGCGATACCAGGGCAAGATCTAATTGTATTAGACTACTCACAGTTTAGACATGACCCGCTCACCCTTAAGCTGATTGTTATGCATGAGATGTGTCACCTGCTTCTCCATAAAAATATAGCATGGAATAATCTCCCGAGGTGGTTTGATGAGGGCCTGTCTCAATGGGTCAGCAGTGGTATCAATGAAATAGTTTATCCGCGATCCACAGATGTCTTAAAGATGGCCTTTATAAGCGGTACGCTGTTGCCCTTTTCAACGATATCTGAGGCCCTTCCGCCTGATACTGCTGATCTTATATTGTCTTATGAACAGGGCAGGAGCATGGTGGATTACATCGAACAAAGATATGGTATGGATTCAATAAAAGGGATCATTTCAAGATTGAGCAGTGGCGCCGGATTCCATGATGCAGTAAATGATGAATTAGGCGCAGACTTTACAGAGATAGAGAAGAAATGGCGGAGGGATAAGGGAAAACAACAATACACATGGTTCGCCTATATTTCTGATCATATCTATCTGATACTTTTTTTCATTTCGGCATTTTTAACTATATATGGATTTATCAGGCTCAGAAAGAGAATGAGGGATTATCAGGATGAAGAGATTTTATAAAACCTTGTTAAACTCATTTACAAAAGCTATAATTTTCGGGAATAAATAATGAGCCGTTTTAAACTATATATTGAATACGAAGGCACTCGCTTCAGGGGGTGGCAGATTCAGAAAAATGCCCGATCTGTTCAGGGTGAAATCAGCTTTGCTATTAAAAAGATTTTTTATCCGGCAGAGTTTGATTTTCAAGGCTCCGGCAGGACAGATGCCGGGGTTCATGCACTAAGGCAGGTCGCTCATCTGGAGGTTAAAACCAAACTCCCTCCAGAAATTATCAGGATGAAACTTAACGATGAACTGCCTGCTGATATAAACATTCTCAGTGTTGAGAAAGCGCCGCAGAATTTTCACGCGAGGCATGATGCGGTTTACAGAAGTTATGTTTATCAGATATCCCGCAGGAGAACCGCATTTGGCAAGAAATACGTCTGGTGGATAAAAGATAAACTCGATATTGAAAAGATGAAACAGGCGGCTGGACTGTTTATTGGGATGAAGGACTTTCAATCATTTACGGATGACGATCCTGAAGAGAAATCAACCAGGGTCAAGGTAGAGGAAATTCAGATAAAGGAATCCGGGGATTTAATCCTGATTCGAATTACAGGGTCGCATTTTATCTGGAAAATGGTCAGAAGGGTTGTCGGTGTGCTTGCGGAGGTTGGGAGAGGAAAACTTTCCCCCGGAAAAGTAGAGGATTTTATAAAAACAAAATCAGGTGAGCCGGCTAAGCTCACCGCCCCGCCCTCAGGATTATTTCTTGAGCAGGTTTATTATAAAGATGATAAGAAGAGTCCTGAACTTACACCTTTGATTAAAATTTTGTGAGTACATAATTGAGAGGCATTTCAAAGATGGGATAATTTGGAGCATCAAGTGCCTTCCCTATCCATTTAGGAACACCATTTCTAAATTGTTACTTAGTCTTGATAGTTACAACTTGTATATCATGACATATGTCTTTCACCCGTCCAACAATGCCGCTTTCAAGGCGCACCTTAATTCCGTGGGGATGGGTTGGTGACTTTGTCAGGATATCCTTAACGACCCCCTCCGTCAGTCTTCCAGTACGCTGGTCCTCTTTCGTTACCACCCGCACAAGCAAACCCGGTTTTATGTCCGCCTTCTTTATTCCCTGAATGATGACAATATCTCCTTGAAGTTCACCAGTCCGGCCTCGATATTCCCGATGATTTCAGCGGCTTCCTGTATTCATCTGCCATTTTCAGAAAGAGCAGGTATGCAAGCTGCTCTAAGTAATCGCCGTATCCAACGCCATCATCCCGGAGGGTGTTGCAGAAAGACCACACCTTACTTATTATGCCTGATGTATTGCTGATCATGATTATGATTCCTTTACTGTATCACTTACTGTATCACTTACTGTATCACTTACTGTGCCACCTGATATAGTAAACTTAGCAACCAGCTTTTCATCCAACAAGTAGGGCGATCCTGTGAAGCCCTTCTTCCTGTGCGATCTTGAGTGCCTCCTGGTACTCCTCAGATGTAATCCTGCGATTTATTAAAGGGTGGTCTTTCGCCTTGTAGCAAGGATGATATTGATCCATAATATTTACATATGTATTTCTGGATACCTCCCTTGCAAGGAATCTCATTGCCTCTCTCGTCCCTGCGAGGCCTTCCGGCAAAACAAGGTGCCTGACCAGAAGTCCCTTAAATGCTATCCCCCTTTTATCCATGTCAAGGTCGCCAACCTGCCTGTGCATCTCCAGGATTGCGGCCCGCGCTATATCAGGGTAATCGCCTGCCTTTGAAAGTCTCTTTGCAATGTCACTGGATGAGTATTTTATATCAGGCATATAGATATCGATGATACCGTCCAAAAGTTTCAGGGTCTCAACAGAATCATAACCACCTGTGTTATATACAAGCGGGATGCAAAGACCCTTCTCTACTGCTATCAGCAGAGCCTCTAAGATTTGTGGAACAACATGGGTCGGGGTTACAAAATTGATATTGTGACAGCCCTGCCTCTGGAGGTCCAACATCATGTCTGCTATTGCATTGGAAGAGACCTCGATCCCCTCACCCAGATGACTGATGGTGTAGTTCTGACAGAATATGCATTTCAGGCTGCAGTAACTGAAAAATATCGTCCCTGAGCCGCAATATCCAACAAGTGGAGGCTCTTCGCCGAAGTGAGGGAAGTAGCTTGATACCCTCGCGAGTTCACCGGTATTGCATACCCCAAGTTCTCCTTCCAACCTGTCAACCTCGCAGTTCCTTGGGCAGATACAGCAGTTTCGCAGCATCTCCATGGCCCTGTTTGTCCTTAGTAAAAGCTCCCCGCTCTGATATAGTGATATGTAGCGTGGCCTATACATAGTTTAAACTCCTAACCATTTTCCCCTCTTTCCATAAATTGAATTTACTGACACATTTAAAAGTTCTTGTTATAATTCTATCATAATGAAGACCCTTCATGTCATCTCAGGAATATCTATCTTCATTTTATTTCTATTTATCCTTTATCTATCTCCGGAATCATACGCCGATGAGATGATTTGCCCTGAACCTGCAAGTTGCCTCGATGAAGCAATAGAGGCATATAAGAATGGAAGAAACAGAGAGGAGATGATTTGCCCTGAACCTGCAAGTTGCCTCGATGAAGCAATAGAGGCATATAAGAATGGAAGAAACAGAGAGG
>Ga0154349_1011_pt1 | contig 16732 bp, 13 predicted proteins | sample RifGroA2_FD_115877 | JGI IMG/M metagenome (GOLD analysis project Ga0154349, IMG submission 115877) | Nitrospirae bacterium GWA2_42_11 | reverse complement strand
GTTTATTATATAATCCAGAGCTGTTAACCCTGAATGATTTCAGGCGTGTTTTTTCCTTTTCAATTGCATCTCTCTTTTCTTTAAACATCTCATACCGTTCATGGGAAATCAGGCCTATATTATACCCCTTTTCTGTAAGTCTTAAATCCGCATTGTCATGCCTCAGGAGCAGCCTGTACTCAGCCCTTGATGTAAACATCCTGTATGGTTCCTGAGTGCCTTTTGTAATAAGGTCATCTATGAGAACACCTATATAACCTTCTGATCTATCTATAATTATTGGCCCTCTTCCCTGGATTTTTAATGTTGCATTAATACCGGCAATCAGTCCCAGTGCAGCAGCCTCCTCATATCCTGACGTGCCGTTTATCTGCCCTGCATTATAAAGCCCCCCGATGAGTTTTGTCTCCAGTGTTGGCTTTAGCTGAGTGGGTGGCACAAAATCATACTCTATTGCATATCCAGGCCGGAGAATATTGGCCTCTTCAAGCCCCTTTATTGACCTTACAATCTCAAGCTGCACATCTATTGGCAGGCTTGTAGAGATACCGTTAGCATATACCTCTATTGTTTCGTATCCTTCAGGTTCAAGGAAGACCTGATGCTTTTCTTTATGAGAAAACTTCATGACCTTGTCCTCAATTGAGGGACAATATCGCGGGCCAATCCCCTTGATAACTCCTCCATACAAAGGGGACCTGTCAAGATTTTTCTTTATTATTTCATGGGTTATGGAGGATGTATATGTCAGATAACAGGGTACCTGTCTTCTTTCAATCTTTTCAGTAAGAAATGAGAATGGCAACGGTGGCTCATCTCCATCCTGCCTTGACATCGCATTGAAATCTATACTCCTTGCATCCAGTCTTGGCGGGGTCCCTGTCTTAAGCCTCCCAATTGTAAGCCCATGTCTTATGAGGTCTTCTGAAAGCCTGTTTGCAGGAAATTCCCCTGCCCTGCCTGCCGGATAGTTCGTCATACCTATATGAATAAGCCCTTTTAAAAATGTACCTGTAGTCAGGATGACTGCCTTTGCCTCAAATTTTAACCCAGGGCTGGTCTCTATCCCTTGCACCTTACCATTTGAAATTATTAACCTTTCCACCATACCCTGTACAATATCAAGGTTATCCTGAGATTCAAGTACCTGACGCATGGCACGTTTATAATCATTCCTGTCCACCTGGGCCCTTAGTGCCTGCACTGCAGGTCCCTTGCTGGTATTGAGCATACGGAACTGTATCCCGGTCATGTCTGTAACCCGGGCCATTTCTCCACCAAGTGCGTCTATCTCACGCACGAGATGACCTTTGGCTATCCCTCCAACTGCCGGGTTGCAGGACATAAGTGCAATATTGTCTATGTTCATTGTTATTATGAGGGTGTTGCACCCCATCCTTGCTGCGGCAAGTGCAGCCTCGCACCCTGCATGACCGGCACCGACAACGATAACATCGTATGATCCTTTAGACATAATGTTTAATCCGAAATACCTGTAATCAAATTGTTAACTGGTCATAACCCTGCCTGACTATGCCAGACATAGGTCAGGCTGGAAGCCGGGCCTATTAATTTGCCAATCGACTATAGGTCAGACATCCTGTCAAACACAACATTACTATCATTTACCATTGTATTACCATCCAACATGAATGTTTCACCTGATAATTAAAGCTACCTGCAACAAACTGCTGGGAATACACTTTATATGCATTTTCAATAAGTTACAAGAAATGTTCCACGTGGAACATTTCCTTCTTCTCTACTTCCCGATACAGAATTCATTGAATATCCTGTCAAGGATATCCTCTGTGGTGACAACTCCGGTTATCTCTCCCAGGAAGTTCATACTGCTGCGAAGGTGCAGCGCCTGAATCTCTAAAGGAAGTTCCTGCCTGACAGATTCAATAAAGGACTCAAGCTCTTTCCCTGCATTTTCAAGGGCTGTCTTATGACGGATATTATTTACAACCGCCCCTTCATCCAATCCCGTCACTTTTCCCAGGATTGTCTGCCTGATAACATTCTTTAACTCTTCAATCCCTTCTCCCTTAACAACTGAAGTATAAACTATAGGACTATAACCTGCATCCAATTCTTTTTCCTTTTGATTATCCAGGTCAATCTTATTGATAACTATGACTCTCTTCTTGTTTTTGGTATGTGTAAGTATTTCAATATCCTCAGTTTTCAGGGCTTCGCTCCCATCGAGTACAATGAGAACAAGTTCAGCCATTTCTGCCGCCCTGTACATCCTTTTAATCCCTTCCTCTTCAGCAAGATCTTCTGTCATTCTCAGGCCTGCTGTGTCTAATAATCGAAGGCTTAACCCTGATATATTTATCATACTCTCTATTATGTCTCTGGTGGTTCCCGGGTGAGGCGTTACAATGGCCCGTTCTTCTCCTGTCAGGACATTGAGCAGGCTTGACTTCCCCACATTGGTACGGCCTATGATAGCAGTCAAAATCCCCTCTCTGAGCGGTCTCCATCTGAAGTATCCCTCAAGAAGCCTATCAACACCCTCTAATGCTGATTTAACACGTTCTTCTATATCAGTCATAACCACCCCTGCATCCTCTTCAGGGAAGTCAATATATGCCTCTATATGGGAAAGGGCAGTGGAGATATCTTCTTGTATCTTATTGATATCATTAGATAATTTACCCTCAAGCTGCCATAGGGCACATTTAAGGCCTTCCTCTGTTTTGGCCCTTATTATTTCAATAACAGCCTCAGCCTGGGCAAGATCAATCCTTCCATTCAGAAAGGCCCTTTTGGTAAACTCTCCTGGTTCTGCCAGTCTTGCACCTGCCCTTAAAAAAGTCTCAAGTATCGTTGTAGTGATTAGGGGTCCTCCATGACAACTTACTTCAATAACATCCTCGCATGTAAAACTGTGGGGGGCCTTCATGACACTGACCAGGACTTCATCTAATTTTTTTCCTGATACAGGGTCTGTGATATAACCGTAATGGATGGTATGGGACTCAACATCTGTCAGGGATTTACCTGATTTTTTATGGAAAACCTTGGATGCTATACTAATAGCCTCTTTTCCACTTAATCTGATAACACTAATCCCTCCGATGCCAGAAGGGGTTACTATCGCACTGATTGTATCTTCTTGATTTATCATATGTTTTTAGTCAGGCATTGGTCAAGCTGAAAGCCTTACAATGTCCTTCCTGCATAACAATGTGTTATATATTTGGTGCAAATCCTTTCCTTAATGTGTTTTCACTTATGCAGACAGGATTCATAAATTGAAGAAGATAGTCCGGTCCTCCTGCCTTTGACCCCACCCCTGACATCCCAAACCCTCCGAATGGCTGCCTTTCCACCAGCGCTCCTGTAATCTTACGGTTTATGTATAGATTCCCAACCCTGAAATTCATCCGTGCCCTCTTAATATTTGCAGGACTCCTTGAATATATGCCTCCTGTCAATGCATAACATGTTGAATTTGCTATTTTAAATGCACTTTTGATATCCTCCGCCTTTAGAATAATCACAACAGGCCCAAATACCTCTTCCCGGGCAATTGGTGAATTAATATCTGAAATCTCAAAGATTGCAGGGCCAACATAATATCCATCTTCATTAACCTTACGAACGAGAAGTGGCATTCCTTCCTTTTCTCCTGACTCTATATATCCCTGGATCTTTTCCATGGCCTTATCATCAATAACAGGCCCCATAAAATTCCCTGGGTCCTCAGGTGGTCCTATTTTAATACTCCTCACTGCCTCCTCAAACCTTTCACAGAATTCTTTATATATATCCTCCAGCACAATTACCCTCGAACATGCGGAGCACTTCTGACCCTGAAAACCAAAGGCCGATTCCAATACACCTTTAACCGCGTCATCAAGGTCTGCTGTTTCATCTATAATTATTGCATTCTTGCCACCCATCTCTGCAATAACCCTTTTAACGCTCCTCTGACCATGCAATGTCTTACCTGCCAGTTCTATTAGCTTGAGTCCAACTTCCCTTGAACCGGTAAATGCGATAAAGTCGATATCAGGATGAGTAACAAGATATTCACCGATCTCCCCTCCAGGGCCCGGCAGATATTGAATGACACCCTCAGGAAGCCCGGCTGCATTGAATAATTCAACAAGTCTGTACCCAATTACCGGCGAAAGACCTGATGGTTTAAATATTACACAGTTACCTGTCACAATGGCTGCTGAAACCATACCTGCTGGAATCGCAAGGGGAAAGTTCCATGGCGATATTACAACTCCTATACCCTTAGGTTCATACAAATAATCATTAACCTCGCCTGGATAGTCATCAATCCTCCTTATCCCATGACGCATAATCTCTAAAGCATAATAGTTAAGATAATCAATAGCCTCAGTCACATCACTATCAGCCTCTTTCCACGTCTTACCCACCTCAAAGACCTCTAAGGCTGCAAGATTAAATCTCTCCTGCCTCATCAATTGAGCTACCTTCAATAAATAACCGGCCCTCTCGTGAGGTGCAATTATTCTCCATTTATCCTGTATTATCCTTGCCGTCCTTACCGCCTTATCTGCGTCATCTATTGTGGCAGAGGAAACCCTCCCAACTACTTCACCAGGTCTTGAAGGATTTACAGATATAATTTCTTTATCAGTCCATACCTTATCTCCACCTATCAATAAGGGGTATTTCTCATTTAACCCGGACTTTACCTTTATAATTGCCTCAATCATCCTCCCTCTATTATGGTTTTTTGAAAAATCTGTCATCGGCTCATTCCTGAATCTTTTATCAAGTGGAGGTCTTTCAGGGGTCTTAATAATCTGTTCCGGTGGTTTTATTAAATCTTCAAATGGTATCTTATCAACAAAAAACCTCTTTAAAAATGACTCATTGGAGGTGTTCTCTATAAGCCTCCTGACAAGATATGCCATCGAAGGGATAAGTTCGCCTATAGGAGTATATACCCTGACTCTGTATCCCATTCTTTTAAGGGCCTCCCTTACCGGCTCTGCCATACCATACAACATCTGAAACTCAAACGCCTCCCTGGGTAGTCCGATTGACTCTGCACATGCAATCGTATTTGCGATACTCCTTATATTATGAGTTGCTACAGCAGGCCTGATAAATTCACCATTTTCCAATAGAATCCTTGTCAGCCTTTCAAAGTTCAAGTCAGTTTCTTCCTTGAAGGGAAATACCGGGACTGGCCACCCCTTCTGTTTGTTAATAGCATTCTCGTAATCCCAATACGCCCCTTTTACAAGCCGTATAGTGATAACCTTCCTATTATCCCTGCTCCACCTTATTAATTCATGCAAATCTGCTTGTGATTCAATAAGATATGATTGTATAGCAATTCCAGTATGGGGGTACTCTTTAAATTCCTCTTCTTCAAGGATGCTCTTGTAAATGGATATAAATATGTCTTTATAGTAATGCGCCTCCATATCGAGGTTTAAAAATGCCCTGAGCTTTTTTGCCTTTCTTAAGATCGCCCTGAGGTTTATCTTTGTATTTTCAATGGAACCTTCCCGGTCAACGGGGTCAAGCTGTGAATATAGAGATGATAATTTCACAGATATATTTAATCCTGGTATATAACCTCTATTGTCATTGTCCAGCATGGTGTTGTGCGGCCATGTTTCAAACAGCGAATGAAGAGTATCCAATAGATCAAGATATCGACTTGTATAATCACCTGCCTCTTTATCGCTCACCACTAACTCACCAGGCAGATAGATACTCATTGCGTAATTAGATTCCCGGAGGTCCTGTAAGATTCTACCGGCCTCCTGAGGATTTGATCCTGCAATAAATTGTCTTGCCATGATTCTGATATTTGTTCTTATAGCCTTTACCGCAGCCTTTGCCATGAGACCCCGATCCGGGATATCTTTAACACCCACTTTTAATATCCCGAGAAGGTCTATGGAGTCATCTGTAAAATATTCCTTTAATATCCTTATTACTGAGTTATCACTTTTTAATGAAGGAAGGACATCAATGAACCTGAAGAGCTTGAGTTTAAAGTCCTCATTCTTCATTGCCCACTCGAGGACTTTTCCCTCCCACCTCTTTTTATCAAATATAGATGGGGTGCCTGCAATGGCATGGTTGTAGATCTCTCTTCCGACATCCCTTATCCTGTTTTCCAAACAATCCACAAGAAAGTCTCCTTTTGCACCACAGAGGCGCAAAGTTCACAAAGAAAATCAATTATTTATTACCTCCGTGTACTCTGGGCCTTTGTGGTTCATTTTGCAAATATCTCTGCAATTAATAGTACAGTCCAGCCAAGGAGGAGTATGAACCAGCCGCCAAGCAAGAAAAACTCTGCCCTTGTCTTTGAGGATATGGCAAAGTTTTCTGCAGCCATTGAGTATATATCTTCAATAGTATCCAGCTTTTTTCCAATATTTCCCTTCCATGTCTCAAGATGAAACTTTTTTGAGATTAAACTATATAATTTTGCTGAATACCAGTCACCAATAAGCTTGATTGGACATTCCACTGCCTCAGTTTCAAGTAGTGACTCTGTCCGCATCTGCATAATCTCAAGGAGCGAATCCCTGATCTTACGAGAGTGGCGTATAACTTTAGGACGGCCCCGTTGTATTTCCAATGTTGCAAAGAGCCTCTCATCAAGTCTCTTGTCAAGAATACGATATCGAAGGAGCTGAAGGTTTGCAATCTGGAATAACTCTATATTTGCTTCAAACGTGCCTGTAGGATCAAAAAGAAAGGCCCCATCCCAGTCAACTATTGCCAGATCATCCCTGGAATATTTTAAATGGGAAGCGAGTGTTGGGGTTATTTCTTCTTCATCGAGGGTAAACCTTTCATTCTTCAAATGGCTGACTATTCTGTCACCACAGGTACCCACAAAAACCTCAGGGTCCCCTTTATAACCAGACACACAATACACACTGTACTCTTCGACGAAGTCCATATTGCACTTGTAATTAGTAAGAATCTTTTGTCCTTCCCGGATTAATGTCTCTTTTAGATCAAAAACAAAATCAGAGAGGATATCTTCCAATGCAACAGACGCCTCAAACACGATAACGTCCGGTTGATATGCCTTCACATGAATAAAGATTTCATGATCATGGATTATAGACTTAAAGGAAGTAATTCCCCACTGGGATGGTATTACATCAGGGTAATTGGGAGAGCTTTTTGTAGACTTATATTTTAGAGATTCAAGGCTGGACAGGCTCATGCCTGAATGACCTAATAAAAAAACAACTATGCGGCCTTTAATCTCTCCAGTGGGGGTTTCCATAACAATTAGATTATAATATCATATGTACCCTCTTTTCAAATACAAAAGAGAAAAAACTGTTGACATTTCAAGGAATTAAATTATAATAACCTTTTTCAAAGGTTCAAAGGAGGCACAATGTCAGTCACATACAGACCACACAATATAAGCAGAAAGAGGACTCACGGGTTCAGGCGCAGGATGAAGTCAAAGAATGGAAGGAGAGTCCTGAGCAGGCGGCGGGCTAAGGGCCGTTTAAGACTTGCTGTTTAAGCCTTTGCGGCCATTAAGTATGGTTCGTGGGTGAGCAAACTAAAGTATAAAATCCGCGCAGGATGGGAATACCGTTATATTTACAGGAATGGACGCAGAAAGGCTAATCGTTATTTTGTCCTTTATTATTTAAAAAACAATCTTGGTTACAGCCGTTTTGGAATATCTGTAAACCGTAAATTAGGGGGGGCGGTAAAACGCAACAGGATAAAACGGCTTATAAGGGAAATAATCAGGTTAAGGGATGATGCTAAACAAATGGGTCTTGATATGGTAATCATTGCACGGGAGGGTATGATTGGCGTAAATTATAAAGAGGCCAATGATGCCTTTGGTAATTTGATTGCCCATCTGGAGGCTTAATATGTTCTTGTCAAAAATCTTAATCATCTTTATAAGGATTTATCAGTATTCCCTTTCTTTATTAATACCACCATCCTGCAGATACCATCCCACCTGTTCACAATACTCTATAGATGCATTAAAGAAATATGGATTTTTTATTGGGGCATACAAGACCGTGGTTAGGCTCTTTAAATGTCACCCCTTAAATCCAGGCGGTTATGACCCAATCAGGTAAGATTAACAGGTAAGATATAAAATGGAAGGAATGGAAAAAAGGATACTACTTGCAATAGTTTTATCAGCAATTATTCTTTTCGCCTATACATATTTCATCCCATCACCAAAACAAACCCAAAAGGAACAGGGGTCAGAACAACCTGTTCAGGAGAAAGCGGACGGCATATCACCTGCAGAGAAAACAACTATTGATGTATCCGGGGAAAAGATCAGGGAAGAGAAAGTTATAACTGTAAACACTGACCTGTATAAGGCTGTATTTACAAATCGCGGAGGGGTACTAAAACACTGGGAGTTAAAGCAGTACTGGGTAGACCTGGAGAAAAAGAAAAATGTTGTCCTCTTTGATCCAGGCGATCAAGTCATAGGTTCATATCCTCTAAGTGTTTTCTTTTCTGATAGTGAAATAAATAAGGTAGTCAGGGAAGGGCTTTTTAATGTAGAAGGTAGTGATTTGAATTTGAGCAGCAAGACCCCGGAGGGCAGCCTCAGCTTTACTTTTGTGGAACCAAAAAGCGGCAAAGGTCTTAAAAAGGTTATGCGTTTTCACAATGACTCATATAAGGTAGATGTGGATATAATCCCGGTAAATATTAGTGGCAACTATTCTGTCTCCACAGGTTCTAACTTTGGCATAGCAGAGTGGGGTGAGGCGAAAATGATGGGTTTTGTAGGACCTACTACAATGCTTGGAACAAAGGTTAAAAAAGACAAGGTCGCAAAGATAAAAGGCCCTGTCTACCATGATGGAGAAGTAAAATGGACTGCGCTTCAGGATAAATACTTCATATCTGCCCTTATACCAGGTGATAAGGTTAATAAGGCCATTATCAAAAAGAATTCTGAAAAGGATGTGCAGGCAGAGATAGAAGTACCTGATGGTAAAAAGATATCCTTATCGCTTTTTGCAGGGCCTAAGGAGTATGGACTCCTTAAATCACTTAATGTAGGTCTTGACCATAGTATATCATTTGGCTGGTTTATCATCTGGGACCTATCGATTATAGCCTGGATGGCAAAGGGATTATTTTCAATTCTCCAGTTTTTTTACAAGATAAGCCATAACTACGGAATTGCTATTATCCTTCTTACCTTTATAGTGCGTGTTGTATTTATCCCGCTTACTTATAAGAGTTTCAAATCTATGAAAGGCTTACAGACGCTCCAGCCTGAAATACAAAAGCTGCAGAAGAAATACAAGGATGACAGGGCTGAGTTGAATAAGGCAATGATGGAGTTATACAAGAACCACAAGGTGAATCCACTCGGTGGATGTCTGCCTATGGTGCTGCAACTCCCTGTTTTTATAGGGTTGTATAATCTCCTCGCTGCCACTATTGAATTAAGGCATTCACCCCTTTTTCTATGGATAAAGGACTTATCTGTAAAAGACCCTTATTATGTAATGCCAATTATTATGGGTATAACAATGGTAGTACAGCAAAAGATGACACCAACTACAGTCGATCCAATGCAGGCAAAGATCATGCTTATCATGCCTGTAGTCTTTACCTTCTTCTTCCTGAACTTCCCTTCAGGATTAGTCCTCTACTGGCTTGTTAATAATGTCCTCACCATTGCTCAGCAGTACGCAACTGTAAGGTACTCAAAGAGATAATTATCCTGGATTAATTAAAAATATATATTATGGATTATGTTAATTTAGTTAGCAGGATAGTTAATCTTGCCTGTGACAGTTTTGTATGCATTGTATGCATCAGTACCAAATAAAACAAAACGGACAAGCTCAATCTCAGGGTGCTCTTTTAGATAATCTATAACCGTTTTTATCGCAATCCGCGCTGCTTCGTTAATAGGATAACCATATGCACCGGTGCTTATAGAAGGAAAAGCCACACTTTTAATCCCTTTTTCTGATGCAATCTTTAGACTTGTCAAATATGCGCCTGCGAGATCTTCTGCCTCTCCCTTGTTCCCGCCATGATATACCGGTCCTACTGCATGAATAACATAGCGCGCCTTTAACCTGCCGCCTGTTGTTATTACAGCATGTCCGGTTGGACAACCGCCAATTCTACGGCATTCCTCCATTATCTCAGGCCCTCCTGCCCTGTGGATAGCGCCATCAACACCGCCTCCACCTCTTAAACCCGAGTTGGCTGCATTCACAATAGCCTCAGTATCCTGGTTTGTTATATCACCTTCGACAAACTCTAAAATAGATTTATTGATATCTACTTTCATGGTCTTACCTCCCGTATTATAATGTTAAGATCCTGAAATAAATTCAGGATGACGTATGCTTTTACCTTGACACCGAATTCTATATAGAATATAAAATATTTTAATCTATAAATAAAGTCAAAAGGATGATTTTAACTAATCCCATGGAATTTATTGTCATATTAATCACAGCAGGTTCTGTTGAGGAAGGGGAGAAGATAGCAAATGCATTAGTAGAATCCCGTCTTGCTGCCTGCGTCAATATTATCCCTTCAGTAAAGTCCATCTTTTTCTGGGAAGGGAAGACCTGCCTGGAATCAGAGGTTTTACTTGTTGTAAAGAGCAGAAGACAACTTCTTGAAAAGATAATAGACAAGGTTAAACAGGTTCATAGTTATAAGGTTCCAGAGATTATTGCCCTGCCTGTTATTGATGGGTCCAGAGAATATCTTAAATGGGTAGAGGAGATCACCTCTTAAAGATTTATCATTCAATGTACGAGAGGTTCGGGCCACAGCACTGGTGGCCTGGTGAGACCCCTTTTGAAGTAATAATCGGGGCCATACTCACACAGAACACATCATGGAAGAATGTAGAGCGGGCTATCACTTCTCTTAAGAGTACCGATCATTTTTCACCACAGGGATTATATCAGATTCAAACTGATAAACTTGCTCAACTGATCAAATCTTCCGGTTACTTTAATATTAAGGCCAAACGATTAAAAAACTTTTTATCCTTTCTGTTTAACGGATACGGAGGAGACTTAGACCTGATGTTAAAAGATGATGGTAAAAAATTAAGGGAGAAACTGCTTCACGTAAATGGCCTCGGACCAGAAACCGTTGACTCCATCCTCCTGTATGCAGCTCAATATCCCATATTTGTAGTGGATGCCTATACAAGACGCATATTTTCAAGACATAATTATCTTAGTGAAAAGGCTGCATATCATCAGGTTCAGGAACTCTTTATGAATAACCTTCCAAAAGATACTGCTTTATTTAATGAATATCACGCCCTTATTGTCAGGGTCGGAAAGGATTTGTGTAAAAAACCACCTCTATGCAGTCAATGTCCTCTGGAATACGATTTGCATAAGAAACCCAAAAGTGTTATAAAATAAGATTATTATAAAACAGATTGAACGACTGAAATAATGATTGGTAACTTTTTTAAAAAGATAATTGGCACAAAGAATGAACGGGAAATAAAGCGTCTCGAGGATGTCATAGTTCAGACAAATGCTCTTGAGCCTGCCATATCTTCCCTTTCTGATAATGCCCTGAGACAGAAGACAGACGAGTTCCATTCTGCACTCTCAAACGGAAAGACTATCGAGGATATCATTCCCGAGGTATTTGCTGTTGTGCGTGAAGCATCAAAAAGGGTACTCGGCATGAGGCACTTTGACGTTCAGCTCATTGGCGGGATGGTCCTTCATGAAGGTAAGATCGCAGAAATGAAGACCGGTGAAGGTAAGACCCTTGTTGCTACATTACCGGTCTATCTCAATGCGCTTCCAGGCAAAGGGGTCCATGTGATTACTGTAAATGACTACCTTGCAAAACGTGATAGTCAGTGGATGGGGGAGATTTATCGATTTTTAGGCCTCACTGTCGGACTGATACAGCATGATATGCCGGATAAAGAGCGTCAGATGTCCTATGCCTCTGATGTGGTTTACGGAACCAATAATGAGTTTGGGTTTGACTATTTAAGGGATAATATGAAGTTTGATTCTTCTATGTTTGTCCAGAGAGGGCTTAACTATGCAATAGTTGATGAAGTTGACAGCATTTTAATTGATGAGGCAAGAACACCCCTGATAATCTCAGGCCCAACAGAGGAATCTACAGACAAATATTATAAGATAAACAAGATTATACCTTTTCTTAAAGAGACACAGGATTATACACTTGAGGAAAAGACCCGTACAGTAGCACTGACAGAGGAAGGGAATGCCAAGGTAGAACGGCTGCTCGGCCTGAGTAACCTCTATGATATATCAAATATTGATATGGTACATCATGTTATCCAGGCATTAAAGGCACATACAATCTTTAAGCGAGATGTAGATTATGTGGTAAAAGACGGCGAGGTTCTTATTGTTGATGAATTTACTGGAAGGTTAATGCCTGGAAGACGATATAGCGACGGCCTGCACCAGGCGCTTGAGGCAAAGGAAAATGTAACTATTGCAAAAGAGAACCAGACCCTAGCCACCATTACCTTCCAGAACTATTTCAGGCTTTATAATAAACTGGCAGGTATGACCGGTACAGCAGATACAGAGGCAGTGGAATTTCAAAGCATATATAAACTAGATGTAGTGGTAATCCCACCTAATAAGCCCATGATTCGAGCAGACAATTCTGATGTAGTGTATAAAACAGAGAAGGAAAAGTTTAATGCAATAGTAAATGAAATTATTGAATGTAATAAACTGGGTCAACCGGTACTGGTTGGAACGGTTTCTATTGAGAAATCTGAGAAAATAGCTGCCTTGCTTGGAAGGAAAGGGATAAAACATGAAGTTCTGAATGCAAAATTCCATGAACGTGAGGCAGAAATAATAGCACAGGCCGGCCGGAAAGCCGCAGTTACAATAGCAACCAATATGGCAGGAAGGGGTACAGATATACTCCTCGGCGGCAATCCGGACTTCCTTTCCAAAAGGGAGTATGCCAAACAACCGGACCTCCCCCAGGAAGAAAAAGATAGAATTTACAAAGCCTTAATGACCCAGTGCGAAAAAGAGAAGGAAGAGGTACTTAAAGCAGGCGGGTTACATATAATCGGTACTGAAAGACATGAGGCCAGGCGTATCGATAATCAGCTTCGTGGCCGGTCAGGCCGTCAGGGGGATCCTGGTTCTTCCCGTTTCTACCTGTCTCTTCAAGATGACCTCATGCGTATATTTGGTTCTGAACGGATTGCCTCTCTGATGGACAAGCTTGGAATGGAAGAGGGTACACCTATTGAACATAGAATGGTATCAAAGGCCATAGAGGGGGCACAGAAAAAGGTAGAGATCCACAACTTCGATATCAGAAAACACCTCCTTGAATATGATGATGTAATGAATCAGCAGAGAAAGGTTATTTACGGACAGAGAAAGCAGATACTCCACGGAGAAAAACTAACAGATATCATATTTGATATGACAGAAGATGTCATTGATGAGATACTGCCTGTATTTTGCAGCAAAGATATCTATCCGGAGGAGTGGGATTTAAAAGGCCTGAGAGAGTCCCTCGCACGGCAATTCTCCTTAAATATTAAAGAAGAAGATATAGATTTTTCAAGCATTGGAGTTGAGGGATTAAGGGAGACCCTGCTTGAGAAAGTCCAGAATGTCTACAAAAACAAAGAGAGCGAATTTACTCCGGATGTAATGAGGCGGGTAGAAAAGATCCTGTTCTTGCAGGTTGTTGATGCCCTTTGGAAGGACCACCTTCTGGCAATGGATCATCTTAAAGAGGGAATAGGGCTTAGAGGTTACGGACAGAAAGACCCTCTTAATGAATATAAACTTGAAGGTTTTGAAATGTTCAATTCAATGATCAAGCAAATAAAAACAGATACCATCGAACGATTATTTAAGATACAATTGGTAAAAGAAGAACCTGCACCCCAACGTGTCCCTGTTATGCCGAGGGCCATTCGTATGAATCGTGGAGAGGTACCCCAGGCAAAACCTGTTCAGAAAAACGCAACAAAGGTCGGAAGAAATGACCCATGCCCCTGCGGCAGCGGGAAGAAGTATAAAAAATGCTGCGGAGCTTAGTGCCTTGGTGTGTAACCGAATTTGTGAATTGAGGCGCTTAGACTAAAACACTCCCTGGCAACTACCGATATAGCATCTACATTTTTGAAATAAAATAGTGCCGTCTGATTATCCTAAAGCCATTTAATTGGCTTCTATTATCCCTCTTGAGACAACGAGGGAGAAAGAGAACATGCCGAATCTGATAGAAGAGAATAAGGAACTAAGAGAAAATCTTAAACAGGTTAAGAAAGAACTCTCTTTCTTCATGAAGGTAGGAAAGGCACTTACCTCCACACTCGAACTCGACAAGGTACTTGAAATTATTATGGAAAACGTCCACTGTCTTGTAAAACCAGAGTCATGGTCTCTTCTGCTTCTGGATGATGAAAGAAATGATTTGTATTATGTCATTGCAAAGGGGAGGCTGCCTGATGCAGTAAAAGGTGTGCGTCTGCAGATGGGGGAAGGGGTAGCCGGTCGTGTTGCTGAAAATGGGAAACCTTTGATTATTAGCAGCGTGTCAAAGGAGAAACGGTATTCAAGCTTTTTAAAAAATAACAACAGGGGATTTATTTCAAAAAGCATCTTATGTGTCCCTATAATAAATAAAAAGAAGACCATCGGGGTATTGGAAACAATAAATAAGAAGGATAACACACCCTTTCACAAGAGGGATATGGAGCTTATGACAAAGCTTGCTGATCAGGCGGCAATAGCAATAGAGCGGTCAAATCTATATCAAAAAATGGCCAATCTTGCCATAACTGACGACCTGACTAAATTATTCAATCTCAGGTATCTTTACAGGGTACTGGATTTAGAAGTTAAACGGAGTAAAAGATATAATTCCATATTCTCTGTGATATTTTTAGACCTGGACTGCTTTAAACTGGTAAATGATAAATATGGTCATCTCCATGGGAGTAAGACCCTCGTTGAGGTTGCAAGCATCCTTGTCAGGGCCTTGAGAGAGGTAGATATTATTTCACGCTACGGAGGGGATGAGTTTGTAATTGTATTACCACATACCCCTGTGGAAAAGGCGATAAGGATAGCAGAAAGATTGCAAAGAGATATTAATCATCATCACTTTCTTAAAGATGAGGGCCTGGCACTCAAGGTTACAGCAAGCTTTGGGGTAGCTGGTTTCCCTGATCATGCCCAGGATGAAATAGAGTTATTGAGATTATCAGACCAGGCTATGTATCTGGCAAAGAGCCTCGGTAAGAACCGTGTTGTCATTGCAAATGAACTCTCTTACCAGAAAACCACTTCACATTATTGATTGCTGATTGCGAACTGCTCTTCTCTGACAGAAAGAGGATGCTGTTCCCTCTTTGTAAGATTTACAGAGACAATCTTTGATACACCTGGATCCTCCATTGTTATTCCATACAGTGTATCAGCCGCCTCCATTGTACGCTTGTTATGTGTGATGATAATGAATTGTGAAAACCCGGTCATATCCTTAACGCTGTTAATAAAACGTTCTGTATTAACCTCATCAAGCGGTGCATCAATCTCATCAAGTACACAGAATGGTGTGGGACGGGCCAGGAATGTTGCGAATATCAGGGAGATCGCTGTAAGCGCCTTCTCCCCACCTGAGAGCAATGCCAATTGACTGACCTTTTTACCTGGTGGTTGTGCAAATATCTCAATCCCTGAATCCAGTACATTGTTTTCATCTGTAAGCACAAGTCTCGATTCTCCTCCCTGGAAAAAGAGTTGAAACAGATACTGAAACTTCTCGTTAATTATATTAAAGGTGTTTAAAAACATCTCCCTTGTTGTCATGTTTATTTTTGAAATTGTCTTATGTAATGTCTCACATGCCTGCGTGAGATCAGACTCCTGGGAGGTTAAAAATTCATATCTTTGATTAAGCTCCTGATATTCTTCGATAGAGGCAAGGTTTACAGGCCCCATCCTGTTGAGCCTCTCCTTGAGTGCAGTCAGGCTTGATGTCAATTCATCTATGTTCAGGTCCTTGAGATTTAAGTTCTTTATCTCCTCTTCCAGGTTTATCTGGTATGTTGTATAAATGGTCTCCTTCAGGTGGCCTGTCTCCAATCTTATCTCGGCCTTCTGTATCTCAAACTGGTTTATCTCTTTCTTTATATCTTCCATGACCCTCCGTTTTTCCTTCAACTCCTCTTCTGATAACCTCTGCCTCTCTTCCCTGCCAGCCCGCTCATTTTCTTTAGCCACAATCTCCTTTGAGATTGCATCCTTTTTTTGCCAGAGATCGGTAATGGTTGACTCTATTCCAGATTTCTCCCTGAGATATCCATCTATTTTCTGGTCTATTTTTGAAAGACTCTCTTCCTTGTCAGTTGTCAGTGTGGTTGCGCTCTCAATCCGTTCTCCAAGCTCTTTGAGTCGTACGGATAAAGACTCCCTTTTCTCCCTCCGGGTTGCAAGCTCTAACTTCCTGGTAGTAATTCCTCTTTGGGCCTCCTCCCAATGCTCTCTTCCCAGCTTCTGGCTTTCAATCAGTCCCTGTATCTCCTGCTCCCCTTCAGCCTGCTCTGCCAAAAGTCTTTGAATCTCTTCATTATATATGTTTAGCTCTGAAGATAGGTTCCTGATCTCAGAATCAATCCCCCGCTCCTCCAGGCAAAGTGTCTCTATCCTGAGCTGAATCCTCTTCTCATCATCTATTAGCGCCTCTA
>Ga0154349_1005_pt2 | contig 17015 bp, 17 predicted proteins | sample RifGroA2_FD_115877 | JGI IMG/M metagenome (GOLD analysis project Ga0154349, IMG submission 115877) | Nitrospirae bacterium GWA2_42_11 | reverse complement strand
TTCCTCGAGGCAGCAAGCTTTTCACACGGCGCTGTCCTGAATATAAGCAATATAGCCAGGGAGTGCGGTATAGAAAGAAAAACAGTAGAAGGGTATCTTCATATCCTGGAAGACCTTCTTCTTGCGTTCAGATTGCCGGTGTTCACAAGGAGGGCAAAACGGGCAACGATACAGCATCCCAAGTTTTATTTTTTTGATACCGGAATATATTCTGCCCTCCGTCCTTCGGGACCTCTCGACAGACCAGAAGAGAAGAGCGGTGCAGCCATTGAAGGCATTGTTGCGCAACATATCAGGGCATGGATTGATTACAGAAAGCATGATTGCAAGTTGTATTTCTGGCGAACCAGTTCAGGAAGCGAGGTTGATTTCATTGTTTACGGCAAGGGTATATTTCAGGCGATCGAGGTTAAGAATGCAAACCGCCTGCACCCGCAGGATTTAAGGTCATTAAAGACATTTCGCGAAGATTATCCTGAGGCGGAGAGGATATTTCTTTACCGTGGAAAAGAAAAACTAAAGAGAGAGGGGATATTAATTATACCGTGTGAAGAGTTTCTTTTAAGACTTACCTGAACCAGAGGTATATCTGGATAAGTCTTGATTATTTCTAATACCCACCTGCTTTTTTCGACAGCCTTTTAATGCTGCTTTTTAATGCTGCTTTTTAATGCTTGAAGACAAAACGTTTTTCCTGTATATTATTGCAAACTTCAGAAAATGCATGGCGAGTGAAATCCCCGCAGCTTGCCGGGAGCTCCAATACCAAAGGAGTATATGGGTCATGTTAGTACAACAGATATTATCCTTTTTATTCTTGGTGTTTTTTATGGAACCGTACTGATGCTCTCCGGGTTTATAAATAACAGGCTTGTAGAGAATTTCAGGTTGGATACATTTTTCACAACTAAACCAACCCCCCGGACTAAGATACTTAATATCTTCTTTGGGCTAATAGTCCTCGGGCTTTCTATTTATTCTTTCATTGGTTCTTATAAATGATGAAAGCAGATAATTAATATATGGGGGCTTTATTAAGATATTTTTCTGAAATTGATTCAACAACCCTCATCGGTCTCTTCGGTGGCACATTGACAACCATCGCTTTCTTTCCCCAACTCATTAAAACATGGAAGACACGGTCTGCAAGAGATTTCTCTCTGTGCATGCTTATCCTTCTTACAATCGGCGTCTTAATATGGGGAATCTACGGTCTTTTGATCGGCTCCTTTCCTCTGATCCTGACAAACACAATAACATTTATACTTTCCTTGATAATCCTGATGTTCAAAATACGATACAAATAATGGACAAATTACCTTCAGGCAAGATGTCGTTTAACTTATGGTCGTATTAGAAAGTATGTTCCTTCTTTTTTCTTAGCAAGGTCTTTATGGATTCAAGGGGCAAGGCATTTATCACATCTCCTGCTGTAAGCCATCCCTTTCTTGCGATACCAACTCCATAAGACACATTAGATAAGTCGTCAATATGATGGGCGTCAGGATTGATGCTGACTTTTACACCCCGGTCTTTAGCATACCTGCAGAACCTCCAGTCTAAATCAAGTCTGTAGGGGTGGGAATTTAATTCAATAACCACGTTATGTCTTGCCGCTTCATCTATAACCTTGTGTATGTCCACCTTATAACCCTCTCTCGATAAGAGGAGACGGCCTGTCGGATGACCGAGTATTGTAGTATAAGGGTTTGACATAACCTTTATAATCCTATTTGTCATCTCCTCCTCGGACATATTGAATCTGCTATGCACAGAGGCAATTACAAAATCAAATGTTGAAAGTATCTTCTCATCATAATCAAGAGACCCATCAGCCAATATATCAGACTCAATACCTTTTAAAATATGGAAGTCTGTCATCTCTTCGTTCAATCCGTCTATCTCCTCATGCTGTTCTTTTATCTTATCCTCTGTAAGTCCGCCGGCATAATAGGCAGACTTGCTGTGGTCTGATATCCCTATATACTGATAACCCAACTTCCTTACAATCTTTACCGCCTCCCTGAGTGTCATACTCGCATCACTTAAAGTTGTATGAACATGAAATATTCCCTTTATATCAGAAAGTTCAATAAGTTCCGGGATATCGCCACGCTCAGCACATTCTATCTCTCCATCATTCTCCCTCATTTCAGGTGGTATGTATGAAAGCCCCAGTGCCTTGAATATCTCAGTCTCATCCTTACATGTTATCAATCTCTCTCCTTTGAAGAGACCATATTCATTCATCTTGAGGCCCATCTTCTTTGCACGGCCCCTCAATGCCTCATTATGCTCCTTACTCCCTGTAAAGTGGTGGAGTGCAAAGGGAAACTCTTTATCAGATACAATACGGAGATCAGCATTAATTCCGGAGCTCAATACCACACTCGCTTTGGTATCGCCCTTTGCTGTAATTGATTGAACAGAAGGGAGTCCAATAAAAAAATCCATTACACCCTTTTCACCCTTTGGCCTGGCGCTTGCTACCAGGTCTATATCCTTTACAACCTCTTTCCTGCGTCTGATACTACCCGCAATACTAATCCTGATAATATCCTTATCTGTTTTTAATGCGTCATAAAGTTTCTCTGCCTCTGCTGACGCAATATTAAGCAGATGAAGTCCCGTCCCCTTTCTATAATACTCTATCCCTTTCAGTATCTTCTCCTGCGTGGCCTTACCAAAACCACGCAACTCGACAAGCCTGTTCTCCAGACATGCATACTCAAGCTCTCCGACAGTAGTTATACCAAAGGCATCATACAATGCCTTTATCTTCTTTGGTCCGACACCAGGGATCTTTATCAACTCTAATAAGCTGTAAGGTATCTCGATTTTAAGTTCTTCATAATATTTAAGATGTCCGGTATTAAACAGTTCTAATATCTTTTCGTAGATAGCCTTTCCAATACCCTTCTGATTTAAGAGGGAACCATCATCAATGGCTTCCTTTAAATCTTCCTCTATTGCCTCAATAGCCCTCGCAGCATTATGGTACGCCTTTATCTTAAAAGGGTTCTCCCCTTTAAGTTCGAGTAAAATGCCTATCTCCTCTAAGATTCTTGCTACTTCAACCTTATCCATCTCAGACCTTGCCTTCCCTCTTCAGGCGTGCATGTTCCTTCAACATACATTTATCCATTACAACCATAAGGCCGGCCTCCCTCGCCTTATTAGCCGCCTCCTCATTAACAACCCCTTCCTGCATCCAGATCGCCTTTGCACCTATCTTTATTGCCGCATCAACAACCGGAAGGACTTCATCGGATTTCCTGAATACATCCACAATATCAATCTTATCAGGAACAGAAGCCAGGTCGGGATAACACTTATCTCCCCCCACTTCCTGTATTGTGGGATTTACAGGGATTATCTTATACCCCTGTCCTTTCAAATAACTGGCAACTGTGAGGCTCGGCCTTCCAAGTTTATTGGATAATCCCACTACCGCAACATTCTTCGACTCCTTTATTATCTTTTCAATCTCATCCATAATATCCTCCTCATTTGTTAGCTACTCCATATGAAGGGAATATATTCCAATCACTTATCGGAGTCAAGGAGATAACCAGGCCATTGATGTTACCAGGCCATGCATTACTTGACAGCCACTTTTAGTAGTCATATATTTAAGTCATGATAATGGATATCAATATCTCTATTTATGGTAACGGGCTGGTTGTCTATGGTATAGTTTAGGAGCTACAAATGGACTTACACAAAATGAAATGTGTCCCATGTGAAGGTGGTACACCGCCACTCGAAGAATCCAGGATAAAAGAACTTATTAAAGAAACACCTTTGTGGTTAATAAAAAACGAACACCTGTACAGGTCGTTTAAATTTAAGAATTTCATTGAGTCATTGAATTTTGTAAATGCAGTTGGTAAACTCTCCGAAGAGGAAGGGCATCACCCGGATATAGCAATCCACTATAACAAAGTTGAATTAGATTTATTCACACATGCCATAAAAGGTCTTTCTGAAAATGATTTTATCCTGGCAGCAAAGATCGACCGGTTGATAGACAAGATTGCTACCGTAACTCCGTGATCCCCTACTTATTCTTGCTACAAACGGGATATACAAATCCTATTTTAGGTGTTAAATTAGAAGTATATCATTACATCTAAACAATACTCACACTCCAGCACCAAAGAAGTCACGGCTTTCCTAACATATACCTGGTGAAAAGGTTTTTCGAATCGATCTATAGTATATTAAGATGATAAAAAAAATTATCAACAAGTTACCTTTTAACAGTATCTACTCAAAACTTTTTCTCCTTTTTTTCATAATAGGAATAGTCCCATTAATTGCGGGAAGTATCTACTCCTATTCCAACAGTCGAAAGGCACTCCTGGATAATGCCATGAAACAGCAGGAACTTGAAGTAACAAGTGCAATGAGAAATATTGTTATCCTTTTTATGAACTCCGGTCTCAATCTGCGTCTTAGCGCTGAGAAAACATCTTTTGCAGACTTCTCCGGGAACTATGGCAATAAAGATCGTTCCTATATAGATATTGGAGAATCGCTGCTCGGGATAATAATAGCCCTGCCTGGAGTAATAGAGTCTGCCGGTTTAACTGACAACAATGGAAATATTATAAGTTATATGTATAGTGTGGGTGGTGTATCAATAAAGGGGGAGGATCAGGATCTCTCTGATAAAGAATTCTTCAGGAAAACTCTATTACTTAAAGAGGGGGATATCTACTATGGTACGCCAGAGATATCTCTTGCCACTCAGAAGTGGATCATACCGGGTGCAACCCCTGTATTTGACAGAGGTGGAATTTTCCGGGGTATCTTATACATACAAATTTATCTTGATAGTATTGCCAGAGTAATTGGTCATATTGCCCATACTGAAGATATTATCTTCATTATAGACAAAAATGGACAAATGATAGCTCAGCTTGGCGGAAAACCGGTAGAACCCCTTTCCTTAACCATTTTACAGGATAGTCACCCATCATATAATAATGCCATTAAAGATATGAAGGCTGGAGACAGCGGGATTATGCAAATATTCTTCAATAACAAACCTTCCTGGATAACATATAAGAATATCCCGGCAGATGTAAATAATCAAAATATCTGGAATATCGCTGTGATTACATCTGAAGAAGCAATTTATGCGGGTGTTAACGCAAGAAAATATTTAGTCATGGTATTTTTAATTTCATCTGTTCTATTAGTTATCGCTGGATTACTCGGGTGGAGGATTGCACGTCCCATAAAAGAGCTTACATCAAAAAGTACAGCGATGAGTAATGGGGAGCTTGCAAGTCGTGTAAATATTCAAAGACAAGACGAGATCGGTCAGCTTGCACATGCATTCAATAAAATGGCTGCTTCCATACAGGAGTCTCATAATGAACTTGTAAGACTCTCATCTGTAGATGGTCTTACAGGTCTGTATAATCACAGGGAATTTCAAAAGAGGTTAGAGGCAGAAATCAACCGTGCCTCAAGACACGGCTCTACCCTTTCCCTTTTGCTGATTGATATCGATTACTTCAAAAAGGTCAATGACACATATGGTCATCAGTCAGGGGATGAAGTCCTGCATATTCTGGGTGATTTTATTCTTAAAAAAATCAGGATTTCTGATTTTGCTGCACGGTATGGAGGTGAAGAGTTTAGTATCATCTTACCTGAAACAACATCCTCAAATGCATTTATATTTTCAGAACGTCTCAGAAAAGAGATTAACCTCTTAGCTACAACAGTTTTAGGAAAAGAAACTATCAACATAACTGTTAGTATCGGGATAGCCACATTTCCGGAAGATTCCTCGAAACGTGAATGGCTGATCAAGGCCGCTGACCAGGCGCTTTATTTTGCAAAACAGAAGGGACGTAATAAGTCCATTCTCTATGGTGAGACAATAAAAGCTGTCTTTGAAAAGAAACCTTATGAGGTACAGGCACTGCTTGAAAAGGCAGAGGATTGGATATTCAAAGACATTGCCACCTCTGTTGAGGCAAGACTTCCATACAGAAGAGGTCATTACGAGGCTGTATGTAAAACAGTACAACAAATAGCTCAGGAATTTCATTTGAGTGATAATGAAAAAAGGACACTCCGGATAGCCGCTATGATCTCTGACATAGGGGCGCTTCATATCCCGGCTGAAACCCTGCTGAAACCAGGCCCCTTGAATGAAGAGGAATGGAAAGTGGTTAAAACTCATCCTGAGCTGAGTGTTAAGTTACTCAGTAATGTACTTAATATTCAGGATGTACTGCCAGCCATCCAATTTCATCACGAACATTACGATGGGAGTGGTTACCCTTCCGGCCTGAAAGGTGATGAGATACCACTTCTGGCCCGTATTCTAAGCATCGCTGATGCATATCATGCAATGACCTCAGTTTCCCCTTATCGCAGAAAGTTAAGCAGAGAGGAGACAATAAATGAATTAAGGTTTGATTCCGGGAGAAAGTATGATCCCAGAATTGTTGAGGTCTTTATAGAGACCCTCTACAGTCAGGAAAAAGAACTTTTCGATTACCCTGCCTGATATTTTTATAATAAATCAAGCCATCTATACTCATAGGCCATACCCGTAGCCCTTTTAATTTCCCCAATATTTTATTATACTGCTTAAATATCTTATTATAAAATGTTATAAAATATAGATTTCTGTTTGCCGATAGGGAGTTAATGAACAATACTATATTAAGGATATCCTCTCCCAAAAGTATTTATACAAAGCTTTTCATTTTATTTTCCATAATAGGTGTAATACCACTTGTAGTGGGCAGCTTCTATGCCTATTCCAAAAGCCGGCAGACCCTCCTCCATTCTGCTCTTAAGGAGCAGGAATTAAAGGTAAATAATGGAATGCGTAATATTGTGACTCTTTTTGTTGAATCTAATACCAACCTTATCCTGTCAGGCCAGAATACCGCCTTTGTGCGATTCTTTGAAGACCATAATGATAGTAATCTTTATAGAGATGAACAGGCTAAGGCATTACTCCAGATTAGTTCAATCTTCCACGGAATCATAGAATCAGCCGGCTTTGCTGATGTAAATGGCAGAGTGATTAGTTCAGTAAAGGAAGGAAAGAATTTATCACCCCACGAGTATTCTGAAAATATTTCCGGATCCTCCTTCTTTAAAGAGGCGCTTCTGCTGGGAAAAGGGATAGTCTTCAACGGACACCCGGTATTTTCTCAAAGTTCAGGTAAATGGATCATTCCCAGTGCACTTCCAATTTACAATAATAAGGAAAAACTTATTGGGGTTCTATATGCACAGATTTATCTCGACAGTATTACCCGCTTCATTAAAAACATTGCACATCCGGATGATATTGTAATTGTAGTAGATCAGAATGGAAATCTGATTTCACATACAAAGAAAAGGACCGGAGAGATTATATTAAGTGCAGGTAATCTCGAAAATGATCCATCCTTCCTATCAGTTGTCAGCAGGATGCGATCAGGAGAAGGCGGGAACAGACGGATCATCTATGATGGAAAACCATCCTATATTACCTATAAAGATATTCCGGAAGAAAGGGATAATCATAACAGATGGAGTTTAGGGGTTATTACATCAGAGGATGCAATATATGGGGAAGTCTCTGCGAAAAAATATCTCTTATTCGTCTTAACAGGTTCAATGGTACTGTTTGCTATAGCTGGAATGCTCGGCTGGAGGATATCTCATCCTATACATGAACTTACAAAAACAAGTGTTTCTATGAGCAGAGGCAACCTTTCAAGCCGCGTTAAATTAAACAGAGAAGATGAGATCGGTCAGCTCGCAAGTGCCTTTAATGAAATGGCAGCATCTATACAATCATCTCATGAAGAATTGACAAAATTATCAATCACAGATAGTCTTACCGGTCTATTCAACCACCGGGAATTTCATAAGAGACTGGAAGAAGAGGTTAAACGTGCATCCAGGTATAACTCTATTTTATCCCTCATGATGATTGATATAGACAACTTCAAGAATTTTAATGATACATATGGACACCAGTCCGGGGACGAGGCCCTGAGAGCAATTGGAAAGATTATCCTTCAGGAAGTAAGAAGCTCTGATTTTGCCGCACGATATGGCGGTGAAGAGATGGCCATTTTACTCCCTGAGACAAATTCTGCTGAGGCATTTATCTTTTCCGACCGTCTCCGTGAAAATATAGAACAACTTTCAATAAAGGTCTTAAACGGGGAGACTTTACATGTAACAGTCTCCATTGGTATAACGTCATTTCCAGGTGATGCAACCGACAGAAAAAGCCTCATTGAGACAGCGGATAAGGCATTATATTTTGCCAAAGAAAGTGGTCGTAACAAGACGGTACTTTATTATAATACCTTAAAAAATAACTTTGAAGTTCCCGGAAAGACAAAGAGTTTATTGGAAGACATTGAAGAATGGATATTCAGAAGCCTGTCCACTACTATTGATGAAAGACTACCCTCCCGCAGAGGACACTCGGTCACTATAAGTCGTACTGCACTCCAGATAGCCAGGGCTTACAACCTCAATGACAGCCAGATGCGTGATCTTAAGATAGCCACGTATCTCTATGAGATCGGTATGCTAAAATCCCTCTCCCAGACAATAAAAGAGGGGTCAGTATCAAAAGAAGAACTTGATCTAATAAAAGATCATCCGGAGACAGGAGTAGAGATACTTAAAAAGATTTTTAATCTCCAGAATGTGTTTCAGGCTATTAACCATCACCATGAGAGATACGATGGCACCGGATATCCTTCAGGATTGAAAGGTGAAGATATCCCGCTCCTTTCCCGCATAATAAGTGTTGTAGATACCTACCATACTATGGTATCCTTTAATCTGCATAATAAAAGACTTACACAGGAAGAGGCTATTGAAGAGCTTAAACGAAATGCAGGAACCCAGTTTGATCCTGTTATCGTAGAAACTTTCATCAAGATATTAGCGGATAATAATAATGAACACGAATAGTACAGTGAACCGGTTCCCGAATAAAAAGATTTAGAGATGAGACACCTTTACACTCTTTTTTTACTGCTTATCTCTTATTCCCTGCTTAATATTGTTCCACCCCGCTCTTTCGCCGCTCAACCTATAAAGGTTGTCACGACATTAACACTCCTTGAAGATTTTGTAAGAAATGTGGGGGGTGAAAGGGTTGAGGTAAGAAGTCTGTTATCCGGACTTGAAAGTGAACACACCTATACCCCTAAACCAAGTGACATTGTAGCAGTAAAAGAGGCAAGGATGCTCATCAAGATAGGACTTGGCCTTGAGGTATGGGTGGATTCCCTGATAAAGAATGCATCAAACAGCAGGCTGGTAGTTGTAAACACCTCAAGTGGAATACCTTTATTAAGAAGTGAAGGTATTGGGGCCCGACAGGGCCACATTGAGCAAATCGAAAAAATGGATTCAAATGGTCATGATGGTCATCTTGGAAATCCGCATATCTGGCTCGACCCTGAGAGGTCAAAGGTTATAATAAGACATATTACAGAGGCATTATCTGATATAGACCCTGAAGGAAGAAATATCTATCTGACAAACCAGGCAGGATATTTTAAAAAGATTGATGCAATGCGGTCAAAGGTCGAAGATAAGTTGAGACCGGTCAAGAGCAGGAAGATTATTACTCACCATCCTGCATGGCCTTATTTTGCACAGAGATTTAAATTACAGATTGTTGATAATATCCAATTACAGGCTGGCACAGAACCATCCGCAAGACATATTGCAAATATTATAAACAGGATAAAAAAGGAGGATATCCGGGTTATCGTATCAGAGCCGCAACTAAATCCAAAGGTGCCAAAATCGATTTCTGAGGAAACTAATGCTAAAATGATTATATTAACACCGATCCCCGGAGGGTTGCCAGGGACAGGGACTTACATTGAAATGATGGAATATAACGCAGAACAACTCTCCTCTGCATTTAGATGAAGAATAACGTTATAATAACCTTCTCACAGGCCACAATAAATTACCAGCAGCGTGCAGCATTGGAAGATATTAGCCTTGATGTGTATCAGGGTGAATTCATCGGCATCATAGGACCTAATGGCTCGGGAAAGACAACATTGCTCAAGTCTATTCTTGGTTTGGTAAGGCCGAGCAAGGGCTCAGTGCAGATATTCGATTGTGCCTGCCACAAACTGCGGTGTCATCATAAGGCAAAGATAGGCTATATCCCGCAAAAGGGCCAGATAGACCCTAACTTTCCTGTAACTGTTACAGAAACAGTAATGATGGGAAGATATAGTTCCCTTGGCCTCTTTAACCGGCCGTCAAAACGGGATAAAGGGCTTGTTGAAACTGCCCTGAGAGAGGTGGGGATGAATGAGTATGAAGATGCCCCATTGGGACATCTGTCCGGTGGACAGCAGCAGAGGGTACTTATTGCGCGTGCCCTTGTACAGCAACCGGAGGTCTTATTGATGGATGAGCCGACAACCGGTATCGATCCCCCTACACAGCACAGCATAATAAGGCTTATATCAAATCTGCATAAAAACCTGAACCTTACTATCCTGCTTGTCACTCACGATATAAATATGATAAGCCCTTTTGTAGACCGCATAGCCCTTCTCAAGGTAAGACTTTTTGCGATAGGCACACCTTCTGAGGTCTTAAATGAGAAAATACTGAGCGAGATATACGGAAAACAGGTAGTCGTTACTACAAAAGAAAACGGGCTTTATGTAATAGTAGGAGACTATCATTATGTTTGATATGCTCTCCTATGAATTCATGCAGAGGGCGCTTATTGCCTCAGTAATTATAGGTCTTGTATGCTCAATCATAGGGGTCTTTGTAATTTTAAAAAATCTTACATTTATCGGTGCAGGGACATCACATGCTGCCTTTGCAGGCGTTACCCTCGGCTATCTTATTAAGTTCAGTCCTCTCTCCATAGCTGTCTTATTCAGTCTCATAACAGTATGGATAGTAGGATATCTGAGTAAAAAGGGTTATCTTAAACTGGACGCATCAGTAGGGATATTCTACTCTCTTACTATGGCTTTGGCTGTACTCTTCATCGGCCTGATGAAGGTTTATAATGCCGAGGTTTATGGATATCTGTTCGGGAGTATACTATCTGTAACAAAACTTGACCTGGCTATTATTGTATTATTAGGTGTTGTCGTATTGTTTCTCGTATATCTCTTTTTTAAGGAATTTCATTTTATTACCTTTGATGAGGAGATGGCAAGGGCCGGCGGCATACCTACAGGATGGTTATCATTCCTGCTGTTGACCATGATCGCACTAACCATTGTAATATCACTGAAATCAGTTGGCGCTATACTCGTCTTTGCAATGATAGTAACACCGGCAGCAGCCGCTTATCAATTAACATATAGTATGATCCGGATGTTCATATATTCTGCCCTGATCGGCACAGGGTCTTCAGTATCAGGTGTCTTTTTATCGTACTGGCTTGACCTTCCATCAGGGGCCACCACAGTGCTGTTCGTATCTTTTGTCTTCTTCCTGTCAGTACTCCTGTCACCCAAACACAGGACTATCTTGACGGCAATAAACTAAAAAGTACATAATATGCCTCGCCTCAGGATAAAAATCCTATGAAAATTGGAAATATTAAAATAGACACGCTTTCTCTATTCTTAATCTTTGTCCCGGTTAGTCTGATCCTTGAGTTATCACACGCCGGTCCTGTATGGATTTTCATCTCATCTGCGCTTGCTATAATCCCTCTCGCAGGACTGATGGGAAAAGCAACAGAATATCTTGCAGAGAGATTAGGGTCAGGTCTTGGTGCCCTTCTTAATGCATCATTTGGAAATGCAGCAGAGTTGATTATCGCGTTACTGGCACTTAATAAGGGTCTCTATGATGTAGTTAAGGCATCCATTACAGGCTCAATCATCGGTAATATCCTTCTTGTCCTCGGACTTAGCGTGATATTTGGAGGCTTAAAACATGAAAGACAGACCTTCAACAAGACTGCTGCCTGCATGGGTGCAACCTTGCTTACACTCAGTGCTATTGGACTTGTGGTGCCGGCCATCTTTCATCGTGTTGCAGGGAATATACAGGTTAAACAGGAACAGGAACTTAGTCTTGAGATAGCTATTGTCTTATTCGTAACTTATCTATTAAACCTCCTGTTCACCCTCCGCACCCACAAACACCTCTATGCAGGTGATGGAATACATCCTGAGGGGATGGAAGAGGGCATAGCATTGAAAGGGTGGAGTAAGGGTAAATCGGTTATGGTGCTGCTCATCAGTACAGTCTTTGTGGCAATCATGGCCGAATTTCTTGTTGGTGCAGTGGAACATACAGCAAAGGTATTTGGCATGACAGAGGTGTTTGTTGGTGTAATCCTTGTCGCTATTATTGGAAATGCTGCTGAACATAGTACAGCAGTTATGATGGCAGCAAAAAATCAGATGGACCTTGCAATGAATATTGCTATAGGTTCAAGCATACAGATAGCCCTGTTTGTTGCCCCCATTCTGGTCTTTTTAAGTTATTTCATCTTCGGACAACCAATGGATCTCCTCTTTACGACATTTGAGGTGCTGGCTATCGTACTCTCTGTAGGCATTGTAAGCCTGATCTCTATGGATGGAGAATCAAACTGGATGGAAGGGGTGCAGCTTATGGCTGTATATATTATACTGGCTATTGCTTTCTATTTTTTGCCATGAGAACTTTAATGAAACATAGATTTGCACATTTTATATTTCTACTTTTGTTCACATTGATCATTGCTGAACAGGAAACACAAAAAGCCCATTCAATCGAAAAGACTGATGCAAACGATAAACCCTCTTATGGTGATACTATTGTTGAAGGTACAATCGGTGAAGCGAGCATACTTATACCAATGCTTGCAGGAGACAGTGCATCTCATGCAGTTGCAGGCATGATTTTTAATGGTCTGGTTAAATATGATAAAGACCTGACACTTATAGGAGACCTCGCAGAGTCGTGGGATATCTCAAAGGATGGACTCATTATAACCTTTCATTTAAGGAAGGGGGTTAAGTGGACTGACGGGGTTGAGTTTACTGCAGAGGATGTCTATTTTGGATATAAGACTATAATAGATGAAAAGACCCCGACCGCATATTCAGAGGACTATAAACAGGTTAAGAAGGCAGAGGTACTGGATAAATATACACTCCGCGTAACCTACGATAAGCCATTTGCCCCTGCGCTTAGCAGCTGGGGCAGCCTTACTGTCCTACCAAAGCATCTTCTCGAGGGGAAGGACATTACAAAGAGTGAACTCGGACGAAAACCAACAGGCATGGGGCCTTTCAAGTTTTCTAAATGGGTCCCGGGGCAGGAGCTTACACTTGATGCAAACCAGGGATACTTTGAGGGACGGCCTTACATCGATAAGTATGTATACAGGATAATACCTGACCCTGCAACCATGTTCTTAGAACTCCAGGCAGGCGGCGTTGATTTCATGGGCCTTACTCCAATACAGTACCAGCGTCAGACAACAACACCATACTTTGAGAAAAACTTCAATAAGTTCAGATACCCTACATTTGCATATACATACATGGGCTTCAACTTGTGTTTGAGAAGAGATAATTCGGGAAAATGCATTGAAAAACACCCCTGGTTTGGTGATAAGAGGGTGCGTCAGGCAATAGCATATGCCCTGAATAAAGAAGAGATAGTGGATGGAGTCTTATTCGGACTTGGAGGGCCGGCAACAGGACCTTATGTACCGAACACATGGCCATATAATCCTGATGTAAAAAAATATGAGTATAACCCTGAAAAGGCAAGGAATCTCCTGTCAGAGGCAGGATGGAGGGATACAGACAGCGATGGTCTTCTTGATAAGGATGGCAGGCCGTTTGAATTTACCATATTGACCAACATGGGCAATACACTGAGGATGAAGACTGCCACAATCATACAATGGAGACTGGCAATGATCGGGATCAAAGTTAATATCAGGGCGCTTGAATGGTCTACATTTATAAACGAGTTTATAGATAAACGGAGGTTTGAGGTTGTGGTCCTAGGATGGAGTATCGGGCTTGACCCTGACCAGTATGACATATGGCATTCGAGCAAGACAAAGGAGAAGGAGTTCAATTTCGTAAGCTATTCAAACCCTGAAGTGGATGCCCTCCTGGAAAAGGGCAGGAGGACATTTGATATAAATGAAAGAAAAAAGGCTTATTACAGGATACAGGAGATCCTGGCCGAGGAACTTCCATACATATTCTTATATGTGCCTGATGCCCTGCCTATCGTACATTCCAGATTTCATGGAATTGAACCCGCACCTATAGGGATTGGGTATAATATACATAGATGGTATGTGCCGCAGGGCTTACAGAAACACACTCTTCAGCAGTGACTATCAGTTAACCTTTTTAACCGCAATATCCCTTCTTCACAATATCCTAATGGGAACCAGGGGCATTTGTCACAGAGTCCTATAAGCATTGAGGCATTTACTGTCTCTGAAATCCTTTGGAGTATTTCTTCCCATTTGTGTCTGCCTGATGGCTTAAATCCGAGGAATTCGATTACGCTATTATCTTTCTCTATAACATCCTTCTCGGATTCAGGGCCTTTAAGTGTGCAGCCATTACCTTTAAGATATGGACAGGAAGAACATATAGCATCCGGGCCATTAACAATCTCTACCTCTGTTGTTGGATCATTGAACAAAGTCTCATGAATTTTATTCATGTTTGCAATAAATTTATCGTCATATCCTTTTCCCTGAAATCCCTGCAAACATAAAAGCGTATGCCCGCGAATCCTGAACATAAGCGGAACCTGCTCTCCTATATTTATATCTTAACCACAACCCTTTAATACATCCTCCTGAAATAATACAACCTGTCTGTTCATATATCAAATTGAAAAAACAGCCTGTCCCCGTTTTATCCCGACACTTGTCATGAGATAAGATTTCTATTAAAATAAGCTGTAACACTGGAGATTACTATGCCTATATATGAATACAGATGTAATAGCTGCAGGAAAAAGATAGCCCTTCTTATCTTAAACCGCTCTGAACAGACTATATGCAGCCACTGCGGCAGTGCAGATTTAAGAAGATTAATTTCCCGTTTTGCCGCTCCAAAATCAGAAGAGGCGCGTCTTGAGTCAATGGCTGACCCAAGTAAATGGGGAGATATAGATGAAAATAATCCTGCAAGTATGGCCAGATTCATGAAAAAGATGGGCAAGGAATTTGGCGACGAGCTTGGAGAGGATTTTAATGAAGAGATAGAATCGGCTGCTGAAGAGGCTGCACATGGAGGATCATCTTCTGACGAGTCTGCATCTAATGACATATGAAAGTACCATCTGTTAAATGAAACCTTTATTAATTCCCTCCCTTATAAATGGTCCCTTTGAAGACCCGGGTATATACATTGAGATAAAATGGGAGAAGAGGTCCCTTCTCTTTGACCTCGGAGATATCTCACTCCTCGGGCCTGCAAAACTTGTCAAGGTCTCGGATGTCTTCATATCACATACACACATGGACCACTTTGTCGGTTTTGATTATCTGCTACGGCTGATATTAAGAAGGGAAAAAGGGTTAAGCCTCTTTGGCCCACCCGGTATAATAAATAATATTGAAGGAAAACTAAATGGTTATACATGGAATCTGACAGAGGGATACCCCTTTACCATACATGCAGCAGAAATTCATAGGGATGAAATAAGGATGGCAGACTTTTCTGCAAAGGATGGCTTTAAGCGTCACGATATCAGTATTAAGCCATTTACAGGCTCCATATTAGAGGAGGAGATGTTCACAATATTTACGAGTCATTTGGATCACATGATCCCATCCCTCGGTTTTGCCCTCAAAGAGAGATTTCATATAAACATTAATAAAGATAAACTTAATGCCATGAACCTTACTGTAGGGCCATGGCTGAGGAGATTCAAACAGGCGCTCTGGGATGGAAAACCTGAAGATGAGATTTTTACTATTGGACCGGAAGAGGTTGGTATCAGTACTGCAAGAGCATTCTCACTCGGGGAGCTTAAAGACAGTATTGCCACAATTTCAGGAGGTCAGAAGATATCATATATCGTTGATGCTATTTATAGCCCTGAGAACGAAGAAAAGATAATACTGCTTGCGAAGGACTCTGATGTCATGTACTGTGAGGCCGCTTATCTTGATAAGGACACGGATCTGGCATCAGAACGGTATCATTTAACAGCAAGACAGGCCGGGGAAATAGCACGCAAGGCATGTGCAAAAGACCTTGTGATATTTCACTTCTCTCCACGGTATATAGATGACCCCGTTCCTCTTTATGAAGAGGCAATGAATGCCTTCCGAGGAACATGATGCTCAGGATTATTCTAAGTTTTCTGCATCAGCCAAGTCCTGTGAACGACCGGTAGCCCGTTTGTTTTTCCTTAAATTCTCAATATCAATAAAATCAATGTGAAGACCTTGAATCTCAATTTCAACTCTTGATTTATAACAATCTTCAAAATTCAAACCTTGTAATGTTGTCAGGATATCAATACGATTGGGCGGATAACCTAATTGAATTATCTGATCGCTCTCAAGAAAGTCGTTGGGTTTGAGGCCTAATGATCCAAAACCAAATTTCTTAAGTGCATCTATAATTTTATTGGCATTATCTGGAGACAATTCTACCCAAATATCAAGATCCTTTGTATAACGTGGATGTCCGTGAAATGCGACTGCATACCCGCCAACCACCAAATATCTAACGTTATTTTCGTTTAACAATTCTATAAATTCTTTGAAGTCCTTGCTCAGCATTATATCTCCATAAATTGTATTCCTTTCGGATTTGCTCTAATGCGTCTAATCGCTCTTCGTATGATCTTGATTGCCAAAATGAAAAATCATTAGGTTGTTCATTTATTTTATATTTTTTAATGACCTTACTTAAACTCATAATAGCCTCTTATTTATATTTATCTTAACAGATGCAGTATCACTTTACAATAATGGCCAATAAAGTAAAGTACAGAGTTAAATACCCTATCCGATA
>Ga0154349_1136_pt2 | contig 17620 bp, 14 predicted proteins | sample RifGroA2_FD_115877 | JGI IMG/M metagenome (GOLD analysis project Ga0154349, IMG submission 115877) | Nitrospirae bacterium GWA2_42_11 | reverse complement strand
AAAACCATAGGTAGATAGATCCTTTTCTTTTAATTCCTGCTGCTGTTGTTTGTATGTGGGGACGCGTTCCAGCCAGGGAAGAGGTGTAATCATTGATAGAAGTATGTGAAGTTCTGCATGCTCAGGCACATGAGACTGTATAAATATAGTACATTTCTCCGGATCAAGTCCTGCAGAAAGCCAGTCAATAAGCATCTCATGTGTGAAATCCCGAAGTTGTGACGTGTTTGCATAGTCAGTAGAAAGGGCATGCCAGTCAGCTATGAAAAAGAAAGATTCATATTCCTCCTGAAGCCTCTTCCAGTTCTCGAGTGCCCCGCTGAAATTTCCGAGGTGAAGCCTTCCTGTTGGCCTCATCCCGCTAAGCACGCGTTTCCTCATCCACCATCTCCTTTCTTATAATATTGGCATACCCGCAAATAATCGTGTTAAAAAACTCATTATTGGCCATATGATCCGTGACATAAATCCAAATGGATTCATGAATATAAGAAACATAATTATTAGAAACCCATATGGTTCTATCCTGCTGTAAGACTCTGCCTGTTTATGCGGTAGAAGCCCGACAAGTATCCTGCCTCCATCTAAGGGAGGTATTGGAATCAGGTTGAAAATTGCAAGGACGATATTCCATTTTATCCCTTCCTTGAGCATTAATATAACAGGCAGAAGTATCAAGGATAGAAAACTTGAGTGTGCTATAACCTGTTTAGAAAACATTATCAGAACCTGAAACATGATCCCGCATCCAAGTGCTAATGCGATGTTGATTCCAGGCCCTGCACCTGCCACCCATATCATATCCCTTTTTGGATTTCTCAGATTCTGAAAATTAACCGGGACAGGTTTAGCATATCCTATGACAATACGGGCAAGGAACATAGACATGATGGGAAGTATTATGGTACCGAAAATATCTATATGGGCTATTGGATTTAATGTAAGTCTCCCCTGGTATTTTGCAGTAGGGTCGCCGAATTTATTAGCTACCCAGCCATGTGCTGCCTCATGCAGTGTTATTGCAAACACTACAGGGATTGCCATTATTGCAATGCTCTGGAGGATTGTGTTAAAGTCGGTATGCAAGTGTTATCTATATAGGTTAATCATACTGTTAAATATCATTCCCTGATTACAACCAGTACTTCATCCGGATTCACACTATCACCTTCGGAAACAAAAATCTTTTCTACAACTCCGGATATTGGTGTGTGGACTTCGTTCTCCATCTTCATGGCCTCAACTATCAGGACAGTATCTCCTGCCTCAACCTTATCACCGACACGGATCTTAATCTTAACCACAGTTCCGGGCATTGGTGTTGTAACATCACCTGCCTCCCTGGCCTTTGGCCTTATAGAGTGTCCTGTTGCCCTGGCATCAATAATACCTGAAACACTCGGGACTACTTCGACAAGGGATTCCACAAGCACCTCTTCAAGCTGGTCATCTACATATATAAAGAATGGCCTTCCGCCCTCGCTTGGGTGTCCCATGCCGCCGATCTTTACATGATATTTCTCGCCATGTAACTTAATGTTAAATTCACTCGGCGCAAGATGAGATAACGCGGCCTCTTCAGTGACCTCAGAAACGGCATTAGAACCATTAACAACCAACTCTCCCGGTTTAACACCCTTTTCTCTGGCATCAAAGAAATCGAGCGCCACTTTAGGGAATAGGGCATATAATAATATATCATCAATATTTTTTGCCTTTTCACCAACCTCAGCAGTGATCTTCTCAAGCTCCGGTTCAAGCAGGTCTGCCGGTCTTTTCTCGATAAACTCTTCATCCCCTATTACCTTTTTCCTGATATCTTCATCAATAGGCGCAGGAGGTTTACCATAGAGCCCTTTAAAATAATTTTTGGTTTCAGTTGTTATTACCTTATATCGTTCACCAGTAACAATATTGAGGGCAGCCTGAGTGCCTACAATCTGGCTCATGGGTGTAACAAGCGGTGGATAACCAAATTCTTTTCTTACATGCGGTACCTCCTGTAAGACATCTTTCATCTTACCCAGCGCCTGTTGTTCATTAAGCTGGGATGCAAGGTTTGATATCATTCCACCAGGAATCTGATAGATAAGAACAGCAGGATCAACCCCTGTAAATTCACTTTCAAAGACCTTATATTTTTTCCTTACCTCTCTGAAATATTCTGCAATCTCTGATATCAGCTCAAGGTTAAGGTCAGTTATATATTTTGATGAACGGTTTAATATGTTAAGAAATGGCTCCACCGGTGGTTGAGAGGTTCCTGAAGACATACTTGATACAGCAGTATCAACAATGTCTATCCCTGCCTCAACAGCTTTAACATATGTAGCTAAAGACATACCGCTTGTATCATGCGTATGGAGATGTATAGACAATGATACGGACTGTTTCAGACTGCTTATCAGATCAAATGCATCATATGGAGAGAGAAGGCCTGCCATATCTTTAATACACAGCGTGTCACACCCCATATCCTCTAATTTTTTCCCCATATCCACAAAGATATCATTGTTATGGACAGGGCTTATTGTATAACATATAGTCCCCTCTACCTTTCCCCCATTCTTCAATGTCGCCTTAACAGCGGTCTTGATATTCCTGAAGTCATTTAGCGCATCAAAAATCCTTAATACCTGTATCCCATTCGCTATTGCACGTTCAACAAACTTTTCTACAATATCATCTGAATAGTGCCTGTATCCCACAAGATTCTGCCCGCGAAGGAGCATCTGAAAAGGGGTCCTGGGCATTTGCTCTTTAAGAAGCCGTATCCTCTCCCAGGGGTCCTCCTTAAGATACCTCATGCTCGAATCAAATGTTGCGCCTCCCCACATCTCTACAGACCAGTACCCTACCTCATCGATCTTCTTTGCTATTGGGAGCATATCCGCTGTCTTAAGGCGAGTAGCCAATAAAGACTGATGCGCATCCCTCAGGGTCGTATCTGTAATAAATATCTTACGTTTTTTTGTCTTCAGAAGGCCTCCTCCCCTTTAACTATGAGAATGCGCACTTATTGCAGCAGCAATAGTAAATACAAGATCTATCTTCTCCTGCTCATCCTCATACACCAGACCGTTAATACTATTCTCAATATAGTGGGTATCAAACTCACCCTTTTTAAAGCTCTCATCTCTGAGTATCATCCTGTAAAAGGGTATAGTGGTCTTAACGCCCCGTATAACAAACTCATCAAGACTCCTCGCAGTCCTGGCTACTGCCTCCTCCCATGTGCGGCCCCATACAGTCATTTTTGCCAGCATGGAATCATAATATGAAGGTACAACATAACCACGGTATACGTTCCCGTCGATCCTAACGCCAAATCCACCTGGTGAATAGTAGGCTGTAATCCTGCCTGTGGTAGGAAGGAAATTATTCCTTGGGTCTTCAGCATTAATCCTGCATTCAATTGCAGAACCGCTGATCTCAATATTATCCTGAGTGACAGAAAGTTTTTCCCCTGCAGCTATCTTAATCATCTCTTTTACTATATCAATCCCGGTTATCTCCTCGGTTATGGTATGTTCTACCTGTATCCTTGTATTCATCTCAAGGAAATAGTAGTTCTTGTTTTTATCAACAAGGAATTCCACAGTCCCTGCATTTGTATAACCAACGGTCTTTGCAGCCCTGACAGCATCTTCACCCATCTTTTTTCTCATGTCAGAGTCCATAAAAGGTGAAGGTGCAACCTCAATCAATTTCTGGTGTCTCCGTTGGATTGAACAGTCTCTCTCTCCGAGGTGAACAGTATTACCATAATTGTCTGCAAGTATCTGAAACTCGATATGCCTCGGCGCTTCTATGTATTTTTCAAGATAGACATCATCTTTACCAAAGGCCTTAAGGGACTCGGAGCGTGCCATATCAAAATATTTATGTAAATCTTCCTGTGAACGGCATAGACGAAGCCCCCTGCCGCCGCCTCCGGCTGATGCCTTGAGCATTACAGGATAACCAATCTCCCTCGCAATATTTTCTGCCTCAGTAATTGAGTTAATCCCATGTTCTACACCTGGGACAACCTGGATACCTGCCCTCTTCATCATCTGTCTTGCGAATATCTTATCCCCCATCTCTTTTATGGCCTTTGGGGTAGGGCCTATGAATGTAATCCCATTTTCAATACATGCCTCTGCAAATTCATGGTTTTCGGCTAAGAATCCATAACCAGGATGGATTGCATCTGCCCCCTTCTGTTTGGCAAGGTCAACAATCCGGTAAAGGTTCAAATATCCTGCTACAGGACCAGGACCTACGAGACATGATTCATCAGCCTTTTTTACATAGAGGGTTGTTGCATCTACCTCAGAGTGTATGGCAACCGTAGGGATGTTCAACTCCTTACATGCCCTTATTACCCTTAAGGCAATCTCACCCCTGTTTGCTATCAGTACTTTCTTAAACATATCGATATTGGTTGCTCATTCTAAAAAAATCTTATCCTATCAGGGCTATCTGCGTCAAGGTTTAGATAATCCTTCAATTATTGCTGCTGCAAGTAGTGGAACCATTATTTCATGATGGCCTGTCAGGGTATATCCCCTGCCAGTGCCGTCTTTCGTAGGCCTCCTTACTACATTTGTTAAAGGACGATAGCGCTGAATAAAATCCATATTAACTGTCGTAAAATTCCTGACCTTGTAACCAAGGTTCCTGACCATTGTTAATGCCTTTAAAAAAACCTCCGGTAATATTACAGCAGAACCAATGTTTAAATAGACACCCCCTTCTAATCTTGATACAACGCCTGCAAATAACTTAAAATCCCTGTAACTGCACTCACCTGTTGCACCACCATCCATACGGGGATGCATATGCAGGATGTCTGCACCCAGGGCAACATGAACTGTTACCGGAATACCCTGCCTCACTGAAGCAGCAAGCAGACTGATATCTTTATATGGAAATTTTGAACTATTTATCATCTCACCCACTGACCTTCCTAAACCCCAGCCCTTTTTTACCCCTTTTCTTATGGCATCATTCAAAAGTCTCCCTGTCTCGTCTGCCATACCGAATGTCCCCTTACCCAATTCCTCATCAACCTCCTCTGATGTCTTACCTGCAAGGGCAATTTCAAAGTCATGGACAATACCTGCACCATTCAGTGCAATGGCCTGAATTACACCTCTCTGGATTAAATCGATGATAACAGGACTTAGACCGACCTTTATTACATGGGCGCCCATCCCGGCGGCGATCAGTTTTTTAGTTTTATATGCCTTGATTATAGTGCGGGTTATGTCCTTAAGGTCTTTTACAGCAAGGATCTCCGGAAGTGTATTGATAAAGTCATTTAACGTTCCGCCGGCAACAACAGGTCGTGAAAAGTCTTTTATACTGACCTTACTCTTTCTGTCCCTTAATGAGTAAGTCTTTAATCCTTCAGGAGAAATAGACTGGAATTTCATTGTGGCAGAATAACACAGGGGTAATAATAAGGTCAAGGTATGGAATAAAAAAATGCTTTAAAAACGCCACATAATACCACTAAGGAGGCCCTGTCGGGTGTGGTAATCAATATTCAGAAGCATACGGCGTGTAATCTCAACTGAAATACCACCTATAAAGTTCAGGTAATAGTTCTCTTCAACATGACCCCATGTAACGAATTCTCCTGCCTTCTCATAACAATCATTTTCTGGTTTGGTCTCACAAACTTTCTCTCCTCCTTCCCATTTACAGGCTAATTTTATATCATCACAGAATGTAAATAGTTCTGAGGTTTTTTTCTTTGAGATCCCAAGACCCGTGTTTACAAAGAATCTTGAAAAAACAGGAATCCTGAAACCCAGTTTTCCAAATACCTCCCATTCATCCCCATCATCAAAAACCCCGTTTTCATTACAATCTCTTGCAGCTTTGGATTCATCTTGATCGGATTCATCAGGATCAACAGGTTCGGCAACATGAAAATCATTACATGAATTTTTTAGACTTTCTTCTGTAGGTACATAACTCCACGGGCCATCAGTAATAAATTTTGCAGAAAGCCCGACCAATCCGTACCCGAAACCAAAATCCCTGCCAACAGCTACTCCTGTGCTGTTCTTTCCTAATTCAATAGAGAGATTGGCAGCGTTAACCTGATTGTTGATGAGGAAAATAAAGAAAGAGAGGATAATTGCTTTTATTAATACAGGCATTATTGATGGACTCATAAAAAATAGAAAATCTCCCTCCCCTTAATCCCCTCCCACAAGGGGAGGGGAATTTGGACTTTTTACGATTCTATCATTATTAATATGACACAAGCGAAATCACATTATATCCATCCAGTTTATTCCTTCCGCGAAGACCTGCCAATTCTATCAGGAATGCTATGCCGTGGATCACACCACCAAGCTTTCTCACAAGTTGTACAGTTGCAGCAACTGTCCCACCTGTGGCAATAAGATCATCTACTATCAGAACCTTTTCACCAGGTGCAATTGCATCCTGATGTATAGCAAGGGCATCACTCCCGTATTCCAATTCATACCTGGCCTCATACACATCGCTCGGCAGCTTACCAGGCTTCCTTACCGGAACAAATCCTGCACCGAGGCTGTATGCTACCGGCGCACCAATAATAAATCCCCTTGATTCCATTGCAACCACTTTCTGTATCCCTTCACCTTCATAGAATCCGCTGATTTTATTAATAACACGTTTAAATGTCTCAGCATCTTTTAAAAGGGTTGTAACATCATAAAACAGTATCCCCTCTTTTGGGAAATCAGGAATCTCTCTAATCTTTGTTTTCAGGTCCATTTGGATAACTCCTCCATTTGTCTTAAAGAACTTCTTCTCTTTTTATCTCTTTTTTGGCTATTATACTTCGCAGCTTTGCAAGGGAAGCTGCCTCTATCTGCCTTATCCTCTCTCTCGTAAGACCGAACCTCTGCCCTATCTCCTCGAGCGTCTTAGGTTCCTGTCCCTCTAATCCAAATCTGAGACAAATGACCTCTCTCTCCTTATTTTTTAGCTCTGCCAGCCACCTGTCAATCTCTTCCCGCATGCTTATCCCTTCAGCAATCTTGGCCGGAGAGTTTATTGTACTGTCAGCAATAATATCTCTCAGATAACTCTCTTCTCTGTCTCCAACAGGACTCTCAAGGGAATAGGTTTTCCTGATAAGCTGTTTTAATCCTTCAATATCCTCATTTGTAACCTTCATCCTCTTTGCAATCTCTTTAGTCTGCGGTTCACGTCCAAGCTCCTGGATTAATATTTCAACTGTAGACAGGTATTTATTAATATGTTCAGCTACATGTACCGGAAGCCTGATAGTCTTTGTCTGGTTTATGATTGCCCGCTCTATTGACTGCCTTATCCACCATGATGCATAAGTACTGAACCTGAACCCTTTTTTATAATCAAACCTCTCAACAGCCTTCATAAGCCCTATATTACCTTCTTCAATAATGTCCGCCAACGGAAGCCCCCTGTTCAGATATCTCTTCCCTATATTAACAACAAGTCTCAGGTTGGCCTCTATCATCCTCTGACGGGCCTTATCATCTCCATGGGAGATCCTTTCAGATAGTTGCTTTTCTTCTTCGAATGTAAGCAGAGAGGCATGACTTATCTCATGCAGGTAAGACCGTATCACATCCAATTCAGGTGTATATTTTGTTTCTTCTTCCTCTTCCTCTGTCTCTTTTTCAGTTTCTTCACTCTCCTCTTCTACTTCAGTATCAACAACATCATTTGAAATGTCCCTGATATCAGGAAATTCTTTATCCTCAAGATCAACATCTTCTTTCTCTTCTTCTTCCTCCTCCTCTTCTTCTTTTTCCTCTTTATTTTCTTTTACTTCTCCTTCAATGACCAGAGGAGTATCCTTTAGCTTCTTTTGCCTCTTCCTTCCCATGAACTTTCCTTTATTTTTTATTTGAGTCGGGGCGAGAGGATTTGAACCTCCGACACCATCGTCCCGAACGATGTGCGCTGCCAGGCTGCGCTACGCCCCGTATTGGGTTATCATAAAATAGTGCTGTTATATTGTCAATCGATTATACTTGAGTCCAAATGTATCTGCAACTGCGTGGCAGGTAACTCTTCCGCCAAGAATAGTTACACCTCTCCCTAATGCGGGATCCTCTTCTACAGCCTTCTTCCAACCAAGATCAGCAAGTTTAATTATGTATGGAATTGTTGAATTACAGAGGGCAAAGGTGGATGTTCGGGGAAATGCACCCGGCATATTTACTACACAGTAATGTATTACACCATCAACTGAATATACAGGACAGGAATGGGTAGTAGGCTTTGACGTCTCAATACAACCACCCTGGTCAATAGAGACATCAACTATTACTGCCCCCTTTTTCATTTTTGAAATTAATTCCTTCTTAATGAGATATGGTGCCCTTGCACCCGGTACCAGGACAGCGCCTATAACAATATCAGATGATAAGACCTCTTCTTCTATATTATGTTCATTTGATGCGAGGGTTATTACTCTGCCATTAAAAACGTCATCAATATATTTAAGTCTTTTAGAATCTCTATCGAGCATTACAACCTGTGCACCAAGTCCAATTGCAATCCTTGCTGCATTCTGACCTACAGTACCTGCACCAAGGATTGTAACCTTACCTGGTGCAACACCTGGCACACCGGATATCAGGACACCTGCGCCCCCTTGTGACTCCTGAAGATAATATGCAGCCACAATAGATGCCATCCGGCCTGCAATCTCACTCATCGGGATCAGAATAGGTAATGCCCCATTATCAAGCTGTACAGCCTCATAGGCTATTGCCACAACTCCACTATTGATAAGCGCATCGGTTAACCTTCTATCTGATGCAAGGTGGAGGAATGTGAATAATACCTGCTCCCTGCGAATTAATGGATATTCCCGTGGTAAGGGTTCTTTAACCTTTACAATAAGGTCTGACCTTGAAAAGATTTCTTCTTCAGATGATACTAATTCTCCTCCTGCAGTCTGATATTCATCATCAGAAATCCCGCTGCCAATACCTGCATTAGTTTGTATCAGGACAGTATGTCCTTTACCTGTCAGAATCCTAACGCCTGATGGGACAATTGCAGCCCTGAATTCATTATCTTTTATCTCCCTGGGTATGCCTATGATCATATCTATATTATTTATTACCTTTATATGGAAAGATAAGATGTATATGGTCCTTATTTACTACCATAAATTCTGATATGTATTTTAACTGACCATCAGTCATAGAAAAACACTCAGCATTAGTGACAGGAAGGAACATGTCCGTTTCTATCCCTGCCATAGTTTTATTTAGGAAATCAGTAAGCCGTCCACTCTTAATAATATACATGTCCCCTATGATTTTGTAGTGGTGAGTAAATATAATCACCCTTACGTGTTCTTTATCAACATGAAGTGGTCTTTTCCTGTCTATTTCTGCTGTCATTTTTGCACCTCCCTTAATTTAAAACTCTAATTAAAACCAAGGGAAAAATCAAGAAAAATCCCATTTCCTCTCTCCTGCGGTATTCCTCTGATTCGGAATATAGAAGTATTTAGTTTACATTCCGGATAATAATTGATAAAAGATATGATATTAGGAGGATACTCTATGGCTGATAATATAAAAAATTATATAAACGGTAAGTGGGTTTCCGGAAATGGAAAAGGAACATTCAAGAGTATCAATCCTGCAAGGAGAGATAATATTATCGGTGTAATAACAAAATCATCACACAAAGATGTTGATCGTGCTGTTGAGGCAGCAAAAGAAGCATTCAAGAGTTGGTCTCTCCTCCCTGCGCCCCGTCGCGGAGAGATACTATTCCGTGCTGCAGAACTTCTTATTAAAGAGAAGAAGACACTGGGACAGCTTGTAACAAGGGAGATGGGAAAGGTGCTGCCTGAAGGGCTTGGAGATGTTCAGGAGGCGATTGACATGGCCTACTACATGGGTGGAGAAGGGAGAAGACTTTCAGGGGAGACAGCGCCTTCAGAATTACCCAATAAAGATGCCAAATCCATAAGGGTCCCTATTGGGGTTTTTGCACTTGTCACGCCGTGGAATTTCCCGATAGCTATTCCAGCATGGAAGATCTGCCCTGCCCTCATAGCAGGTAATACAGTCGTCTTTAAACCATCAAGCGAGACTGCAGTCTGTGCAACAAGGTTTGTTGAGATATTCGAGGCAGCCGGTATACCAAAAGGTGTGCTGAATCTTGTTCATGGCTCTGGTCAGGAAGTGGGAGAATACCTTGTAACACACCCTAATATTGATGCAGTTTCATTTACAGGGTCATGCCCAACCGGTGAGTATTTAGAGGGATTATGCGGTTTCCTCCATCGCCCCATCTCAGCAGAAATGGGTGGCAAGAATGCCATAATAGTAATGGAAGATGCAAATCTGGAGTTGGCAGTCCATGGTGCAATCTGGGGAGGGTTTGGAACCTCTGGACAACGCTGCACGGCAGCAAGCCGGCTCGTGGTTCATAAGGCAGCATACAAGAAATTTATCAAAATATTCCAGGAAGCCGCATCACGTCTTCGTATCGGTGATGGACTCAGGAAGACCACTGATATGGGGCCTGTAGTTAACCAATCACAGTTTAAAAAGGTTCTGGATTATATTGAGATAGGGAAAAAAGAAGGGGCAAAACTTATCCACGGTGGAAAACCTTATACCGATGGTGAATGTGCAAAAGGATTTTTTATTGAACCAACAATTTTTATTGATGTTGATCAAAAGATGCGGATTGCACAGGAGGAGATATTCGGACCTGTAGTTAGTGTAATCAAGGCAAGGAACCTCGATGACGCGATTAACATTGTAAACGGGACCCGCTACGGCCTCTCATCCGCCATATATACTCAGGATGTTAATAAAAGTGCAATTGCAGAACAGGCGTTAGATACAGGCATTGTTTATATTAATGCCTCAACTATAGGTGCAGAGATTCAACTCCCTTTTGGAGGTACAAAATACACCGGTATTGGACCAAAGGAGGCAGGTGGACGTGGCGGTGCCCTTGATACCTACACAAAATGGAAGGTTATATACAGGGACTTCTCAGGAAAACTTCAGAGGGCCCAAATAGATAAATAGACAGATAAATAGACAGATAAATAAGTATATTAACTCTTATCACTATGCCCTATCAGCCAGTATACAACGCCGAGTGCAAGGACAATTCCACCTAATGTAAGGATATCCGCCACCTTTTCTGTTGATAGAGTGGCAATAAGAATCTTCCTTATAACTGCAGCAATAGCCAGCGTGAGAAACGCAGTTATTGCAAATTTGCCGCCTTTCAGATGATTAATCTCTGCACTCAGAAGTTCCCCTATAGCCCATATAATCAACAGGGTACCAAGTATCTTAAGTATCCCTGTTTCTACGCTTATTTCTCCTGTTGCAATCGAATAAACCTCATAGCCGACAAATCCAAGAACAAAAAGGGATGAGAGCATGAGTACTAACAAAAGGAAGAGGTCCATACTGAAGGCAAACTTCTGGGCAAATTTAATTAAACTGTATTCTACTTTTGGGGGTAATACAAATGTCCTCATCTCTTCTTCCCTGTATGATATAGTCAGTACATCGAGATTGAGGTCGAGTATCTTATCTATGGAACTAACAATAGTATCCCTGTGTTTACTGCAGCCAAACTCGTCAGTAAATAGTTTATGCGTATACCTTCTGGCAAAACTCATCGATGAATTTACATAATGGCATGGAAGCCCGATCTTTACATGTGTCTCACCAACCTTGTTCAGGGTCAGAAGATATTCATCGTTATAATTACCTTCGAAGAGTCTTAAAAACCATGCCTTAACCTTATCCTTATGCTTTGTAACTGTTTTCTCATCAGGTAAATATTTTGAGGTGTCTTTAAACCTGAGCAGATAATCATAGAACTTTGCAATAAAGTCTTCCAGGTTCTTTTCTGCAAGATATTTAACGGACACAAGGTTTTCAATATCCTGCTCTGTTATAAGATATGCCTTTTTAAATTCTTCAATAGGTGTCATAGTATATAAATTATAGCTTATATCTTTTCATACAGTCTATAAAAATTTATAGAATTCGATAAAAGATGTTGATAAACTTATAGTTATGCTGAAAAACAGGGCCAATAATAACCACAAGTTTAAAAAAATCATTGTTACAGTTGACGGTTCATTCCATGGCAATATTGCTGCAAGATACTCTTTTATCTTTGCAGAGGCATGGGGCTCAAGGCTCTTTGTTATCACAGTCCTTGCAAAAAAGATGGGTAAAAAAGAAGAGGAGGATGCCAGCCTTTCTGTTGAAAAGATACTGGAAGAGGCCCGGGAGGCAAATTTAGATGCAGAGGGTGTTTTATTAGCAGGGGATGTGGTTGGGGCAATCAATAAATTTGTTGAAGAAAACAGTATAGACCTTGTCATGTCATCTACAAGGAGACCCCACAGGGAAAGCCGTCTTTTTGCAAGGTCCATTACAAGTACCCTCATGTCGAAACTCCCATGTTCTGTTATCGGTTTCAAGATCACACACCCCGGCCGTTCAATCAAACCCAGAAAGATACTTGTACCGGTAATTGGTGATGGATACAAAGACATGGAACGAGCTGACATTATAGAATCTTTCACCCGTAAATTTGGTTCTGAAATTACAGTGTTTAATGTTAATGAGCTCAGCAGCTTTCATACAAAAAGGCTTGATAAACCAGATAAGGACCGGCTGATATTGTCAGGTGAGAAAAAGATAAAATCATTTGTTGATGAACTAAAAAGACGCAGAATAAATATTACAGAAAAAATTATTATCGGGAAGAGTGCAAGAGAAGAGATTATATCAGAGGCATCACATCACAGGTACGACCTCATAATCTTAGGGACTACAATGAGGAATATCATTAAAAGGGTGGTATCAGGAAACCCTGTTGAAGAGATATTGCGTGATACCCCGTGCGATGTGATGTTAATCCACTTTAAATAAACGAAGAATTATTAATCAGAGACTTAACAGGTCAGGCATCTTGCCTGACAAAATCAGGATAATAACCAGTTGTCAATCCAATCATTAACACCTGAACAGGTTTATAAGGCCCTTCATACAGGTACTTCCGGATTGGATGACAGGGAGGCATCTGAAAGGCTTAAAACCTTTGGCCCCAATGAAATCAGGGAATCACCCCGCCCCTCTACGTTCCATTCCTTTGCGAAACATCTCACAAATCTCTTTGCCCTCCTCCTTTGGGTGGCAGCCATCATAGCATTTATCGGGGAGGTATTTAAACCTGGTGAAGGGTTCTCAATTCTCGGTTTTGCAATAATGGGCGTAATCTTTATAAACGGTGGTTTTGCCTTTTACCAGGAATACAGGGCAGAGAAGGCATTTGAAGAACTAAAAAAGCTCCTCCCATACATGGTCACTGTTATAAGGGGAGGTAAAGAAAAAGAGACCGGTGCAAATAACATTGTCCCGGGAGACCTTGTATTATTAAAAGAAGGAGACAGGATACCTGCTGATATAAGGCTTATAGAATCTTCAGGGATGAAAGTGGATAACTCTTCTTTTTCAGGAGAGTCAAAGCCTGTAAAGAGGGACGCCTCATCTTTGGTTACAGGTGGGGGGCAAATTGAACTGATAGAAAGTATAAACCTGATATTTGCCGGCACCTCAGTTGTAATGGGCAGGGGTAAAGGTGTGGTTTTTGCTACAGGCATGAGTACTGAATTTGGTAAGATAGCAAGACTTACTTCAGAGGTCAAAAGAGGCATAAGCCCTCTTGAACTTGAGACCATCCGCGTAACAAGGACTATAACAATAATTGCCGTATTCCTCGGAATCATATTCTTCTCAACAGGTGTCTTTATTGGCAGGGGGTTCTGGGAAAACTTTATATTTGCCCTTGGCATTGTGGTTGCAAATGTACCTGAAGGGCTCCTCCCAACTGTGACCTTATCCCTTGCAATGGGAAGCCAGCGGATGGTAAAGAAAAATGCCCTTGTACGCCGGCTCACCTCTGTAGAGACATTAGGCTCTGTTACTGTAATTTGTACGGATAAGACCGGTACCCTGACCCAGAATAGGATGAGGGTAGTAAAAATATATGCTGACGGTTTATTAAAAGAGGTACCTGAAAGGGAAGGGTTTACTTATCCATCCATTGAAATGATAATCAGGGTGAGCGCCCTGTGTAATGATGCACATATGAGAGATAATCTTATCACTGGTGATCCTACTGAAAAGGCACTTATGGAATTTGCAAAAGAATTCTTAGATATAGATGGCTTGCAATCATCCGAGCCGCGGCTTGCAGAACACCCCTTTGATCCATTCAGGAAATGGATGGCAACCCTGCATAGAAAAGCCAATAAAAATATCATATATGTCAAAGGCGCCCCTGAAGAGGTTTTAGCCCTATGTTCAAAGATATTGTTAGAAAGAGGAGTTTCAGACTTTGATAGTGTAATGAGAAAAAGATCAGAGGATGTTTTAGCAGAGATGACAGCAGGTACACTCAGGGTCCTCGCAATTGCCTACAGGGAGTGTGAGTCCAGTGATGTGAGATCTACTGAATGGGAAAGTCCAGGGGGCCTGATATTTGCTGGATTTGTAGGAATGGAGGACCCCCCGAGACCTGAAGTACCTGATGCCATAAAGAAGTGCAAGGAAGCTGGTATAAAGATAATCATGGTAACAGGAGACAATCCGGAGACTGCAAGGGCAGTTGGTAATGAGATCAGGCTTTTTTCTAACCCGGTAATTATAAAAGGTTCAGATTTAAAGGGGATGATACACAAAGAGCTATTGCAGATACTTCAGGAAAAGGAGATTGCATTTGCCCGTGTTACTCCTGAAGACAAGATGACAATTGTATCAGCATTGAAAGATCTCGGCGAAGTAGTCGCGGTAACAGGAGATGGTGTTAATGACGCCCCTGCCCTGAAAAAGGCAGATATAGGGGTTGCAATGGGGATTACCGGGACTGATGTGGCAAAAGAGGCATCAGACATAATCCTCATGGACGACAATTTTGCAACGATTGTGAGAGCTATTGAAGAGGGACGAACAGTTTTTGAAAACATTAAGAAGTTCACAACTTACATTTTGAGCAGTAATATCCCTGAGATAATCCCTTATATAGCCTTTGTAATCCTCGGCATACCGCTTCCTCTTACTATTGTACAGATCCTTGCTGTGGACCTCGGGACTGATATGCTTCCGGCTTTGGCATTGGGTGCAGAGCCCCCGGAACCTGATATCCTGAGAAGGCCACCGAGGTCTATAAGGGATCGACTCCTCTCTTTCCCCCTGCTTGCAAGGGCCTATCTGTTTTTAGGACCCCTTGAGGCGCTGGCATCAATGACAGGTTTTTTTTATTTCCTTAACATCAATGGGTGGAAATGGGGTGAAACTCTCTCCCCCTTTGATCCTCTGTACTTAAAGGCAACCACTGTATGTCTCACAGGTATAATAGTAACCCAGATTGCAAATGTCCTTGTCTGCAGGTCAAGATTCCTCTCTGCATTTTCATTGCCTATCAGGAATAATAAATTAATAATCTGGGGTATAACATTAGAAATAATTATTCTGATACTAATTATATATACATCCCCGGGCAATGCTATAGTTGGAACTTCCCCCATTCCAATAACCATGTGGTTTTTCTTTATACCCTTTTCTATTCTGCTCTTGGGCATGGAAGAGTTGCGAAAATTTATTGTAAGAAAGAAAATTGTCACAAGATTGTCGTAAATATTACGCTTTTGTTCATAATTATTCAACCTATCCCCTTGTGTTAAATAATAGGTTTTATATATAACCCATTAAAAACAACAAGTTATGCATAATTGATAAATATGGCAAGGGTTTTGAAATATATATGTTATAAAATTTAGAGGTCATCATATGAAAACAAAAGAACAGTTGATAGTAATAGGTAACGGCATGTCAGGGATAGCAACAATTGAGCACCTTCTGTCAAAGGGTCATAATTTTGATATCACAATCTTCGGCTCTGAACCACATGTAAACTACAACAGGGTCCTCCTTTCATCAGTCCTGTCGTGTGAACAAGAATTTGAAGAAATCATTCTTAATCCACCTGAGTGGTATAAAAACAACAATATTAATCTGCACCTTGGTGTCACTATAAATAGTCTTGATGTAAACAACAAAGAGGTGATTACTGATGACGGAAAGAGATACCAGTTCGATAAACTACTAATAGCAACTGGCAGCAGCCCCTTTATCCCACCTATCAAAGGGGCACGAACTAGCGGGATTTTAACTCCGGGTATCTTTACCTTCCGGAATCTTGAAGATACCATGTCTATGATTCAATGGGCACATGGCAGCAGAAAGGCCCTGATTATCGGCGGAGGTCTTCTTGGTATCGAGGCAGCAAGTGGACTTATCAATCAGGGTTTAGACGTTACAATTGCACATCTGGTAGAACGGTTGATGGAGATGCAATTAGATGACACAGGGGCAGATATCCTGAAACGGGAGATTACCAGGCGCGGTATACGGGTACTTCTCGGTTATGGCGCTGAAGAGATTATTATAGATAATGGCCGCGTGGGAGGTATTCGCTTTTCAAATGGAAGGGTACATGAGGCAGACATGATTGTTATTGCAACCGGGATCCGTCCTAATGTCCATCTCGCAAAAGAGGCAGGGTTTACAGTAAACAATGGTATTGTTGTAAATGATTATTTACAGACCAGCCATCCTGACATATATGCAGTCGGGGAATGTGCAGAGCACCGGGGAAAGGTTTATGGCATCGTTGCCCCGCTTATGGAGCAGGCTAAGGTAGCGGCAGAGGTAATCTCAGGGAACTGTAACATAAGTTATAAAGGATCTATTATTGCAACCAGGCTTAAAGTTGCCGGGATACCTCTCGCATCCATGGGTAGCTACCAGGGGGATGTGGGATGCGAAGAAATAACTTATTGTGACCAGGGAAGTTCTGTCTATAAAAAACTCGTCATCTCAGGAGGCCGTATGGTGGGAGCAATCCTTCTCGGAGATATCGACGGTTATAACAGGTACCTTGGACTGATCCGGAATCAGGGGGATATATCCTTACAGAGGAAAACCCTGATGTCAGGTCAACCTCAGGCCATGACCTCTGTTGCATCAATGCCGGATGATGCCACAATCTGCGGTTGCATGGGTGTTAGTAAAGGTTCAATTATCAATGCAATCGAAGAATATAACCTCACAAGCGTAAAAGAGATCTCTGAAAAGACAAAGGCATGCACATCTTGTAAAGGGTGTAAGCCTCTCATTGAACAATTACTGCAGGAGGTACTTGGTGGAGAATATGTAAAACAGGACAAGCCCAGGGAATTCTGTGAATGTATACCAATGAGATGGGAAGATATTAGAACGAGTGTTATTGCTCACAGGTTAAGATCTGTAAGTGATATCCTTCTTACTCTTGGAAATGGCCCAGGGTGTCAGAACTGTAAACCAGGCCTGAACTATATGTTGTCAGAGCTTTATTTAGATGATTATGAAAGGGAGGTTGATGCCTTGCTGGAAAACGACCGGCACCACGCTAATATCCAGAAGGACGGGACTTTCTCTGTTGTTCCAAGAATATATGGAGGTGTAACAACATCTGACCAGCTAAGAAGGATTGCTGACGTAGCTGATAAATACAATGT
>Ga0154349_1134_pt1 | contig 17945 bp, 14 predicted proteins | sample RifGroA2_FD_115877 | JGI IMG/M metagenome (GOLD analysis project Ga0154349, IMG submission 115877) | Nitrospirae bacterium GWA2_42_11 | reverse complement strand
TGGATAAGGCAATCTCTATCAGACCATCAATACCACCTGTTCCTGTACCCGGTACTGCAATCTCTGAAGGCTCCTCAACCTTAAAACCCACAGGGATACCCACAAGCCTTGAGAGCCTCTCCTGACTAACAGCTAAATCCTTCTTAACACCCCTCACAGCCGCCTCTATCCCTGCCACCTCTGCCTCTGCCCTTAATACAGCGGCCTTTGTAACCTCACCCACATCAAACCTGGCCTGTGCTACCCTCCTCCTCTCAACTCCCCTCTTTAAATCTGCATCCTTTATCTCAAGCTCCCTCTCAACCTTTAATACAATATAATACGCAGAGGCTGCCTCCATGATCACACCCTCACTTGTATGGGCAAGACCCTCCTCACCTGACTTTAAAAGATACTTCGCCTGCCTCAGCGCACTCCACTCCTTCCCGCCCTGGTAAACAGGTATCCCAAGCCTCACACTGTATCCATAAGTGTAATCAGCTTGTATCACTGACTTGATTGTTCCAAACTCACTGAGCTTTTCCTCACTATACTTTGTATAAGTTCCATCAGCAGTTAGATGCGGAAGGATATTGGATATGGCCTTCCTCCTGAATTGCTCACTCTGGTAGAGACCTTCTTTAGCCACCTTTACAACCTCATGCTCCCTCAGACCAAGCCTGATGGCCTCATTCAGGGTTAATATGTTTTCCTGTGCAGAAGTTAATACCGGGAAGCCCTGGAAAATGAATAAAAATAAAACAATGCTTAAAAATAAAAAGATTAATCTTTCTTTCACCCGAAAATCCTTTAAAATATGAATGTAAGTAAGTACTTACTATATATTTCTTGTATTGTCAACAATTTTTTTAAATATTTTTAAAAAGATATTTTGAAAAAGGTTGGTTTTAAAATACAGGTTATCTAACTATGTGGCTATACCTAATAAATATCATCCTTCGTCCCTAACTTTTTGTCAACTCCTTTACTATATAGCCTATAGTCTAAAATTGGGGATATCTTTTCGTATACAAAAAGGCTTCCCAAATGATCAATTAAATGACCTCTTTTCATATATCCTTCTTTTTGTAAGAGCTCCAGAGAATCAGGAAGCATCCCATTTGAAATGCGATAATAATTTATTGCCTTATGTATATGGAATAACTCATTTCTGGAGTCTCTAACCTTCATGATTTCCAATATGGACATAATGTCATTTATTCCAACCATCTCCTTTATTGGTAATAATAATAAGATAAAGCTTAAAATGAATGTAAGAATAGCAAACTGAAGAATTGTTAATAAATGTTTCTTCTCATACCCTTCGCTTACAGGAACATCTTCAACCCTGCTGGATATGGATTTTGGGGTAATTAGACCTGACATTTTAAGAGTTGCAAGGATCTTATATACATCAAATTCACCGAGTTGAATATGATTTATTATCTTCTTTACGTCCCTTTCTCCATTAATTAAGTTAAAGATTGTAAGTTCTCCAGGACTTAAAGAAGAGAATAATGCCCCGGCATCTTCTCCTTCAAATGATTGAGAAAATATTATGTCATCTGATGGTATTATGCTCTCAATATAAGGCCATTCATCAAGCATCCTCGTACATTCCATCAGAATGAAGTCAGTGGGTATCAGTATTTGTTCTTCTTTATTATGCTCTATTTCCTGACTATCAAATCTATACCATCCATCCCTCCACCTGAGCATTAAAAATATCACATCCTTAATCTGTATGCTCAAGTACTCCTTTAAATCTTCCCTGGATATGCATCCTGAATCTATCAATATTTTACCTATACGTTCACCTGTTTTCCCCTGAATTTGTATTGCCTCGTCTATTTCTTTTTCTTTTAACTTCCCGGCCCCTATAAGCAGCCTGCCGATCTTCTCTATCTCGCCCTTTTTGTCTTCCACTACAGCATAAGAAATTTGGCCTTTATTAAAGGTAACAGTGGCTGTCATTTCTTTATTATGGATATTGAGCAGACCAGTTTTTTTCTGCAGACTAATTAATTGAAAGATGTCTGCAAGCCCGAAATCTTTTATTGAGCCTTCTAATGCCATGATTTAATTTTTAATGCGTATATTTATGAATTTAAGATGGAAAATAATTATCAAATAAGGCAGAAGAATCAGAAGTGACCATGGTATGTAATATTTCCCTGTCAGATAGTAGGCAGAATACCATGTGTCATCAATTTTCCCGAGCATTAAACCAATAACACCAATAAAAAATATCAGACTTACTATCCCGCCTAATCCAACTTTCCCTTTATATATATGCCATATACCTGGAAGAAAAAATGAGATCCTCCTGTCCAATTCTGCTACTTTATCAATAGCAGCGTCCTTTCTTCGACACTCCTTGCAGGCGGTGCCGTAAATCCTCGAACCTGTACAATTACTACAGACAATATGACCACACTCAGGGCAGTGATATGCCATTGGTGTCCTGGGTTTAAAATATGATAATATTATCAAGACAATAAAGATGCTTATCCCCAGGAATGGAAATCTTTCTGCAGGGATTTTTATTATACCGCCAAGGATGTTTTCTGCCAGAATATTAGAATCGTTTGTTGGGGCTATGGAAGCATTCCAGAGATCACGTTTCCTTATAGGAAAATCTATCACCCTATACCCTCTTCCTTTAGTAGCAAGTGTTGTATAACGTCCTATATCAGAAGGATTAATCTTTTTCGCCTGTTCATATGCTGCTTCCGCATCGTTAAACATTAATTTCTCTCTGTATGCCTGGCTTAGATTGAATACAGGTATTGAAGAATCAGGTAAGTCTTCCCTGGCCTTTTTGTAATATAAAATTGCATTCTCATAATCACCTAATGCGAAATAGGCATTCCCGATATTATTTAAGGACATTGTATTAATATACCCAGCAGAGACTTTCATAACATTCATATAATAATTCAGTGATCCTTTGTAATCACCCTGTTTATATTTAAGGTAAGCAATACTCAATGGGAGATATTTATTTTCAGGTTCACTCTTATATTGATCTGTCAACCTTTCTATAAGACTGTTTTCTCCATATCCACGTTCAACTGCCAGTAATCCCTTGAGTGTAATATTCTCAGGTCCTGTAATGTAGATAGAGCTGTATTTCAAACTCTGGGGAAGTATCAGTATAAATATTGCAATTGATATTGCAATAATCCTTTCTTTCCTGATCAGATATAACCATGACCCGACAATCCAGAATAAGACGAATGCCCCCATACCAAATATTAAGGGGATAATGACAATTATCCCCCAGAAAATTGGCAGAAGGGATTTATTAATAAACCCTGTAGTTAATTCACGGAAAGTATGAAAAAGGATCGGCAGTGAACGTGAAAGCCAGACAGTTAGAATAGTTACAGATGTAAGAGTTAAGGCAATTAGAATTACTGTATATAACCTGCCTGCTATATTAAAGAGGGTCCAAAAATCATTTAGAGAAGCTGTTACTCCATTTAAATATTCTGATAAAGCTGCCATAATTTCAGCCTTCTTAAATAATGACTTTGACGCAAGATAATATGAAGGTGCATAAGAGGGGGATACCTCCTTAGCTTTATTACTCAGTCTAAGGGCTTCTTCCACATTACCTTTTTCGAGAACCTGATACCCTTCCCTTACAAGCAATGCTGAAACATCATCAATTCTGTCCATCCCATGATTGTATCTTTCAGAAATAATATTCTCCAACAATCTATCTGCCGAAACTTTATCCCCGGTTAATATAGTAGCCCGCCTTGCATCCATGAGTTTATATATATCCTCCGGAAGCGCCGGGGCATAATCTAAGTTACCAGCAAATGCAGCACTATTGCCCATAAATAAGATAAATATCAATATAATTAACATAGTTGTCCCCTTCTTCCCGACCTTATTCTCCTCTCCTCTAAGGAGTCTCTTTATATTATCTTTATGTCGGTAAAATATCATGATAGAAACAATTATAGAAAAGATAAAGTAATGCAGTGACCCTTCTCCTAAAATAATAATAATCGGTAACACTGCAAAGGATATCAAGGCGGCAAGAGATGAATATCTCCAGATGATAACACTTGCGATCCATAGTCCCAGGATAATCAGGCCAATATCTGGCCAGAGGGCTATTAAAACACCAAAACTTGTTGCAACCCCTTTTCCACCTTTAAATTTCAAATATATAGGATAGTTGTGACCTACAATTGCTAAAAATCCCATTAATAGCGTCCAGTTGCCTATACCCCACCATGACTTTGCAACTACTAATGGTATAAACCCTTTAAGGACGTCCAATAATAGTGTTATAGCCCCGCCAAATTTCCCGGCGCTCCTTAAGACATTTGTAGCGCCAATATTCCCACTGCCCATCTTCCTTATATCGCCAGCTCCCATAGCCTTTGCTGTAATAAGACCAAAAGGTACAGAGCCTATCAGATAACAGCCCAATACATACATTAGTCTGGGAATGTAAATATCCATCAGATACCCTTTATTTTAGTTGTGTTATGTTATTCCAGAAACGGTAAAAGTAGTCAAAGGCCGAAATAACAGATAATAGGGCCGCAGCCCACAGGCCTACTGTACCAAGGAGGTGCAGGTCTATTTGTCTACCTGCGGGATAAACTGAATAGCCGAGAATAAGAAAGGTTATAGAAAACATCTGCATTATAGTCTTATATTTACCCATTTCTTTTGCAGCAATAACAACTCCCACTGATGATGCTATTGCCCTTAATCCTGTTATTGCGAGCTCCCTGCCGATAATAATTATTGCTATCCAGGACGAAACCCTGTTGATTTCCACAAGCATTATAAGTGCTGACATTACCAGAAGTTTATCTGCAACAGGATCAAGAAATTTCCCGGATAAAGTTACCTGTCCCCATTTCCTTGCTATATAACCATCAAACCAGTCAGTAACAGATGCAATTGCAAATATAAGTGCTGCCCATTGAGACCTGCTTACAGATGGATCCGAAAAAAAAATAATAAATAAAGGGATCAGAATAATTCGTAGAATTGAAAGGATGTTGGGGAGATTCAATTTCAACTCATTGTCTTCAGAATAAAATCTATTACTTCTCTGACTGCTCCTTCTCCGCCCTTCCTTTCTGTTATCATATCTGCTATCTCCTTTACTTCATTGACTGCATCAGCAGTAGTGGCAGAGAAACCTACTTTCCGGAGCAGGGGGATATCAATAAGATCATCCCCCATAAATGCAACAGCTTCATCACTCAATTTATATTTCGCCTTTATTTCTTCATATATTTTTACTTTATCCCTGACCCCCTGGTGCACCTCTTCAATATTAAGTTCCTTAGCCCTGTATTCCACTGCCCTGGAGTATCTGCCAGAGATTATTCCAACCTCTATCCCTGAACTCTTTATTAAAAATATACCATGTCCATCTTGTATATGAAAGGATTTTAACTCATTACCATAACTATCTATAATGATCTTGCCATCCGTTAAAATTCCATCTACATCGAGCAGGAGAAATTTTATATTAATGGCCTTTTCCTTTAAATTAGCTATATTGTTAAAAGCCATACCCTTTTAGACTATCCCCTTTTTCAGGAGATCATGCAGATGTATTATACCCCCTACTGTATCGTCATCATTCTTGATAATAAGTGATGTTATAGAGTAACTCTCCATCATCTGGACAGCAGAAACCGCAAGGGCATCCGGTGATATGATTTTGGGATTCTTTGTCATTACCTCACTTGCTTTTAGATTAAAGATGTCTATCTTCATCCCTATCTCTCTCTCTAATAACCTCCTGAGGTCTCCATCTGTTATTATCCCTGTCAACCTCCTGTTGCTATCTACAATAGCTGTTATACCAAGCTTCTTTGAGGTCATCTCACATATAACATCTTTCATATTACTGTTTTCATAGACCATCGGTATATCTGAAGCAGTGTGCATAAGGTCTTTAACACTGAGTAATAATCTTCTGCCAAGAGCCCCACCCGGGTGATAAAGGGCAAAGTCCTCTTCTCTAAATCCCCTTTTTTCAAATAAGGCCACAGCAAGGGCATCACCCATTGCAAGGGTAGCAGTAGTACTCGCAGTAGGTACAAGGTTCATCGGACATGCCTCCTCTTTGACACTGACATCCAGTACTACATCGCTGTTTCTTGATAATGTAGAGTCATGCTTACCTGTCAGGCATATTATCTTTAAGCTCCTCCTCTTAAAAATGGGGAGCAGGGCTATTATCTCATCAGTCTCCCCGCTGTTTGATATTGCAAGTATAACATCGTCCTGCATGACCATTCCAATATCACCATGTATACCTTCAGCAGGATGGAGAAAGAAGGATGGGGCACCGGTACTCGCAAATGTTGCTGAAATCTTTTTTCCGATAAGGCCTGATTTACCCATGCCTGTGACAACTATCCTCCCTGTACAGTTGTAAAGAATATCCAAAGCCTTTGTAAATCGACTATCCAAACGACTTACAAGCTCCTCTATAGCCTTTGCTTCAATAGATAGTACCCGTTTCCCTGTTATAATGCTCATTTTTATCTAATTCAACATTCTTACGTAATTTGATAGTGCTGTTAATTCCTTTATCAAGCTGCCAACCTCAATTAATGGTATTTGTGTATCCTTATCAGAAAGCGCCTTTGATGGGTCCGGGTGTATTTCCATAAATATACCATTACTACCTGAAGCCACTGCGGCACGTGCTAATGTGGATACAAATTCTCTCTGACCACCGGAGGCATACCCAACACCCCCGGGGAGCTGAACGCTGTGGGTTGCATCAAACACAACCGGATATCCAAATGACTTCATTATCTGGATGGACCTCATATCAACAACAAGATTATTGTATCCAAACATTGTGCCACGTTCAGTAAGAAGAATATTATTATTCAAGGTGGATTCTATTTTTTCAACTACATTTTTCATGTCCCACGGGGAGAGGAATTGTCCCTTTTTCACATTTATAGCCTTGCCAGTGGAACCTGCTGCAATCAGAAGGTCTGTCTGTCTGCACAAGAAGGCCGGAATCTGTATTATATCCGCAATGTCTTTGATCTTTAAGACCTCATCATGATGATGCACATCTGTTAATAAAGGGAGTCCAGTCTCAGCCTTTATCTTTTCAAGGATCATAATCCCCTTATCAATACCAGGCCCCCTGAAAGAATTGATCGAAGTCCTGTTAGCCTTATCATATGAGGACTTAAATATTACAATTATATTATTATCAATTGAAAGTCTTTTTAGTTCAGAGGCAACCTCTAAAGCCATTATCTCATCTTCAAGCACGCAAGGTCCGGCAATAAAAAAAAGCGGGCCATCATTTTCAATAGTGACAGTATCTACCAAAACCCCCATTTTTATATTCCTTTTGATCGTTTAGCAGCCGCCTCAATAAATGAGGTGAAAAGTGGATGAGGTGAGGTTGGCTTTGATTTAAATTCAGGATGAAACTGAGAAGCGAGAAACCATGGGTGTTCTTTTAGCTCAATAATCTCTACAAGGTCCTGTTGAGGATATAATCCGGAAATAACCATCCCATTCTTTATCAGCATATCTCTGTGATTATTATTAAATTCATATCTGTGCCTGTGGCGCTCAGAAATCTTACCACTCTTATAGGCATTATAGGCCAATGAGTTTGGCATCAATATGCACGGATATGCTCCGAGCCGCATGGTTCCCCCCTTTTCTACACCTTCCTGGCCTGGCATAATATGGATAACAGGGTATGGTGTATTCTCATCAAACTCTGTGCTATTAGCCTTTTCAAGTCCTGCTACATTCCGTGCAAATTCAATAACTGCACATTGCATACCGAGACATATTCCAAAGAATGGAACTCTGTTTTCCCTTGCGAACCTTATTGCCTGGATCTTACCTTCAATACCCCTGCTTCCAAAACCACCCGGGATAAGTACTCCATGAACATCTGATAAAAAGGGGCCGGCTCCCCTTTTTTCGACCTCTTCAGCATCAATCCATTGTATGTCAACCTCAACATTATTTGCTATTCCACCATGAGCTAAGGCCTCACAAAGACTTTTATATGAGTCCTTCAGATGTACATACTTTCCAACAACAGCTATTTTAACTTTGCCTTCAGGGTGTTTTATCTTTTCAGCAACATCTTCCCAGATCCTGAGATCAGAACCCTTTGTCTGAATATTCAACTTCTTTAAAATCATCCTGTCGAGCCCATCTTCATGGAGCATAAGCGGGACTTCGTATATACTCTCTACATCCCTTGCAATGATAACTGATTCCGGATCTACATTACAGAAGAGGGCTATCTTCCTTTTTACTTCAGGTGGAATCGTTCTGTCTGTCCTGCACACCAGTATATCAGGCTGTATACCGATCTCACGCATCTTATTAACACTATGCTGCGTCGGTTTTGTTTTAATCTCATCTGCTGTCTTTATATAAGGTATTAATGTGAGATGGATAGAAAGGGTCTTGTCAACCCCCATGTCAAACCTGAACTGACGTATTGCCTCAAGGTATGGGAGGCCCTCAATATCACCAACTGTTCCACCAATCTCCACAATAATAACATCCATATTATTTGCTGCATCGAGTATACACTGTTTGATCTCATCTGTTATATGAGGTACCATCTGTACAGTTCCACCGAGATATTCACCCTTCCGCTCTTTTGAAATTACATTATAGTAGATCTTTCCTGTGGTATAATTATTTTTTCGGGAGGTAACAACTGAAGTGAATCTCTCATAGTGACCGAGGTCCAGGTCTGTCTCTGACCCGTCTTCGGTTACAAAGACCTCTCCATGCTGGAATGGGTTCATAGTACCTGGGTCTACATTTATGTATGGATCAAACTTTAGAAAGGTGACCTTAAGTCCTTCACTTTCGAGCAGACTTCCAATAGATGCAGATGCGATCCCTTTACCGAGTGATGAAACAACACCTCCTGTTATAAATATAAATTTAGGTGTATTCTTATCTTTTGTCATAGCATAATACCTTTTCAAGGTTTATTAAATCTTCAGGTGTATCAATCCTGTACGATTCATACCCTGTCTCTTTTATTTTTATCTTAAAACCTGCCTCTAATACCCTTAATTGCTCTAATTTTTCAAGGTCCTCAAGTTTTGAAGCCGGCAGTTTACTGAACAATTGAAGGAAATCACGCCTGTAGGCATAAATACCAAGGTGTTTATAGAATGTTTTATGCGGTAAACGTTCTTCATTATTAAAGACCCTGTCGCGTACATATGGGATTGGTGAGCGGGAAAAATAGATGGCATAATCATCCTTATCCGAAACAACCTTTACAACATTCCTGTCCCATAATTCTTCAGGAAGTATTATCTCTTTTTTTAATGTCCCCATTAATACAGAAGGGTCTTCTGACATTATCTGTACAAGCTCATCTATCATCTCAGGCCCTTTTAGTATCTCATCTGCCTGGAGATTGACTATAACATCTTCCTCAAAATCTTTTGATACCTCAGCACAACGGTCTGAGCCGGTTCTAAGTCCGGAAGATGTCTTAACAACATCACCGCTAAATCCCAGAACAGCGCTATATATTCTTTCATCATCAGTGGCGATTACAACCCTGCTCACTGATTTCGATTTATTAATACCCTCATACACCCATTGAATAAGGGGTCTTGAATTTAATATTACCAGTGGTTTTCCAGGGAATCTCGTTGAACCATATCTTGCTGGTATGATTACTGCTGCCTTTGCTGCCATATTATTTCTCAGCCCCGGTCAAAACTGCCAATATCTGCTCTCTATTTACTGTCCCTGTACCTACAATACCAACCACTATAGCCGCAGCATAATTCGCGAGGATTGATGCCTCGTCGAACTTAGCCCCTGCTGCAAGGGACAGTGCCAGTGTACTTACAACCGTATCTCCTGCTCCAGTCACATCATATACTTCACGTGCTACTGCAGGAATATGGGTCACCCTCCCCCCTCTTTCAAAGAGGCTCATCCCATGTTCTCCACGGGTAATCAGGATTGCTGTTGATCCTGATTGATTGAGCAGGTTTTCTCCAGCCCTGCAAAGGGTTTCATTGTCATATATATTTATGCCTGATGCCGCAGAAGCCTCAAGGGTGTTGGGAGTAATTATAGCCGCTCCACGGTAATAATCAAAATGTTTTAATTTGGGGTCAACAACAACAAGTATATTATTCTCTATTGCCATATCCAATACACTTTTTAGCAGATTTCTTGTAATCACCCCCTTTGCATAATCTGATATGACCAGTACTTTTATAGATTTCAGATGATTCTTAATAAATCCAAGGATAATCTCCTGTGATTGTCCGGATATCTCTCCCCTGCTCTCACGATCAAATCTCACTACATGCTGGCTGTGGGCAATAACTCTCGTCTTCCTGGTTGTTGGTCTTCCATCTTCTACTGCAATACCGGTTGTATCAACACCCTGAGTCCTGAGTGTATTAATAATCCACCCCCCCATTTCATCATTTCCTGCCACACCACCTATGATGATACTGCCTCCGAGTGAGAGGATATTATTTGCCACATTACCAGCTCCTCCGAGCATGAAGTTTTCCTTATTCACATCAACAATAGGTACAGGAGCCTCAGGTGATATCCTTTCCACCTTACCCCAAATATAATGATCAGCAATAATATCACCAATAATTGCCACTGTAGTATTCTGAAAGTTATTAATATAAGGAATAAGGTTCCTCGGATTCATTTTATCAACATCCCTATCCTGTCCCATCTTACCCATCTGTCTTCACCATCCCATGACCAGTATATTACAAATGCCTTTCCCTTTATCTTATTTAATTTAACAAATCCCCAGTAACGGCTATCGAGACTGAAATCCCTGTTATCACCCATGACAAAATACGATTCTTCAGGAACAACAACAGGTCCGAAATTGTCTCTGGGCTGAATACCTGATGGGTAAATTATAGAGTCGTTATGCGCTGCAAACGATTCTTCCACTGGATTACCATTGACATAGACCCGTTTATTCCTGATTTCAACAGTATCACCGGGTAATCCCACAACCCTTTTTATAAAATCTTTTTTCTCATCCTCAGGAAACTTAAATACGACAATGTCTCCACGCAAAGGCCTTTTTATTGGTATTATTATTTTATCAGTAAACGGAATCTTGGTCCCGTAGATAAATTTATTTACCAGTATATGATCCCCTATTTTCAAAGTAGGGATCATTGACCCTGAAGGGATCTTAAACGCCTGAACTATAAAGGCCTTGATAATTAATGCCATAAGGATGGCTATGACAATAGACTCGATATACTCGCGTATTATATGTTTCTTTTTCTTCTCATTTTCCATATTGTCTAATCTTTTACTTTCAGTATGGCTAAAAAGGCCTCCTGAGGTATCTCGACCTTCCCAAACTGTTTCATCCGCTTTTTCCCCTTCTTTTGTTTTTCCCATAACTTCCTCTTCCTTGTTATGTCACCACCATAACACTTGGCAGTGACGTTTTTCTTCATGGCTTTAATTGTCTCTCTCGCTATGATCTTCCCGCCTATGGCAGCCTGGACAATAACCTCAAACATTTGCCTTGGTATAAGCTCTTTCATCTTCTCTGCAAGTTGACGGCCGCGGATATCAGCCTTATCTCTGTGTGTAATGAATGAAAGTGCATCTACAACCTCACCATTTAAAAGTATATCGAGCTTTACAAGATCTGAATCTTTATAACCCATCAGCTCATAATCAAGAGATGCATAACCTTTAGAGATTGACTTAAGTCTATCATAAAAGTCAAGCACAATTTCATTTAAAGGGAGCTCGTAAGTTAACATCATCCGGTCCTTACTAACATATTTAAGCTCCCTCTGTATACCACGCCGTTCCTGGCATAGTCCTATAATTGCACCAATATATTCCGACGGCGCTATGATAGTTGCGAGTATATACGGTTCTTCAAATATTTCAATTGTATGAATCGGGGGTAGTCTTGTCGGACTATCAATAGAAAATGCCTCCCCGTTATTAGTCGTTATTTTATACACAACTGTTGGTGCGGTACTGATAAGGCTGAGCCCGAATTCCCTTTCAAGTCTCTCTCTTATTATTTCCATATGGAGTAGTCCAAGAAAACCACACCTGAAACCAAAACCGAGTGCAAGGGAGCTCTCAGGTTCAAATGTGAAGGATGAATCGTTTAATCTCAACTTTTCTACAGCATCCCTCAGTGTCTTATATTCACCTGTATCTGCAGGATACAGGCCTGCAAAGACCATTGGCTTTACTTCTCTGTAATCAGGGAACGGGGTTTTTGTCGGATTTCCTGCGTCGGTTAAAGTATCTCCGATCTTTGTATCGCCTACCTTTTTAATCCCTGCACAGACAAACCCCACTTCTCCAGATGATAGCTCATTTACATAAACGGGTTTCGGGGTAAAAACACCGAGTGATATGACTTCAAAGACATTACCGGTTGACATTAGCTTAATCTGCTGCCCTGGTTTTATCTTTCCATCGATAACACGTATCAATACAATAACACCCTGGTAGTTGTCATACCATGAATCAAATATCAGTGCCTTCAATGGCTCATCAATACTCCCTGATGGCGCTGGAAACTTTGATATGATAGCCTCTAATAAATCAACAGTGCCAATCCCTTCTTTAGCACTTGTATGGACCGCCCCGCTCGCATCAAGACCAAGTACCTCTTCTATCTGTTGTTTCGTATCTTCAATGTCTGCACCAGGAAGGTCGATCTTATTGATAACAGGTAATATCTCAAGATTGCTTTCAAGGGCAAGGTATGTATTGGCAATTGTCTGGGCTTCGACCCCCTGAGATGCATCAACAACAAGGATTGCACCCTCACATGCTGCAAGGCTCCTCGATACCTCATATGTAAAGTCGACATGGCCCGGTGTGTCTATAAGGTTAAATATATACTTGCCCCCATCCTTTGCATTGTAATTAAGGCGGACTGCATGGGCCTTGATTGTTATCCCTCTCTCCCTTTCGAGGTCCATTGCGTCCAGAACCTGCTCTTTAATTTCTTTTGGTTCTAAGGCCCCTGTATGTTCGAGGATACGATCTGCTAAGGTAGATTTTCCATGATCAATATGGGCTATAATGGAAAAGTTTCTGATCTTCTCTTGAAGTGTCATCTTATGGTAAAAAATATTTACAAATTTATTATTATATTAAAATTTATCAATTAATGTCAAATCATCAGTTCATCTATTTTAGCCTGAAAAGGATTAAGGTCCTTGAATAGTGTGGCACAAATGGCATTGTGTCCTTGCAGCATGGTCCTCTGGTAGTGGATCACCTCCTCGTTCACTGTGACACTGTATACACTCACTTATCTTTGTAACCCGCATGTGACCCTCATTTCCTGGAATATGTGGAATATCCCTGTTAAGACGGGGGATCCCAAAGATTGTAAATAAGGCAAGTAATGTGGCAATAGCAAAGGCTATCCACTTGATATATTTAACCTTCAATCTTCTCAGCTTTCAATTGCAGTTATACTTTGTGCTTCCGATGTTGTTATACTCTCATCCTCCTCCATTAGTTCAGTAAACTCTTTTAACGTGGGGAGATCAGAGATTTCTCTCAGGCCGAAATATTGCAGGAATTCTCTTGTGGTGGCATAAAGGATTGGTCTCCCGGGCACATCCTTTCTCCCAATAATCTTTAGCAGATGTTTATCGAGGAGACCTTTAATAACACCTGTAGAATCAACACCCCTTATATCTTCTATCTCAGCCTTTACAATAGGTTGTTTATATGCAATTATTGCCAGGGTCTCAAGGGATGGCCTTGAAAGTTTTGATGACTGTTTTACCTTCTTTAATTTTTTTATCCACCCGGCAAACTCAGGCCGTGTAGCAATCTGGAATCCACCCGCTATCTCAACGATCCTAAGGCCTGAAGATCGCATTTCATACTCATGCTGTAGTTCCCAGAAAAGGCTCTTAATCTTACTTAAATCTACATCTTCAAGTACATTTTTTATCCGGTTTACAGAAAGAGATTCTCCTGATATAAACAACAATGTCTCTATTACAGCTTTTATTTCTGCATCTTCCATTAATCAGTCTCCTTATCATCAGTATCCCCTCCCTCAGCCTCCCCTCCCTCAGCCTCCCCTGCTTCATCATTGGAGGAAATCCTGCATATCCTGAAAGTATCATCTCCCTCTATCTGCAGCAGCCTGATTAGATGTAGTTTTGCAAGCTCAAGGAGCGCAAGAAATGTAACTACTATGGCACGTCTTGTTGTATCACCTTCAAGTAAAGCCCAGAGGGTTAATCCTTCAGGACCTGTTACATCCAATCTTTCAATCAAAGCAGACATCCTGCCGCGTACAGTAAGTTCTTCCGGAATAATATCGATCGATGTCTTATTATCAGGCATCCTTTGGATTATCTCCTTGAATGCATCAATAAGGTCAAATATACCTACATCGAGCATAACTTCCTCTTCTTCGAATTCAGAAGAAACCTCATGTTTAGGATAGAAGACATCACGCCATATATCCTCCCTCTCACATAGATCTTCTGCAGCCTCTTTGAATTTCCGGTATTCGAGGAGTCTTCTGACAAGCTCTGCCCTCGGGTCTTCTGTCTCCTCCTCTTCACCGACCTTTTCTTCCTGCGGGAGTAACATCTTTGATTTTATATGTGTAAGTGTAGCGGCCATAAGGATATACTCTCCGGCAATATCCAGATTTAATTCTTTCATGAGGTCTATATACTCAAAATATTGCTGAGTAATAGTAGATATCGGGATATCATATATATTAAGCTCATCCTTCTTTATGAGGTGTAAAAGAAGGTCGAGAGGGCCTTCAAAAACCTCAAGTCTCACCTGATATGACATATTCCGCCTCTAAGTGTTTATATATGATTATTACCTGAAGATACTCATGTCATGCTGAACTAGATTCAGCATCTTTAACCTTAAACCAATATATTATAACAGGTCTCTTCCTTATAAATCCATTATTTATTTAACTGCTATTTTTGAGATTAATCAATACATGTGTTAAAATATTGAATTACAGTTTAATGTTCTATTTATTAACTATAATAATAAAAATAATGATTTAATCATGTTCGAAGACCTTAAGGTTGGAGATTCATTGGAGATTCAGTTGAAGCCACATTTAAAGGAGGACGAGTAGTTACAGTCAGGGTTGTCCAATAGTCAATCCTCTCTTTATCGTAGGTGCTAAATGGGTTTAAAAACAAAGGCAGTTATAGCGATATTTTTTGCCGGCTTTTTCGCCCTCTCTATAAGCCTGTTCATAATTTATTTCCAGGTTAAGAGTGTCCTTACAGAATCAATTGGAAATGATTTTGCTGAGACAGCAAGGAAAACAACGGATAGGATCGATGAGTCCATAAAGGAAGAGGTAAAGACTTTCCAGTTTCTGGCTTTGAATCAGGCATTTATCAACGGTGTAAGGGAGAGTAACGGAGATGTTATTGAAGTTTATCTCAGATACTACATGAGTTATGTTGAAGAGCAGGAAGAACACCCGGGTCTTTTTGTAGTTAATGATAAGGGGATTATTATTGCAAATGGTTATGGTCGTCATGAATATGATTCAAATCAGTCATATGAACCGTGGTGGAAAGGAATAGCCAACAAAGGCAGAGGAAATTTTTATATAAGTGGTATTTATAAAGATAAATTTACCGGTAATAATGTCTTTGATTTAGCCATTCCGGTATTCGATCCGGTTTCTAAGAGGGTTGTAGGTGGTATCAGGAGTGTGACGGATGTTTCGACCTTTTTTGGATTTATGAAGGATATGAATTTTGGTGAGACCGGACATAGTATGCTTATTGATTCATCAGGTGTGCCTCTCGTTTGCCCGCTTCACCCACTCTCATCCCATTCCATGAAAAAAGAGATTATTAGCTTAATTACAAAAGGACAAAACGGTTGGGCGATGGTTGAAGATGATGCACATGGCGGGGAAAATTCTATAATTGGATTCAATCCTGCAAGACAAGTGAATTCCTTACTATTCGGGAATAGCGGAGAACTTAACTGGTATGTGTTTGTGCGTCAGGACCCGGGTGAGACCTTTGCCCCGGTAAATAAACTTTTATTTAATGTATTCCTGTTTGAGTCTGCAATTATATTATTAATGTCCCTTCTCGGTTTTATAATAGTCCGGAGATATTTGATAGAGCCAGTCAGCATCCTCCGGAAAGGCGCAGAGCAGCTTGGCAGGGGCGACTTTGGATACAGAATCGATATTCGTACAGGTGATGAACTCGGTGCCCTCGCAAATGGATTCAATAAAATGGGCTCAGCACTTAAAGAGGTTTATCAGAATCTTGAAGATAAGATAAAAGAGAGGACAACTGAGCTTGAGAATATAAAGAATTATCTTGAGAGTATCCTTAAATATTCAACTGACATGATAATTACAACTGATCTGACCGGCAGGATCGTTACTTTTAATGAAGGGGCTGAGCAGATGCTGGGATATACAAGGGAAGAGGTCATTGGAAAACTCATGTCTGATTATTATTTTCACAAAGGAGACAGGGATAAGATCCTCAATCTTATTCAGAGTGAAGAAATGCTGGCAAACTATGAAACCCAGCTTGTAAGAAAAGATGGGGGGCTGATTGATATTAGTCTTTCAATATCATTATTAAAGGATAAGTACGGAAGAATTATCGGTACAGTAGGGATCAGTAAAGACATAACAGACTGGAAAAAGGCGCAGAAACAGCTCAGGGAATACTCCCGGCAGCTTGAATCAATGGTAGAGAAGAGGACCATCGAACTTGAGGAGAGCAAGAGCCATCGCGAGGCAATGCTTAGCGGAATAGCTGATGGCATTGTCTTTACTGACCAGGATAACAAGATCACCTTTATAAATGATGCGGCAGAATTGATATTTGATATCAAAAGGGATGACTGGATAGGTAAAAACTTTGAAAACGCCCACTCTCCCGAGTCACACAAGAAGGCAATACAATTAATAAAAGATATGCGGGAAGGGAAGGTTAAATCGTATACATCTGAGATAATATCCGGTGAAAAGACTATCTTTGCCCACTTCTCTCCTATCATGCACGGCCCGGAATATCTTGGTGTGATCTTTATCGCTAGAGATATAACAGAGATGAAGAGACTACAGGCAGAACTTATCCAATCTGAAAAGCTTGCACTTGTTGGTAAGATGTCCTCATCAATAGCCCATGAACTTAGAAATCCACTTGTACCAATTGGCGGCTTCGCAAGAATTATACATAAAAAACTTGAAGAAGGATCTCCAATAAAGAAATATGCTGAGATCATAATAAAGGAGATAGACCGGCTTGAGAGGCTCCTTCATGACCTTCTCTATTATACAAAAGAGGTAAAACCTGTGATGCAGCCGGCTAATCTTAATGAAATAATAAATGAACTTATCATTCTTTATGAAGACACATTTAACGAGAGAAAAATCAAGGTTGATGCACGCATTTCTCCTGAAATCCCTTTGATTACATTAGACCCCACACAGATAAAACAGTCCCTGATGAACCTATTATATAATGCTATACAGGCAATGCCGGACGGGGGAATACTGACTATTGAGAGCAGAATGGAAGAAAGGGAGGGTATTCACTATGCTTCGGTATACATACATGACACCGGATGTGGAATACCTGATGAGGTTATGAAAAGAATCTTTGATCCTTTCTATACAACCAAGATACACGGCCTTGGTCTTGGTCTTACACTAACAAAAAATATTATTGAGCTCCATGGCGGAGAGATAGAAGTCAAAAGTGAAGGAGGAAAAGGAACAACCTTTAAAATAAGCCTGCCAATTCCTGCTTTTTAATTACACCGTACCTTTTTTTAGCAAACCCTTGTTGTGATTCAGACACTAATATTACAAAAAGGTACACCAGCCACTGCCTGCTGAGAGATTTAGGTATTTTGGGGCAGAGTTATGGCAAACT
>Ga0154349_1155_pt4 | contig 18445 bp, 18 predicted proteins | sample RifGroA2_FD_115877 | JGI IMG/M metagenome (GOLD analysis project Ga0154349, IMG submission 115877) | Nitrospirae bacterium GWA2_42_11 | reverse complement strand
GGGGTGATTGATGCATCACGTGCAGGAAGACCTTTTCTCGGTTATACATTACTACCGATCAGTTCACTTCCTCAATTATTATTTGACAGGATAATTATCACAGAACCTATTGCTGTTCAGGATGTAGGCAACCTCTTGCAGGAGTACGGGATTGGGGAGGACAGGCTTATACACATGGAATAGATTGACATCATGATATTAGATAATGTATAATAATATACATTATGATAAGGAGGTCTAGGTAAAGATAATATGAAACGATTTCAAATATATCTTGAGGACTCTCAGGTTAAAAAACTTGAGACCCTCTCAGAAAGATTAAGTGTGTCCAAGGCAGATATCATACGTGAAGGTATTGATTTAGTAGTGATTCAAAAATCTGCTGAGATTAAGGATCCCTTGTTGAATCTCATAGGTATATGCGATAAGAGAGAAGGACCAAAGGATTCTGCCTTGCGCCATGATAAATATCTATATGGGAAGAAATCCCGAAAATGAATTTCGTTTTTGTAGATACAGGTGGCTGGATAGCCATGATGGTAAAAAGGGATAGACTATATAATAAGGCTATTTCCCATTATCGTAAGCTTTCAGAGACAGGTTATCCACTTATTACATCCAACTATATCCTTGTTGAGACATATACAAGAATACGCTATGATGATGGACATTTAAAGGCTGTGCAGTTTCATAAAGTTATATCTGAAGCAGTCGAGGTTGGAAGGCTTCATGTTGAGTGGATAACACAAGAATTAAATGAAGAGGCATGGTCTATTTTTAAAGATTATAAAGATCAGGAGTTTTCTTTTGTTGATTGTACGAGCTTTGTCGTTGCAAAAAAATATAAAGTAGCAGAAGTCTTTGGATTTGATCAAGGTTTTGCTACAATGGGATTTATCTTAAGACCTGATGGAGGATAATATGAAGGCTCTTATTACAAGCGGAGGTAAGGGGACGAGGTTAAGACCAATCACCCATACAAGCAACAAACATTTAATACCTATTGCAAATAAACCAATGATCCATTTTGCAATTGAGGCAGTTGCAGAGGCAGGTATTAAGGATGTGGGTATTGTCTATAATCCTGATACAGGAGATGAAATAAAGAAGGCACTTGGGAATGGGGGGCAGTGGGGCATTAATATCACATATATTTTACAGGAAGCGCCATTGGGGCTTGCCCATGTTGTGAAGGTGGCACAGGACTTCATAGGTAATGATTCCTTTGTATTCTATCTCGGTGATAATGTTGTTGTGGGAGGGATAAGGCGGTTTATAGAAGACTTTTCAAAGCAGAAGTCCAACTGTCACCTGGTTTTATCTAAGGTAAAAGACCCTGAGCGGTTTGGTGTCCCCGAGATTAAGGGCAAGAAGATTGTTGGTGTTGAGGAGAAGCCTAAAAAACCAAAGAGCCGGTATGCGGTTACAGGGATATATCTTTATGACCCATCCATATTTGAAGCTGTGAATAGCATTAAACCAAGTCAGAGGGGAGAGCTTGAGATTTCAGATGCGCATCACTATTTAATCAAGAAAGGATACAAACTCGGTTATTCTGAGATTACCGGATGGTGGAAAGATACCGGTAAACCTGAAGACCTGCTTGAGGCAAATAGGCTGACGCTGGATAGGGTAATTGGTGATGATGAGCCGGTGTTGCGTGGCAAGGTCGATGCAGACTCGGATATTGCAGGAAAGGTTATTATAGAAAAAGGGGCACAGATAATAAAGAGTAATATCAGGGGGCCGGTAATTATTGGCGAGAATACAATTATTGAGAATAGTTATATTGGGCCTTTTACATCTATATATTATGATTGCTATATAAAGAACAGTGAGGTTGAGTACAGTATTATATTAGAAAAGTGCAAGATCGTTGATGCGGATGTACGGATTGAGAGAAGCCTTCTCGGTAGAGAGGCAGAGATTGTGAAGTGTAACTCAAAGCCCCGTACGCAGAAGTTTATTATTGGGGATCAGAGTATTGTGGAACTCGTATGAAAATGCATAGCGAGCGCAATCCCTGCAGCTTGCTGCAGGGAGCTTCAATATAGTATTATGACCTCATAAAGGAGACTGAGGAATATGTCGATGTTCGGTAAATTATTCAGTGGTGGCAAAGAGCGAAAGAGGGCCCTTATAATCGGTCTCGATGGTGTCCCATATACATTGATGAAGAAATTTGCAGAGGATGGGATTATGGCCAATACAGCAGCCCTTATAAAAAATGGAACCCTGAGACGTATGACAACATCTCTGCCTGAGGTGTCATCTGTTGCATGGACTACATTTATGACTGGCGTAAATCCAGGTAAGCACGGGATATACGGGTTTATGGATTTGAGGCCGGGGACATATGATATGTTTTTTCCTGACTTCAAGTTTGTAAAGGGAGAGACTATGTGGGAGTTCCTGGGAAAGAACAGCAAACGATCAATCGTAATAAATGTCCCGTCAACATATCCTGCGAGGGAGCTAAATGGTCTTCTTATATCCGGATTTGTGGCTATAGACTTAAGGAAGGCAACATATCCACAGTCTTATGTGCCCCAGTTGGAGAATATGGGGTACCGCCTCGATGTGGATGCCACAAAGGCAAGGGAGTCTATGGACCTCTTTGCAAATGATCTAAGAGAGACATTGAAAAAGAGGGAAGAGGCGCTTTTGTATTTTATAGAAAAAGAAGATTGGGACCTTTTCATTGCTACTATCTCCGAGACTGACAGGCTCCATCATTTCTTATGGGCTGCATCTGACAATCCGTCTCATAAATACCATGATTTCTTCATAGAGATATATAAATGGATAGACAGGATCATAGGGAAGTTATACGAGAAGGTGGACAGCAATACTGCTGTATTTATGGTTTCAGACCACGGATTTACTCATATTAAAAAAGAGGTATACATTAATAAATGGCTTGAGCAGGAGGGTTATCTCAAGTGGGACAAAAATCCTCCGGAATCACATAAAGATATTGCTGAGGGTACGAAAGCCATTAATATGGACCCTGCAAGGATTTATATTCATCTTAGAGGGAAATATCCAAAGGGGTGCGTTAACACCGGCAGTGAGTATAATTCCCTGAGAGATGAGATAAAGGGAAAGTTATATAAGCTTAAGGTTGATGGAGATAGTGTTGTTAAAAAGGTCTATTTCAGGGAGGAGTTGTTTAACGGCCCTGAGTTTGAACTTGCCCCTGATATAGTTGTCCTCCCGAATTATGGTTTTGATCTAAAGGGCGCAATTAACAAGACTGAGATAGCAGGGAAAGGGATATTTACAGGCATGCACACCCAGGATGATGCACTCTTCTATACAAACAGGGAGAGTGTAGAAGTGGATGTGAATATAATTGATGTGATGCCCACTGTACTGGCTGCAATGGGAATTGATCCTCCAACAGAACTTGACGGCAGGGCAGTGTAATAATGATGCATGATGTAAAGATAAAGAAACTTAAGTTACTCCCTGATGAGAGGGGTTTTCTCATGGAGATGCTCAGGTGTGATGATGAGGTATTCAAGGATTTCGGCCAGGTCTATATAACAGGTTGTGCGAGGGGTATTGCAAAGGCATGGCATTATCATAAGGAGCAGACAGATAACTTTGTCTGTGTTTATGGCAGGGCGCTGGTGGTATTGTGTGATTTAAGGGATGGTTCGCCGACCTACGGTGTTTCTCAGGAATTTATTCTGGATGCCCCTCCGCTGAAGGGTGAGGGGAATATGCTGCTCCAGATTCCGGCACTTGTTGTACACGGTTTTACTGCCTATGAGTGTGATGATGCCCGAATAATAAATATTCCGACACTCCCATACAAATACGAAAAACCGGATGAGTATAGATATCCATGGAACAGTGAGGAGATACCATACAAATGGCCACCATACGTAACGAGGGGAGGATAGCCGGGGTGCCATGCGTAGCGTAGGGACAGACCTTAAGGTCTGTCCCTACCGGGGGCTTAGCCTAAAGCTCGGTCAGTAGAAGAAAGGGAGATTCAATGAAATTACTCATAACTGGAGGTGCAGGTTTTATCGGCAGCAATTTTATCAGATACATGATAAAAAAGTATCCGGACTATAAGATTATCAATCTGGATAAACTAACCTATGCCGGAAACCTGGACAATCTCAAGGATATTGAGGATCACCCAAATTATACATTTGTAAGAGGTGATATTTGTGATGTGAAGAGTGTGGCCGAGGTTGCTGAGGGGGTGGATGCAATATTGAATTTTGCTGCTGAGACACATGTTGACCGCTCCATATTAGAGCCAGGGAGTTTTATCCAGACTGATGTATACGGAACATATGTATTGCTTGAGACTGTTAAGTCAAAGGGTATAAGGCGGTATATTCAGGTTTCCACGGACGAGGTCTACGGTAGTATAGACAGCGGGTCATTCACAGAAGATAGCCCGTTGTCTCCGAGCAGTCCTTATTCTGCTTCCAAGGCTGGCGGAGATATGCTTGTATATTCTTACTGGCACACGTATCACATCCCTGTTATTATCACACGAAGCTCCAACAACTATGGCCCGTATCAGTATCCTGAGAAGCTGATACCGCTGTTTATTACGAATGCACTTGAGGACAACCCCCTTCCCCTTTACGGAGATGGCCTTAATGTCAGAGACTGGATATTTGTGCTGGATAATTGTGAGGCCATTGACATAGTCCTTCATAAAGGTAAAGATGGAGAGGTCTATAATATAGGCGGGGGGAATGAGAGGACAAATATAGAGATTACAGATATTATTTTAAGAGAAACAGGGCGTTCTGAAAGTTTGATCAAGTATATAAAAGACAGGCCGGGGCATGACAGGCGTTATTCTATTGACTCATCAAAGATAGAATCTCTCGGTTTTTCTCACAAATACAGTTTTGAGGAGGCAATGTGCAATACAGTTAAGTGGTATAAGGATAATGAATGGTGGTGGAAGAAGGTCAAATCTGATGAATTCAAGAGGTTCTATAAAAAGGCATATGGTGAAGTTGAGTGGTAAAAATAAGGTCCAGTGGGGCGCAGGTGAGATTGGCGGCCCCCGTCATGAGTACAGGGAATCCCTGATACTTGGCGCCCTGAGGAATGAGTTAAAAAGGCCGTATTCTGTGCTGGATGCCGGTTGTGGCAGCGGGAGCCTTTTATTTAAGATTGCCGGTTATGGCTGCAGGACCTTTGGCCTGGAGCAATCAAAGGAGTATGTGGAAACACTCCGGAAGAGGATAAAGTCTATAGGATTTATTGAAAATACAAATATAAAACATGGCACTGTTGATGATATCCCGTACCCTGACAGGTCATTTGATGTTGTTGTATCTGCCGAGGTATTAGAGCATGTGAAGGATGATACCAGGGCAATAATGGAGTTTTATCGTGTTCTGAAGCCAGGCGGTACATGTGTGATATCAGTTCCAGCCTCTCCTGAATTATGGGATATAACTGATGAATGGGCAGGACATCTACGCAGATATACGAGAGATGATTTGATAAGTCTGTTTGAAAAGAAGGGGTTTATTATTAATGATGTCAGGTTCTGGGGATTTCCATTTGTGAGGTTATATCATAAGTTTTTATATATACCACACATTAAAGGAAGGATATCAGAAGGCCGTGCTGAAGAGATTATCAGGCCGCCTGATCCTGGAAGGCATCAATTGATGACAGGAGCGCTCAGTATGGTTTTTAAATTCGATTCCCTGTTCAGATGGGCACCCTTTGGTATTGGTATTATCTTAAAGGCAAGGAAACCCGGTGCTTTGATAGATCTGAAAGTGGATGTGAAGTTGGGAGCAATTGGTTGCACATCTTAAGATATTTCTTTTAGTAGTCGTTGCCTCTGCAGTTGTTTATGCTAATTCCCTCCATAATTCCTTTCATTTTGATGACCAGCATTATATAGTTGAGAATCTTTATATCAAAGATATCTCCAACATTCCTTTATTTTTTAAATCTCCGCGTTATTCTAGTTTTGAGGAGGTCTTTACAAGTCATTACAGACCCCTGCTTGTGACATCCTATGCTGTTAATTATGCTATTGGCGGACTGAACCCTCCCGGCTTTCGTATTGTAAATTTTGGATTTCATGCAGGCTCTGCATTCCTTGTTTATTTGATATTGCTGACGATCTTGCGTGGCTCCGTTAAAGGTGAGCAGGATGTATTTATTGCCCTCGCAGCCGGACTTATCTTCCTCCTCCATCCATTCAACTCCGAGGTTGTGAATTATATTACTGCAAGGTCCAGTGTTATGTGCTCTTTTTTCTACCTATTTTCATTTTATTGCTGGATAAGATTCAGGGAAGCAGCAATTAATAGTGAGAAGTCAGCAACTAAAGTATCAGATACACTTGCTAACTTCTATCATCCGCCTGCCATATATTATATTGTATCCCTGTTTTTCTTTATCCTTGCCATGCTTACCAAAGAGATAGCAATTACGCTTCCAGCGGTTCTGTTTCTATATGATCTGTATTTTCTACGCAGAACTTCCTTTAACTATAAAGAGTATTTTCCTTATGTCTTCCTTGTTATCATCCCGTATCTCTCCTACCGTATCATGGTTTATGGAAGAGTAATTGGAGGTAGTTTACAAGATTTCTATCCAAATTTGTTAACCCAGCCCGCTGTGTTGTTAAAATATATTCAGTTGTTGGTATTCCCAAGGGGGTTAACTATTGAGCACGATATTACTATGTCCTATACAATTTATGACATTGGGGTAGTTTTATCAGTAATATCACTTTTTGTGTTCCTTGCAGCAGCATATTTCCTGTTTAAGAGAGGCAAAGAGTGGCGGCTGTTATCATTCTTTATTTTATGGTTCTTTATAACACTCCTCCCAACAACATTGATCCCTCTTAATGCAAAATTACAGGAGAACAGGGGATATCTTGCCGGAATTGGTTTTATGCTGTTCACCGGAGTGATTGCAGGAAAACTGCGCGGCAGGATTCAGGTTATTCTTTTGGTAGTAGTATTGTTTCTTTATTCAATCCTGACCATCCAGCAAAATAGCATCTGGAAGGATGACTATACTCTATGGAAGGATGCTGTAAAAAAGAATCCTGCATCTGCGAGGGTGCACGATAACATGGGGCTTGCTTATATTGCGAGAGGGGAATATGACCTTGCTGTCAGCGAATTTAAAGAGACCTTAAGGTTGAATCAATCATATTATCTTGCCCATTATAATGCCGCTGTGGTGTATCAACTTCAAAATAATCTTGACAAAGCAAGGGAATCTTATAAAGAGTGTCTGAAGATAAACCCGGGATATTTCCGGGCATACTACAACCTGGGAATCGTTTATAAAAAATCAGGGGAGATTGATAAGGCGATCAGGGTCTATGAGAAGGCAATATCACTGGACCCCCGTCATGCATTTGTGTATAACAATCTTGGTGTTGCCCTTACAGAAAAAGGTGAGTTCGATAAGGCAGAGGCAGTGTTTAAAAAGGCAATAGTAATTGATCCTCGATATTTTAAGGTTTATTATAATCTTGGAAATCTCTATTACAGGGCAGGGAATTTTAATCTTGCTAAAGAGAACTACCAGACCGCAATCAGTATAAAGCCTGATTATAAAGAGGCAAGGAATATGCTGAGTAAATTGATCTCCGGTAGGGACAGGTAGGGACAGGTAGGGACAGACCTTAAGGTCTGTCCCTACGTCTGAGTGAATCTGTCCCTACGTCTCAATGCAACCTTTGCCAGAATGCCCATGCAGTAGTGAGCACACACAGGATAAGTAGTATCAACATCACCTTCTGAATATTGGTTGTATGCATGGCTAAAGCGGCTATTCCGACAACAGGCAAGAGTGCTATTCTCAGCGGGGCCTTCAGGTAACTGTTCTCCGATATGAAGTCTGCTGCAGGCGGACTAAATCTATAATATAATGACACGAACCATTTCCCAAATCTGTTGCTCATAAGATGCCTGTCCCTGAACTCCCTCAGCAATTTTACACGCGGGTCAAAAGGGTTTCCATAGACTGCGGTGGCTATAAAACATGCCTCACCAACACGTTGTCCGCTTATCAACAGACGCTCTATATCGAGAAAGCCACTGATGAAGTAGATGTTGTTATAATCACCCTCAGCGAGGGCGCTCCTGTCATCTTGCCAGACAACATATACATTACCGGTATTATCTATTGTCATTCTGTGATTTATGGAATCGCCAGGTGGATTAGGATAATCAAGTCTTATATCAGAATCCTGCCACGTGTCTTTCTGCCCCTTTTCTATTGAAAAATTAAAAAATATGTCGTATGTACTTTCACGTTTATCTACCCATACCGCGTATACATTTCCTATGTTGTCGACCTGAACCAGAGGTGCAAGTGCAGATGTTTTCTCCGGCTGGACGCCGGTATCGAGGCGTATATTGGATTTTGAATCAAGAAAAGTGCTTCCACGATTTTCTGAATGGTTAAAGTATATATTGAAATGATCCTTATTCCCGGATGATGAATCGTCAAAATTACTTGACCACACTATACATACAACTCCTTTATCATTGCTGCCTATGGCAGCATGTCTTACATCAACCCTTTGAGCCGGCGTATCTATACGCTTGTCTTCCTTATCCCATGTGACGCCGTAATCTACTGAACGGTTAAAATAGACATCAAGAGTTCCGTCTCCTGCAAATTCATCTCCCCGTGTTGGCCTTCCCGCATTATCTGTCCATGCTGCATAAACATAGCCATTAGAGTCACTACTTATTACAGGCAGACGGGAATCATAAAAACCTATAGGTGCACTGTCTATGCGTGTTGCTGTCTGCAGCCATGTAGATCCGTGATCCTTCGATACATTAAAGTATATGCCTGGGTATATATCCTCTTCCGGCACATTCCTTTTATCTTCCCAAACCACATATACATGCCCGTTTCTATCTGTTGAGATCATGGAATAGATTGCATTATACCTGCCAGCCGTTACCCCGGTATTGAGCTTTACCTCAGGATATTGATAATATTGAATATAGTCAGCGGGCTTAGCGAATCGTATCTGGAGTGATCTGAAGTACACCTCATAGATACCTGCGTTATTCCTGTCATCCTGCCACACTACATATACATTACCGTCTTCATTACATGTAATCTGCGGGTTTATAGAATCACCTATTGCCGGGTTATCTGAATCTATTCGCTCATCTATAAAATCATGATACCATGTTAATCCATAGTCTTTAGAATATCTGAGGTATATGTCACGTTTGCCTGTTTTTGCCTTTACTGCCCTGTCATCAACCCATACTACATAGACATGACCGGAATTGTCTGAACAAACCTGAGGTGAAATTGCATTTCCAATCTCAGATCCCTGGGGTCTTGGATATCCGGTAGTTATGGGGATGGAATCCGGCAGCCATCCCCTGCCCGGGAAGAATGTATTTGTATAAATACTTGGAGACCCTCCCTTGTTGTCACTCCAGGTCACGTATATATGACCATTCTTGTCAGCGCTCATATGAGGTGTAACAGCATTATTGGGTACCATGAGGATTGGTAAATCCACCCTGCTATCCCTAGCGTCAAAGTCTACTGCCTGAGCAGCGCTGAAAAGTGATAAAATAAATGTGGTCAGTAAGAAAAAGATATTTAATACCTGCATAATAATTTCTCTCTTATTGAATTGAACATTAAAATATACTCTTTACTTCTGTAATCCGGGTAAGTATAAGGGAATGGTTTATAACTCTTATCCATATAATAGAGTGTTACTTCTGCATAGATGCCTTTCCCAAGATAGACTCTGTGTGAGTAGTCTTTTGTTGATGCAAGTACAACCTTTGATAATGTCATATATCCAGGGTCTATATTAACAGGCCTTACAGGCATGTTTAAATTTGTCTCATTCTTGAAATATACCTCGATCTTATTAGTAGTATTCTTGATATCAGCTAACAGTTCTGGCTGGACGTGATCTTTGAAAAAGAAGAATGCCCTTTTAAGGTCAGACCCCATCTCTTTTTCATAGTATCTTGAATGGGTCCAGGGTAATACGGGGCTTATATAGTCCACAGGTCCAAAGGAACCACAAAGATTTTCTTTTACTACATCAAAGATCTTTTCTTCCCTGCTTAATAGGGCAGTGAATAATTTGGCCTGTTCAACAGGTCTTATAACAATCATATTTATATCATAAACTAATATGCAAAAATTGTGCAAGATGGCCGTTGAGAAACAGGAAAATGTCTGATATAATTCCAGATTATGTATATGAGTATACAAAAAAAGGTTGTAATAGCCATATTGATTACTGGTTTTTTGGCCTTATCCACAGGGCTGTTTATTACCTATTACCAGGTTAGAAACATCCTGACTGAGGCTATTGGGAGGGACTTTGCTGAGATAGCCAAGAAGACAGCAGAGAGGTTCGATGATTCTGTAAAGAAAGAGATTAAAACATTTAACAATCTGTCAGAAGAATCTGCCTTTATAAATGCGGTCAGGGAGAAAAAAAGAAGGAACATCGAAGAATATCTTATACATTACCTGAGACATTCAGAGGAGAGGGAGGAACACCTTGATCTTATTGTTGTTGACAGGGAGGGTAAGATAATTGCCGATAGCAAAATGAGATTGAACAACAAGATAGACCAGTCAGATTCAAAGTGGTGGAGGGAAACACATTTTGATGGTAAAAGCAGGATATACGTAAGTGATATATATCTCGATGAGCTAACAGGAATAAGGGCTATGGATATTGTAATTCCTGTATTTGATCCTGAAACAGATAGGATTTTGGGGGCAATAAGAAATATTATGAATGTGGATGTCTTTTTCCGTTTTATTAAGAATATGAGTTTTGGAAAAACAGGACATGGTATGCTCATAGACTCTGAAGGGACCCCTCTTATATGTTCAATCCTCCCACTTGTGGAACATTCCATGAATGAACCCCTTATTAGTCTTATTACAGGAAAAGGGGGTGGCTGGGCAGTAGCAGGTGATGATGCACACGGAGGGGAAAATTCTATTGTAGGGTTCAATACATTGGACTTTTTAAATTCGCTCGGTTCGGGAAATCTTGGCGGGCATAAGTGGTATACGTTTATACGTCAGGATCCAAAAGAGACATTTACACCTGTAAACAAACTTTTACTTAATATTATATTACTCGAATCTATCATAGTCCTGTCAATCTGTATTCTTGGTGTATCTATAGTCCGCAGAATGCTGCTGCGACCGCTCAGACTACTGCATGATGGAGTTGAACGGATCAGCAAGGGTAATCTCGAGCATAAGATAGATATCCGTACAGGTGACGAGATTGAGAGACTTGCAAATGGATTTAACAGGATGAGTGAGTCTGTAAAGGGGTTCTATGAAAACCTTGAAGATAAGATAAAAGAGAGGACAACAGCATTAAGGACATCTGAAAGTAAGTACAGGGCATTAATGGAGCAGGCCTATGATGCGATATTTCTTATAGACCCGCAAAACGGGAGCATATCAGAGACAAATCTTCAGGCAGAGGTGTTAACCGGCCTTTCCCAGGAAGAGTTGCTTAATATGAAATACTGGAATATGTTTCCACAGTCTATGATAAATCAGGCTATTGACCAATTCAACAGGGGTGTAAAGAGGGGGTTTTCTTCGTTGCACGAGGTCACTATAAAGAGGAAAAATGGTGAGACTGCATGGGTGGATGTTAGCGCAAGGCTGATAGAACATAATAATATGAAGGTCTATCATCTGGTTATGCGGGATCTGACAGAGAGAAAGAAGGAGGAAGAGCGGCAGAGTATGACCAATGAACAATTATCCCGTTCGACAATGGTTATGCTTGAGCAGGACTCTAAACTTTCCACACTGAAGCAAGAGATGAACTCCCTTATCAGGCAGATTAATATGTCAGATATCCTTGTTGCATTATTTAAAACATTTGCCAATGTATCCGGTATTTCCAGTATGGGGTTGTTTGCATATGAGGGGGATGTTTTACAGTGTGTTTGGTCACATGGTCTTGATAACAGGAGGCTGCAGAACATAATTATAGAAGAAGACGACCCTGTTAACTACGCTATCCGGGATTTGAAGATAGTAAAAAAAGGGGAGTTTAGCAAGAAGACATGGATAGATAAGAGGTTCGGGGACTGGATGGTATTTCCATTGAAGGGTAAGGACAAGGTAATTGGTGTGCTTGTAGCAGGTTCACCAGGACAGATTACTTCACCCATACAGGAGGGAATCAGAGAGGGGGTAGAGGTAAGGCTCGAAGTCCTCCAGCCGCTTGTAGATGTGATGGCTTTGGTTTTAGAGAAAGAGAATTTGATAAAAAGGGTAAAGGTTTGATTTTTTTGCTTGGTTTTTTGTGCTGTTAGTTAAAAATTAAAACCGGACTATTTAAAAATTAAAACCGGACTCTCTTAAGAGTTAATAATTTGCTCTTTTCAGTTCTGAACTTTTAACTTTTTGAGTTCCAACTAATTTTCTATTATGCCAGAATCTGATTTCTGTCAGCCCTGTTTCTTCATCCGGTATCATTCTAAGCTCAACCCTCTCATAAGAATCTACACCAGGCACTTTCAATTCCTTTCCATCAATTGAGATTTTTCTGTAAGCATCAGTAGTCCTTTCATCCCTGATAGAGAATATATCCTTTGTTGATTCGTAAGGCGCCGGAACTTTAAAAGGACGAAAGAGGGACTTCCCACCTTGTATTGCATTCTCAAACCGTACTACCGGTACCTCTCCTGTAACGCTATGCACCTGATGGTTATTATAACGTTTGACTTCGTAGGCCAGTACCTCCCTTGCTCCCTCTATCGTCCGGATATTCTCTCTTGCACAGGTCCTGACAATCCTGTCCTGAAGCCACCTATAAGGTCTTTCTATCTTACCCTTAGCTTGTGGTGATAGGGCATAGTTAACTTTAACACTGCACTCAATTAATATCTGTTTCCACTGAGGATCACTCTCATCAGTCTTAAGATTATGTTTCATCCAGATAGAATCTCTCCTCTCTACAAAACGAAATATTGAATGATTATCTACATAATACGAAAACGGAAACCCATGTTTTAACCATACTGACTCAAGTGCTACAACATGCCTCCATGTAGTTTCTCTCTCCACTATGTCTGCATAGAGCATGTAACGGCTATAATCATCTATGCTTGTTATCAAATACCATAGCTCATCAGTATATGGAGACCAGCGATGATGGGACGAATCGTGCTGAATCAGTTCTCCGGCATAATTTGTTAATACTTCATGGTCATGAGCTTTTCTCTCAGGTCGTGGGATGTAAAAACCGTTTTTTTCGCCCTGCCTATTATTGTAGGGACAGATACCTCCTGCTGGTATTTCTTTATCATCTGATCCCGTACATAACTATAATTATAAAATCTGACAGGTATGGTCATATCATCAATCAACCCCTTCTCAATGCTTAGCTCCTTTAGAATATTCCCTTCAATCTCTTCACTAATCTTCCTTGTTTTGGCCTTACGACTATATTCAATAGTAAACTCCTCAGGATTTCCTTTATACTGCTTAACCAACTCAAAAAACTGACTTCGTTTTAACTCCAGCAAACGCATCACCTGTTCAGAGCTGAGTTCCTTCTTAACATACCGAGCTAATATCATTTTTACTTGTTCATTGATAAACCGTTTGTGTATCTGTCTTGTCATCTTTCTCCTCCATGATAGTTATTAAAGTCTTATATCCTATCATAGAGTTCATTCTCAAAGTCCGGTTTTAAATTTTAAATCACCTTAAAATAGTCCGGTTTTAATTTTTAACTAACACTTGGTTTTTTGTGCTTGACATAAGTATATAATATCAATAGAATATATAATTTGTTTGAGGGGTAATCAATTATGAAAACAATTTCAGCAAAAAGGGAAGACATAAAAAGGGACTGGTATGTGGTGGATGCAGAGGATCAGGTCCTTGGCAGGCTTGCTTCACGGGTTGCCTCAATACTTAGGGGGAAGCATAAACCTGTATTTACAACCCATGTTGACACAGGTGACTTTGTAGTTGTTGTAAATGCTGATAAGATAAGGGTAACCGGTTCTAAATTGTCAAATGAGGTCTATTATCATCATACAGGATATCCTGACGGTCTGAAGAGTAAGACCATGGGAAAGTTTCTGAAGGAGAAACCTGAGGAATTTGTAAGGAGTTCAATAAGGGGCATGTTACCCAAGAATAAGCTCGGCCGCGCAATGATTAAAAAGCTGAAGATATATCGCGGACCTGAACATCCTCATGAGGCTCAGGAACCTAAACCCCTTGAGATAGGAGAGTAGATATAATGAGTGCTTCTGCAAACATATCTAAATATTATGCAACCGGTAAAAGAAAGAATGCCATTGCCAGGGTATGGATATCACCAGGTGATGGTAGTATTGTAGTAAATGAAAGAAAGGCAGAAGATTATTTTCTCCGTTTAACTCTTTTAAATGTTATTAAACAACCACTCGATCTGGCAAATCTGTCAGGTAAATATGATGTATTTGCCAGCGTGTCAGGCGGGGGTATCTCTTCACAGGCTGCTGCATTAAAACATGGAATTGCAAAAGGTTTACTTGAAATAGATCCGGCTTTAAGATCTGTGTTAAAGAAAAAGGGCCTGCTTACAAGGGATTCGAGAGAAAAGGAGAGGAAGAAGTACGGTCAGAAGGGGGCAAGGAAGAAGTTTCAATTCTCAAAACGATAGAATTGATGAACTCGTAAAAACACCAAAAGTGGACGACTTTTTACGAAGTCGTCAGAATTAAAAGGATGCTTAAAGTTGCTATTATTGGCGCAAGCGGATACACCGGAGGTGAGCTATTAAGACTCCTGTCGCGGCACCCCCATGTAGATATTGTTGCAGCCACATCAGAGAAATCTTCAGGTAAGCCTTTATCTCAGATATTTCCAAATCTAAAGAATTTCTTTAACCTGACGTTTCAACCACTCGATCCAAAGAAGTTATCAGAAGAGGCTGATTTTATATTTACGGCCCTGCCCCATGGAAGATCTATTGGTCCGGTTGCAGAATTTGTTAAACATGGGAAGAGGGTTGTAGACCTCAGCGCTGACTTCAGATTAAAAGATCCTTCTCTTTATGAGAAGTGGTACGGGGGTAAACATACAGATATCGCATTGCTGAAAGATGCTGTTTACGGGCTGCCTGAATTATACAGGGATAAGATTAAAGACTCTTTTCTTGTTGCAAACCCGGGATGTTATCCTACTGCAAGTATACTTGCACTTGCCCCCCTAATGAAGTGTGAATTGACGAAAAGTGGCCTGATGAAAAGTGAATTGATGAGGGGCGGAGTAGAGATCAGGGGGCAGATATATATAGATGCAAAGTCCGGGATATCCGGTGCAGGAAGAAGCCCGGCGCTTTCATATCACTTCCCTGAGGTGCATGAAGGGCTTGAGGCATACAAGGTCGGGACACACAGGCATATCCCTGAGATAGAACAGATATTATCAGAGATAGCCGGTGTGAACATTCAAGTCTGTTTTGTGCCGCACTTAACACCGGTAAACAGGGGGCTTCTGTCTACTGTTTATGTCCCTCTTTCATCACATGCAGGGCTTGAAGATATTTCAGGGCTTTATCAGAAGTTCTATAGTAATGAGCCCTTTATAAGGGTACTTGATCCTGGTCTGCAGCCTAATATAAGGGATGTCAGGGGTGCTAATTTCTGTGACATCGGGCTTGCACTTGATAGCCGTAACAACTGCCTGATAATCACTGCTGTTATTGATAATCTCGTTAAAGGTGCAGCAGGGACAGCAGTACAGAACATGAATATAATGATGGGATTTGGGGAGACAACAGGTCTGATGCATCCGGGGTTATTTCCATGAAGGAGATACAGGGTGGCATAACTGCTCCGCAGGGTTTTCTTGCATCAGGCATATATGCCGGAATAAAACGGACTAAAAAGCTTGATCTGGCTGTCATATACAGTGAGAAAGATGCTGTAGCATCCGGTGTGTTTACAACAAACAGGATAAAGGCACATCCTGTTATCTTGACGCAAAAGCAGATTAAAAAGGGCTTAATAAGGGCTGTTATAGTAAATAGTGGAAATGCCAATGCATGTGCAGGAATACAGGGGATGACCGATGCAAAGGAGATGGTGGAGCTTACTGCAAACGCGCTTTCAATCGACAAAGGCATGGTTTGTGTTGCGTCAACCGGCGTAATAGGTGAACCCCTGCCAATGGACAGGATAAGGCCGGCGATAAATACATGTGTGGAAGGACTTAGTGAAAATGGCGGGAAGGATGCTGCATTAGCTATAATGACAACAGATACATTTCCTAAAGAAGTTGCTGTCAGAGAGAAGCTTGGAGGTAAGGTAGTTACAATAGGCGGGATAGCAAAGGGATCCGGTATGATCTATCCCAGGATGGCAACTATGCTCGCATTCATATCAACTGATGTTGTTATTGGGAAAGAAGTCCTCAATGATATCTTTAAAAGGGCTGTGGACCAATCTTTTAATAAGATAACAGTAGACGGGGATACGAGTACAAATGATATGGCGATCTGTCTCGCAAACGGAATGGCTGGTAATAAACTCATGGTTGGTAAGGACCTAAAAAAGTTCGAAGAAATGCTTACCTATGTATGCAAATCATTATCGAAGATGATAGTAAAAGATGGTGAGGGGGCCACTAAACTTGTTGAGATAAGGGTTAAGGGGGCCAAAGATGAAGAGGATGCTGAAAAGGTAGGGTTTGCTGTTGCTAATTCGAGTTTGGTTAAGACCGCCCTGTTTGCCTGTGACCCCAACTGGGGGAGGATAATGGCTGCAATAGGGTATTCAGGGGCTTATGTCCGTGAAGAGAATGTTTCAATAACATTTGGTGATATAAATCTCGTAAGTAATGGCGCCGGCCTTGGGAAATCTGTTGAGCGTAAGGTTATTGAGGTTATGAACAACAGAGAATATACGATTACTATTGACCTGAATGCGGGAGATGCTGAAGCAACTATTTTGACGACAGATCTCTCTTATGAATATGTAAAGATAAATGTTGCCTACAGGTCATAGGCAGTGATTCAGACAGTAGACCATAGACTAAAGACATTAGACTTAGGAGAAGTAAATGGGGAGAGATTACACAAAAAATAAAAGCTGGAGCTTGGGAACGAGAGAAAAAGTCTGATGTCTAAAGTCTGAAGTCCAGTGTCTGAATTGCTGTCATAAGGTAATTGTTCTTGCAAATTCAGCCAAAGTATGGTAATTTTCATAAGTTAAAAATAAGAAAGATTAACTAACAGTCGGGGGTAATAACGAATGGTTCCTGCAATAAAAGAATTACTTGAAGCCGGTGTGCATTTTGGTCACCAGAAAAAACGGTGGAATCCCAAGATGAAAAAATTTATATTTGGCGAGAGGAATGGGATTTATATAATAGATCTCCAGAAGACCCTTGTTAATTTTGGGACAGCCATTGAATTTATAAAGGATGTTGCTGCAAAGGGAAAGCCTGTCCTGTTTGTGGGTACCAAGAGACAGGCACAGGAGATTATAGAGCAGGAGGCGAGGAAGTGCGGGATGTTCTATATTAACCAGAGATGGCTCGGGGGTATGCTTACAAATTTCTTTACGATAAAGAGGAGTATAGATAAACTCAGAAAATTTGAGAAATGGCAGGAGGATGGTACATTTGAAAAGTTACCCAAAAAAGAAGTTAATATGATCGAGAAGCAGATGGTCCAGATGGATAAGATACTGAGCGGGATCAAGAACATGAATATGTTACCTGGGGCTGTGTTTGTGGTAGATACAAAAAAGGAATATATTGCAGTACATGAGGCAAAAAGGCTGGGTATCCCGGTTGTTGGTATAGTAGATACCAACTGTGATCCTGAGAATATAGATTTTGTAATCCCCGGGAATGATGATGCTATTAAGGCCATAAAGCTTATATGTTCCAGGATAGCTGATGCAGTTATTGAAGGAAGGGCCATATATGATGCAAAGGGCGGTGTCAAACAGGAGATACCTGTGAGTATCCCGGAGGCTGAGATGGTACCCGTCTCTACTGTAGAGGAAGTGGTTCAGGAGATACCAGACGCCCCGGAGGCTGAATAATAATGGGAACACTAACTCCGGAAATGGTTAAGGAACTTCGTGAAAAGACCGGTGCAGGGATTATGGACTGTAAAAAGGCCCTGGCAGATACCGGTGGAGATATGGATAAGGCTGTTGATTTTTTAAGAAAGAAAGGACTTGCAATAGCAGCAAAGAAGGCATCCCGTGAGGCGAAAGAGGGTATAATAGGCAGTTATATCCATGGCGGCGGCAAGATTGGTGTCCTTGTAGAGGTAAACTGTGAGACAGATTTTGTAGCCAGGAATCCTGAATTCCAGGAACTTGTAAAGGATATATCAATGCAGATTGCCTGGTCCAGCCCTCCGTATATCAGCCGGGATGATGTTCCAGGATCA
>Ga0154349_1002_pt1 | contig 19680 bp, 16 predicted proteins | sample RifGroA2_FD_115877 | JGI IMG/M metagenome (GOLD analysis project Ga0154349, IMG submission 115877) | Nitrospirae bacterium GWA2_42_11 | reverse complement strand
CCTCCGGAAGATAACCCATCTCTTCATATGATGTTACAGATGTCGCACCATGTCTTTTTGATAACCTTGTCTTATCAGAACCAAGTATCATGGGAAGGTGTGCAAACTTTGGTATTTCATATCCAAATGCCTGATAAAGTTGTATCTGCCTGGGTGTGTTATTGAGGTGATCATCCCCTCTTATTACATGAGTTATTACCATTGTAGCATCATCTACCACAACACAAAGATTATAAGTGGGCCAACCATCAGAACGCATGATTATAAGGTCATCGAGCTGGGCATTCTCATATACTACTCTGCCCTTCACAATGTCATCTACAACTGTCTCTCCCTCATGCGGGGCTTTAAAACGTACTGCCGGTCTCCTGCCTTGAACAGGGGCCTTCAGTTCCCTGCATCTGCCATCATATTTGGGGATACGTTTTTCTGAGAGCGCGATCTTTCTTCGTTCTTCAAGCTCCTCAGGCGTACAATAACAATGGTATGCATTTCCTTCATTTAGCAACTTTTCCACATGACTTTTATATATATCCATCCGTTCTGTCTGACGATACGGGCCTTCATCCCAATCAAGGCCAATCCAGTGCATACCTTCTATGATCGCCTTTATAGACTCATCTGTAGACCGGCTCTGGTCTGTATCCTCAATGCGGAGTATAAATACACCGTTATTGTGCCGGGCAAAGAGCCAGTTAAAAAGGGCTGTCCTAACTCCACCTATATGTAAAAAGCCCGTGGGGCTGGGGGCAAATCTTACTCTAACATTCTGATTCATGACTTTTTATTTTAACATAAATATTTTATTATTTCATCCGAAAATCCCCCCCGAACACCACGCTGTAGGGACAAACCTTTAGGTTTGTCCCTTTCCTGTTGGACAGACCTAAAGGTCTGTCCCTACGTCTACGCCCATTTTCATTGTCCTTTGTGTTAACATGTAACATGATTGTTTCATAAGAAAAACAAGCCTCACGTTGACAATATAACATTCGCTGTTATGATATACACATATAGTTACACATATGGAGGGAATTGTCATGAAACGAACCAATATACTGCTTACGGATAAACAGCATGATATTATCAAGCGTTATTCAAATAAAAAAGGGAAAACTATGGGAGAGTTGATCCGTGATGCTATAGACCATGTATACCAGAGTAAGGATGTGGTAGAAAAAAGAAGGACTGTCGCCCTTGAAGCGTACAAGGAAGGTCTGCTAAGCCTTGGTAGGTTATCAGAAGTCCTTGGTATGGACCCCGTAAGCACAAGGGATTACCTTATTGAAAAGGGAATATCCCTTCAGGTTCAGCATTATGAGAATATCCTGAAGGATGTAAAAAATGCCTGAGATTATGATGAAATTTAACTTAATTTTATTCAGGATATTTTTATCTGTTCTGCCATTTGGATGCGATGAGGCGATTTATAGCATCCGAAAGGGTATCATTTATTGCCTTCTGCATCACTGAAGGGTTGAAGATGATGACCCGTGGTTCAGATTGACTCTGTACAGTTGTTGTATAACTTGACCTGTCATCCACCTTGTATACTTTAACTTGCAAGAGTACATCTGTTTTTATATCTGTGTACCCTGGTTTTGATACTGCATCGGCACGGAACTCTTCTATATTTCCTGATATAACAATGTGTGGGGGGCTCTGATTTATTCTTTCCAGGTCAGCGCCTTTCTGCAATATCTCTGTTTTATAGCCATGGATCTTAAGCGCGCTGACAAGGGTCTGGGTAACGGCTGATGTCACTGGATAAGGCCGGGCATCAAATTCGTCAACATTACCCGTCAGATGCCTTCTCTCACCCACACTCTTTTTCTCTTTCCTCATATCTTCAAAAGGAATAACTGCTATTTCAAGTTCTTCAACCTTTGCACCAATATCTTCTTTAAGTGTGGGTGTATAATTGACATCTACAACATAGGTCACAGGAGGCATACATCCGGCGGCAACAAAGAGCGTCATTAATAGAAATAGTACTATGTATTTTACAGGATTCATATGGATATTAAATCATAATAAGATGCTGAATCAATTCAGCACAAGGTTCAACATGACATATGGTCATTTAGTTTCATTCTGTCAGGATAAAGTGGGCACGCCTGTTCTGCTGCCAGCAGTTTTCATCTTGTTCTGAACAAAAGGGTTTTTCCTCACCAAAACTTATTATGGAAATCTTAGACTGGTCTATACCCAAAGTAGACAAATATCTCTTCGCAGACTCTGCCCGGCGCTCACCAAGTGCAATATTATATTCAGATGTCCCGCGCTCATCACAATGCCCTTCAATAACAAGCTTTTTGAACTTTATACCTTTTAGTAAATCAACATTAGTACTCAGTACATCTTTAGCATCATCACGTATAATGTATCTGTCATAATCAAAATATACATCATTTATCCCCTTTGCAAGACGCTCTGATGGGATAACGACTTCAAGGGTCTTCTCTTCTATCGGGATATCTTCCTGAGCAACCTCAATCTGTGAGACAGGTGGTTCAATTATAGTCGTTTCAGGTGTCCCGGACACCGTTGGCCTCGCAACCTCTGCTTCAGACTTTGTTGTCTCTTCTGTCTGTTCTGTCTGTGTTGTAGAAACCCTCTTACCACAACCACTCATAACTATCAGACCCGATGAAATGATGGCAATCACGAAGAAAAATATCTTTGTCCTGAAATGCATAACTCATTCCTCCTTTTGTTATTAATTAATAGTTCTTTTTAGAGAATAGACAATAAAACTTAAACCTCAACTGCTTTATCAACCGCCGGCACCTCTCTCTTCTTTTCAGTTGCATATCTTGCAAGGTAGGGATGGAGGCGGATCAACCGTGCACCCTGCTGCTTCTGGTCTATCCAGTGACCTATCAGACCAATGGTACGGGCAAGTATGAAGAATCCGTTAAGGCTCTCGACCGGGAAACCGAGGTCAAGTAATATGACAGCAATAGTACCATCAACGTTCAGGATAAGATTTTCCTTTTTTGTAGTGGTAATCTTTTCCACCTCGAGTGCAAAGTCAAGATGTGGTAATGGACGGCCAAGGCTCTTTGCAAAGGAAACAAGTTCTTTAACCCGCTTATCAGGGTTTTGTACACTCTTCACCCTGTGACCAATTCCAGGCACAGGCCCCACGTTTGCCTTCATATATGATAGAAATTCTTCAACACTCATGTTGCTTTCAACGGCAAATTTGAACCATCTCCCTGCGTCTGTAACTGCGCCGCCAAAACGCGGACCTATCATAGTGATACCTGACGCAACTGCCTGTGCCATCGGTATTTCAGCACATGCGGCAAGTATCGTTGCAAGGGCGCCGCTCACACAGGGGCCGTGGTCAGCAGAAAGCATTATTATCCTTTTGATCAATTCTGCCTCATCAGGAGAAACAAGCCGTTTTGTCCAGAGGAGACCTATTACATGAGGTATGTCATATCCCTTATTGATTAGTTCAGAGGCAGGAAATCCTGTATACATCGGCTCATCACCCCTGTCATCACATATGGTAGATTTGAATAATGGCTGAACTATAACTTCACCGGTCTTTATGGCCTCTTCAACAGGTTTGGGCCACTTAGGCAGTTGTTCTGCTGTTAAATCTTTTACAGTTGTTATGGCTCTTTTTGACAGAAACTCTTCGTATGTCTGTTTTATTACAGGTCCGAGGGCACCGAATGTCTGCGGCACAATAGCGCCAACCCTGTTTAATGCATCGGCCTTGTTCCTTGCGCTCCCCTCTCCCCTCACACCCTCTTTTGCTCCTGCATGACCGAACTTCATACCCCTGGGCAGCACCTCCTGGCAGAAGCCTGATACAACAGCAATCAACTTGATCCTGCGTTTCTTTGCCCCATACCATTCTGCAGCCCGCTCTTCAAGGTTACCCCCCATCTCTCCAACTATTACAACAGCCTTAGTCTCAGGGTCATTCTCAAACATCTCAAGGTATGTAACGTAGTCTGTGCCAGGATAGGAATCACCGCCAATACCAACTGCAGTTGTTATACCATCTGCGAACTGGCTGCATATCCAGATTATTTCGTTCAATAAACCGCCGGATTTTGTAATTACGCCAAAAGATCCCGGACGATAGAGTTTTGAGAGGATGAGATTTTCATATGATCCGCCAACCACACCGAGGCGGCACTTGCCGGCAGAGAAGATTCCTATTGCTGAAGGACCATTGAATACCTTACCAAGTTTCTTTGCCTCCTTTGAGAGTATCTTAGCATCCTTTTCAGGAATCCCTTCTGTTATCATAGATACCACTTTGATCGTTTCATTTCTTAATGCCTCAAGGGAGCTTTCGAGCGCCCTGTTTGGGGCTATGTATACAAGGCTTGTATTTATGTCAGGGAATGACTTTATTGCCTCTGAAACTGTGGCAAATATAGGTACTGACAGAGTTTCACTGCCGAATGGCACCTCTGCTGTCTTACCTGCATCCGGCGGAAATACAAAGGCACGCACATTGAATGGCTGTTTTACCAGATAAGAAAACTCAGCCATACGGCGTGCTGCATTTATCCCTGCCGGACCTCCCTGTATAACAACCCTTGTTTTATCGTCAGCTACGATACTCATGGTCTTGATCTCCTTCTTCTATTATTTCTTCCCCTGTTTTTCCTTTATTGCATAATCTACAATATCAGTGAGAGGTGTATATCTGTCATACACATGGATTTTGAACCCATCCTGTTCAAGTGCCCTCATAGCCTCAAGCCCTTCCTTCTCGTATGGGCCGCCGCGTCTCACCCATATATGCACATTCTTTAATTTACCCTTTGCCCTTACGTTTCTAAAACCGGCTATAATGCCGGCGAATGTCTTTTTTACATTTGTAAAGTTTGCAATCGCACCACCTACTATAACATGTTTTAGACCCGGAAGTGAACATACTCTTTCTGTCAGGGCCTCCACTGCCCAATCCGGCGGGTCACCTGAATATTCAGCATAATTTGCAATCTTACCACCCTGTGAGACAATTGCATCAGCGTAATATACACTCGCCCCTCCACCTGCAGGAAGAAGTGCAATGCTGCCACCCGGTATCTCAATAAATTTAACAGACCCTTTTATTCTTGTATCTATTTCCATAATCTCACGCTCTGGTTCTGTATAAGGTCTTCCGAATTCAGATGCAAATGTAAAATTCCAGTCAGGGTGCCTGAATCTGGCATCAGCATCAAGCATAGTCACCATATCAAGTGCAATAAGCTCCCCATCTTTGGTAACAGAAAGCGGGTTTATTTCAAGATACTGCCCATCTTCCTGGTTGTAGCATTCAAATAGTTTTCTGGCAAACTGTGCCATCTTCCCAATAAGATCGCCTTTAAATCCTGCTTCTTTTGCAAGTTTCTCAAGCGCTTCGCTGGTTGGGACTTCTCCTATTTCTACAGTTGTCCTTTTGATTTCACTCCATCGTGATTCAACCTCGATTCCCCCAAAGTTTGCCATGAGGATATCAGCGCCTTCCCTGGTTGATTTAACCGCAAGGTAGTATTCTACTTCATGTGGAACCATCTCTGAAATTATAGCCTGCGATATAGTCATAGTACCAACTGTTTGACCAAGTATTTTTTTAGCAGCAGACCTGGCTCCTTTAATATCGAGGTCTACCTTGACAAGTCCCAGTTTCATCCTGCTTCCAATGGCTTCATGGGCCTTTGCAACTAACCTTTCTTTACTTAACCATGCATTAGCGCTTGCCAGATGGTCAAACTGCTCCAGGGATGTTACAACAATATGGTTTGGGACCTTCATTCCCCATTTTGTCAGGAGGTCCATTCCGGGGCCTTCTAATACCTTTGCCATCTTATGTCTCCTTTTAACGAACTCAGTTTTTTGATGGAGTTATACTATTTTTACTCCAATTTTGTCAAGAGAAATTGTGTCAGTGTCAGGTGTCTGGAGTCAAAGTACCTGTTTATCGTGATCTCCTCTTAAACCACTTTTCTATCTCAACGGCGATGAAGACGACGGAGGACATGGCAAGTGTGAATATTAGCTCCCATGGATCGAGTGGTTCTGTCTTGAAGACGTGATTAAAGGCAGGGAGATAGATTGTTAACATCTGGAGGATAAAGCTCAGACCAACCGCACCGAGAAGTGGTTTGTTTGTTAAAAGTCCCTGTTTAAAAAGAGACTCTTTTTCTGAACGGATTGCAAGCACATGACCGAACTGTGAAAGACATAGTACTGTAAATACCATAGTCTGCCAGTGGCTATGGCCTGTCCTGATAGACCATGCCTGTGTAAATAGTGTAACACCTCCCATGAGCAGGCCCACCCATATAATGTGCTGCCACATCCCCTCTGCAAAGAGCCCTTCTCCTGGTGGTCTTGGTTTTCTCTTCATTACATCCCCTTCTGCAGGTTCCACTGTAAGTGCAAGACTCGGGGCCCCATCAGTTACAAGGTTTATCCACAGTATATGTATAGGCAGGAGTGGTATTGGAAGACCTAAAAACGGTGCAAGAAATATGGTCCATATCTCTGCAGAGTTGCTCGTGAGGAGATACTTGAAGAATTTCCTGATATTATCATATATCTTTCTCCCCTCCCGCACTGCTGAAACAATAGTGGCAAAATTATCATCAAGGAGTATCATGTGCGATGCCTCCTTTGAGACATCTGTTCCTGTAATCCCCATAGCAATCCCTATATCCGCACGCTTCAGGGCAGGGGCATCATTAACACCATCCCCGGTCATGGCAACAAACTCTCCCTTGTCTTGCAAAGCCTTTACGATCTTTAACTTTTGTTCAGGTGCAACCCTTGCGTATACCCTTATACCTTCTACCTTTTCCTCGAACTCCTCCATAGGGAGCCTCTCAAGACGCGGACCTGTCATCACCTCTCCGCCGTCATCTATAATCCCCAGTCTTGATGCAATCGCCCTGGCAGTAATAGGATGATCTCCTGTGATCATAACAGGATTAATGCCGGCAGATTTACATAGGGCTACCGCTTCCATTGCCTCCTGCCTTGGTGGGTCCATAATCCCGGCAAACCCGAGGATTGTGAGACCTTTTTCTATATTGTCAGGGGTCATATTCTCAGGCAGCGCATCCCATTTCCTTACTCCTATGGCAAGTACCCTTAGGCCATCAGCAGCCATCCTCTCACTTATGCGTATCAGTTCATCTTTCTTAAGTTCCTGAATCCCGGATGTTGTTAAAATATTTTCTGATTTGTCTATTATGACCTCTACCCCACCTTTTGTTATGGAAACAAATCCCACATCATCTTCTTTCAGGATTGGTTGTTTCAATGAATTTTTATGAAACGTGGTCATACATTTCCTGTCTGAATCAAATGGGATCTCAGAAACCCTCGGAAGTAGGACCTCAGAATCACTTTTTCCAAATCCGGAATTCTCCGCCATTTCAAATAATGCTATCTCCGTCGGGTCTCCTGTTATCTTTCCCTCTTTTGTTATCCTCGCATCATTGCTGATTGCCATACAAATCATCATGAGGTTAACAGGAGAATCAAGATTTTTTGTGCTGAATTCTTTATTGTTTATTTTAATATCCGGTATCCTTAATATCTTATTGTCTACAAACATCTCCTCAACAGTCATACGATTAAGTGTAAGTGTCCCTGTCTTATCACTACAGATGTATGTAACAGATCCGAGCGTCTCTACTGCCGGAAGTTTCCTTACCAGGACGCTCTGTTTAACCATCTTCATTGCACCGAGGGACAGGGATATGGTTACAACAGCAGGGAGGGCCTCCGGTATAGCTGCAACAGCCAGGCTGACAGCAGTAAGAAACATCAGTACAGGCGACTCTCCCCTCATGATCCCAACAACAAATACTATGGCACATATGGCAAGGGCCGATATGCCAAGCCATTGTCCTACCCTGATAAGGCGTTTCTGAAGAGGGGTCTTAACCTCTTCCTCTTCCTGGAGCATAGTAGCAATACGACCGAGCTCTGTCTCCATCCCTGTTGCCACGACAATACCTTTGCCACGGCCATAGCTTACAATAGTCCCTTTATATGCCATATTCCGTCTGTCACCTATTGGCACTATTTCTTCATGTAAGGCAGATAATGACTTCTCTACCGGAACAGATTCTCCTGTAAGGGCTGCCTCCTCTATCCTTAACTGTGCAGACTCCATGAGCCTCATATCTGCAGGGACAACATTACCTGCCTCAAGGATTACTAAATCTCCCGGGACAACCTCTTTTGATGAAATAGAAATAATGCTGCCATCACGTATAACAGCGGCCGTAGGCGAGGCCATCATCTTCAATGCCTCCATTGCCTTCTCAGCCCTGTATTCCTGGATAAATCCGATAACCGCGTTTATGATAACTATCACCACAATGGCAATCGTATCTACTGCCTCACCGATTACACCGGAAATTATTGCTGCTATGATAAGTATAATGATCATGAAGTCCATGAACTGGGCGATCAGCATCCCGAGGGGGCCCTTCTTCTTCGCCTCTTTTAATTCATTAGGACCATATTCAAGGAGCCTTTGATTTATCTCGCCATGGGAGAGGCCGTTATGAGATGTATTCAGGACCTGCAGGACATCTTCAATTGATTTTTGATGGTATTTCATACTTAGTGGTGCAATTCTTTACACTATAATCATAAAAAAATCAAGGAAAAACGTCTTCTTGACTCAAGTATATATTCCATGATAGCCTTCCTACCCATGTTGATTAATCTCTTTTCTTACAAAAAGTTATACATGAAATTTACCGGGTTAATCATCCCCTCCCTGATAATCTTTTTAATCCTCCCCTCAATTACCGGTTGCGGAGGAAAGGTAATACTTACTGAAGAAGCCGTGAGGACAAGAAAGATATATGACTTCGTTTACGAATTAAAAGATCTTTATGAACAACATGACGAACAGATTTTATCTAAATTCTCTCAGGAATATATAAAAGATGCAAGTTGGATCAGAGAGGGCGTACTCGAAGATTTTAAGAGGTTCAAAACTATATCCATGAGCATCTTTATTGACAGGATAGAAACCTTTAAAGAAAATGTACATATATCAATTCACTGGAATGGGACATGGAAGGATGATAAAAAGACATATATTGAGGGTGGCAGTGTAGTTCTTCTGATATCTAATGATGGGGACACAATTCAAATAACCGGATTAAAGGGGGATAGCCCATTTGGCATCTCAAAAAAGTTTAATAGTTCAGAACCATGATGACTGATTTCCTTATTATAGGTAGTGGGATTGCCGGTCTCAGGGCAGCTATAGAACTGGGCAATCATGGTAAGGTCATGATTGTTACAAAGGACAGATACTTTGAAAGCAGCTCAAGCTATGCCCAGGGTGGTATTGCAGTAGTAATAGGTGAAGATGATACCCCGGAGTATCATATAGAAGATACTTTAAAAGCCGGAAGCGGCCTCTGTAAAAAAGATGCTGTTAAGGTGCTGGTAGAAGAGGGACCTGAATTAGTCAGCGAACTTATTAAATGGGGGGCACGTTTTGACAGGGATAAAGGGCAATTTCTGATTGGACTTGAAGGCGCCCATAGCAGAAGAAGGATACTCCACTTCAAAGACTCCACCGGGGAGGAGATAGTCAAGGTACTCAGAGAAAAGGCCCTTGAAAACCCCAATATAGCAAAACTCCCTAAACATTTTGTCATAGATATTATTATCAGGGATGATAACAGGTGTGCAGGCGCCATCCTGTTAAACGAAGAAAACGGTGAAGTATTCCCTGTTATTGCAAAGGCTACAATTATCGCAACAGGAGGTGCGGGACAGATATATCTTCGCACGTCAAATCCGCCCGGCGCCACCGGGGATGGGATGGCTATAGCATCCAGGAGTGGCGCTAAACTAATTGATATGGAATTTGTTCAGTTTCATCCTACTGCATTTGCCCTCCCTGGTGCACCATCATTCCTTATAACTGAGGCATTGAGAGGGGAAGGGGCAATATTAAGGAATAATAAAAACAAAAGATTTATGCCTGCATACCATCCATTAGGAGAGCTTGCACCACGGGATGAAGTATCAAGGGCAATCCTGCGTGAGATGAATAAGAGCAGAGGGGATTATGTTTTTCTCGATGCCACCAATATAAAATCTAGTTTATTAAAGGAGCGATTTCCAACAGCGTTTGCAGCCTGCCTTAGATTTGGTTTAGATATTACAAAGGACCTGATCCCTGTCAGTCCCAGTGCACATTTTATGATAGGTGGTATTGAGACTGATATACGGGGAAGAACTTCTGTAAACGGTCTATTTTCATCAGGTGAAGTTGCATGTACAGGCGTCCATGGCGCAAACCGCCTTGCAAGTAACTCATTATTAGAGGCCCTTGTCTTTGGGGCAAGGGCAGGCGTTGAAGCAGCCAGGTATGCTAAAAAGGTCAGGCCGAAACCAGGGAATAAATATAAAAAATCGGATATAAAAATGGAGATAGAGAAAAATAAATCATCTTCACCTCTGAAGACTTCTACCCTGACCACCATAAGTGAAGATCTAAAGAGAATCATGTGGGAAAATGTGGGAATAATTCGATCAGGGGCCTCCATGGAAAAGGCAATAGAAAATATAGATCGCCTCTTATCTGCTATTAAGGGATATAGCCTCTCCAGAAAAGGGTTGGAACTTGAAAATATGTTAACAACAGCCAGGCTTATTACATTATCAGCTATTAAACGAAAAGAGAGCATTGGCGCTCATTACAGGGAAGACTTTCCTGGATGGGGTGGGAAGAACAGGCATATAAGAATTTAGGTCTTTACTAAAACGTCAGGATTCCGGTCTGACTATTGCAGAATATATTTCCTGTATACCCGTTTAACTTTATCAACATAGTTCACGGTTTCAGGGAAGGGTGGTATGCCGGTATGTTGTTTCACCCTCATCAATCCGGCATTATAGGCTGCAAGGGCAAGGTCGATATCCCAGTTAAAGTAGTCAAGGAGATATTTCAGGTATCTTGTACCACCATCAATATTATCCTCAGGATCGAAGACATTAAAAACCCCTAATTCAGATGCTGTCATTGGCATAAGCTGCATAAGACCGCGCGCCCCTTTTCTGGATACTGCGCGCGGATTAAAATCTGATTCCACTGCAATTACAGCCTTAACAAGGGCAGGGTCAAGTCCATATTTATAAGACTTTGCTTCTATCAGTCTATTGTAATCTTTTCCTATTTCTTTGTTGCTGAGCCGCTCTTTTTCTTCTATCGGGGGGATTATCATATTATACTGAGGCTCTGTCGGGACATTAGTAAAATGGATTGTGCCATTATCATCCACAAACGTATATATCTCTGCCTTAACAAGTTTAGAAGTCAAAATAATGGCTAATATCAATAGAAGGAATAACAAATATCGCACAATATCCTCTTTAACCTTACTATGGAGCTGTTTTTGAGAGGTAAAACACACTGTTCTTTCTGTTCTCTTCTGTACTTGTATCACCGACTGCCCCCCCTGTAACATATATGTTAGCAGTGTTATTATCGGCAGCAACAGAGTGATGGAAAAGGGCATTCGGTAAAGGGGAATAACCTGATGGTGGCCCTAACTCACCGTTATCGTTGATAAAATAATGCTTGATGTCCGAATAAAAAGTATAACCGCTCGTGTCATCACCATTTCTCCCTCCTAAGACAAATAGATATCTGCCTGCAATCACAGAAGCATGGTCGATTAATGGTTTTATAAGATTATTTGATGAAGGTTTCCATTCCTCCAGAATACCATCGGGGGCTATCTTAGCATAATATATCTCTCTATGGAAGACCTGTGTCCCTCCGATACTGCCGCTATTTCCGCCTATTACATAAAGATAACTCTCTCCATTAATAGTGGTTACCACTGATGCATGTTTACTAAGGTCATATGGAAGGTCTGAGTTTGGATTATGTATCCACTTCATGATTGTACCATCACTCATAATTGGGCCTGTCAGTACAGTGGCTACATTCTTCTTTAGCTCAACATTCCATCCACCCATTATATATATGTATCCATTGTGGGCAACTGCAGACTGAGCAAAAAGGCCAGCCTTATTTTGTAATTCACTGGGTAACTCAGGCAATGAAATAGGTGTGGTTTCCTTCCATGATCCGATACTGCCATCAGGGTTTATACTTGTATAATATACCTTTTCATTTAAGATAGTCTGGAATTTTAATGGATCCGGAAAAGGCGGATCTTTATACTGTGGCTGCTCTATGCCGCCAATTATATACATGTAGTTATTATAGGTCAGTAATGAATGCCCCCTGAGATACCTGGGCATGGGTGTAGCAGGACTAAAAGCGCCTAAAGATCCATCTGCATTAATGGGGGCATAATAGACATTTTTTGTAAATCCGCAATTCTGGTGATTACCATCACAACTCGAATTACCACCTGCCACATATAAGTAACCGTTCCATATGGTCGAGGCGTGGTCCCACATAGGTGTTGGCAGATTAACACCTGCATTGACCCACATCCGCTCCATGTTTGGTGGTGCCATAACTACTACTGTAATTGTATCACTTATCACTGAGCCATCAGGCAGAGTTAATGTCGCAGTAATGATAGTCTCTCCAGGTGACATGCCTGTAATCTCTCCAGTACTATTATTCACATTTACCACATTTTTATCATTTGATGTCCAGTTGACCTTGATATTTTCATAAGCCTTCCCTGTCATATCATAGGCATTCACAGAAAGCTGGGAACTCGTATTAAGGTCAATTGCCATAGTCTTCTTAGAATCAGTGGAAGGGTTTCCGGTCCATTCATTTGATAGATTGGAAGATAATATCTGCATGGTTGCTATGTCCTCCTTTTTCAGCCCATAATCAGTAAAGAGGTCATAAGTACCCATCTTCTTTCCTGAATCACTCCCGCATCCGGTAATGGTTATTAGAAGAATTATTATCCAAAGAACATTTTTGGGTATCTTCATATGCGTGCCTGCGGATTAAGTCTCAAGTCAGAATATATTCCTTTTTTATAATCCCTGTATCCAACCCATGCAATCATAGCGGCGTTATCTGTACAATACTCAGGCCCTGGTATATATACATTAATTCCATATTTTCGGGCCTTTTTCTTCATTTCCTCCCTGAGTAAATTATTACAGGCCACACCACCTGATATAACAATCCTCTTAATTTCCTTTTCAATGGCTGCCTTTATAGTCTTTGATACAAGGACATCAACCACCGATTGCTGAAAACTTGCTGCAATATCAGCCTTGAAATCATCTTTACCCTTAAGAACATCCGGAATATCATCAACATGAGTAAAAGGATAAAGATCTCTTATGTGATTCAGCACTGCAGTTTTTGTGCCACTGAAACTAAAATCAAAATTTTTCTTCTTAATAAGTCCCCTTGGAAAGTCTATTGCTTCTGAATTTCCTGTTCTTGCACACCTTTCTATGGCAGGCCCTCCAGGATAACCAAGTCCTAATATTTTGGCGACCTTATCAAATGCCTCTCCGGCTGCATCATCCAGTGTAGACCCTAAAGGTCTATATTTTCCAATATCTTCAACAAGATAAAGATTTGTATGTCCACCTGAGACAACCAATCCAATAAAAGGTTTCTGAACCCTCCTTTCAAGAAAGACAGCCCATAAATGGCCATCAAGGTGATTAACGCTTATAAGGGGAATATTTAAAGTATATGAGAGTGACTTTGCAAAAGAAACGCCTACAAGGAGGGCACCAATAAGTCCTGGACCTGTTGTCACTGCAATAGCATCAAGATCGCTCAATCCAATGCCTGCCTTTCCCATGGCTTCCTCAGTAATAGGATATATTACCTCTATATGTCTCCTGCAGGCCAGTTCAGGGACTACCCCGCCATATCTTCTGTGGACATCCCATTGATATCCCACAATACTTGATAATACTATACGACCATCTTTTAATACTGCTGCAGCAGTCTCATCACAGGATGTCTCTATGCCAAGGATATAACTCATTAGTTCATACTGAAAAGCGTCAACTCATTATTAATCCAGTATCTCTGACACACTTACTATATCGATCCCCTCTTTCTCAAAATCAGACATCTTTTCCCTGAGTGCTGCTATAGTCTGTTTCCTCGGATGACCTATAACTGTAACCTCACCATGCTTCTTTGCTATTTTGATTGCCTTATCTATCTGCCCCTTAATATACTCTATATCAGGGGAATTATCCAGAAAGACATCACGGGTCTCACTCTTAATACCCAGATTCTTTGCCATTTCATAGGCAACAGAATCCGGGGACGTCCTGCTGTCAAGAAAAAATAGACCCTTTCTGTGAATCTCCTGGAGGATGATATTCATTGCTACCCTATCCTCAGTAAGCAGAGAACCCATATGATTATTTATACCTGTAATATGAGGCACTGCCTCGATATCCAATCTTAATTGCCTGAGCATTTCATCTTCTGACATATTCTGCAATATAACTCCATTTCCCGGATTTTTCTCCTGACTTTTCGGCTCCATAGGGAGGTGTAATATTACCTCATAATTAAGACGGTTTGCTTCTTCAGCTATTCCGGATGAGAATCTCTCGTGAGGAAGTATAGAAAATGTAAGAGGTATACCGAGATCTAAAAATTTCCTGAATACCTTTCTATCATTTCCTATGTCATCAATAATGATCGCTACCCTCGCTGAATGCGAGGAAGTCTCAGGAGTAGTTTCTTTCACCGGATGCTCATCCTGAAGCGCGACCCCGCTGTCTTCCGAATCAGGCAAATCAGGGGAGATCCCCGGTTGTTTATATTCTTTTAATTTAATAAGCAGAAGTGCAATGGTAAGGAAGAAAAGAACCGGTATCAATATCCAGAGGAAGAGTTTTTTCAGTTAAACCTCAGCCATAACCTCTTCTTCTATAAACTCCGGCTTGCCATCCCTGAGTACAATCTTAATCCTCTTGGATTCCTTGAATCTACCCTTTATTATCTCCTCAGAAAGCGGATCCTCAATAGACCTCTGGATTGCCCGCCTCATTGGTCGTGCACCGTATGATGGCTGATAACCTTCTGTTATTAACCACTCTTTAACCTCATCTGTAATTTCAAGGTGCATATTACCAATTGCGAGACGTTCATTTACCTCAGATATCAATATCTCAATTATCTTTCCAAGATGCTCTTTATTAAGCGGGTGGAATATGATAACCTCGTCAACACGGTTCAGAAACTCCGGGTTAAATACTTCCTTCAGTTGAGAAATTATCGACCCCTTCATCTTAATATACTGATTCTCTTCAGATGCCTTCTGGAAGCCAAGGGTAGAACCTTTCTCTATAACCCTTGCACCAATATTGGAAGTCATTATTATGATAGTATTCCTGAAATCAACCCTTCTTCCAAAACTGTCTGTCAGACAGCCATCTTCGAATATCTGTAACAATACGTTGAACATATCATGGTGTGCCTTCTCTATCTCATCAAAGAGAATAACTGAGTATGGACGCCTCCTGACCTTCTCCGTTAGCTGACCGCCTTCTTCATATCCAACATATCCGGGAGGCGCCCCCATCAGCCTTGAAGAGCTGAACCTCTCCATGTATTCGGACATATCTATCTTTATGAGTGCATCTTCATTATCAAAGAGGTATTCTGCAAGCGCCTTTGCAAGTTCTGTCTTCCCAACACCTGTAGGACCAAGGAATATAAACGAGCCAATCGGACGTGTTATCCCTTTCAATCCGGCCCTTGAACGCCTTATTGCCTTTGCAATAACAGATATAGCCTCGTCCTGCCCAACCACACGTTTATGAAGTTCCTGCTCTATATTAAGTAATCTCTGTGTCTCCCCTTCTTCAAGTTTTACCAGGGGGATACCGGTCATCTTTGATACAATATGGGCAACCTCTTCTTTACCGACAACAGGCTTTGTCTTGTCCATCTGACTTCTCCAGTCCCGCTTCGCTTCATCAATAATATCCCTCAACCTCTCTTCTTCTTCCCTGAACTTGGCAACCGCCTCATACCTCTGCAGCCTGTTTACTACATCTTTCTCACGCATTACATTCTTCAACTCCTGCTCTACTGCGCGTATCTTATCAGGAACGAAATGTGAAACCAGTTTTGCCCGTGACCCTGCCTCATCAATTACGTCAATTGCCTTGTCAGGAAGGTACCTGTCAGTTATATACCTGTCAGAAAGCCTTACTGATTCTTCTATTGCCTCATCTGTTATAAAGATATTATGGTGCTCTTCATACTTTCTGCGGAGACCCTTCATAATCTCTACTGTCTCTTCAATGCTTGTTGGATTAACATAGATGGGTTGGAACCTCCTCTTTAATGCACCATCTTTTTCAATATACTTCCTGTATTCATCAAGGGTTGTTGCGCCTATACACTGAATCTCACCACGTGCAAATGCAGGCTTGAGCATATTGGATGCATCTATTGACCCTTCTGCTGCGCCTGCTCCTACAAGTGTATGCAACTCATCAATAAAAATAATTATATTACCGGCAGTTGTAATCTCCTTCATTATTACTTTAAGCCTCTCTTCAAACTGCCCCCTGTATTTTGTACCTGCAACAAGGGCGCCAAGATCAAGGGCTATAACCCTTTTGTTTAAGAGGTTGTCAGGAACTTCAAGATTTACTATCTTTTGTGCCAGTCCCTCTACAATAGCAGTCTTCCCAACACCTGCCTCCCCTATCAGTACCGGATTATTCTTGGTCCTCCTGGTAAGGATCTGCAGCACTCGTTCAATCTCATCATCACGTCCGATTACCGGATCGAGCTGGCCTTCAACTGCAAGTACAGTAAGGTCTCTCCCGAACTCATCAATCGCAGGGGTATTGCTCTTTTTCTCCCGTTCTTTGGTTTGGACCCTTTTAAGAAAACTTAATGTAAGTTGTCTTGCAGTCAGGAGATTAGCACCGAGACTTCTCAATATCTTACCGCCAATCCCTTCTTCCTCTCTGATAAGCCCTAAAAGGAGATGTTCACTGCTGACAAAATTGTGTCCCAGGAGTTTTGCCTCTTCTATGGCGTATTCTATAACCCTTTTAACTCGTGGGGTAAATGGTATTTCTCCATAGGTCATGGTCACCCCGCCTGAAGGCAGATTCCTCTCAACCTCCATGCGTATCTGTTCTGGAGAAAGCCCCATCTTTTTTAACACTATTAATGGGGCACCATCCCCATCCCTTAAAATTGCAAGGAGGAGATGTTCTGTTCCGAGATAATCATTCTGATGCTTTTCTGCCTCTTCTCTTGCCAGAATAATGATTTTTCTTCCCCGGTCAGTGAATCGTTCAAACATTTGACCCCCTTTTGTTAGATATATTTACTGAACTTGCCTTTATTTTATCGTAGTTTAAATCTATATGTCAAGTTACCTAAAAAAACGCTCAAAAGATGGTTTGTCAACCTGTTTGTAAGTAATATGTTGACAATCAAACTTTGTTGTAATACTATCTCTGCTAATTTAATTAGCAAGATTAGTGCCTGAAAAAATATATCATTATTTATGCAAGAAAAGATAGATATTATTGGAGAGAATGCCTTAGCCGGTAAGGGAATTTCACATGATGATGCATCATTTGTCCTCAGACTTGAAAAAAGATATTTGTCACATCTTCTTACATGGACTGACAGTATCCGTCAAACTTTTAACGGCAATAAAATTAACCTCTGCTCTGTAGTCAATGCCCGTTCAGGTGGCTGCTCTGAAGATTGTTCTTTTTGTTCCCAATCAGTTCATTTTAATACAGGCATAGGAACCTATCCCCTACTTCCTGTTGAACAAATTCTAAAAGAGGCTATAAAGGCAAAATCATCCGGCGCTGCAAAATTCTGCCTCTCTACAAGTGGAAATGGTATTGGTAATATAAGAGAACTTGAGAAAATTTGTGAAGTAATAGAGAAGATAAAAAGGGAAACAGATATAAATGTATGTGCAACCCTTGGGGCTTTAACTTACAATGAGATAAAGAGCCTCAGGAGGGCCGGTCTAACACGGTTTCATCATAATCTTGAGACATCAGAGGCATACTTTCCTAATGTATGTACTACACACACTTATCAGGACAGGATAGATCGTGTTAAGATTGCAAAGGAGTTAGGTCTGTCCACATGCAGTGGTGGGATATTTGGAGTTGGGGAGACTATTAAAGACCGTGTCGATCTTGCCTTTGAACTGAATGAATTAGATGTTGACTCCATCCCCATTAACTTTCTCATGCCGATCCCGGGTACACCTCTGGAAGACGTGCCATCACTTACCCCGGCAGAATCTCTAAAAATAATTGCCATGTTCAGATTAATAATGCCTGAGAAGGAGATTCGAGTATGCGGGGGGAGATTAACAGTCCTTCGTGACCTGCACCCTCTGATATTTCATGCTGGTGCAAACGGGATGATGATAGGTAACTATCTGACAAGGAGTGGAAGGACATCAGATAAAGACATGCAGATGCTTTTTGATTTAGGGCTGGAAATTGCAACTCTATAGTGTCAGGATGCGGGCCGCATTAAATGGAACTCATATATCAGGCGCTGAGAGGATAATAAATGATGAGCATATTTTAGATGTAAATAAAGACCTGATACAGAGGGCATTGACATCGGGCATCTTACCGGATGAAATCTGCATCACTGTAGGTTCTGTTAATATTGATTCAATATATTATACAAGGTCGCTTAATATAAATACCATTCTCGCACCTTCATGTGAGTATGCCATCAGTAAATCCAAGAAAATAACAGGGACAATCGGAATACCAGCAAATATAATCCATAAGGCATTTGAACTCCTTAATTCAGGTACGGCACCTGGAGGCAAAAATATGCGGGGCGCTATCATAATGGATGCCTCTACAGGTGACCGATTGGAGCCAGATATTAGAAGGGGTGTCAGGGTTTCAAGGGTGGATTATACGGAAGAGGCAAGAAATATATTGTTGAATAAACTAAAAATAAATGGGATTTATCATGAAAGGGTTATAGATGCGCTCGCAATAGCAACAAAGGTCTCGGGAAGGATAGAAACAATTGCTGAATTAGGATGGTCGGACAACCCTGATTACACAATCGGATATGTCTCTTCAAGGGAGAGTGGATATGTGCGTATCACTAATATGAAGGAGAACGGCTCTATGAGGGGGGGGCGGGTTTTCTTTGTGAAGACAGAAGGTCTGAACCTTAATGAGTACATTAATTATCTTGAACGTAAACCTGTTATTATAGACAGTATAGGGGATATATTCCCAACATATCAAGATCCTGATCAAGTTCAGGATGACAGATGAAACAATCATGTTACATGTTAACACAAAGGACAATGAAAACAGGCGTAGACGTAGGGACAGACCTTTAGGTCTGTCCAACAGGAAAGGGACAAACCTAAAGGTTTGTCCCTACAGCGTGGTGTTTGGGGGGGGATTTTCATATGAAAGAAAATATTTTATAAAAATACATGGTACGCGCTAACACAGCAGCTTGCTGCAGAAAGCTTCGATGAGGTAATATGTACTCCAAAGAACTGAGGGATGAATTATCAGATCTGGCAAATTCGGACCTCTACCGAAAACTCAAAAGGGTTGAGTCAGATCAGTCTGCAAGGATATCCATTGGTGGTAAGGAATATATCTCACTTTGCTCGAATAATTATCTTGGATTTGCCAATCACCCGGCAATAAAAGATGCATCTATTGAGGCTATCA
>Ga0154349_1109_pt5 | contig 19910 bp, 20 predicted proteins | sample RifGroA2_FD_115877 | JGI IMG/M metagenome (GOLD analysis project Ga0154349, IMG submission 115877) | Nitrospirae bacterium GWA2_42_11 | reverse complement strand
GGGCAGTCAGTGATTCTGCTCAGGGTGCCTTTAATCCTTCAAGCTTAACTGCAAAACGTTTGGAGATTGGACCCAAGTTCCAAACCACAGAAAAATATACCGCCAAAATAGAACAGGTAGCAGTAATCAAACAGGTTTTTAAAGATATGGAAAAGAAAAATAATCTGAATATATTTCAGGATAGCCGGGGAATAGTAATAAGGATAACTGATACTGCATTATTCGACTCAGGGAGTGCAGATATAAGGAACGAGGCAACCGGGGCAATTGACAAATTAGGTGAGATACTTTCCCCCATGAAAGAGAATATTCATATCGAAGGGCATACTGATGATATTCCCATGAACAGTATACAGTTCCCATCCAACTGGGAGCTCTCATCTGCAAGGGCAACAAGTATAGTTAGAAGATTCATCTCACATGGTGTAAATCCTTCAAGGCTTACGGCAATTGGTTACGGTGAATACAGACCTATTACAGGAAATGAGACAGAAGAAGGGAGAGGGAAAAACCGGCGTGTGGATATAGTAATACTGAACGAAGATCAGGCAAATAGTGAACATGTGTTTGCCAATCCATTTGCTAATCTGAAGATAGAATAAAGGGTAGAATAGAGAATGCCGGGAGATACACACAACATCCTCATAGCCGATGACGACCCTACGATACAGAGGCTCCTTAAAGACTTCCTGGAGGGTCTCGGTTATAAGGTTACATCAGCGATGGACGGGGATACTGCAATAATGGAGCTTCAGAAGAATCACTATGACCTTCTTATCTCAGATGTAATAATGCCCGGGACAGACGGTATAGCCCTTATAAAGATTATCAGGGGAATGGGGAGATATCATAATCTTCCAATCATTATGCTGTCCGGCAAGAGCAATACCCCTACTAAAGTAGCTGCCTTCGAGTCCCTCGCAGATGATTATGTAACTAAACCCTTTGACTTTGATGAGATCGGATCGAGGGTTAAAACACAGTTGCGCCTGAAGCAGCTCCAGGAGAATCTCGAAGAGAAAAACAGGCTGCTCCTCTACCGTAATCTGGAGCTTGAGGCCCACCTCGAGGTCGCAAAACATATCCAGCAGCAGCTCCTCCCCCTCGATGTTAAAGAGATATACGGTATCAGGATAAGTTCCATATATAAACCGGTAGACAAGGTGGGTGGCGACATATTTGACCTGCTCCCCTTTGGAAATGGCAAGATCGGGATCTTTATCGGTGATGTCTCCGGTCATGGTGTACCATCAGCATTCCTAAACATCGTGCTGAGGATGCTGATCCACTCCATTGCTAGAGAAGAGGCAGTTTCACCATCCCGCATGCTTGAGAAGATTAACAATGCAATAATGCCATATCTTTCAGAGGAAGATTTTATCACAGCATCATACGGGATAATTGATGTCAACCACAGGGTATTATATTCTGCTTCAGCCGGCCATCCGAAGGCGATAATCTTCCGCGGGAAAGAAAATAGGACAATATTCATGAATGGCAGCGGCCCATGTCTGGGCATTCTGGAAGGGGTGGCATATGAAACCCATCCGGTCAGACTCCTCGCAGGCGACAGGCTTATATATTACACCGATGGATTAATAGAGGCAAAATCCCCCGGAGGTAAGATGCTGGGTACGGAAGGTCTGTGCAGGATGATAGAAGGTTCTGTGGAGGCCAACGGACCAGGTGATATAGCAGCAGGGATTGCCAGCAGGATAGAGAAGTTCGCAGGAGTGGATTCATATGAAGATGACCTGACTGTACTCTGCCTCGAGATTGAAGACGCCTTCTATTATAGCTGGTACACGAAGTATATCAATATACAGGCTGCAATAGATATATTGCTCAAACCTTTGACATCGGAGAAGAGGATAGATTTAAAGGATATAAAGAAGGTACGGGTCGCCCTGCATGAGGCGCTGTCCAATGCCATTGAACATGGCAACCTCCAGATACCGGCATCACTGAAAGAGGGCGGCTGTGTCGAAGATTTATTTGAGAGATTAAAGGGGGAGCGGATGGCCAATGCTGTATATGCAAGCAGGAAGATTACAGCAGGTTACATTAAACATGACAATGATATTACCTATTGCATCAAAGATGAAGGCCCTGGTTTTGATTATAAAAATGTATATGACCCAACATCACCTGATAACATACTCAAGTGCTACGGCCGCGGCATCGTATTAATGCGGATTTGCATGGATGAGGTCTCCTTTAATGAGAAAGGAAATGAAATAAGACTTGTTAAAAATTTCCCAGTCCAGGTCTTAACTTAATAAATTTGAAACCGATAAAATGGCTACCATAAAACAGGTATTTTCATAAACCCCTGAGAGGGACAAATGAACTGTGAGGTAAAAGAAAACAAGATTTTAATACATCAGGCTGAACTGGATATATACGATACCCAGGTGCTGAAGGAAAAGATATCTGCTGTGGCTGCTGCGAATAATAATTCTGTCATCCTTGACTTACAGAGGGTAGAGGCCATATCAACTCCGGTAATACAGGTGCTGATGGCCGCAAAAAAAGGGATAACGGACTTCAGGATATTGAATATAAATGATGGTGTTACCAGGAATCTCAATCTCTTTGGATTCTCCTTATGAAGGCATATAACATACTTTTGGCATCACTTCCTGCTCTCTTAATAACCATCTTTACTCTGCATGGATGGGGAATGGCAGCAGGGACTATGTTAGCCTTAATATCCGGTACTACTTCTTATCTCATTACAAAGAGGTGGTGTAACACAATGGATAAAGAGATAAAGGATAAAATAGAAGTTAATAAAAAGGAGTCACTGGCCCTGCTCCATCCTGCACAGGATACTGCTCACTATGGAATAGAGCTGATCCCGATCCTTATACAGAATCTGCAGAATATAACAACCCAGACCGAAAAGGCCGCTATCGAGATAGGTGATGCCTTCAGAAAGATTATAGAAAAAGCAAAAGAGGGGGCGGAAGAGGCGAATACAGTTGTGAACTACTTTATAGGTACAACAGACAGGGGATTTGGTGAGTCATACGTCCATAAAATAGTCAAGATAAATGAGGATGCAACAGCGAGTGTACTGGGCATACTGAATGAGATGTCGAAGATGAGTCAGGAATTTTTAGGAGAGATGCAAGTCATATCTAATAATTTTGATGGGATATCCAAATTTGTCTCTGAGATCGAGTATATAGCAGATCAGACAAATCTCCTCGCATTAAACGCGGCCATAGAGGCTGCGCGGGCAGGAGAACATGGAAGAGGATTTGCTGTAGTTGCTGATGAGGTTAGAAAGCTCGCAAATAAATCAACAGAGACATCTGTCAATATCAATAAGATAGCAAAGTCATCGAGGGTTACTATAGAAAATATAAATAAAAACATGAAAGGGAGGATCAGCTCGGATATCAAAAAGATAGAGACATCTGATCAGATATTGAGAGATGTAACAGAAAAGTTCAGGGAATCTATCACCAATATCTCTGATGCCATGCAGACCCTTACAAGCAGTTATAACATCATAACAGGTGATATAGAAAATGCACTTTATGCATTACAGTTCCAGGATATTACACGCCAGGAGATTGAACATGTTACAGAACCGATGGACAAATTAAAGGAGAGACTTATTAAGATAGCAGGGAACAGCGGGCAGGTATCAGAGTTTAAAAAAGGTATATTAAATGACTTAAAAGACATTTACACAGTGGATAATGAGAGGGATGTGCTTAACAACCTGAAAGGGGATAACATGTGTGAGAATGCAGCAGTGGCAGCTACCACTAATCTTGGAAATAATGTTGAACTATTTTAAACAAAATATATGGGGGATATAAAAATGGAATGTAGCGTCAGGGAAAACAATGGCAGGTCAATTGTTGTTGTCCAGGGTGACATGGATAATGAACATGCCGTATCAATCTTCCGTGAAACCATGCTTGCACTGCTCAAGTCAGGCAAAAGGGATGTGGTAATTGACATGAGCAAGGTAGAGAGTATCAACAGTCATGGGATTGGCAAATTGCTCCTCTTTTATAAAAAGTTTAAAGAAGCCGGCGGAGAGATCAAGATAAGCTCCCTCGAGGGACATACAAAAGAGGTCTTCGAGACATTGATGCTGGACAGATTGTTTAAGATTGAATAATTGCAAGGAGGATATACAACATGGGGAAAAACATTCTGGCAGTTGATGACTCTGTTACCATGCGGCAGACTATATCCACTACCCTTGAGAAGGAGGGTTACAGCGTGACACTTGCCAACGACGGGATGGATGCAATAAGCAAGCTTAATGGCAACAAATACCATGTTATTGTTACTGACATTAACATGCCAAATATGGATGGAATACGGTTTATCCAGGAGGTCAGGAAGCTGGCATCTCACAAGTTCACTCCTATTATAGTACTGACAACTGAATCGCAGCCGGAGAAGAAGGAAGAGGGAAAGAATGCCGGGGCTACAGGCTGGATAATAAAACCCTTCAAGCCTGAACAACTTATAGCAGTAGTAAAGAAGGTGTGTCCCTGATGGAAGATATAGAGAAATTAAAAGTGACCTTTTATTCAGAGGCAGACGACATCCTTAATAATCTGGATGGGCTCCTTCTGAACCTTGAACATGATCCTGGAAACAGAGAGACCATAGATGCAGTATTCCGCAATATGCATACCCTCAAAGGGTCATCCGGTATATTTGAATTTCACTCCATAGAGAGGCTTGCACATGCATGTGAAGACCTGCTTGATTTCATGAGAACAGTGCTTGCATTGAGCGAAGCGAAAAAAGAGGATGCAGGGGAAATCAGCTCTGAGAAGATGATTGATACCCTATTTGTGGGACTTGACCAGATAAAGGATATGCTCTCCCATATCCAGGCCGGCCAGGGGACAACAGGGATAGCTTATGAAGATACAGTGAAAAATATAAGGGCCTTATTACCGGAGAAAGACCATCAGGAGGTAGCATCTAATTCTATCCGTGACTCCGGCTTAAACAAGGCATTCTTAAGGAGCATTGAAAAATCGCACAGAGATACCATTATTGAACATTTAAGGAGTGGGAAAAGGGTATTCCAGGTCTCTATAGCCTTGAGCAAATATTGTTTCTACAAGGGTATGGACCCCCTTCTCCTCCTGAAGAATCTTTCAGCAGGAGGGGATATATTGTTTATCATTTCTTCAACAGAACACCTCCCCTCGCTCGATGAATTAAACCCCTTCATGCTCTATTTAGATGATATATGGTTAATATTATCTACTGAACAAAACTGTGAATTTATAAATGACGTTTGTGAATTTGCCCTTGCGATTGGTGATATAACAGCCCACAGTATAACCGGGGATGATGTCAATGCTGCAATCCCGGCAAATCTGCCGGCAAATCTGCCGGCAAATCTGATTGATGCAGACCATATTGAAAGCACAAACCGGATATCCCGTGAAGATGACTGGGGTATGGAGGGTAATGGGATTAATATGCCCGAGTCTGCAGCAGACTCATCAGGGCTTAAAAACATATTTTTTGAGTTTATGGAGGAGTCAAACTCCTATTTAGCGGAGATAGAATCTTCGATACTCCTGTTAGAAAAGAAAAAGGATGGCCTTAATATAGTTAATGAGATATTCCGCCCCTTCCATACTATAAAGGGTAATTGCGGTTATCTTGGCTTTAAAGAGATAGGGCGTGTCTGCCACTCCATAGAGACACTCTTAGATGGTGTAAGAAATAGCACAATACCTGTTAATCAGAATATTATAGATATACTTTTAGAGACAGTCGATGCAGTAAAGAGACTCAGACTAAGCCTGCCTATGAGTGTAAAGGATAGATTTGGCCTTACAGATGCTGAGCTGAGTCAATATCTGCAATACGATGTTATTGATGCCCGGCCGCTTATACAAAAGATTGATACACTCTTGAATCTTAGTTCCACCATTAAAGACCAAAAAAGCCCCCCCAGGATCGGTGAGATACTGCTGGCAACAGGTGATATAACAGAAGATCAACTCAATCGTGCCCTGAAACTACAGGAAAGGCGCTTAGGAGAAATCCTGGTAGACGAGGGGATCGTACCTGAAGATAAGGTAAAGACCGCCTTAGAGATACAGGAATACCAGAAGACCAATGTGAAGGCGCCTGCAGGCGCTATAAAGGTAGATACAGAAAAGGTTGACAGCCTTGTAAATCTGGTGGGGGAACTCGTAATAACCCAGACTCTGATCAGGGAGAATCCCTCGATCGCACAATTTGCAGGCCAGGGCATTCAAAAAGACATATCCCATCTCGGGAAGATAACGAGAGAGATACAGGATCAGGTCATGTCCATGCGCATGCTCCCCTTAAAACAGACATTCCAGAAGATGATGAGAGTTGTAAGGGATGTTGCAAAGAAGGCAGGGAAAAATGTAGATCTCATAATATCCGGTGAGGATACTGAGCTTGACAAAACTGTGATTGAAGAGATCAGCGACCCGCTCGTACACATCTTGCGAAATGCAGTAGATCATGGAATAGAATCACCTGAAAAAAGGAGTCAAAAGGGTAAACCTGAAAAAGGGGGCATATATCTCTCTGCATTTCACAGAGGGGGTTCTATTGTCATAGAGATAAAGGACGATGGACAGGGGCTTTGCAAAGAAAAGATTCTGCGGAAGGCTGTTGAAAAGGGACTCCTCGAAGATGCTGTTGAGATAACAGACCAGCAGATATACCACCTGATATTTCAAGCCGGGTTCTCCACTGCAGAAAAGGTGACAGATATATCCGGCAGGGGTGTCGGGATGGATGTGGTACGGAGAAATATCGAGAAACTGCGCGGCCGTATAGATATACAGAGCAAGGAAGGTTCCGGCACCTCCATCTCTATTACGCTCCCCCTTACCCTCGCGATCATAGACGGGATGGTCGTGCAGGTGGGATGCGAGAAATATATCATCCCCACCCTCTCCATAGAGGAATCATACAGACCAAAGCATGAAGAGATTATCACGGTGCAGGAGAAGGGCGAAATCTGCAATCTGCGCGGATCACTTCTGCCTCTGATACGTTTGAGTGAACTTTACAAGATCGAACCAAGATATAAAAAACCATCAGAGGCTTTATTGGTGGTGGTAGAGAGCGATGGTATGCGGGCGTCCATAATGGTAGATGAACTTGTTGGTCAACAGCAGGTCGTCATTAAGACACTTGGCGATACATTTAAAAATATAAAAGGTATTGCCGGAGGCACTATTTTAGGAGATGGAAAGGTAGGACTCATATTAGATGTAAGGGGGTTGATAGAGTCCGCTTTATTTTAACCACCCCGCCATGGATGGCGGGAAACTAAAAGGAGGGAAGGAAGATGCAGATGACAGTTGGAAAAAAACTTATATTGGGCTTTGGAAGCCTGATAGCCCTGTTCGCCATTATAGGTATTGTAATTACCGTGATGGTGACGAAAACCGCAAACATCACGGAGCAGACACTGAATGTACGGTACCCGACAGTATACACATCTACGTCTATATTGAAGAATTTAGAGGGTTCATTAGCAGCACTGCGTGGTTATATGTTAACGGGAAACACCCTCTTTAAGGAGCACAGGAGCGAAGCAATTAAGGGAATGGGTGAACATCTTAAAGAACTTGATGGGTTATCCGAGAGATGGACAGTACAGGCGAATAAGGAAAAACTGGGTAAGATTACGGGTATGTACGAGCAGTTTGCAGAGTTCCAGAAAGAGGTAGAAGCAGTCACACGCACAGAGGCCGCTAACAGGATGGTAGAGCATGATGGTAAGATGATGAGATATGACATCTTTCTACTTGCTACAAAGCCGGCCCCACTTGCGAATTCCATGAGGGAGTTATTAAATGAGTTGGTCGAAAATCAACAATCCCTTGTTGCCGAGGACAAGGCAGCGACCCTATCTCTGCAAAACCGGACAAGGCTCTTTACAATAATCCTTGTACTGATCGGCATGGGTATAGCCTCCTTCACCGCTGTATTTCTAACCAGGAATATCAAGGGCCTCCTCACTACTACAGTAAATAACCTGACTGACACCGCAACACAGATGGCCTCTGCATCCACGCAGGTCTCATCTTCAAGCCAGTCAGTGGCGCAGGGGGCCACAGAGCAGGCATCATCCCTGCAGGAGACCTCCGCCACCCTCGAGGAACTCGCCTCTATGTCAAAGCAGAATGCAGACAATGCAAAACAGGCCAATCAGATAGCACAGGAGACGAGGAATGCAGCAAATGACGGGTCAAAGTCAATGGAACAATTAGAGAGTGCGATGACTGCCATCAATGAGAGTTCCGATAAGATCTCAAAGATTATAAAGGTGATAGAGGAGATAGCATTCCAGACAAACCTCCTTGCCCTGAATGCAGCAGTGGAAGCAGCACGTGCAGGTGAGCATGGCAAGGGATTTGCCGTAGTCGCAGAAGAGGTCAGAAATCTTGCACAGAGGAGTGCATCGGCAGCAAAAGACACGGCTTCACTGATAGAAGAGAGTGTCAATAAGACCCAGAATGGCACCCAGATCACAAAAAAGGTGGGGGAATCGCTCGGCAATATAGTGACCAATGTAAAGCGTGTCACTGATTTAGTGGCCGAGATCGCGGCTGCCAGCCAGGAACAGTCCGAGGGTGTCAATCAACTGAATACCGCTGTCAACCAGATGGACTCGGTAACACAGCAGAATGCAAGTTCGGCCGAGGAGTCTGCTGCTGCGAGCGAGGAGCTGTCAGCCCAGGCAGAGGGCCTGACAAAGATAGTAGATGACCTGACACAGATTGTGGGTGTATCAGCCAATGGAAATGGCCATTATTCATCTCCCGCGAATACAAACAGATTTCATCAAATAACAGGTCTTAAGAGACACAAGGAAGAACCTGTTGCAGTAGGGACAGCGTCTCACTCTGGACATGCCCCAAAGAAGTCTGCAAAAAAGCCGCTACAGAAGGGGGCTCCAGATGATGCCATTCCTATGGATGACGAATCCTTTAAGGAATTTTAACAAAGGGGGAAACTGACATGACTACCGCAGTAGAGACTATAAATAATTTAGATACATCTGCACTTGAAGGGAAATATCTAACATTTATATTAAATCGCGAAGAGTATGGCCTGGAGATACTGAAGGTTCGTGAAATAATAGGCCTGATGGATATTACGCCGGTCCCCCAGACACCCGCATTCATGAAGGGGATTATAAACCTCAGGGGGAAGGTTATCCCAGTAGTAGACCAGAGACTCAAATTCGGCATGCCGGCAGCAGAATATACAAAAGAGACCTGTATCATCGTTGTAAATATAGATAACAGATTGATGGGTATAATAGTTGATACTGTATCAGAGGTACTTGATATAGCAGCAAAGGATATTGAACCTGCGCCTTCTCTCGGCAATAAAATCAAGACAGACTTCATCCTCGGAATGGGAAAGATAAAGGGTAAGGTCAAGATACTCCTCGACATAGACAAGGTACTGACACTTGAGGAGTTGGCAATGCTTAATAATTAATAATCTCGTAAAAAGTCAAAAATTCTCCCTCTCCCCATGATTGGATATCGGGAGAGGGTTGAGGTGAGGGTAAATCAGGACTTCAAAATGGGTACAGGAAATCTTAATACATATAGGGATATAAGCAGACCCGCAAACTCTTCTATAATTTCATCCTCAAGCGCCGTACAGATTTCAGAACAGGAATTTGGGCTTTTCCGGCAGCTTATCTATAATAAGAGCGGTATTAATCTAAACCCTACCAAGAGAAATCTTCTCCAGACAAGGCTTGCCAAAAGACTTCGCCAGTTAAAATGTGAATCCTTTTCTCAGTACTACAGATACGTCAAGAATGATACTACAGGAGAAGAATTAATAGCCATGCTGAATGCCATTTCAACGAACCTTACAAAGTTCTTCAGGGAAGAAGAACACTTTAACTATCTCAATAACACTGTACTCCCTGAGCTGATCTCAGGGAAACATAAGAATGGCAAGAGGCGTTTGAGGACGTGGAGTGCCGGCTGCTCCTCGGGTGAGGAGGCATATTCGCTTGCTATTACTATACTTACCCATATAGAGACCACACTTACCTGGGATCTGAAGATACTTGCAACAGATATATCTACTGATATCCTGAAAAAGGCATCGGAAGGTATCTATGAAGAGGATAAGATAAATGTTATGCCTAAAAACATTTTGAGCGAATTTTTCCTGAAAGGAGGCGGGGAATACAATGACTACTATAAGGTGAAGCCTGTCTTGCGGGATATAGTAACATTTCGCAGGCTGAATCTTATAGATGAGACTTATCCATTTAAAGGGAGATTCGATTTTATCTTTTGCAGGAATGTCATGATATATTTCGACAAGAAGACTCAGGAGGGGATTGTCAACAGATTTTACAATCATCTTGAAGAAGGCGGCTATCTATTTATCGGCCACTCTGAAAGTCTGAGCGGAGTCAAGTCTTCATTCAAATATGTCATGCCTGCTGTTTACAGGAAAGATGAGGGAATAAAAATATGATTGATACACTCAACAACAGAAAAATAAAAGTCCTCATTGTTGATGACTCGGCTGTAGCACGAAATATCCTTGTCCAGGGTCTTCGCCAGTACCCATTTATAGAGGTATTAGGTACTGCCCCTGACCCTTATGTGGCCAAGGATAAGATTATTGCCTTAAACCCTGATGTGCTGACACTGGATGTAGAGATGCCGAGGATGGATGGCCTCACATTCCTTAAGAAGATTATGGATTACCGGCCTATGCCGGTAATCATGGTAAGTTCCCTAACCAGGAGGGGGTGCGAACTTACCCTGAACTGCCTTGAGGCAGGGGCGTTTGATTTTATCACAAAACCGGAAATAGATGTGGCAGATGGGATAGAGAGGATGATAAGCAATCTGGCTGAGAAGATAAAATTCGCTGCCAAGTCCAGGATAGCAAAGAGGGGCATATCGTATAGTAAAATGACACAGGTAAAGCCTGTACCCTCCTTTGCAATGATAGAAACTACGAATAAGATTATTGCAATTGGCGCCTCTACAGGAGGTACCGAGGCTATCAAGTGTGTGCTTGAAAGGATGCCTGCTGATTCACCGGGTATCCTTATCACACAGCATATGCCGGAAAAGTTTACAACGTCCTTTGCAGAGAGATTAAACAATCTTTGTCACATAGAGGTTAGAGAGGCAAAGCATGGGGATAGTATAATACCAGGTCTCGCCCTCCTTTCACCGGGCAATTACCATATGGCTCTAAAAAGGAGCGGGGCAAGATACTTTGTTGAAACTCACCAGGACCCGCCTGTGAATGGGCACAGACCTTCTGTAGATGTGATGTTTGAGTCTGTAGCAAAGTATGCGGGTAGTAATGCCTTAGGGGTCATTATGACAGGGATGGGTGGTGATGGTGCAAAAGGGCTTTTAACAATGAGAGAAAATGGTGCAAGGACTATTGCCCAGGATGAGGAATCATCCGTTGTATTCGGTATGCCAAAGGAGGCCATAAAGCTTGGCGCAGCAGAAAGTATAACCTCCCTGTCCCTGATAGCGGATGAGATATTCAAGTTGCTGCGCAAAGATAGCGCTGCAACCGTTGGTATATAGTCCCACCCTATTCCTCCCCCATTAAGAGGGAGGGAAGAAGGGAGGGGGTCCAGTAGCAAGTAAACTATGGATTTAGAAAAATACCGTCAGATATTCCTTGATGAAACCACAACAGAGATCAATTCTTTAGAGAGTCGCATCCTCAGGATTGAAGCTGCAACTTCTTCAAATATTGGGGCAGATATTGAGGCTCTAAATGTAATCTTCCGTTTATTTCACAGACTGAAGTCATCTTCTGCAATGATGGGATTGAACAACTTCAGCGAGCTATCCCACCGCTCAGAGGACTTACTATCCCTGATAAGAGAAGGCAAGATCGCGGTAGAAGGCTCTGTAATCAGTGTACTCCTCTCCGTTGTCGACACCATGCGTAATCTTATAAGAGAGACCGAAGGGGGCAACATCGAAGGGTTCAGACCGGTAGATTTACTGGCCAGGTTAAAGCAGATCTGCAAGGACAATGAAAATGTCATTCCCACGCAAGATGTAGGGACAGACCTCACACAAGATGTAGGGACAGACCTTCAGGTCTGTCCAAAAGAAATGGACAAACCTAAAGGTTTGTCCCTACGCAGAAATGACAATGGGTCAGAGGTATTTCCAGAGGCATCTTCCGATGTCTCCGCAGCCCAGATCCATCATGGATTAAATGTAATAAGGATTAACGAGGCCGATTTAAATGACCTGATAGATATGGCCGGAGAGATGATATCAACCATATCAGAATTGGACAGGGTGATATCTTTTCTCGGGAATATCTCTTCATTAAAAGAGGTACAGGTTGTCAATCATAGCATAAGCAGCATAAAACGTAAGGCAGATAAGCTTTCCGTTAATATACATAATCAGCTTCTCAGTTCAAAGATGGTCTCTGTAGGGGAGGTATTTGAAAGGCTCAAGCGTGTCACCCATGATCTCTCAGTCAGGACAAACAAATGTATGCAGGTAGTAATGAATGGTACTGAGATAGAGATGGACAGGGCTATTGTGGACAAACTATTTAATCCCCTCCTCCATATTGTCAGGAATGCGGTTGATCATGGCATAGAAACCGATGAAGAGAGGTTAAAAAGCGGGAAGTCGCCAATCAGCACAATTAATTTATCTGCCACCCTTGAAGGACATTTTGTAACTATCTCAGTTGAAGATGACGGAAGGGGAATAGATATAAACAGGGTAAAGAGAGAGATCCTGAAGAGGGGGCTCCTTGATGAAAAAGAGAGCGGGACCATTTCAGAGAATGAGATCATGAGTTATCTGTTTCAACCTGGTTTCAGTACTAAAGAGGAGGCGACAGATATCTCAGGGAGGGGTATGGGGCTTGATATAGTTAAAGAAAATGTAAAGGAGCTCAAAGGGAAGATTGATATATCCACTAATAATGGATGCGGAACCACTGTAAAGATCACAATCCCGCAGACATTATCAATTATCCGCTGCCTTCAGGTATTTATAGGTGCAGAGACCTATTCCATACCTATTGAATCCATTATGGAGATTATCCCTTATAATTCCAATGCACTCATGACTGTTCAGGAAAGACCTTTATTACTTTACCGGGGATCACCTGTGCCAATGGCCGACTTATATGAAACCCTCAACATCCAATGCAGGAAGGAATCCATTACCTCTCATGTAATCATCGGTAATAAAGACCTGAGGATTGCAATCTCTGTCAGTGAAGTAGTTGGTGAACAGGATATATTAATAAAACATTTAGGCGACTCTTTTCCCGGCGTAGCAGGCATACTGGGGGTTGGTATGCCGGGTGGCGGGAAGCTCTCTTTAATTATAGATACAGATTTTCTATTGCAGCACTATCACCCTTCCCTCCCCCTTAAGGGGGAGGGCTATGGAGTGGGTGCAGGAGTTTCCCTATGACAAAACCTATGCTTAATAACGAGCAGATTTCCAGATTAGATTCTATTGCGAGGGTTGGGGGGGATAAGATAGGCAGTGCACTATCTAAATGGACAGCTACGGATATTATTACGAAAAGTTCTCATGCCTCAATAGTCCATTACTCACAACTGTTAGAACCTTCCTTCTCCCCGGAAGATTTGATAACTGCAATACTTATTAAAGTTTCAGGGGCATTATCAGGGTACCTGATTTTTCTGTTCGATGAAAAGAGCGCCATTGAGATTGTAACACGGATACTTCACAGAGAGATAGATTCTATATTAGAACTGGATGACATCAGCCGCTCTGTTATGGAGGAGACCGGCAATATAATCGGAACCGCCTTCCTGAATACCCTCGCTATGAACCTGAACCTTGAAATATATCCATCATCACCAATAATAGCATGCGATCTTTCCGGTGCAATAGTGGAGACTATTATGGCGCAATTTGCTATACAAGGTGAATATGCCTTGAGCTGTCATATATCCTTTAGTTCCAGTAATGATAAGATAAACGGTATATTCTCAATGCTTCCTGAGGATATTGATGCATGGAGATCCATATGAATATCATCAATGTTGGAGTCGGAGATCTTGCTGCATCTATATTTCCGAATATTCTTAAGACTTTACTCGGTTCTTGCGTTGGTGTAGCGCTCTATTCCCCATCAGACAAGGTCGGAGGGCTTATACATATAATGCTTCCTAAATTGACTAATGGAGATATGAACCGGGCAAAATATGCAAATACAGGTATACCTTTACTACTATCTACTTTAGAAAATGGGTATGGGGTAGACAGGAGTAACCTGATAGCAAAAATAGCAGGCGGCGCAAATATGTTTTCTTTCAAAAAGACAGCAGCTCCTGTGTTTGATATAGGGACTAACAACATAGCAGCAGTAAGATACTGTCTTAACCATTTGGAAATTCCCATAGTTGAGGAGGATGTAGGTGCAAACTATGGGAGGCGTATAGAATTCTATTTAGAATCCGGGAAGATAAGCATATTTGGACACAATAAACAAGAGGTTCATATATGAAAAACAGGATACTCATAGTAGATGACGCCATGCTGATGCGCATGATGTTGAAGGATATATTTCAAGGTAATGGATTTGATGTGGTGGGTGAGGCTGACGATGCGGACATAGCCCTTGATATTTACAAAAAGACACATCCGGACCTCGTAACCATGGACATTACCCTGACAGAGAGCAGCGGAATTGATGCCATACGTCTTATATTAGATTATGACCAGGATGCAAAGATTATTGTCATATCTGCCCTGGACCAGCGGAAGGTTGTTATGGAGGCATTAAGGCTTGGCGCTAAAGACTTTATAATAAAACCCTTTGAAGAAGGGCATGTCGTAACATCTGTAAGGAACCTGTTATCCTACCAGTAATCCCCTCACCCTTACCCTCTCCCCTCAGGGGAGAGGGTAAGGGTGAGGGGCTAATAAGGGTGAGGGGCTACACCCTGATATCAATGTGTTTAGACTCTTCTTCAGATTCACTATCTTCTTTGGTCTCTTTTCCCCGCTTTTTCTTCTCCTGTCCTGTCTTTCCCTGATGGTCTTTAATGCTTATCTCTACCTTGTCTGTATGGTCCATATCCTCAACTATTTTGCCTTTGGTTTCTGCATCCTTCTGATTTTGAACCATTAGCCTTGATTGCTCTGTCTGGGCCTGGTTTTGTTGTAGTTGTTGTACCTTTTCAACACCCTGTAAGTTTAACAGGACCTGCTGTATGTTATTCAACTGTGTCATTTTAATTTAAATTGCCCGGTTAATGCCTGTAGTTCTGTAGCTATTTTTGACAGATCGCTTGCAGCATTGCTCGTCTCCGATACACTTCCGAATGCCTCTTTCGTAACCTTTGAGATACTCTCCATATTAGCAGAAACCTGCCCTGCTGCTGCAGATTGTTCTTCCTCTGAAGCAGCAATCTGCTGAATCATATCAGATACGTTACTTACCATGTCAACAATGGTGTTAAGGCTATCGCCTGCCTCTGTTGCAAGTTCTACACCCTCTTCCACATTCTTCCTTCCACTGTTCATAGCCTCTACTGCACCTGCTGTCCGTTCCTGAATAAGTTCTATCTTTGCTTTAATCTCCTTTGTCGCCTTAGTTGTTCTCTCTGCAAGCTTTCTTACCTCATCCGCTACTACAGCAAATCCCTTACCATGTTCACCGGCCCTCGCAGCCTCGATTGCTGCGTTCAATGCCAGCAGGTTTGTCTGATCCGCAATATCATTAATGACCGTAATAATCTCACCTATCTGATCAGAGGACTTTCCGAGCTCCTCAATAGTACGTGCAGACTCTTCCACAGACCTGGCAATATTACGCATCCCATCTACAGTCTTTGCAACAATATTTCCACCTTTAATTGCAACCTCAGAGGCCTTTTTCGCAGACTCTGCAGCCTGACTGGCATTCTTTGCAACCTCAACAACAGTAGCGCTCATCTCTTCTATGGCAGAGGCCACCTGTGAAACCTGCATATTTTGATCCTGTGTCCCTTTTGTTATCTCCTCCGCTGTAGTAGAAAGCCGCATGGCAGAAAGACCAACACGCTGTGTCATCTCCACGACTTTACACAGGACTACAACGAGTTTATCCACAAAGGTATTGAAACCCCTGGATACATCACCTATCTCATCCACACGGGCTGCGTCCAGTCTCCTCCTTAAATCCCCTTCTCCCTCTGCAATGTCCCTGAATGTTTCTGAAAGATTCTTCAATGGATTCGTAACCATACCTGTAATCAAGAACCCCATTATAAAACTGATAATAACTAAAGATATTGATATAATGCTTACAACAATATTATTCCAGCTTGATGTCTTTTCTATATTTTCTATTATCTCTTTAAATTCCTCTTCCTCGTACTTTGAAAATGAATCCAGCCTCTCTCTCAGTAATGATGCTGCCTCACTGAATCCTTTCATCTGAGAGGCTAATGATATAGGGTCCTCCTGGTTTATCAATGCCTCTGTTATGGAAAACCCCTTACCGGAGTAGTCATTAAATAGACTTTTAATGGCTTCGACTTCTTTAGAACCTATTCCTTTGCTCCCCCTCTCCATCTTTTCCAAATCAAGTAAAGTATTCTTAAAATGATCTGACAGCTCTTTTGCCTTGTTAAGTTTATTAATATCAACAAACATCCCGGCTGAACTTAGTTCCTCGCCGATGTATTTGAAATCTGTAATAAGAGATTGTGCCCCCTGCATGGTGATAAGGGCGTTATTTTTCAAGTAATGTGATTGTTTCTGAATATTCCTGCTTGAGAAAAATGAGAGTACTGCAACAACCACAAACAAAAATGAGATTAAACAAAAGCTGGCAAGTATCTTATGTCTTATCTTATAATTACCCACAAAGTTTATCATCCCTTTCCTCCTGTTTAATTCTAATTCTGGGGACACCTTACTTAATTCAAGAATTAAGTAAGGTGTCCCCAGAATTAATAATTGAAATTATCTTTCTCTGATTCAAAGTTCTTTTGAATCTTATCTGTTAAGCCGCTAATTGTACCTTCAGTTATCCTGAGTAATGCTGCTGCCTCAGATTCTGAAATATTCAACTCCGGATATTTATTCTTCCTCCCTATCCCTGATTTAATACATATGAGATCTGCAAGATTAACTATTATTGGCAGCTTTCCAAGATAAAACGGATTATCTTTTATAAGTACCTGAAACCCGTCGTGGTGATATCTTATTGCCTTTTCCAGCTCCTCTGACAGCTTCCATTTTTTAACCACATGGGCCCCGGCCTCAGGATGGGAAAATCCAAATATCTCCTTCTCTGCAAAGTAATAAGTTACATCCTCATTATAAGTCCTCTCCATTACCTGCATATATTTCTGACTGTCATAGTTGTTCATTATCTGTTTACCGATGTCATGTAAAAGCCCGGCTAAGAAGGCCTCCTCAGGGTCAGGAAAACGGATCTCTTTTGCTATAAGCAATGATGCTATAGACGCACCTAATGAGTGTTCCCACATCATTATCTCTGTCAGACCGAATCTTTTATTCATGGATTTCATTGCATCTGCGAAAACCAGATTCCTTATAGTCTTATATCCGAGGATCATAATAGCTGAGGATAGTGTCCTGATAGCCCGTGGAATCCCATAAAATGGAGAATTTGCCATCTTGAGTATCTTTGTAGAGAGCGCCTGATCTGCTGATATCACATCCTGGAGCTTTGCAGCAGTAGTGTCAGGGTCAGATATCATCTTGATTATCTGCTGGGCAACATGCGGCATGGGTGTTATCTCATAACCGCTTATTAATGCATCTTCTAATGCCGGCATTTCATTGGCTCCTTAAAATCAATTAATTTTCAACAGATTCTCAAGTTTCAATACAGTAATAAGTCGTTCATTCCATCTCGCTACTCCCAACAGATAATCCGACCTCTCATTATCATTTATCGAAGGGCATGGTTCTATCCGGTCATCACTAAGGATAATAACATCTATTACCAGATCCACTGACAGTCCTGCCAGCCTTCCACCGGCGTCAACTACTATTATCCTTGAAGAATCCGTATAAGGTGTTACAACCTTACCCATCCTTTTTCTCAAATCTATTATGGGAACAATCTTGCCTCTGAGATTAACAACCCCTTCAACATAGCCCGGGGCCTTTGGGACTTTAACAGCCTCAACAACTCTGATGATCTCCTGAACCTTCATTATATTAAGTCCATACTCCTCATTATCAACACGAAAAGTTACCAATTGAAGAGTGCCTTCTGTAATAATGTTTGTTTTCATTTTAATTAATCACCCACATCTATTGTTAAAAGAATTTTAACCCCTGATACATCAGCCTCATTTCTAATGATGTATCCGATACCTCCTGTGTCTTCTCTGACAGTCCTGATAATCTCATCAGATGAAGGCTTTGTTATAGGAGGGATACCCCCCTCCTGAAAGACCTTCTTTATCCAGTATGCATTATATCCATCCTCACTCACACCAAGAACCTTTGTCAGAAATTTCCTGCGTATCTTTGGATTCTTATGATCATAGGGTCTGATCCTTATCCCGCCTTCGGTTACCTTTTCTCCAAGATAAATCTCTTTTAGTGTCTGTGTGGAAATATGGTTCACCGGAAATGATTTGTTTGCTATGACATTAATCTCCTCTGCATATGTCCTGACTGATAACATTAAACCCATAATGACAATAATATAAATTATAAATCTCATTATAAATCTTTAATCCCTAAAACGAGACGGCCCATTGTATTGCATATTCATTGTATTTATCATTATCGTCATCAACCAGTCTCCCCTCTGCCTTAATACAACTCCTGTAATTCGTATTATATTTAATCCCTACAATGGTTTCATTTAAGTCACCTGAACTTAAGGCACTGAAGTATTTATCCCCTGCCTCAACATTTCTGCTTTCTGTTAAGACATATGGCATCCACTGTTCATTAAGGCTATATGTAAGCAATATATAGTATCCATTATTAATCTTATCCTCATCAATGCCATTCTTATCTTTGTTCCTTATATAGAAATAATCCCCCCCTATTTCAAAACCATTAACATTGAATAAGAAGGCAGGTACTATTATTGTCTGTAATATATCTATATCTACGGGGGACCCATCAACTAAGAGCCCTTCCTTGCTGTGCACCCTCTGATAATTTCCGGATATGCCTACTTTAAGATTCTGTAAAAAACCAGGCTTTGCTGAAAAACTGAAGGCAATTGATTTATTACTATTGTTGTCTGAATCAACGTTTGGATATAATAATATGTCATTATTGTCATCTTCAATGATCTGATCCCCATTTCCCAGCATAATATCGTACATAAAAACAGAATCACCGGCTTTAAATCTGCCAACTGCATTTATGCCTATGGTGTGTGTAGGCAATACTCCTCCATCGTCTTCAAACTTTAATATCTCCGGCCTATCTATGGTTGGCTGTAGTTGTGCCCCATGATGGTATGAAATATTCCAGAATCCTAACGGGGTATGAAATCTGCCGGCCCTGATTTTAATCGCATCAACAAATATATAACCCACATGGAATCTTTCCAAATCTATTAGCCCTTCTTCAGGATCGATGAGTATCTCTCCAAGGATATCCAGTCTATCGTTAATAACCTCTGATATATACAAGTCCATACCGCCCACAATAAAACTTCCATATTTGTGTTCATTGTTATCTGATCCTTTAACAGTCTCAAAATCAATATTGGCAAATCCCTTAAACTCAAATGCCCCGGCATCCTCTTTAAGAGATATGACAACAAAGACAATCACCAATAATGACAATATCTTTTTCACCTGAAAATCCCCCCCAAACACCACGCTGTAGGGACAAACCTTTAGGTTTGTCCCTTTCCTGTTGGAC
>Ga0154349_1017_pt3 | contig 21122 bp, 17 predicted proteins | sample RifGroA2_FD_115877 | JGI IMG/M metagenome (GOLD analysis project Ga0154349, IMG submission 115877) | Nitrospirae bacterium GWA2_42_11 | reverse complement strand
AAGATCAGTGGAGAGACAGGACCTGGATGTGATAATACACCGTGGGTTGTTTCCGGGAGCCGGGTTGGTACATCTGTTACACTAACGGTTACAAACCCTGCACTCGATGCCTGCTGTTTTGCATATACCTTTAGAGCCACTGCTGATGCAAGCTGCAATTCAGCTTCAGGCACCTGGGCAAACGGTGACGGGATATGCTCTGGAAGCGGGGCAATGACTCTGAGCAGAAGCGGTTTAACTGCCCCACAAGATACTGCACCGGATGGAGTTAACCCAATGTCATGTAAATGAAGTCTTGCAACGGTAAAGACGTAGGGACAGACCTTAAGGTCTGTCCCTACAGCATGGGAGAGGGATTTAGATAAAAAGTCTCGCAGCGGTAAAGAAGGAGGGTTTGAATTATGGCAAAGGGAGTAGTCAAATGGTTTAATGAACCCAAGGGATACGGATTTATAACCCAGGAAGATGGCGAGATCATTTTTGTACACTTTGCTGATATTCAGATGAATGGTTTTAAGACCCTGCGTGAAGGCCAACAGGTAGAGTTTGAAGTGTCCCAGGGGCCGAAGGGGCCCCACGCAAGCAGGGTGATACCTCTTTCTTGAAATGAAACTATAATGTTACATGTTAACACAAAGGACAATGAAAACGGGCGTAGACGTAGGGACAGACCTTTAGGTCTGTCCAACAGGAAAGGGACAAACCTAAAGGTTTGTCCCTACAGCATGGTGTTCGAGGGGATTTTCGGGTGAAATATTTATAAAAATTTATATAGATTAAATTCGTCTCTTAGTGTAATATCACACCACCGGATACATACAACTAAGGACATAAGAAAGGAGGTGAGACGAGATGAAATATTTCAGGACATATTTACTAAGTATTCTTTTGGTTGGTCTTTTTGCAATACCTGCGCTGGCTGTTCCACCCGATGGAACGGTAAATAATTGCGAGGTTAAAAAGGTAGTCTGCATAAACAAGGCCACCGGGCAGAAAACAGTAGGGGTTGTTACACCCGATACCTTTAGCTGCGGCTCCAATTTTGTTCAGAATGATGGCGATAAGGTGGTTATCAAGATCATCTGTTTAAGCCGTGAGCCTGCTGCATGTGTAGGCCAGACCTGTGGTACCTATACAGGTGATTGCAACCCTGACATCGGGCCATGCTACTGCTGGATGAAGGCAGATGGAACGACGCTGTGTGGGAATGACTTCTATTGCAGCACTGGTGAGAACTGTGCAATAGATGCAGATTGTCCGGCAGGTAAGGAATGCATCATAGAATCATGTTGCGGCGGCAACCCTGGAGTCTGTGCACCTACTATCTGTGACGGAACCATCTGGGGTGGTGCAGAAGGTGACGGTGGTTCTTCAGCCACAGGGCGTTAGTAAGTCGATTGTATGCTGGTATGGTATGAGGGGGAGCATGGTGGGCTCTCCCTCATAATTTCTGGAGGATAAGGTTTGCTATGAATCGAATTATTTATTACTTAAGAAGATGGGTAGTTTTTCTTTGTGTCTGTTCTATGAGTCTGGTAATGTTGTGGACAATCCCGTCTGCAGGTGCAGACCTTAATCATAAAGGAGATAATCTCACTACATTACTTAAAGAACTGGAATACCCTGATGAAGATATTCGCGAGGATGCAGTGACTGCTCTTGGCAAGCTAAGGGACTCACGGGTGGTGAAGCCGCTGATACTGGTTTTATTAACCGATCCTGTTGAGGACATTCGTGAAGGCGCTGCAGATGTCCTCGGCCTCATTGGTGATCAGACGGCTATACCTGCCCTCATCAGGGCTTTAAGGGACGAAGACGAGTTTGTGCGTGAGAGCGCTGTCAGGGCACTCGGACGGATTGGCAGTAATCAGTCTATCCCTGCACTGGAACAGGCATTGCAGGATAATGATGAAGGTGTCCGGGAGAGCGCTGCCCATGTCCTTAAAGAATTAAATGGTTTAATGTCTCTGCCGCAGGATAACCCTGTGTCAGGGAGAAGCAGATCGAGCTGCGGGCCTTGAGAGAAGAAAAGAAGAAAATTCCCCCTCCCTATCCCTCCCCCTCAAGGGAGGGGGAATACTTGGTATATCTTCTAATCTCCCCTCCCCTTGTGGGAGGGGATTAAGGGGAGGGGGAGGGTATTTTTAGCCTAAAAATATTAAAGGGAGGATTTAAGTTATGAAAAGTTACAGACGTATCTTTTTCCCAGTTGTACTCTTTTTATCCTTTATGCTGATGATTTCAACTGTCTCCTATGCAGGAGCTGAACAAGATATCCAGGATATCAAAAAGGGCCTATCCGAGGTTAAGGAAGAACTTAAGGAGATAAAACGTCTCCTTGAGTCCCCCCGTGCCCAGGTTCCAACGGCACCCCCTGCACCTGCTCTTACAGAATCTGAGGCAAGTATTGATGATGATCCGATACTCGGAAAGAAGAATGCCCCAATCACCATTATTGAGTTTTCTGACTACCAGTGTCCATTCTGTGCGAGGTTTTCGAGGGATACCCTCCCCCAGATAAAGAAAGATTATATAGATAAGGGTATAGTCAGGTATATCTTCAGGGACTATCCGCTCTCGTCCATACATCCGAGGGCCCAAATGGCTGCTGAGGCTGCCCAGTGTGCCGGGGATCAGGGAAAATACTGGGATATGCACGACACACTCTTTGATAATCAGAGGGCCCTTGAGGTAGAAGACCTTAAAGAATATGCAGAAGATCTCGACCTCAACACAAAGGATTTCAATGACTGTCTTGATAAGGCTAAATATGTCAGAGAGGTAAAGGATGATATCAAGTCAGGAGAAAATGCGGGGGTGCAGGGTACACCTGCCTTTATCGTGGGTAAAACCACTGAGAACGGTGTTATAAAAGGTAAGTTTATAAAGGGCGCCCATCCCTTCCAGACCTTTAAGACTGCTATTGAGGAACTCCTTAAAAGCACACCATAACGTACAATCTTTTAAAAGGAGAAGATCATGAACAGGGTAATCAACAGGGTGATAAAAACTATTCTGATTCTATGCCTGATGGGGTTTTTACTGCCTGCGGCTGAAGGATTATCTGCGGACACTGATGGTGATGGCCTCCTGGACGACTGGGAGATTAACGGGTATGACTATGAGGGGGATGGGATTATTGATGTAGATCTGCCTGCTATGGGTGCAAACCCCTTGAGGAAGGATATATTTGTTGAGATTGACTGGATGAAGGCAACTGACCATAATCATAAGCCGGATGCCAAAGGTATTACAAAGGTTATCAATGCCTTTGCAAATGCACCGGTTTCCAACCCTGATGGGTCAACAGGTATTATCCTTCATGTGGATACAGGCAATCTGGGTGGCGGGAACAGTCTTAACCATGACATAGACCTCAATCCTGTATGGACTGAATTTGATGTTATCAAGGCTGCAAACTTTGCACCAGAACGTGGGCCCATATTTCATTACGCTGTCTTTGCCCATCAGTATAGCGCCGGATGCAGCAGCGGGCTTGCACGCGGCATCCCTGCCAGTGATTTTATTGTATCACTTGGCTGCTGGACGAATCAGGTGGGGACAATGCTGGAACAGGCCGGTACATTAATGCATGAGCTGGGACACAATCTGGGTCTCCGGCATGGAGGGAGAGACCATGTAAACTACAAACCAAACTTCCTCAGTGTAATGAACTACTTTTTCCAGACCAGGGGGCTTTATATAACTGATAAGTGGGGGAGGCTTGATTATTCAAGATTCCTGACCAAGGACATGGATGAGAACCACCTTAATGAGAGAAGGGGATTGGATGTTTCGGGGGGAGACCGGCCTATCAGGAGGTATGGGACAAGGGCATTTTGTCCTAATGGCGCTGTTCAGAATATTGCGAGGGCAAAAAGGTATGTGGACTGGGACTGTGACCTGAATAATGCCGAGACTGATGTGAGTGTGGATGTCAATAACTCCCTGAATAAAAGTATATTAACAGGATTAAGCAATGAATGGGACAACATAGTTTATGATGGTGGTCTAATCGGTCCTGGCGTAGAAATGCAGATGCGTCCGATGGTATTCATAATGCATGAATTGACCCTCGAAGAGGACTTGAGTATTAACCCTGAACCGCTTTCAGAAGATGATATCATGGATGACGACCTAACTCAGTGAAAAGATGAACCCCATCATAAATTCTAAAATAATCCAGGTAATAACAAGTAAAAGGTGAAATCATTCAGGTGTTCTTACGACTCTTTTTAAGTTTAATGGCTCTGAGTATCTTCAGTGTATCTCTGTCTGAGGCCAGGGTTGTTGAATATCCATTTTATTTTATACCAAACCACGGACAGATAGACAGCAAGGTTAAATATTATTTGATCCACAATAGAGACACAGTCTATCTGACAGAAGATGAAGTGGTCTATTCTGTAAAAGACCAGATCTTGAGATTAAAATTCATTGATTCAAACCATGATGTAAATCTTAAAGGAAGAGAAGAAGATGTATCAAGGATTAATTACTACACAGGTAATAATCCTGGAAAATGGAGAACTGGGATACCTGTATATAAAAAGGTAGTCTACGAGGATTTATATGATGGGATAGACCTTATTTATAAGGGTTCTGATGACAGGCTCAAATATGAGTTTGTTGTAAGGCCCGGGGCAGACTATAAAAAGATCCAGCTTGCATGGAGTGATAAGGCAAATCTGCGAATAGACGATGGCGGGAACCTCGTCATCGATGGCCCCTACGGGGGGATCAAAGAGGAAAGACCATATATATATCAGGATATAGACGGGAAGAGGGTAGAGATAGAGGGGAGGTTTAAGATTGAGGGTAAGGGCGACAAAAATAATATCCTGAATTTTGAAGTGGAGAAATATGATGTTGCCTCCCCCCTTATTATTGACCCCTTTCTGCAATTTTCCTCGTACTTAGGTGGGAGTGACATTGAAGAGGGATTCGGAATTGTGGTTGATGCATCAGGTTCAATATATATAGCAGGATACACAAAATCCACTGACTTCCCCACTGAAAATCCTTTTAAGGATATCAACAGTGGAGAAGAGGATGTCTTTATATCGAGATTCGCTCCTGATGGCGAAACATATAAACTTTCCTATTCCACATTTCTTGGGGGGACGAAATCAGAGGAGTGTCAGGGGATTGCTGTAGATGCATCAGGAAATATCTATATAACAGGGTTTACATCTTCTATTGATTTTCCCACCGCAGGGAATCCATATCAGAGTACCAAAATTGGGGAGGAAGATGATGTATTTTATACCAGGCTATCGTCAGACGGTCAACTCTCAGCTTCCACCTACATAGGTGGAACTAAAAAGGATGTTGGCAATGATATAGCAGTAGATGCCTCCAGTAATGTCTATATTACCGGCAAGACTGAATCTACAGATTTTCCAACTTCATCATCTGCCTACCAGAAAGCCAATGCGGGTGAGATCGACGCCTTTATCCTGAAGATCTCAGGAGATGGCAAGGGTCTCCTTTATTCAACATATATTGGAGGAAAACATGATGACAAGGCAAAGGCGATTGCAATTACCGAAGATGGGAGTGCCTATGTAACTGGAAATACGTTCTCTCAGAACTTCCCAATACAAGAGGCATATCAGGATACATGCGGCGGTTGTAAAACAGGATTATATACTGATGCATTTATAGTCCGACTTTCTTCGGATGGTGATGATATTATTTACTCAACCTTCCTCGGAGGGAAAAACCTTGACTACGGGGAAGATATCTGGATTGACACTGAAGGGGCAATCTATGTGACAGGCTATACAACCTCTGCCAACTTCCCTGTCTTAACCCCTTATCAGAATAACAATCGTGGCAAAGAAGATGCATTCATAACAAAGTTTTCACCTGCCGGTGATAAAATTATTTATTCAACTTTTCTGGGAGGGACTCTAAATGACAGGGGGAAGGCTTTTTCTATAGATTCCTCTGGATATGCTTATGTAACTGGAAGGACTGCATCTCCTGACTTTCCAGTTTTATACCCTTTTCAGGATAGTAATAAGGGAGAAGACGATGCCTTTTTGACCATGCTCTCTCCTGCAGGTAATGCTATTAATTTTTCTACATTCATGGGTGGAGAATATTCTGATCAGGGGATGGCGATTGCAATAGATCCTGATAAGACCCTCTATATTTTAGGTGATACACTTTCTGAAGACTTTCCTACCCTGAATCCATATCAGGGAAACCATTCCGGGTTTGGGGATCTCTTTGTTTTAAAACTTAAATTTGCTCCACCTGGTATCAGCTCTGTTACGCCGGTAAGTGGCAATCAGGGAGAGAGCCTCGATATAAACATTGCAGGAACAAATTTTTCTGACAACATCATATCATTAAGCTTAGGCCCTATGATCGTAGTAGGAAATGTCACCATTAACAGCCCTGAGCAGATTACTGCGTCTATTACGATTGATGGGTCTGCTGCTCCAGGGTTCAGGGATATAACCTTAACAACCAGTGATGGTATAGCTGCACTTAAGGACGCTTTTACAGTAATAGATGCCACGCCGCCTGAGGTGGTCAGGACAAATCCTCCGGAAGATTCTTTAGGTATAGGTATAAACACGGGCATCTCCATTGTCTTCAGTGAAGATATTGATGAATCTACAATAAACGGGACTACTCTTACTGTGAGTAATACAGCGGGGACGGTAAGTTATGACTCCCCTTCAAGGACAGCATCTTTTACACCATCGGAAGATTTAAATAAAGAGACTATTTACGTGGTTACAGTTACCTCTGATGTCAAGGATGTTGCAGGAAACAATATGGTTTCTGACTACATATATAGTTTTACCACGGGCATAGCAGCGGACACTACACCACCTGAGATGAGCAGCACAAGTCCTGCCAAAGATGCCGTGGATATAGCTATAAACACGAAGATATCAGTTACATTCAGTGAAGATATGAATGTGTCTACGATAAACGGGACTACCTTTACAGTGAGTGATACAGAGGGAACAGTAAGGTATGATTCTCCTTCAAGGACAGCATTCTTTTCCCCATCAGAAGATTTAAATAAAGAGACTGATTACATGGTTACAGTTACATCCGCTGTTAAAGATGTTGCAGGGAACAATATGGCATCTGACTACATCTATAGTTTTACCACAGGTTCAGAAGCGGATACGACACGGCCAGAGGTGGACAGTACAAGTCCTGCCAAAGATGCTGTTGATATTGCCCTAAACACGAATATCTCTGTTACATTCAGTGAAGATATGGATGTGTCCACGATAAATGAGACTACCTTTATAATAAGTGACGCAGATGATAACAATATAGAGGGGACGGTAAGTTATGACCCCACTTCAAAGACAGCATCTTTTACACCCTCAGCTAATTTAAATCACGAAACTAAGTATACAGTAGTTATCACCACTGACGTCATGGATATGGCAACTAATAGCCTTAAATCAGATTATACATGGAGTTTTAAAACCAGGAAATCTGATGGCAGCGAAAAAGGAGGCTGCCTTATCACTGCTGCACTGAATAATAGCTATTTCCAGCCCCATATAAAGACATTGAGGAAGTTAAGGGATAAATATCTGCTGACTAATCCTTTAGGTGAAAGATTTGTAAAATGGTACTACGAAATGTCCCCCCCTTTAGCTGATGAAATAAGACAACATGCCATCTTAAAGATAATTGCACAAATTGTCCTGATACCCCTCATCTTTGGATTGAAATATCCTGCCACGGTTTTAACATCCCTTGGTCTTGTATTACTGATACTTTTCTATTTGAAAAAGAGGACATTATTCCATAGCCTCCAATAATTTTACTGAAGTAGCCACACTTTCACGTACGTCCTCATCCTCATCTTCAAGTAACATTTTTAAATAATTTATTGCCCTAGGATCCCCAAGACTTCCCAGTGCATCTGCTGCAGACTCTCTAACCCATGGATCTTTATCAGACAGTGCCTTAATAAGAGGTTCGAAGGCCTCTTTACTTTTTCTGGTACCCAGCGCTTCAGCAGCGCTGGCCCGCACATCCCCATCTTCATCTTCCAGGGCCAGAAGGAGGGCGCCTAAAACCTCCGGGCCTTCCATCTCAGCCAGTTTTTCCACAGCCTCTTCTCTTACCTCCGGTTCCTTACTCTCCAGAATATTTCTGTACAATTCACTGAATGGAGGCTTTTCTGTAGTTTCCTCAGCTACACTCGTATTATCAGGTACCGGAGGGGCTTCTTTAACACTCTCCGGACTGTCACTCATCCCTTCCTCCTTGGGAAATATCCTGACCTCTGTTAGTTTTGATAAGAGGGGACTGCCATCTTCTCCTTTCTTCTCCTCATAGAAAAAAATAGAATTATTATGGGGGCCGATAACCTTCCGTATCCCTTCATCCAGCGGAAGGGCATGGAATTCCACGGTTATTTTCTGCTCTGAGAGATCATGAGAAGTAACTTTCACTCCTGTTTTATGCCCAATCTCATCCAGCACTTCTTTAAGCAGGGTATCTTTAATCATGAGAGTCAGAAGGTCATCTTTGTACTCTATAAGAAGTTTGTCAGCAGCTTCACCTGCATAAACATTAAAGACCACTGTAATCAGCAAAACTACGGAAATAATTATAAATAGTAATTTCTTCTTCATGTTTTTTACTTGCTGAGAGTCTTAAAAAAATTTTACTACTATTCTTGAGGACTATCAAGGGAAAATGTTTTACTTCAGCAATTCAGACACTGGACTTCAGACTTTAGACATCAGACTTTTTCTCTCGTTCCCAAGCTCCAGCTTTTATTTTTTTTGTAATCTCTACCCATTTATTTTCCTTTCTAAGTCTAATGTCTGATGTCTATGGTCTACTGTCGGAATTACAGGTTTCACTTATTTAAAGCTTTCAGGGCATTCCTGGCATCTTCTGCCCCTTCAAAATTCTGGTTCAATCTCAATGCTATGTTAAGCTCCTTCTTTGCGGGTTCCCTATTTCCATTTTTATAATAGGCCATCCCGAGGTGATAATGAACAAGGGGGTTTCCTTCTAATTTTTCGCTGCTCTCTTTTAATAAAGATATGGCCTTTAGATAGGCATTCTTCTTATAATATATCCAGCCCAAGGTATCAGAGACGCCGGGGTCTTCCGGGAGTTTCTCATTAGCCCTCTGTGCAAGGTCCAGCGCAACATCTATATTGCCCCCATGTTCGGCATATAGCCATGCCAGGTTGTTTGCAGCAGGTGCGAAATCAGGATCAATCTTTAATGCCTTTTCATAAACCTCTTTTGCCTTATCATATTTCTTCTGCATATCATATAAAATACCAAGGAATATATATGCCGGCGTATAATTCGGGTTTACCTTAACTGCCTCTTCGAATCGTACTACAGCCTTATCATAGTTTTTGCCTCTTGCATAGATTGAACCAAGATCCATATAAGAGACAAGGTTATTTTTATCAAGCTCTATAGATTTATTAAAATACTCTACTGCCTTAGCCTCATCCTTTTTCACAAGATATGCCTTACCGAGGAGATTATAAATATTGGAGTCTTCCGATGATGCAGCTAACTCCTTATTAGCCCTCTCTATTGCCCTGTCTACTTCACCTTTTTCAATCATGATGCCCATAATCTGTGCGAGTATATGTGATGAACCTGGACTCAGAGACAGGGCCTTTCCAAATTCTGACATGGCTTCTGATTGATTCTTCTGTACCCTGTGCATCATGCCGAGGCGGAAGTGTCCTGCGGGGTCATCCGGAGACATGCGAACTAATTCTTTGTACTGGGAAATAGCATTACCGGTATCCCTTTTACCTGTATATGCATCCCCAAGGATCTTCTTTGCATAAAGATTTGCCGGCTGAAGAGATATTACCTTCCTTGCTTCAGTAATAGCCTCATCGTATGAGTGTAGTGTCAAATAAACATTTGCCAGGGCAATCCTTGCGTCTGTTGAATTTGGTGTAATCTTTAACACCTCCATTAGTTCATTCTTTGCCATCTGCGGGTTTCCTGCAAGCAAATGTGCCTGAGCCAAATAATATCGTGACCCGGTATGAGAAGGTTCATTCTTTAACACGATCTGAAACTCTGATATTGCTTCTGAAATCTTATTTTTTGCAAGGGATAGCCGTCCTTTTAAAAAATGACCATTCAGGTCATCCGGGCTCTTTTTCAGCAGCTTCTCTATATATCCTGATGCATCATCATACTTCGCCTTTGACAAATAATATGCTGCAAGTCTTTTTTTGGATTCAAGGATATCCGGGTTTATCTCATCCCCTTTTTGATAAGCCTTTATTGCAGCATCCTCATTTTTCTGCAACAGGTAAAAATCACCGAGGATTAGTTGCGGAACAGGATTCTTAGGGTCGAGTTTTATTGCGTCAAGATACCTCGCCTCTGCCTCTTCAAACCTTTTACCTGAGGTATAGAATTTTCCAAACACTATATGGAGACCCGGGTTCTGAGGTTCAATCCTTATTGCCTCCTTATATTCATCCTCTGCCTTTTTGTATTCTTTTTTAATTATGTAGAGTTGAGCAAGCGCCAGATGCGGCCTGGTTGACTTCCCGTCAATGGATAATGCATCTTTATATGCATCTTCAGCAGCGTCAAGATTTTGTTGGATCATGTATAGTCCGCCGAGATTAAGATATGAATTTACTCTCTTTGGGTCTAATTCTATAGCCTTCTTTACTTCCTTAATCGCCTCACTGTTATTTTTAAGTCCGGCATGTGCATTCCCAAGGAGAAGATGTGCATCAATATTTTCAGATTCCTTTTTTATTACAAGTTCTGCCTTCTCCTTTGCCTTTTGATATTCTCGTGAAAGGATAAGAAGATTTCCAATCTGCAAATGGGCGTCCATTGTATCTGGATTAAGTTCAACAGCCTGATTAAACTCTTTATATGCATTCTGGATATTCTGAATCTTACCGGACTTTATATATGCAAGGCCAAGTCTGTAATGTGCATCTCCATCCCTGGGGGTTATCTGCAAGGCATTTTTAAATTCTATGATAGCCTCATTGTATTTGCTATCATTGTAGTATTTTAATCCACGCTGCATATGCTTTACCTTTTTCTCTTCAGGACTGCTGCAGGAAATAAGTGTAATCACCATGAAAAATATAAGGAATATCTTTGTCTTCATCAGGCCTCCTGCGTTAGTTATTTAATTGACTTGACTTGTTAAATAATTTATTTAAAATATGTATGGTAAACAAAGTTATTATATATGTAAAAACTTTCTCTGAGAAAAAGAATTCCCAATATGTGGTTGATAATTCCCCCCCCCCGTAGAAAAGGGGGAGAAGGGGGGATTTGAAAGGTGATTTTCGAGTGAATAATAAATCAAGTATCCTCCTTATCATCTCTGATCCTGTACAGAATAACTATTTAAAGACCCTTATTGAAAATTTCGGGTTTAATGTAATATCTGCACAAAAATATGATGAGGGTTTTAAGATTGTATGTGATTGTTCGCCGGAGCTTGTAATAATAGATTCAAATCTCCAGGGAACAAAATGGAGTGAGCTTGCATCAAAGATCAAAGATATTAGCAGAGACATATCTATTCTTCTTCTCACCTCATTAATAGGGCATGATGATAACCCTACTGATGTTATAGACGGCATGATCAGGATACCGCTAAACTATGTAGAATTACGAGATAAGATAACACGGCATATTAAAAAAGACAATGACAATTTAATGGTCAGAGGCGTAAAAGATGCTGAAATTAATGATCCGGATACTGACTACATAGATGGTTTGATCCTGGGCCGGAGCAAACGTATTACAGAGGTAAAGAGCATTATTAAACGGGTTGCTGAACCAGAGGTAACAGTCCTGTTGCGTGGTGAGAGTGGCACAGGTAAGGAGCTTGCGGCACAGGCGCTTTTCCGGTGTTCGAAAAGAAGAAACAAACCATTTGTCAAGGTCATGTGTGCAGCAATACCGGAAGGCCTTCTTGAAAGTGAGCTTTTTGGTTATGAGAAGGGCGCTTTTACAGGAGCCCACAGAAACAAACCAGGGAAGTTTGAGTTTGCAAATGGCGGCATAATTTTTCTTGATGAGATTGGTGATGTCCCGCAGTCTCTTCAGGTAAAGCTTCTTCAGGTATTACAGGACGGGGAGTTTTCAAAGATAGGCGGTAAGGAGGTAAAGGTTGATGTAAGGGTCATTGCAGCTACAAACAAGAATCTTGAACGGGGTGTTGCATCAGGGACATTCAGAGAGGATCTTTTCTACAGGCTGAATGTAGTTGGTATCACCATGCCCTCTCTCAGGGACAGGAGGGAGGATATCCCTGTACTTACAGAGGCATTCTTACGTAAATATTACAATCTGTACAATAAACTATATTCTTCACTTTCAAATGAGACAATGGAAAAGTTTATGGCACATAATTGGCCAGGAAATGTCAGGGAACTTGAAAATGTAGTAAAGAGGATAATCGTGCTTGGCAGTGAGAAGGTCGATATAGGTGGTCAGGCAGCACAGGTAAGTATTACAGATACTGCTCATATAGAGAAAAAAACAGAAAATAAAGATGCGGATACAACAGTCAAACCGTGCAGTCTCCGGGAGATTGCAAAGGAGGCTGTGCAAAAGGCTGAAGAGGAGGCAATAAGAAAGGCCCTGATAGCATGCAGATGGAATAAGAGGAAGGCAGCAGAGTTTCTTTCTATAAGTTATAAGACACTATTTTATAAGATGAGACAATATAACCTCTTAGAATAAAAAATGGAAAATATTTTCCTACTTTAGTAAGCCATCTACACAGAGTTATCTGAACGGGAGAGGGGGCAAGAGGGGTCAGGTCTTGTATTTTGACAATTGTCAAAATACAAGACCTGACCCCTCTCCCTTCAAAGCATTAACATCTATACCGTATCTCAGTCACGGTTTAAATATGGACCATATTGTTGGTAAGACATATTATCCAATGACATTCATGGCATTGTTATTGCATCTTTCATTAATGAAGACTGAAAACGCAATCTTGAATATGACATCAAAGAACCTAAATGACCTTTTAAATTATAAAGGGCGGCTAATGTTTGACAGGGTAACACAAACCCTACAGAGGGATTTTTTTGAGTATCTCCTCGACCTTGAAGTAAAGAAGGCTGTCAGGTATCTTTACTTTTTTTCTTTGATGATACTCCAGAGGGACACTATTCCTAAAGACCTGAATCAGTCTGAGGAAGATACACTTCTGAAGAGATTATCATTTCTGATGAGAGAGGAGATAAGAGGGACTGACATAATCGGCCGCATAGGACATGACAGATTTTTTATAATACTCGATCAGGCAGATTTTCAGGCGTCATTCAAAGTGGGGGAAAGGGTGCGGGAACGTATTGAACAATATGCCTTCAGGGTGGATGGCCATGAAGTAATGTTTACCACAAGTATAGGGGTTGCCTGTTTTCCCACCCATGCGAGTGATCTTGAGACCCTGATACATAAGGCAGAAGTTGCACTTAATATTGCAAAGGAAGGGGGAGGGAATAAGATCTGCCTGCCTGGCTAAAAGTGGAAAAACAAATACAGATTGAAGATTATATAGAGATTATCCTCCGGCGTAAATGGTTTATCATTATCCCATTCGTCATTTCAATCCTCGGGATTGTTCTGGCCTTTATATTTATCCCATACCAGTACAAATCAATCACATTGATCCTGGTGGAGCGGCAGAAGGTTCCTGAGGCTTATGTTAAGCCAACAATAACTGCAGATGTTGCGGACCGGCTCAGTACTATAACACAACAGGTTATGAGCAGGACCAGGCTTGAGTCCATAATAAATGAGTTTGGCCTTTATAATGATCTGAGAAATAGGCTCACCTCTGATGAGCTCGTAGAGATTATGAGAAAGAATGTAGAGGTGGAGGTTAAGGGAGATACTAAAAGAGAAGATTTATCTTCATTTACCATTTCTTATATTGGTAATAACCCTGAGATAGTAATGCATGTAGCCGGCCGGCTTGCCTCCCTTTTTATAGAAGAGAATCTCAAGGTCCGTGAACAGCAGGCAATAGGTACTACAGAGTTCCTTGATTCACAACTGCAGGATCTGAAAAAGGGGCTAGAGGGTCAGGAGACCCTGATAAAGGCATTCAAAGAGAGATACATGGGTGAGCTGCCTTCTCAGCTCGAGGCAAATCTAAGGACCCTTGACCGTCTCCAACTGGAACTCCAGACGACCAACGATTCCCTGAGGGGAGCAGAAGAGAGAAAGATAATACTTGAGAAACAGCTTGCTGATTTAAATTCAAGCGTAATTATTGCAACAGGTTCACGTACTGCTATACAAGCAGACCCCTTAAGAACAAGGCTTATTGCACTACAGGCAGAATTATCCCAGATGAAATCCGTATATACTGAAAAATATCCTGATATTATAAGACTGAAAAATGAGATTGCAGAGACAGAGAGTGAATTAAAGAAAGGACAATCATCAGGAAAGGATGCTGCCAATGCTGTAAGATCACCGGTAATGAGTGATAATCCTCTGTATATATCCCTGTCAAATCAACAAATTGGAGTCAATACCGAGGTAAAAGGCCTGAGAGAGAAGCAGAAGGAGATAATGAAGAATATTGCAGCATTTCAGAGCCGTGTAGAACGGATTCCTGAGAGGGAACAGCAGATGGCGTCCATTATGAGGGATTATGAGAATTCAAGGATCAATTATCAGAATCTTTTGAATAAAAAACTCGATGCACAACTGGCAGAGAATCTCGAGAAGAGACAAAAGGGTGAGCAATTCAGGATACTTGATCCTGCAAATCTGCCTCTTAAGCCCTTCAAACCTGATCCGAGGAAGATAATCCTTATAGGTATATTAATCGGACTTGGCACCGGGGGCGGACTTGCATACCTGATAGAATATATAGATGGCTCATTCCGTAAACCTGAAGATATTTATGCCACAACCGGGCTTCCGGTCCTTGCGACTGTACCCCGAATCAGGATTGGACGATAAGGATTGAGTGCAATGAAGATATTCGATTTCATGCAAAAGGGATGGCTGAAGCGAAAGAGGAGTAATGGTAAAGATACCATGCTTGTCCCTGTTGATGATAGTATTCAATCTCTTCAGGTTGGACAGGAAGGCAGATTAATTGAAAATCTTGTTGATATTCGTCTGGTTACATTAAGAGAGCCTTATTCTCTTTCAGCCGAACAATACAGGATTCTATGTACACGTATATTACAGCTCGTCCAGGACAGGAGTTCATACACACTTGCCATATCAAGTGCGATAAAGGCAGAAGGAAAATCGTTTACATCTGTTAATCTTGCAATTGCCATGGCAAAAGACTTTGATGAGAAGGTCCTTCTTATAGAAGGGGATCTGAAGAATCCTAACCTTCATGAATATATTAATCGTTCACCTGGATTTGGTCTCTCAGATGTACTTGAGGGACGGATTAATTTTGATACTGCCTCTATACATTTGTTTGATGGGAGGCTTTCTGTACTCCTTGCAGGAAAGGCTATGGGAAACCCATCAAGGCTTCTTTCTTCTTCAAAGATGCAGGAGTTATTACATGCCCTAAGGGGTCAGTTTAAATATATTATTATTGATACACCACCGATCATACCGATGGTAGATATGAACATATACTCCGCACTGGTGGATGGTATATTGCTTGTAATAAGGGCTGGCAAGACACCGAGGAGTATTATCAAAAAGGCACTCTCAGGTATACCCTCAGAAAAGGTTATTGGCGCAGTCCTTAATGATGTGGATGTGAATTATTCCAGATATTATTACGGAGCGAAGTACAGTTATTAGTATTAAAGCTGCCTGCAGCAAGCTGCTGGGTTAGTGCTCGCTGTGCATTCTCAGGGTACAATAATCGTATCCCCTGCCTTAAGCAATATATTTGCTTTCATATTTTTACCGGAGACAATATCAGAATATCTGACAACAATCCTGTTCCCTTCCGGCTTCAATGGGCTTTTACGGATTACTACGATCTTATCCTTGTCAGCCCATTGACTAAATCCCCCTGCAAGTGTTATTGCCTGAACTATTGATGTCTCACTTCTCAGCGGATATTTCCCTGGTCTAATGACCTCACCGGTTACGAAAACAGCCTGACTATTTACCTCCTTAACTATTACTGAAACTATCGGGTCTTGTTTGTATTCAAGAAGTTTTTTTCCTATTTCCTCTTTTAAGTCTTTTGCATAGCGATTGTTTGCCTGGATATCGCCTATCAATGGGAGGGATATCATACCATCGGGCCGAACCATTATAATTGAAGAGAGGTCAGGGGATTTCCAGACTGAGATTTCTAAAATATCCTCCGACCCAATGATATAGTCATATTTTATATATTTATCATAGTCTATTGCAGCAATCCTCAATTGATCGCCTTCTTTTAAAATCTTTAAACGGACATTTCCATTGATTTCAAATGCATCACCTTTTGATTTTTCTGTTAAGGTTTTATTATAAAGGGCATCTACCATCACAGAATCCCCTTGGTTTTTTATATCAGATACCTCGAACTCATGAACTGTGATGATATTATGGGTTATTGTATGTAGATAATCCGTCTTAATCTTCTCAAAGTTATTTGCTCCATTCTCAAGAACGTTAGCTGTAAAGAATGTCATATATTCATCAATATTCCCTTCCTTATAAGACTTGGAAAAGGTCTTGAGAAATTTTATTACCTCACCATCCTGAATAATATTTACAGAATCTGAAACTTTTTTTGAACCTGTTTCCGAGGCAAAGGACCGGGATAAGGTATAACCATGAGGGACTAAACATGATATCAAAACTGCAAGTATCACTAAAATACTTCTTAATCTCATAGATTACCAAGGATAGATTATTGTTTTATAAATGTCAAACTCTGAAAATAATTTGCATGAATAAGGAGATATAATATAAAATATTATCTGATATGATTGAGATAAAGGTTGCCCGTCATTCAGGCTTTTGTTTTGGTGTAAGAGAGGCGATAAAAAAGGCCACTGAGGTGGCAAAATCATCTGACCTCCCCACAAAGACCTATGGCCCTCTCATACACAACCCGCAGGAGATAGAACGCCTTAAAAAGGAGTATGGTATAGAATCTGTGGAAGACCTGTCAGGTTACAGTGGTGGAAATATTATAATCAGGGCCCATGGTGTTCCACCTGAAGAATATAGTAAGGCCATGTCAAATTCCCTGAATATAGTAGATGCAACATGCAGGTTTGTGAAGGATGTACAGGAATATGCAGTTGAGTTCTGCAGAAGGGGTTATGAGCTGTTTGTAGTTGGGGATGAAAGGCATGCAGAGGTCAGGGGTATTGTCGGCCATGCAAAATATATTGTTCCGGGATGTTCTATCCATATTGTCTCTGATCTTGATGAGATTATCAATAATGCAACAGGCCGCGTGGCCATAGTGTTTCAAACCACACAGGATTTTTCCAAGTTCAAGAAGATCGAGCAGTACATAAAGACAAACGGACTGAAGTGGAAGATGAAAAATACAATATGCGGTGCAACGAGAAGCAACCAGTATGCAGCGGATGATCTTGCACGTATGGTTGATTTAATGATAGTGGTAGGCGGCAGGAACAGTGGCAACACAAAGCGGCTTGCAGAGATATGCACAAAGCATACAAGAACAGAACATATAGAAACAGCAGAAGAGCTCAACCCTGAATGGTTTCAGGGAGTAAAAGAGGTTGGTATAACAGCAGGCGCATCTACACCGCAGTGGCTTGTTGATGATGTGATAGAAAGGATAAATGAAATAGACAGGGAGATATCATATGCAATTAGAAACTAACGAGGATAAGATTATCAGATTTGCCGTGCAGGGGGGTGTGGTATATCCGAAATGTTATGGCTGGGAACTTGCAAGAAATGGAGAAAGCCTGTTCCTGCCGAGTGTGGGAGGAATAACTTATAATGTCAGGGTGGGTGATCCGGTGTTTGACCTTGCAGGGGATCATATAGAACCGTGTGTTTCATTAAGCAGCGACCCTAAGGAACCAAACAAGGACCCAAACCGCGCATTCAATGCCTTCTCATGTATAGGCAATGAGGCTGTTATTATATCCGGTGAAGCAAAGGGGGCCAGGGGTGTTGTTACAGGCCATCACGGTGGTGTGGAGCATGTTATCGTGGATTTTGATGACGCTGTCCTTGAGAAAATAACACAGGATGACAAGATCCTTATCCGGGCTTATGGACAAGGCCTTTCACTTACTGATTATCCTGACATAAAATTATTCAGCCTTGATCCAGGTGTCTTAAAAGGAATGGGTATAATTGCCTCCAATGATGGGAAGCTTGAAGTACCGGTAGCTGCTGTAGTGCCTGGTATGTTCATGGGCTCAGGGTTAGGGCATAACGATGTATATAAAGGCGATTATGATATTCAGACATCTGATCGTGAAGCTATTAAAAGGAACCACCTTGATAAACTGAGGCTTGGTGATTTTGTGGCTATACAGGATCATGATTCGAGCTACGGTTGGACTTATAAAGAAGGTGCTGTTACAATCGGCGTGATAATCCATACTGATAGCCACCTTGCCGGACATGGTCCTGGTGTTCAGACTGTAATGACCTCAAGCAAGTCTCTGATTGTTCCCCGTATCAACCCGGATGCAAACATTGGAATTTATCTTAAAATAGGGAGGTGGAGGGGTTGAGTGTGCCCTCTTATATTATAGGTCAGGCATCCTGCGTGGCAATTTCCCGGGCTTTCATTTCAATAAAATTACCCGCTGTTGCTGCAACATAATGAGGTATTCTTGACATTCCGTAAAATGGATTCTTCCTGCTGTATTCACCAACCTGTTGAATCTTCAGTCCATGTTTATTAAGAACTCCGGCAACCTCCTGCCTTGCCCGCTCTTTTGCTTCGTATAGTTTCATCTGGACACGGCTCTTAACATTTACCTCACTGTCACCGGATGTCTCTATGGACACAAAGAGGCTGTCCCTGAGGTCTGTTATGACCTTGGCCTGGACACCATCACTCTGTGTGCTCGGCATACACCCGAAAGGTTTAATCGAAATGACGAGATGGGCCTTTTTTTCCTTAAAAGACATGATATGCTTTCCTATCTCCATAAATGATTCTCCGCCTGAGATGTGTGTATTGTAGTAATGTCTTGCATATTCGGCAATCCTGTCCTGAGAGGGAAGCGGGTCCGGTCTGAAACCCAAAGAGGCCCTGAAACTATTGTAATAGAACTTGAACACAAGTGATGCAATCTTCAACTGGATCATTGTTGACAGGTAATTCTTTCTTATCCCTTTACGCTCTGTTATATGCTGCAAACCTTCCCATATCATAAATTGTACCCAGTTACTTACAGGTTCGATCATCACCTCTGCGCCTTCTGACTCAAGCCATCGCTGCATCTTATAACTGCCATCACCTTCTGTTGTCATGGCCCAGAATTCACCGGTTATCTTTACCTTGGGCTTAATACGGGAATAGTCTACCTGTATTGAGGAAAACAGATTATTTATTCTTTTTAAGGCCTTTTTAAATGGCTTTCTTTCCTGAAGCGTGGCATAGAGAATCGTACGTGCCTCTTCTATAACCTTATCAGTCATTCCCTGTTCGACCTCATATGGCCTTATTTTGTATCCTAATTCATTGATCAGATCCCCGGTCATTATTGTCTTGATTAGTGTTATAAAGAATGCAGGGCTGAGCTCAAGCCCCGACTCTTCACCCTGCTTTAAACCATCACACTGCTGGAATAATAACACCCTGAAGTCCGGGAACCCTGCATCAGCCAGGGCCTTTCTGTACTCAGCCTCGTACATGCCGAACCTGCATGGTCCGCATGAACCTGCAGTAAAGAAGACAAACCTGTTTTCTAAATCTTCTTCTCCTGATTTACGTAAATGTTGAAGATACTTTATGAGGTTACCAACCGTGTAATAAGTTGGATTACACTGCCCTCTGTTACCATATTCCTTCCCTATAGAGAGGGAGTTGTTGTCAGGTATGGGAAGAAATTTTGCATTATAACCTAAGCCTTTTAATGCCCCCTCGAGCAGATAATCGTGTGTATATGTTAAACCACCGAAGAGTATAATTGTATCATGACGTTCAGTCTTTGTGAAAGGTCTTTCATAAGGCCGCTTATAGTGCTGAGCCGTGGCTAAACCTTGCATACTACCTCCTTTACCCTCCCCCTTTTTTACCCTCCCCCTTGCCCCCTCCCCTTGAGGGAGGGGGAGGATACCCTGTCCAGATTTCAAATGCATCTTGCCAGGCTTACCCCCTCCCCTTGTGGGAGGGGGATGGGGGAGGGGTTCTTCAACTCCTCTTCATATCTCTGCAGGAAATAGTGGATTGTCTCTACCCTTATTTTTATAGACCCTGATGGCCTGTTTTCATCTATGTCATGAAATGTGAAATATGGCGTTTGAGATGCATTGAGTACCTCTTCAACAACAGCATATACAGGCGCATCATGGCCGCATCTGAAATTGGAAAGGTCAACAGCAACAAGGTTTGGATGCCTTGCAACATACTTTGCCCCCCACAATTTCTTATTTGTATTTTCACTGTATGAATTTTTCCATATGTCTGTGATCTCCATCGGATCTCTTATGCCGCCATTCCGCACATCATCACCGAATAAATCTTCAATCATTTCTGAATCAACCGGTAGTGAATCAACAGTAAATATCGGGTAGCCATAACGCTGTATCTCAGAAAGTATATCGTGATTCAGTCCGGGGTCATTGTGGTAGGGCCTTCCGAGTACGACGACTCCCACCTTACCCTCCTTTTTTATCCTTTGGAGTGTCTCTTTCCCTTTCTGCCGCAGGGTATCTGAATATTCTCTTAAGGCTTTATAGCCTGTATCCATGGCCTTTGTATGTTCTGGTTTACTAATCCCGAATATTCCGGAACTGAAATTATACATCTGCCTATCAAACAACTCCGGTTCCCCCATGTGTAGATGAGGGTTTAAAAACCTTACACCATGTTTTATGAAAAGGTCTTCTTCCTTTGTAAAGGCCGCCTTTACAACCTCGGGTGTTGCAGCCACAGTGGGGCATGCGGCGTTGGCGATAGTATTTTTCAGGTCAGACGGGAGGTTTAACAGGATCGGGAAGAATATCATATC